>Ga0210036_1000380_pt1 | contig 54241 bp, 53 predicted proteins | sample CryGeymeta201515_FD_185469 | JGI IMG/M metagenome (GOLD analysis project Ga0210036, IMG submission 185469) | Groundwater microbial communities from Crystal Geyser aquifers in Utah, USA - Crystal Geyser metaG 2015-15 (SPAdes) (version 2) | ecosystem: Environmental > Aquatic > Deep subsurface >...
TAATCTTTCGACTTGATTATTAGTAATTAAACTGATTAATCTCTTGAGTCCTTTTTTAGAGTAATTTAATCCACTACCTAAGTCAGAAATAATTTCAATTTGCCAACCATTTTGAGCAGAAAATAACTCTAAAACTTGAACTTGTCTAGCTAAATCTTCTTTTTGGTCATGACTAGAAACACGAGCATAACCGATGGTAAAAGATAGCTCTTTTTTGATACCTAATAATTGATTTAAGTCATATCTACGATGACCATTAGCGGTACGTTCAGGAATTAAAATCCCTTCAGTTTCCCACCTTCTCAGTGTTGAGGTACTAACACCTTTTAGTTTTGCGGCTTCAGAAATAGATAATTTACTCATTACTAGAGTATAGCTTAATAAATGAGTAAGTTTAAGAAGATTTAAGTAACTTTTTGTTAACTGTTAAAAGCCCTCACCATAAACTCAAAAAGTGAATCGTTTTGGTGACGGGATGAATGCTGACCAATAAAAAAAATTCGACCAACGGGAGTCCACATAAATCCAAAAGTTTGTGTTAAAATAATTTTATGACAATGAAAGCACCATAAAATAATGTTAGTCATTGAAGCAAAATTATACGGCAATCAACCACAATACCAAAAAATAGATGAGATGATTCGTACAGCTAGTTTTGTGCGTAATTCTTGTGTGCGTTATTGGATGGATAATGAAAAAGTTGGGCAGTATGATTTAAGCCGTCTTTGCAAAAAGTTAGCTAGTGAGTTTGAATGGGCAAAAAAGCTCAATTCTATGGCTCGTCAAGCTAGTGCTGAAAGAGCTTGGGTTTCAATAAAACGCTTTTATGATAACTGTAAAAATCCCTCAATTAAGAAAAAAGGCTTTCCTAAATTTAAAAAAGGTCGTTCTGTAGAGTATAAAACTTCAGGGTGGGAGCTTTCAAAAGATAGAACTGCTATTAATTTTAGAGATGGATTTAAAGCAGGGTGGTTTAAAATGCGGGGTGGTTTTAACCTAAATTTCTACCAAATTAATCAGATTAAACGAGTTAGAGTTATTCGCCGTGCTGATGGTTATTATGTACAATTTTGTATAGACCAAGAAAGGATAGAAGATATTAAACCTTCTGGTAATGCTCTCGGTTTAGATGTTGGTTTATCTCATTTTTATACTGATTCAAACGGTTTAAAGATAGATAATCCTAGACATTTAAGAAAATCAGAAAAGCAATTAAAAAAACTTCAAAGACAAGTTAGCAAAAAGAAAAAAGGTAGTAACTCTCGAAAAAAAGCGATTAATAAATTGGGGAGAAAAAATTTAAAAATCTCAAGGCAACGTAAAGACTGGTTAGTAAAATTAGCACGGTGCGTAGTCCAATCTAACGATTTGGTAGCCTATGAGAAATTAACTGTTAAGAATATGGTCAAAAACCATTGTTTAGCTAAGAGTATTAACGATGCGAGTTGGAGAACTTTTTTTGATTGGTTAGACTACTACGGAAAAGTAATGGGTAAAATTGTTTATCCCGTAAACCCTCAATACACCAGTCAAGAATGTCCTAACTGTAAAGTAATAGTCAAAAAGACCTTATCTCAAAGAACACACATTTGTGAATGTGGTTGTGTAATGGATAGAGATGAGGCAGGTGCAATTAATATCTTAGCTAAAGCATTAAGAGAATTAAGTAGGGGTGGGCAATCCCTAACTTCCAGTCTTGAACTGGTAAACGCTAACGGACACATTAACCTCTGTCAATTGAGTGAAAACTTGATTGATAAGTTAGGTGGTTGAAGTTAGAATCCCTCACCATAATCTTTGATTTGGTGATGGGAGAATGTCAATACTTTTTATTTATTCTCACTCAAATCTATTAAAGAATGATCTAAAGGAATCATTAATGTTTCTTGATTATTTTCTACAGGCATCTCAATTATAGGTTCATTTAAAGCAATAACTAAACTTTCTTTATTTGATGTAGATGAATTTTCTTGAGCCATTTGTAGTAAAGGTGTTCTATTCTCATTCATAAGACTACCCACTGCTGTCAATAAAACTGCGGCCATAGCACCGCCACCCCATAACCATATTTTACGTTGTTTATTTTGTTGATCTACTTTAGCAAAAACTGCATCAGAAAGTTGTTTTGCCGAATATTCAGGTTGAGGAGTTGGTAAACTATTTATTTCTTGACGTAAGTATAATAATCTGGTGTATAAACCTTGAATTTCCTCACTATTAGATAATAACTCTTGTACTTCTTTACGTTGCTCGGCAGTTACTTCACCGTCTAAATAAGCGCTTAAAAGTTCAAAAGTACATTTATCAGGAGGGTAAGAATGATTAGTCATGGTATCGTCTCTTCTTAACTTAGTGAAATAAAAAAATTAATTATGGTGATTATCGAGATAAGGTTGTAACAATAATTGCAATCTATTTCTTGCTCTTGCTATTCTTGATTTTACCGTACCAAGGGATACTTGGGTAATTTCTGCAATTTCTTCATAGCTCAGACCTTGTATTTCTCTTAATACTATAGTGGTACGAAAAGTATCAGGTAAATCAGCAATAGCTTGTCTTAATTGATCATAAAATTCTACAGTAGTCAAATTTTCATCAGGTAAAGGTAAGTCTGACGCTATTTCCCATTTTATCTCATTCTCTTCTGTCATGATGGAAGCATCTAAAGATAAAGGCGTGGCAAATCTTTTCTTTTTCCGTAGTTGATCATAAAATAAATTAGTAGCAATACGACTTAACCAACCTTTAAACTTATTCGGATCTTGTAAGCTCTTAATTTTTTTATATACTCTAATCCAAACTTCTTGAGATATATCTCCTCTATCTTGCCAATCGGGCGCTAAGTTATACAAAATCTTATCCACATAACCTTGATGGCGACGTAATAATTCAGAAAAAGCTAACCTATCAGGTTGAATGCCTTGCTGACACTTTAAAATTAAATCAGGATTAGATAATTGTTCAACTTTCACTCTTTGCTGTATAAATGGAATAGAAAAATTAGACCAAGATAGAGAACTAGATGATACCATAATATATTCTATGCTGATTTAAAAATAGTTGTTAATTAATTTGACTATTTCTCTTCAAAAAAGTTCCCCCCATCAAAATTTACCTCCTAACAGCTTAAAGACTAGGATTAAACTTAAAGTGATATTCGCCATCAAAACTAGCATTTTCGCCCCATTAATTGCTACAATGTCAACCTAGGATATTGAGTCAAAAGAGGGGTAAAATTTTTATGACTAGAACAGTAAATTGTCAAATAGAATGCGTTAATGGTTGTATTTTAGGTCAAGAATGTCCGAACCAGAAATTTGCCCAAGAAACTACTAAATTTATCGAAAATACTTCTTTAGACAAAATACTAGAAATGGCAGAAATTGCTCGATTTAAAAAAATAACCTCCCCACCTAAATGGATTATTCCCGATGATTTTTCCTAAACAAAAAATAAACAACCTAGGCTAAATCAGTGATTACAGCTTAGGCTTCTTGAAAAAAACTTATTTTTAAGGGATTCGTTAGTGAACTTATCACCAGTTACAGAGCAACAATATATTCTTTAACACTACTACGTTTTTTTCGTAAATGAGCTAAGGCTTGTTGTTCTAATTGTCGTACTCTTTCTCTACTAATACTCATTCTTTGTCCAATTTTAGCTAAAGACAATTCTCTTCCGTCTTCTAAGCCAAATCTTAGTTTTACCACTTGTTGCTGTTGAGGTGTTAATTCTCCCAGCAATTTATGTAAATCTTGACGCATCAATTCTTGAGTAATATAAGTATCAGGGGAAATACCACTATCTTCGAGTAATTCGGACAATTCAGTATCTTGATTATCTCCCACTTTTACATCTAAAGAAATGGGTTGACGGGCAATACTAAAATACTCCCGAATTTGAGCTGGTTCTAATTCTAACGCCGAAGCTATTTCATTGGGAGATGGACTTCTGCCTAGTTTTTGAGATAATTCTCTCTGGGTTTTTTTGATTTTATTCAGTTTTTCTGTAATATGAATGGGTAATCTTATGGTTCTAGCTTGTTGGGCAATAGCACGAGTAATGGCTTGACGAATCCACCAGTAAGCATAAGTGGAAAATTTAAAGCCTTTTGTGGGATCAAATTTTTCTACTCCTCTTTCCAAGCCTAAACTTCCTTCTTGAATTAAATCCAAAAACTCCATATTTCTTTTTTGATATTTCTTGGCGATCGCTACTACTAAGCGTAAATTCGCCTCAATCATTTTTTGTTTTGCTCTTTTTCCCTGATGAATAATTTTTTTAAGTTCACTAGGGGATAAATCAACCACATTAGCCCATTCTACTTCTGTTGGTTCACGATCTAATTCTTCAGCTAATATTTCTTTCTTACCATACAAAGCCATCATTTTTTGTACTTGTTTTCCAAAAACAATCTCTTGTTCATGACTTAAAAGAGGAACTTTCCCAATTTCTTGCAGATAAGTACGCACCATATCTACAGTAGTGGCCTTTCTTTTATCAATGTCGTTTATTCTAGCGGTAACTTTGGCGGTTGACATAAGGGTTATATTCTCCTAACTTCAAGCGAACTATGATTTTGTAAATAAGATTGTTTCTACAAGCAATTTTTACATTTAATCGAAGTCATTATGACTTTTACTTACTCTTGTTAACATTTTACATTCTATTTAGACGTTAGTTTGTTAATAAAAGTTCACTATTAAAATTTTATTTTTTGATAATGTATTAATTACAATAGATTAAAGTTAAGATAGTGGTCAGACTATTTAGCTATTAATTCCTATGATGACGGATTAAAAATATAATTGTTAGTAGAGTTAATGCGTAATCACCGAACTTGACAGTAAGGTTTGAGGCATTCAATCATGGACACGGAGAATAAATAATTCTCAAAATGTTAGAGTATTAAAAGTTTTTATGTAATTATATTATAGATGATACTCAAGAGATTTCTACATCAAACCTCTATAACATTAATGATGCCCAAAAATTCAGCAAAAGTTATATATCTTAAGAAAAAAAACAGTAATTATATGTTTTCAGAAAGTAATAAAACGTCTCCATTAACTATTCTCTCTTAATCAGTTGTGATCAATAATCTTAATTCTCAGATTTGGATATTGGCAGGAGGAAGGTTATTATTACAATTTGGGACAGGTTTTACCTTATTTTATGCCCCAATTTTTTTTGTTAATCAACTCGGTTTTTCCCCGACAATGGTAGGTATCGCCCTTGGTAGTGCATCAGTATCAGGAATTTTAGGGCGTTTTTTAGGTGGAAGTGGTAGTGATTCTCCTGATTGGGGAAGAAAGAAAATTCTTTTATTATCGGCGGTTATTTCTGCTATAGCTGATGTGTTTTTAGCTTCCGCTTCTGATTTTTCATTTTTATTATTAGGTAATGTATTAATGGGTTTCGGTATTGGACTTTATTGGCCTCCAGCAGAAGCATTAGTAGCCGATTTAACGACACCAAGTCAACGAAATTCCGCTTTTGCCATCAGTCGTTTAGCGGATAATTTAGGTTTAGGGTTGGGAATTATTATCGGTGGTTGGATTATTGCCATTACTAATAATTACCGTCTTTTATTTATCATCGATGGTTTTTCTTTTCTTGTATTCTATATTGTAATTTATTTTACCATCACGGAAATTTATCCTCTTGAAACCAATCATCAAAGCAAATATCATGGCTGGAGTTTGGCTTTAAAAGATAAAAGTTTATGGATTTTTTGCATAGTTAATGTCATGTTTACTACTTATCTATCTCAAATTCAAACTACTTTACCTTTATATTTAACTAACTTTACTGTGGATAATCAATTTTCTATTAGTAATATTAGTAATTTATTTAGCTTTCACATTATTTTTGCTGCCATTTTTCAGTTACCAATGTTACGGATTCTTAATCGTCTTACTCGTATTCAAGGATTAACTTTTTCTTTATCCATTTGGGGTGTAACTTTTATTCTTATTTGGGTGACGGGTAATATAACTCAATTTTCCTTTTATTACGCTTTATTCGCTGTTTTGATGGGGGCGATCGCCATGATCACCTATAATCCACCAGCATCGGCTTTAATCGTAGATTTAGCACCTATTTCTTTACGAGGAATTTATTTTGCCATTAACTCTCAATGTTGGGCCATAGGATATTTAATTGGGCCTCCTTTAGGGGGTTGGGTGTTAGATCAAGGTATAATTTATGCTAATCATTTTTGGCTGATTCTAGCTATAAGTGTTTTAATAGGAATGATAATTTTGCAATATTTAAAAACAAATCTTCTCAAAAAAAATCTCATTTAACATTAAAAGATGAACTTAAAATAGAACAAAGTCGAAAGTGATAAAGTAATATAAATATAGAAGTAGAAAAAAGGTTAAAATTATTATGGGAATTTTTGATCGCATCAGTAGAGTAGTCAGAGCTAATGTCAATGATATGATTGATAAAGCTGAAGATCCTGAAAAAGTCCTAGAGCAAAGCCTTCGTGAAATGGGCGATGATTTAGTTAAAATGCGTCAAGCGGTAGCACAAGCTATTGCTGCTCAAAAAAGAACAGAACAACAGTACCAAAAAAATGTTTCCGAAGCTAATATGTGGCAACAACGGGCTCAATTAGCTTTAACCAAAGGAGAAGAAACTTTAGCCCGAGAAGCCTTGGTGCGGAAAAAAACCCATGCCGACACCGCAGCTACTTTAAAAGCTCAATTAGATGGGCAAGTAGGTCAAATTGACGCTTTACGTCGTAATCTCACTGGCTTAGAGAGTAAAATTTCTGAAGCAAAAACCAAGAAAGATATGCTCAAAGCTCGTATGAGTGCGGCTAAAGCTAACCAACAGTTACAAAGTACCATTAGTAGTTTAAATACTAACTCTGCTATGGCAGCTTTTGAACGTATGGAAGACAAAGTTGTACAAATGGAAGCTATTTCTGGTGCTGAAGGAGAATTAGCAGGAATAGGGGGTGATTCTAAATGGGCAGCATTAGAAGGGGGTAGCGAGGTAGAAGATGAGTTAGCGATGATGAAAGCACAATTATCAGGTATTCCCCTATCTGGTACACCTCAACCAACTACTGCTTTACCTCAAGGTATGGATAATCCTACTTCTGCAACTTCTTCCCCAGCTTCAAGTGGAGCATTTATGGATGATGAATTAGAAAAATTACGGGAGCAATTAAGAAAAAGTTAAATAATTGGAAGATAGGAGATAGAAATTACTAACTATTTATCCTATCAATTAATTGTTTTATTTATTAACGGGTACTAATTCGCTGTTAAATTCATTGAAAGTTTTGCGTTTTAATTCCACTGATTCTGAACGAGGTAATAAATCAAAAACTTTCCGTAATACATCGTCCACGTCTTCAAATCTTGATTGTCCGATTTGATCAAAAACCACATTACCTTCTTGATCTAGTACCACAGTTTGGGGAATACCACCTTTATAATAGTAACCTAGCTCATCGGGTTGATATTGATCTTTAGGGGGAATGGTGTCCACTGTAGTAGCAATGAGACTAGCTGCACGACCATAAAATTCTTGAAAACGAGAGACAATAAAAGCATATTGTTTAGAATCACTATTGTCATCTAGATAATAAACTAAAATCACGGGCATTTTTCGATCTAAAGATTGTTTTAAAGTTAGTTTTGAGGGTACTAAAGAACCATTACCCGCATAGACAACAAAAATATTACCATCGTAGCGATCATTATTAATATCTGCACGACTAACATCAGAGTAACTAAACCAAAGGGTTAAAGTACAAAAGAAAATAATAAAAATACGTTTTAAAGCAGAATAAAACCGAGTGGCTAACATAAGTTAAAGTTTGATAAATGGGATACAAAAAAATAAGATCATGTAATAGAATATTGAAACAGATCTTGAGTTAAAAAACCGTGAATTCTAATCGGAATAATTTTCAATCTCCATCTCAACTTAAAGGATATTTTGCTCATACCCATTATGGACTGTTAAATTTACATCCGAATGCTTCTGTTATTGAGATTAGAAGAGCTTACCGAGAATTAAGTAAACTATACCATCCTGACACCACTAATTTACCGTTAGAAGAGGCGAAACAAAAATTTCAACGATTAAATGAGGCTTATGGAGTTTTAGCTAATCCTCAAAGGCGATCTCTTTATGATTTACAAATTGGTTATTCTCGATGGAATGTGATTCAAAGTTCTTATGATTTTACACCATCAGGATCATCCCCCGAAGATTCCCATGGAACATTAGAGTACTTAGATACGAATGATCGACCTTTATCTAGTGGAGAATTATTTGCTCTATTATTAATGGGAATAACTATTGTAGGTTGTATGTTTTTAGCGATAACGGTTGCTTGGTTGAGAGCTTCTAGTATATAGTATATATTTGTTAATCTCAAATTCTATTGTTTCCTGATTTTCTAGAAAATAATGCCCAAATTAACCTCGAATAGCCCTTTATATAGTTTTCCCTTGCCTGAAATTGAAAATTGGTTAAAACAGATGGGATGTCAACAAAACTCACAGGCACTTAATTGTTGGTATGTGAAAAGAGAAGGATGGGAGGCGCAAATAACTTTAGAAACAGAAGATCTCAATGTTAATTATCTTAAAGCAGGAGCCGATGGCAGTGATATAAAAAGGGCGTTTCGTTATTCTCTTTCTCGGCGAGATATTGAAGATGCTGTTTTTTCTGGTCCATAATGTAGAATTAAAAATCGAGAATCAAAAACTGATAATTTTTGGTATTGACGATAATTTTAAATATCTGTTACGTTAATGTACTTTATCATTAGAAAACTAAGATAGAAATTAATTGCTAATGACTATTATTTTATGAGTTCTACAAAAGAAAAAGTTGAGTCAATGTTGAGGAAGTTGCCCGACGATTGCACCATTGAAGATATACAATATCATTTATATGTTTTAGGCAAAGTGCGTCAAGGTTTACAAGTTGCTGACTCTGAAGGGATTTTACAACAAGCAGAAGTAGAGGGATTGTTAAGTAAATGGCTTATCGAGTAGTTTGGTCTCCTAAAGCAGTGGAAGATGTAGAAGCCGTCGCCGCTTATATTGCCCGAGATTCACCGTCTTACGCCGCCGCCGTGGTGCAGAGAGTGATAGAAATTAGTAGTAAATTATCCACCGATGCCAAAAATGGAAGATTAATCCCTGAAATAGAGGAATCTACCATTATTGAACAATTTGCCTATAGTTATCGATTAATTTATCGCATTGAGTCGGATACTGTCACCATTGCCGCCTTAATTCACGGTAAAAGATTGTTGTACTTAACCGAATAAGTTTGACAATGTAGAATAAACGGAGATCTTGCATCAGATCAAAAATACTTAATAAGTAAATTTTAATCCCTTTGCCCTTTGCCCCTTGCCCCTTGCCCCTTGCCCTTTGCCCCTTGCCCGAAAAATTCGTTACAAAACGTTATGGGTGCAAAAAAAAATTAATCACATTTTGACAGAGAAACTAGAATGAAAGTGGTTGTTCAAGAATAGAATTAAATGTTGACACTACTAGAAAATCCTCTCAGAGTTGGTTTAAAACAGGCTAAAACCCCAGAACCATTAATAATGGTGATTTTTGGGGCTTCGGGAGATTTAACCCAACGGAAATTAGTTCCCGCTTTGTATCAATTGAAAAAAGAAGGGCGATTACCTCCAGAAATGACCATTGTTGGCGTAGCACGTCGAGAATGGAGTCATGACTATTTTCGAGAACAAATGCGAGAAGGTATCGAAGAATTTTCTGACGGTATCGGTACAGAAGATTTATGGCAGGATTTTGCTGACGGACTTTTTTACTGTGCAGGAAACATGGATGAAGGAGAAAGCTATCAAAAATTAAAAGTATTTCTCGACGAATTAGACGGTAAAAGAGGTACAAGAGGTAATCGGGTTTTTTATCTAGCGGTTTCTCCTAAATTTTTCCCCCCAGCGATTAAACAATTAGGGGCGGCAAGTATGTTAGAAGATCCCTTGAAACATCGTTTAGTTATTGAAAAACCTTTCGGCAAAGATTTAAGCAGCGCTCAAGTTTTAAACCGCATTGTACAAAAAGTTTGTAAAGAAGAACAAGTTTATCGTATTGATCATTATTTAGGTAAGGAAACAGTACAAAATTTGATGGTGTTTCGTTTTGCCAATGCTATTTTTGAGCCTTTGTGGAATCGCAATTATGTGGATAATATTCAAATAACCGTAGCCGAAACCGTTGGAGTAGAAGAAAGAGCTGGTTACTATGAAACCGCAGGAGCTCTGCGAGATATGGTGCAAAATCATCTTTTACAACTGTTTTGTTTAACGGCAATGGATGCCCCTAATGGAGTCAATGCTGATAGTATCAGGGGTGAAAAAGTCAAGGTTTTACAGTCAACTCGATTGGCAGATTTAAAAAACCTCGAAAAAAGTGCTATTAGGGGACAATATAGCGCTGGATGGATGAAAGGAAAGCCCATTCCCAGTTATCGGGATGAAAAAGACGTAAATCCAGACTCCACAACTCCTACTTTTGTGGCTTTAAAATTAATGGTGGATAATTGGCGTTGGCAAGGTGTCCCTTTCTACTTGCGTACAGGTAAGCGATTACCGAAAAAAGTTTCTGAGATTGCTATTCAATTTCGAGATGTACCTTTAACTATTTTCCCTTCTGCGGCACAACAAACAAATCCGAATATTCTCGCTTTACGGATTCAACCTAATGAGGGGATTTCTTTACGATTTGAAGCAAAAGTGCCAGGCTCTGAATTACGCACTCGTACCGTTGATATGGATTTCAGCTACGGTTCATCTTTTGGTGTCGCAACATCAGACGCTTATCATCGTTTACTTTTAGATTGTATGTTAGGAGATCAAACTTTGTTCACTCGTGCCGATGAAGTGGAGGAAGCATGGCGTATTGTCACTCCTGCTTTAACCGCATGGGATGCACCATCAGCTCCTGATTCTATTCCTTTATACGAAGCAGGTACATGGCAACCTCCTGAAGCGGAGTTTTTGCTTAATCGAGATGGTAGAAAATGGCGACGACTTTAAACAATGATAATAGAAAATGATCATAAGTCAGTAGGCAAAATTATTTGTATGTTTACTTTATCAAAGGCCCTCACCCACTTATGCAATGAAGATTATTAGTTATTTTTATTAATTTTAAAATATACAATCTATTTTGCTTTAATACTTAATCAAATTTTCTATAAACAACCCTAGATTATTCTCAAATATAAAAAACCATGAAAACAACTCCCCTCGTTTCTTTACAAGCCCCCAAAGATGTTGATTTAGAGTATATTGATCGTGAATTACGAGAAATTTGGCAAACCTACAGTGGTGTAGGAGATGGTTTGGCCGCCACAAGGGCTTCTACCTTTAGTTTTTTAGTTTATGAACCAGAAGCTACACAGCCATTACTTGCTTCTTTAGGTTTTTATACTGGCCCTGTAGATGGTATTGGTGGTCCTCGTACCACTTCTGCTATTAAGGCAGCTCAAAAAGCCTATAAATTAGAAGTAACAGGAATTTCTACCCCTGAATTATTAACTCGATTAAAAGCCGAATTTGATGTCAAACAAGCCAAAGGAAAAATTGATTTAGCGGAATTAGCCAACCTCAGACAATATTCCCCTGATATAGAAGGTGCTGGAATGGCTGATGCTATTGCCTCTATTAATCCTTGTCGCATTATTACCCTTTGCCCCACTACGGGGGAAGATGAAGGGGTAAAGGCTCAAGTATCCGCTTATTGCCCTGTTAATAAACGTTCTGCTAATAGTTTAATCTGTTGTGAGTATATCACCATAACGGGGGTTTCTTCTGCTTTTGAACGGGTTGGCGGAGTTCTCTCTGAGTTGATGATTCCAGACTTACCTAAGTTTATCTGGTGGAAAGCTGGTATTGATGAAGATTATCCTCTTTTTCAACGATTAGTTGCTGAATGCGATCGCCTAATTGTCGATTCCAGTATTTTTAGTCAACCAGAGGAAGAATTATTCAAAATTGGGAAACTATTAGAGCAAGATTTGCCTTTAATTGACTTAAATTGGGCAAGAATATCACCATGGCAAGAATTGACGGCAGAAGCATTTGATCCTCCTGAACGTAGAAATTCTATATTAGAAGTTGATCAAGTTACCATCGACTACGAAAAAGGAAATCCCAGTCAAGCCTTAATGTATTTAGGTTGGTTAGCTAGTCGTTTGAATTGGCAACCTGTTGAATACAGCTATGAGGAAGGAGATTATAACATTACCACCGTCAAGTTAATTAACCTTGAAGGTAAAGACATCAAAGTAGAATTAGCTGGAGTACCCATTGCAGATTGGGGTGAAGTTTTAGGAGATTTAATTAGCTTAAAATTAACCTCTACTAATCTTAATGCTGATTGTTGTACAGTACTTTGTTCTGAAACTACAGGATGTATGCGTATGGAAGCTGGAGGAGGAGGTCAATCTTGTCGTATTCAACAAGTAACTTCTTTAGCAGATCAAAGTACAGAAACTTTATTAAGTCAACAGTTACAGCGTTGGGGCAAAGATGTTCTTTACCAAGAAAGTATGGTAATTACCACACAAATTCTTAAATTAGTTAAAAATTAAGTGGATATAAAACGGTGTTAATGGGCTGAGATATTCTAAGATTTATTTTTGAATCTTTGATTAATTCCTAATAATTGAGGATTGCTAGAGATAATTTATTAGGAAACCCTACTAATTATTTTCGGTTTACCGCCTTCTTGTAAAAATAATTTTATGACATTATAAAAATAACAATAAAGGTTAAATAAATCGTTATTAATTAGGAGGCAATAAATTATGTCTTTAGTTCGTTTTTATCCCTTATCTGATCTTAATACCTTACATCGTCAAATGAATCGACTTTTTGATGAAATTACTGCGTGGGATAATACTAATAATAATACTGTTTTAAAACCTGCTGTTGAGTTATTCGACAATCAAGATAGTTTAACTTTAAGAGTATTAATACCCGGTATTGATAAAAAAGATCTCGATATTAGCGTTACCCGTGAAGCGGTAAAAATTAGCGGTGAATATCGTCATCAAGAAGAAAATAAAGATAATGGTTATTATGTTTCTGAATTTAATTATGGTAAATTTGAAAGAACAATTAATTTACCTGTAGCTATTCAGAATGAAAAAGTAATAGCTGATTATAGCGATGGTATTTTAACTTTAATTTTACCTAGAGTTGAAGAAGTCAAAAATAAAGTATTTAAAGTTAATTTTAGTGATGAAATTAATCCTACTTTAGAGGCAAATTAAGTTTTTATCTAATCTTAAGTTAATCAATAATCAATGTTTATACCTGTCATGATTGGCAGGTATTTTAATGTAATTTCCCTTTTCTGATGGATAGATTAAATCTATAAATTTTAAAGTAGTAGTAAATTAATTTGTCGAAATAACAATAAAATTCTTAGGAAAAATAAATACCTTTCACCACTATTTTAAAGAAAAATTATTTGAAATTATTATCTGTTATTTTTATCCCTATTTTTCAAAGGTAAAATTAATTATTGACATTAAATTATTTTGATAATCTTTAGTAAAAATTTGAGTCTGTAATTGCTGCCATTTTTGCCATATTATATATTGATCTTGAATAATTAAATTATATAAATTTAGTAGTTTAATTAACCACTTTTTACCTATTTCTTTATTCAAATAATCTTGCAAACAAATATTATCCTGAATAACTCCTAAAATTTCTTGTCCATTTTTAATAAAATCAATGTATTTTGTATATTCAATGGGGTAAAAATCAGTAAATAACTCTAATTGATAGCGAGTTTTTTTAGCTTCTTTTCTTAATTTATGTAAATTTTTTCCTTCTTTATCAATTAATAAATTAACTTCTTCCTTAGATAAATTATTAACTAAAATATCGCCATTTTCATTGATAGTTGTACCGATAAACCAAGCAGATTGTAAATAAAAATAACTAATTTGTGGGAATAATAAAAAGGGTAATATAGATTGAATTTTTACATTAGCCATGCCCTTAAATTGAGGTTTATCTAACCAATTTAAAAGAGATTTTTTTAGTTTATGATATTTTTTAGTACTTAAAATTAACTTTATTTCTTGAGTATCTTGAGAAGATGGTTTATTAATATCAGCGATGATTTTTTCGATAAACTGAGTTTCTATATTAGAAATTCCTTGATTAAATTTATCTTGTAAATTAATTTTTAAAATATCTAAATCTCTTTGTTTCCCTAAAATTCGAGCTAAATCACCAATATTTTTATCATTAATAATTAAGGGTAATTTTAAAGTAGAATTAAATACACTTAAAATACTTCTTAATTTTCTCATGGCAACTCGTAATTGATGCAAATTTTCTGGATTATCCTCTGTTAATATCTTTTCTTCGTATTTAATAATTTTCTTAGTTTGTGTCGCTATGGCATTATAACTATAATCAGCGAGGGTAATAGCATTGTCTTTGAAAGTGATAATAGACATGATTAAACCTCTACAAGTTAATTATTACTGCTTAATTATAAATGTTGCCATAAAAAATGACTGCGATTAATCATAAAAATTAACCACAGTCCGAAGGAATTAGGAATTAGGAATTAGGAATTAGGAATTGAGAATTTTAAACTCTTTTCTTTTTTCAATTACTGATTATACCATGAAAAGAATAAAAAAAGTCAATGATTGATTTAGAATTCTTAAACCGTTACAACTTCTTTCTCTTCTGTATTTGCATTTATACCTGTTAATTGTTCATAAGTTTCACGCATTTTTAAACCAACTAAAACTTGGAATAAACCAGTACCATTATTAGAACCGGGGTAATCTTTATGTTTTAGTAATAGCTCTGTCATTTCACCGTGATATTTAGTTCCAGTGCGACTTAAATGACTTTCAATATATAAAATTTCTTCGAGGTTATCGAATTGACCATCAACTTCAAGAATTGAAACTTCATTACCCATGTAATTATCAGGTCCATAATACATTTTAAGACCGGGGAATGCACAAGTAAGTTTACGTCCACAAGGGCGCCAATCAATAGTTGAACCTTCATCAAACAAGTATGTAGGAGCGAAATGTTCAATACCTTCTTTTTCGATGAGACGAACTCGTAAAATTTTACCTTCTTTTTCGTCTTTAATTAATTGAGTAGGTAATACTTGAATAACGATGTCTGCATATTGTTTTTGAGGTTCAATATAAGCGGTAAAGTCAGGTTTTCTGGACATAATGGAAGCCACCACGTCATCATAACTATGACCTCTTTCAGCCATGTCACGCTGAATTTTCCAGTTAATTTTTACTTCTTCGCTGATGTCAAGATAAACGCTGAAATCAACTAATTCTCTAACTCTTGCATCATAAAGAGGGTGTAAACCTTCAATCACAATTACTTTATTAGGTTCGATTTTTTCAGGAGGATCTAATTCTCCAGTTTCATGATTATATATAGGTTTATCAATAGTTTGACCATTTTTTAACGCCTTAATTTGTTCTGCCATTAAGTCGAAATTGTTAGCACGAGGATTCAATGCGGTTACACCTGCTTCTTTTCTGCCTTTACGATCTAAACAGTGGTAGTCATCAAGACAGATAACCGTCATAAATTCTTTACCAAATAAATCTTCTAAACGGCGCAAAAAAGTTGACTTTCCACAACCAGAGTCACCCGCAACGCCAATAATAACTACTCTATCTTGAGTCATATTTTCCTCTATAGTTGAAACTAAATTTTACTTATATCAGTAATTTTTCTATTGTTTGTTATCTTATCAGTCAAATGCACACTAATCTATAGTTAATTCTGTTAATTGATTATTTTTAACTTTTAAAAAGTTGTGCTAAACTATATGAAGAACTTTTAAGATACTCAGATAATCAGATGTCTTTTCAACCAAGTTACTTTAAAGCTGATTTGTTTAAAATTCTCTCTAATCCAGTGAGGATAGAAATTTTAGACACTCTCAGACAAGGAGAAATTAGTGTTAATGATATTGCAGGGTGGTTGGAAATAGAAGCGTCTTCTGTATCTCAGCAGTTAGCAATTTTGCGGCGCTACCATTTAGTAAAAAGTCGCAGACAGGGTAACTATATTTTTTATTCAATCAATGAATTAGCAATCTTTAAAGTGTTAGACTCTGCAAAAGAAGTTTTTAATAATCATTTAGTGCAAGTCAAAAATGCTTTACAAAAACTGGAATAAAATATTATTAACTATTTATGATAGACATTAAAATTTTTCACGTTGATCATGGATTTTGTGCCGCCATTGAACTTAGTAATTCCAATACTATTTTAATTGATTGCGGTGCGGGAAAAAACTTTGAACCTGCTCAATATGTATGGCATAGGCATTGTAAATATTTAGATTATTTAATTTTATCTGCTTATACTGAAGATAATTTATCGGGTTTTCCTGATTTAATTACCCAATCTTTTCAACATGATATTCCCATTCATTTTCTAGTATTTAATCCGAGTTTAAACCCCGAACAAATTTCCAATAAAAAACCTTTTCCTTTACCCTTAGCTAATAGTTTATATAATCCGATTGGAAATAGTAAAACTATGGAAATTGATGATTTAAAATTAACTTTTTTTTGGAATGAAACTTCAAGTTTTGGTACTAAATATAGTGCTAGTTTAGTTACTTTTTTACACTATGCTGATATTAATATTATTTTCCCTAGTGATTTAGATACTAATGGATGGCAAAACTTATTAAAAAGTTATGATTTCCGTCGTCAATTAGAAAAAGTAAATATATTTGTTGCCTCACATCATGGGGAAGAAAAAGGATATTGTAAAGAAGTTTTTAACTACTGTAATCCTGAAATTATCATTGTTTCTAATAAAGATAATCTGCCTTTAACTTCTGAAATGAAACAGATATATACTAATCATGCTAAAGGTTCAATATCAGGCATTAGTAACAAGAAAATTTTATCTACCCATGAAGATGGTGGTATCAAAATTTCTAAATATTTAGATAGATTAAGACATATTTCTACTCAACATCAATCAGGTTTATCACATTATTTAGATTCATTGTAAAAAATTATTTTGGAGTTTTAAAATTATGGCAATTTCAGAGGAATTATCCCCTCAATTATCATTATCTAAAGTTAGTTATTGGCATTCTTTTAAAGGTGATTTAACGGGAGGTTTAACGGCGGCTATCGTTGCTTTACCCTTAGCTTTGGCTTTTGCTGTCGCTAGTGGAGTTGATCCGAAAGCTGGGTTATATACGGCAATTGTTGCTGGTATTGTTGCATCTATTTGTGGTGGTTCACCTGTACAGATTACAGGACCCACGGGGGCGATGGCAGTGGTGTTAATTGGCATTGTCAGTCAATATGGCATTGAAAAAGTTTGGATTGCTGGAGTTATGGCAGGTATTATCCAAATTGCTCTGGGTATCGCTAAATTAGGGCAGTTAGTGAAGTTTATTCCTTACCCTGTTACCGCAGGTTTTACTAATGGTATCGCTATCATTATCTTTTTTGGACAACTTAATAACTTTTTTGGCTTACAATTACCTCGTCAAGAACATTTTTTCGAGAATTTATGGCAGACTTTCCATCACCTTGATTTAATCAATCCTTATTCTATGGCTATCGCTGGTATTGTCATTGTAACTAAGTTAATTTGGCCTTATATTTATCCTTCCATCCCAGCCTCTTTAGTGGGTTTAGTTTTAGCAACGGTGGTAACAGTAAGTTTTCATTTTGACATCCCCACCATTGGCACAATTCCCCAATCTTTACCCTTACCTCATGGTATTCCTCATTGGAATGATCCGCAACTATTACGGGAGTTATTTCGCCCTGCTTTAGCTTTAGCTGCTTTAGGTAGTATCGAATCATTATTATCGGCGGTAGTTGCTGATGGTATGACAGTTAGTGAAAAACACAACAGTAACAGAGAATTAATTGGGCAAGGTATTGCTAATATGGTTGTACCATTTTTCGGCGGTATTCCTGCTACTGGTGCGATCGCTCGTACTGCTGTTAATGTGCGCTCAGGTGGTAAAACAAGAGTTTCAGGAGTTATTCATGGTATCGCTTTAGCATTGATTATCTTAATCTTTGCCCCTTATGCTGCCCAAATTCCCCTTGCTGCACTGGCGGGAATCCTCATGGTAACAAGTATCAGAATGATTGAATGGGAAGCCATTGGTTTATTATTAAGAGCAACGTATTCTGATTTAGCGGTAATGCTTTTAACATGGTCAGTTACTATCATATTTGACTTAGTTTTAGCGGTAGAAATAGGCTTAATCGCTGCGGGGGCATTATTTATCAAACGCATGAGTGACTTAAGTTTAGCTAAAATCCCTGAAACAGAGGTTTTTCCAGAAGGTATCCCTTTAGAATTAACCCAAGAAATAGCTGTATATCGTGTGGATGGCCCTGTATTTTTTGGAGCAGCAGAAAGATTTGTCACTTTTTTGAGAGACGAACCCGAAGTAAAATATCTCATCTTACGTTTGCGTTTCGTGCCAAATATTGATACTACGGGATTAGTAGCCTTAGAAGATATTTACCGAGACTTGAAACGTCATGATTGCCGTCTAATGTTAACAGGTTTACAACCAGAAGTTAAAGAAATTTTAAATCGCACAGGATTATTAGATAAAATTGGTAGCGATAATTGTTTTGATACCACCACTCAAGCAATTTACGCTATACATCCTCATTTGCCAATTTTAGAAACCCAAGATAAAGAATTATCAGAAGTTTAAGTAAAAGAAAATAACCTTTGTTTCAAAGTTTCTATTATTGGGAATTTAATCGATTTTAAATAATATAGTAATTACCATGAAAAATATTTTGATAATTAGCGAAGATTGCACTTTAAATAATCATCTAGTTAATTGTTCAAATTTAACAAATTTTCATATAATTACTACTTTTAATTATCAAGAAGGAATTAAATTAATTAGTGAGCAATATCCTGATATAATTATCACAGATCTAGATATTAATCAAGAAAAAAATTATCGCAATTTAAAGACAATAAGAGAATTAATTTTTAGTCAAAAAATACCGATTATACTTCTATATAATCAAATCTATGGAGAAAGTTGTCTTAAAATTTGGGAATTAGGAATTAGTTTATTTTTTAATAAAATGATCAAACCTAACACCTTAATTAATATTATTGAAAAAGCGTTACTTAATATATAATTAATCTTATTTAATCTATCAAAATTTACTATTAATAATGAATAAAAAAGAAAATAAATTAAATATTTGTACTTGTAAAAGACGAGATTTTACTAAATTATTATTAACAGGAAGTTTAGGCTTATCTTTTTGGTTATCTTCTCCTTTATCGGCAAAAGCAGATCATAAAGCAAAAGCCTTAGTATTGAGTTGCATTGATTTTCGTTTTGTGGATTTCGAGCAAAATTTTTTGATAAATAGTAATTTAGATCATGAATTTGATTGGTTAAGTTTAGCTGGTGCTTCATTAGCTTTAAATGATTTTCCTTCCCATGCTGATACAGAAGTTTTTTGGGAACAATTAGCCTTATCTTATAAGTTACATCATATCGAAAAAGTGATTATTTTAGATCATCAAGACTGTGGAGCTTATGCTAGTAAAATTGATGCTAAATTAAGTGAAAATCCAGAGAAAGAATTACAAACTCATCGTCAATATTTAAGTCAAGCAAAGTCTATTATCAAAGAGAAATATTCTAATTTAGAAGTAGAATTATATTTTGTCCATCTTGACGGTAAAGTAGAAGAAATTTAATTCTCCAATATCAAAATTTTTTGTTTTTTTCCCCTTAAAAGGGGAGGTTTTAAACTTTAAATTAATAAAATACTCGATGTTGTAAAGATGGCATCTGTTGCCTTACTTGTTGTAATCTTTGCGGATTTATTTCAGCGATCGCCACACCAATATCAGAACCAGTAGAAGCCAAAATCGAGCCCCAAGGATCGATAATCATACCATGACCATGGGTAAAACGACGAGCATAATGATTACCAGTTTGAGCAGGAGCAATGACATAACAAGTATTTTCAATGGCTCTTGCTTGTAACAAAACTTGCCAATGATCTTTACCAGTATAGGCAGTAAAAGCAGCAGGAATAAAGAGAATTTCTGCCCCTTCACGAGATAAATGACGATAAACCTCTGGAAAACGCACATCATAACAAATAGATAATCCTAATTTACCTAAATCACCACCATCATAAACGGGAGGCAAACTAGAACCAGCTTTAACAGTGTTAGATTCATGATAATTATTACCATCAGGCACGTTAACATCAAATAAATGTACTTTATGATAACGACTTAACTCTAATCCATTAGGGTCAATTAAAATAGCAGTATTATAAACCTTAGATTTATCCTCAGTATAAGAAGTGGAAAAACCACCGCCTAAAATGGTAATTTGAAAACGTTGCGCCATACGAATCAAGAATTTTTCACTCTTGAGGGCAATAGTTTCCACTTGAGTAATTTTTTCTTGATCATTACCTAAAAACGAAAAATTTTCAGGTAAACCAATTAATTTCGCTCCTTGATTAACCGCTAATTCAATTAATTCCTCTGCCTGAGTTAAATTTTTGTCAACATCAGGAGTGCTAGTCATGCAAACTGCCGCCGCAAGATATGATTTCATGGGTGATTTGATATAGAAAAATAAGATTTTACAGCCTGTCTAACGGATAAATTCAAGATAACTATTTGTTAGTTCTTTTACCGCTAACTCATAGAACTGTTGACCGTGTTCTGGAGTCGCTAAAGCAGGATTTGATCCCATTCTACCATCAGGGTAGCAGTGTCGAAAGTTCTTTGCTCCATAAATTGAATGTCCTTTGCCGACGGTTTCACTTAAGGGAAATTTTTTAATCAAATCAGGATAAACAAATTGAGTTAAAGCAACTTCAGAAGGAGTAGCATGAGATCCTTCTTCCTCACCATATAGATTTTTTGCTAATAGATAAACTTCCCGACTCATAAACCAATTAGCTACATGACATTTAACTTGGTGACTATCAGCTAAATTTAAGCTATCTAAATGATCATAAATTTGTGAGAAAGCCGCCTTTAATGTGGCAATATTACCACCATGACCATTAATAAAAAAGAACTTCCGAAAACCAGCTTTAGCCAAAGAAGTAATATAATCTTGAAGATATAAAATTAAAGTGGTAGGACGTAAACTAATTGTACCAGGGAAGGAAGTATGATGAAGAGCCATCCCCACATTAATAGTTGGTGCTAACATAGCTTGAGTTGTTTCTGATACCCCTTTAGCAACTTTTTCGGCACAAATAGCATCTGTACCAATTAACCCCGTAGGCCCATGTTGTTCCGTTGATCCGATGGGTATAATCACACTATCATGATCTTGAAGATAAATTTCGACTTCTGTCCAAGTAGATAAATGCAATTCCATAATTTTTTCAAATAAAGCATATTTTAGATCAAAAGTCCTATCAGAAAAACTTTAACCTCTTGTAACTTTTCTCAAGTTCACTACTAAGTTTGTTATTTAAGTCAAACTATTGTTATTTTAAGTTAAGATAACTGCAAAAATATTTATCATTTCTGATAATTAGCCATTCATTTTACTTAAATACTTTTATGATTAAACTTCAAGATCAATCGAATATAACAACAAAAGGCTATTCCGTTGAAAATCATATCACAGAAACTCGCCCTTGGGGATCTTTTACTACCCTTGAAGAAGGTTTAGGATATAAAATTAAACGCATCGAAGTTAACCCTGGCCACCGTCTTAGTTTACAAATGCACCATCATCGCAGTGAACATTGGATTGTAGTTTCAGGCACTGCAAAAGTAGAATGTGGAGAAGAAGTTAAAATTTTAGCAGCAAATCAATCAACTTATGTACCTCAGTGTACCTCTCATCGTCTCGAAAACCCCGGAGTAATTAAATTAATTTTAATCGAAGTTCAAAATGGTGAATATTTAGGAGAAGATGATATTATTCGTTTTCAGGATGATTATGCAAGACAATAAAGAGTTCAAAATATAATAAATAATTATGATAAATCTTACATCCATGGCCATAGAAGAAGTGAAGAGACTTAAATCTTCTTTTGAGTTAGAAAATTCTAATGTGAGAATAGAAATAAAAAAAGGCGGTTGCGTTGAATATATATATCAATTAAACTTTAATTCTTCACTTCAACCCGAAGACTATCAGTTTAAAATAAATTCAGCTATGACGGTAATTATTGATCCTCAAAGCTATCCATATCTAAAAAATCTTACCATTGATTATACAGAAGATCTGATGGGAGGTGCATTTCAGTTTAAAAATCCAGATATTAAAAATCACTGTAGTTGTGGTTTATCTTTTGCTTTAGGAACATAAATGTTATTACTACCTTATTAGTATAAAATCTTAATATAACTCCATTGGGATTTGGATTACTTTTTAGAAAAAAATTAAATAAATCTTAAACACTTTTTTAGTTTATTAACTCTAATACTGACAATGCTGTAGCTGGTGCGAGTAATATTCCATTACGATAATGTCCTGTGGCTAAGATAATATTATCGTAGTCCGCTAGTTTTTCTATAACTGGTGCTGATTTTCCTTCGGGGCGTGGTCTTTTCCCTGTCCATGATAACATTGTAGGTGCATTCCTTAAACTAGGACAAAAACTGATGGCTTGTTGTTGTAAATTAATTAAAAGCTCTTCATCAGGTATTATTTGATCTTGATTATCAGGAAATTCAAGAGTTGCACCTAACCAAAATTCATCGTTTCCCATAGGAGCAATATGAATATCATTTCCCGTAATTACTGGGTTAAAATTATCTTTAGTTTGCCAACTGGTATGTTTAAGTAGTAATGCTTGTCCTAAAACTGGTTTAATAGCTATATTTGATCCTAATGTTTGCAAAATAGAAGATGTACCCAAGGCAGTGGCTAAGATTACCCAGTCGGCGGATAATGATTCATTTCCTAATTGTACTTGTTGACAATGGCTATTATTTCCTTCATGGTTTTTAACAATCTTTAGATTTTCGACTTTTACCCCAAATAAACATTTTACCCCTTTTAAAGATGCTCCTTTGACTAAGGCTTTGGTTAAAAATGTGGGGCTAATTTGGCGATCGCAAGGGGAATAAATAGCACCTAATAAAGAGGAAACATCAACTTCAGGACAATGATATTTTAACAGAGACTGATCCCAAATATGGAGATTATAACCTTGATCCGAACGAATTTGAGCAAGTTTTTCCCATTTGGTTAAGTCATCATCAGGAAAAAGTAATTTAACAAGGCCATCATTATTACAGGGAATATGCAAACCTGTCAAACTTTCTAATTCAGGAATTAAGGTTTGATAGCGTTGTAAACTTGACTCTCTTAATCGCCATGCTCTACCTTTAGTTTTATGGCTAATGATACCCATTAAAATGCCTAAAGCAGCGCCTGTTGAACCAGTACCCGGATTTTTTTCATCAATTAAGGTAATATCTAAATGAGGATAATGGCTTAACTCATAAGCAATAGTACTACCGACAATACCGCTACCTATAATTATAATTTTAGTCATCTTTAAATAATTGAGAGTTAATTCTTGAGTTTTGCTCTATTTTAGGGTTTACAAAACTTGAGTTAAGAGAGATTGTAAAGTATTAGTTTCTAGCCTAGCACCAAAATTGGTTACTAATTTAGCACAAGCGACAGAGGCTAATTTACCAGCATCATTCCAAGTTAAACCATTAGTGACACCATACAATATACAAGCAGCATACATATCTCCTGCCCCAACGGTATCTACGGCGGTAACGGGAAAAGCAGGAATTTCATGTAAGTTTTCGCCATCAAAAATAAGAGAACCTTCTTTACCACGAGTAATAGCGAAAGTTCGTGCTAAAGTTTTAAAATGGGTGATTATAGTTTCTAAATTATCAGTCTTCGCCATGGTTGAGGCTTCAGTTTCGTTAGCAAATAATAAATCAACCCCATCACCAATAATTTCTAAAATACCATCTCGGAAAAATTCTACCATATTAGGATCAGATAAAGAAAAGGCAGTTTTTACTCCTGCTTTTTGAGCGATATTTTTAGCAAGAATGGCGGTATTTTTTGCGGTAGGAGAAGAAACTAAATAACCTTCGATGTAGAGATATTCTGAATTTTGTAAAGCTGTTTCATTTAATTCTTGGGGAGTTAAATCTCCTGTAATCCCCAAAAAAGTGTTCATAGTGCGATCTGCATCAGGAGTTACTAATACTAAGCATTTACCTGTTATTCCTGTTAGGCGATTATCAAGAGTTAAATTAGTATCTAAACCACAACGGAGTAAATCTTCAAGGTAGAAAATACCCTCGTCATCATCCGCAACTTTGCAAGAATAAAAACCTTTTCCGCCGAGTTGGCTTATAGCTACTAATGTATTGGCAGCAGAACCTCCTGAACATTTTTTACAAGGATTAGGTAATTGTTGGATAATTTTGTGTTGCTGGGTTTCATCCATTAAAGTCATTACCCCTTTATCTATGGCTAAATCACTGAGTAACTCTGAAGTTACTTTAAATTCCATATCAACTAAAGCATTTCCTATGCCATAGACGTTATATTTTTTAGTCATTTTTTAAGTTAATTAATGAGATGTTTATGATTCTTGATTAGTGGTTTTTGTGACTGGAAATAAATCAGATAAAGTGTCAATTATATCTTCTTCAGGAATATCTTGAGAGTTAATATCATCTACGTCAGAGGATTTTTCAGAGAATAATTCTTCTTCTATTTTTTCCTCTTGATTATTAATAGTTTCCTCTTGATTGTGAGTAACTATGTCGGTTTCCATTTCAGGGTTGATAGTTTCTTCTTGATTTAAAGTAACTATGTCGGTTTCCATTTCAGGGTTAATAGTTTCTTCTTGATTTTGAGTAACTATATCCATTTCAGTTTCCGTTTCTGTTTCAGTTTCTGTTTCAGTTTCAGGGTTAATAGTTTCTTCTTGATTTTGAGTAACTATACCTATATCCATTTCCGTTTCAGGGTTGATAGTTTCTTCTTGATTTAAAGTAACTATATCTATTTCCATTTCCGTTTCAGGGTTGATAGTTTCTTCTTGATTTAAAGTAACTATATCTATTTCCATTTCCGTTTCAGGGTTAATAGTTTCCTCTTGATTTTGAGTAACTATATCTATTTCCATTTCCGTTTCAGGGTTAATAGTTTCCTCTTCCTCAGACATATTATTTTTAGAATCTAATATATCACAATTAGCGATCGCCTCTTCTACTTCAGTAGCGGTAGTTTTAGGATCAATTTCCACTATATCAGTATGAATAACAGATTCTTCATTATCATCAACTTCTTGATTAACGATTAAATCTGGAGATTTTGGGGGAGGAGTTGCTTTACGTTGAAATGGTTTACCCAAAGCGGCAAAAATTTTGCCAAAATAGGATTTGGGAGGTAAAGGTTGATTTTCTGAAGAGGGAGATAAACCAAGAGAATCAATATCAAAATCGTCATCTAAGTTTGTTTCCTCAACATCTACAATATTTATTACTGAAGGTTTTTCTTCCATAGGAGAGGAAGATATTTCAGGAGAATCCATAGATGATGGTATTGCTTCTTCTTTTTCCTCCTCATTAGTAGCAATGTTGTTGATAACTTTATCAGCTTCTTTTGCCTCGTCTTTTGTGTCATTTTCTGAGAGGATAATCTCTTGGGCTACTGCTGGAATAGAAACAGATTCTGTAGTTACTTCTGGAGAAACAATTTCTTGAGGTTGTGGTGTTGGTATTTTTTGGGTAACAGTTTCGGTTTTTTCTTTTAAGTTACTATTATCTTGATTATTAATTTTTGTTTTATTGATAATGGGAGGTTTTTTCTTTGTCAATTCTGATAGTTTACTCAAAGAAGTAAGCATCAAACTTAAAACGGAAAATCCTTCTAAAACTTGATTAGAATCTGCGTTAGCCGTAATAACTTTTCTTAATTGACGATTTTCCCAAATAAAAGCAATAGCGATAAAAGTTACCGCAAATTGTCCTAATAATACAGCCCCTGTAATTCTACCTGCACATATCCAAAGAGTTAAGGAGTAAAATAACCCCAACCCACTCCATAAAAAGTCATCCTGTCGGTGAAATTTAGGACGAATAAAAGCATTCAGATATAGTGTTAAGCTAATAATAGCCATAATTGTGGCGAGAAAGTAAGCTAACATTGCTTGTTCTCCATATATATATTTCTCTTGACTATTATACTTGAAGCGGTTTTATTATCTTCAGAATTAAACACAAACTGATGAATATTTAACAATTTTTATTAAAAACTCATTATAGAGACAGAAAAATTCCAGAGAATATCAAGAAAATCTGTATAAGAGAGGAAAAACCATTTAAAATGAAACACTATTAATAAATCACTAATCAAAAAAAAACACTTATTTCCGAGAAGCCATGACAAGGGAAACCAAGAAAAAACCAACCGAAACTATTTTTTACGTCTCACCTACTAATAAAATTCATGCTCAACATTGTCGTCACTGTCATCACGAAAAAGATGGTTGGCAAGTATTAGAGTCTTTTCCTAAAGGAATCGAAAAAGGTTATTCACCTTGTCGTTTTTGTTGTCCTTTAGAAGTAATATCATCAGAAAAGACTAAGGATTTACCCATAATCTCCTCAGAAGAAAAAGAAACTATCACAGTATCAATTCAACCCGTTGAATCGGAAAAGATTGCAGAAGAAGTTAACCAAGATTCTATCAGTATTAAAAAAGAAGTTAACCAAGATTCCATCAGTATTAAAAAAGAAGTTAATCAAGATTCTATCAGTATTGAAAAAGAAAAAACTAGAGAGAATAAATCTAAAAATCTAAATTCTAAGGAAAAAACTAAAGTTAATTCAACTACTAAAAAACAAGAAAAATCTTCTTCTAAAAAGGTTGAGAAAGTCCAGAAAGTTGAGAAGGTTGAGAAAGTTGAGAAAGTTGAGAAAGTCGAGAAAAAACGTTATAAAATTTTAGCAGGAAATGGTTGTCATCAGGCTATTGCTGAAGTACAAGGTATATTAGTACCGCCTTCGGAGGCAGAGAAACCTTTTTTATTGATTTTACCTGATGGTTTTCAATTAGAAGTAACTTTCAAAAATCCTCGATTACATTGGATTGCTTGTAACCAACAAATAATGTTAGGCTCTCACTGGTTTAGGGGTTATCCTAAAATGAAGGATGATAAGTTAGTTTGTCTGCAAATTATTGCTTGGGATAAAGATATGCCTAGTAATCCGAGAGGATTTGAAACTTGGGAATTTACAGGAGTATGGACTGCACAAAAGAACATAACTGTACAACGTTCCATGATGATGGAAGATGTGCGTAAAGTTGCTAAAGAAACAGGTTTTATTAAGAAGTTTAAATATACTTTTATTAATAGTTTTGATTGGGTGAAAAATAAAAAATTATGGACAGGATATGTCTATAAAATTTTATGTCAAAGAAAAGGAGGTACTTTGGAAATAAAAAAAGTAATACCTTATGCTTGTCCTAGATATAAACCTGATCCTAAAGGGTTTAGAAAAGATGATAATAAAAGTAATTATAATAAAGATGATAAAAAAAATAATTATAATAAAGATGACAAAAAAAACTTTAAACCAACGTATATAAAACAAAAAAATGAAAGTAACAAGTAACCTTAAATTACTCATGACTAATTTTAAATTTTAATTATTTTATGGCTTCTTTTAAAGATTTAATTAAATATTATGATGACTATAAATTAACAGTTTTTTTAAGTATAGGTGCGGCAGGTTTATTTGAGTTAATTGATTTAATTGTTCCCTATTTAATAGGGCAAATATTAAATGTAATATCAGGACAAAAAGTTGATGATTTCTTACAAATAATTATCGCAAATATCAGAAATATTGTTAATATTAATAGTGATAGTCAAACCTTATCTTTAACTGTTTTAGTCACCATAATTTTTATTATTACCGTAGTTAGAGCGCCTCTTCAACCTTGGATTGGTTCGTGGTTTCATTGGGAAATTACTCTTAAAACTCGTCGAGATTATTCTCAAAAAGTTATTGAAAAAATATTGAGTTTACCTCTAAGTTTTTATGACGAAAATAATCCGGGTAGAATTGCAGGAAGAGTGGCTAGAGGTATTGCAAATCATACATGGACTTATCCTGAAATAGCAGGACAGTTATTACCTAAATTAATTCGAGTTTTAGGGATATTTTTTGTTATTTTATTGTTAGAAAAAAAGATAGCTATTGGTTTTATTATTTCCTTTATTTCTATTTTAATTTTCACTTTAATCTACCTCAAAAAATTAATTAAACAGGAGGAGTTATTAGATAAACATCAAGAAAATACAGAAAGTCGAACCTCAGAAATTATTACTAATATTAAAACAGTTAAGGCTTTTGCGACGGAATCTCAAGAATTAATTAGACAAAAAAAGCGCTTAAATAGAGAATATAAAGTAGTCATTAATCGTATCCATTTGGGTTATGTAAAACTAGCGACTTGGTCAAGAACTATTGTACAATTATCTTTATTTTTAATCTTTTTATCGATCTTAATTCCTACCGTAAAACAAGAAATTTCTATCGGTCATTTTATTACTATTTATACTGTAGCAAGTATGGCTTATGGAGAAATTGAACCTATTAGTAATTTATCAGAAGTTTTTGCTCGTCGCTATGCTTCGATGATTCGTTTTCATGAGTTTATGAATTTACCTTTAGGGGAAGATGCTTCAACTTTAAATCCTCAAAATATTATTGAAAATAATTATAAATTTAGTGGGAAAATAGAGTTAAAAAATATAGCTTTTGGTTATAGTGATAATTCTTTAGTTATTGATAATATTAACCTCTTAATTCAACCTTATGAAACACTGGCTTTAGTAGGGAGATCTGGCTCTGGAAAATCAACTTTAGTTAAACTTTTATATCGTTATTTTGAACCTTTAAATGGAGAAATTTTGTTAGATGGAATTAATATTAAAAACCTCGATATTTCTGGTTATCGTCGTCGTTTAGCTATTGTGCATCAAGAAGTTGATATGTTTAATGGCACAATTTTTGATAACTTAATCTATGGCAATCCTCATGTTAGTTTACAAGAAGTACAACAGGCTTGTGCCATCGCCAGAGTTGATGAATTTATTAAAGATTTACCTGAAAAATATCATACCGTTGTAGGGGAAAGAGGTGTAAGGCTTTCAGGAGGGCAAAAACAAAGGCTAGGCATTGCCAGAGCATTAATAATGAATCCCGATGTATTAATCTTTGACGAAGCCACTTCTAGCCTTGATTATGAGTCAGAGAGAGAGATTCAATTAGCCATGAGATCAATTTTCGGCACTCGTACTACGATTATAATCGCCCATCGTTTAAGTACTGTGAGAGAAGCGGATAAAATTGTAGTGTTAAATCAAGGAAAAATTGCAGAAGTTGGCAACCATGAAGAATTATTGGCTAAAAAAGGTATTTATCAAAGATTACACTCTTTACAAGAAACGGGAGACTTATATTAGACTTTTTGCAGAAGTGGAGTAATGAGTAATGAGTAATGAGTAATGAGTTAAGAAATTAACGTTTTCCATCCTAAAATAGATTTTACTTTTTGTTTTGCAAGAGGTCTATTAAATAATCTATCAACTCATTACTTAAAATCTACTACCTGAAACCTACTCCCATAAAATATTCAAAGCATCGAAGTGAGGTAAATTCAGTTTATTTCTCGTTAAAATACATAACCCTCTTTATTGTCAGAAGCATAAGTCCTATTGAGTAATTCATTAATAGTGGCATTAAGTTCAGGTTTACCATTAAATACTGTGCCTACTTGATTTTTATTGAAATGAATTAAGGCAATTTTATAAGCAGAATCTGGTAAGGGTAAATAACCTACTTCATGAACAACTTTAGAAGCATTATCTAAATAAAATTTGATAAATTGGGTTAAGGCTTTATTTTTTTGAGCTTTTTTAGCGTTGACATAGATAAATAAAGGGCGAGTTAAGGGGCGATAGCTATTATTTTTGATGGTTTCATCGGAGGGTAAAATTCCTCCGTTACCGTTATCGATGGCTACGGCTTGTAACTTATCTTTATTTTGAGAATAGTAAGCATAACCGAAATAACCCAGAGCGTTAGGATCTTGTATTACCCCTTGAACTAAAGCGTTATCATCTTCACTAAATACATAATCATTACGACTATTTTCTTCCCCAATGATAGCCACGGTGAAATATTCAAATGTACCAGAATCTCTACCAGCACCAAATAAATTTAATGGTTTATCTGCCCATTCACTATTAACTTGATTCCAACGGGTAACTTTATTTTCTGCCGATGGTTGCCACATATTTTTTAATTCTTCTACGGTAATGATTTTTGCCCAATCATTTTTAGGGTTAGTTACTACGGTTAAAGCATCAAAAGCAACGGGTAATTCTATATAAGCAATACCATTTTTCTTACATTCATCCATGAAAGTTTGAGGAATAGGCACAGAAGAATTATTTATCTCAGTTTCACCTTGACAAAATTTTCTAAATCCACCGATTGAACCTGAAAAACCAGATTTTGCCTCGATATTTGTTTTGTTGGATGCGTTAAATTTTTCGACAATTGAATTAGTGATAGGATAAACCGTACTTGATCCATCTATGGTTATATTTTGTGATTGTTCAGTTTTAGTACCACCACAAGCAGATAATATAGTAGATAAAATAACTACTGGTAAGAAAATTTTTTTCTTAAGTAATGAATACTTATTAATCATAAATTATTAGTTAATATTTTTCAACAAAAAGTTTAGATAAACTGTCGTTATCTTTATTTAATATCAATGTTATTAGTCAATTTTATTAAGAATGATTAAAACTTTTTAAAGAATATTAACCAAAAAAGATAACGCTCATAGTTTAATTTTTTCTAAACAAATTATATATCAATTCTAAATAAAAATCCTTAATTTATTCTTAACCTTCTTGTTTTTTATTAAGGTAAAAAATCTTAATATTTATTACTTATAAGCCTTTAAATATCCATAAAAATGAATCTTTCCTTTCAAGGAAATAAGTTCTTAACCTTTTCTTTACCTAAAAAAAGTCTAATTCATATTATTATTAAATCCCAAACAGTCTCAAAATAAAAATAATATTTCCAAAATATGATAATTAAAAGTAAAAATAAACTCGCAGGATCTTTATCAATCCTAGCTTTAGGGTTAAGTTTAACGGCTTGTGGCGGTGGTACGAAGGAAACAACTACAACAAAAACTCCCACAGAAGGTGAAACTCAAGAAAGTAGTGCATCTATTACTGTACCTTTTGAAAATACTGTAGCTTTAACTGGTGCTGGAGCAAGTTTTCCTGCTCCTCTATATCAAAATTGGTTTGTCGCTTTAAATCAAAAAGTACCTAAATTACAGGTAAATTATCAATCGGTGGGTAGTGGTGCTGGAGTTGAACAGTTTACGGCCGGTACGGTGGATTTTGGTGCTAGTGACACCGCCATGAAAGATGAAGAAATTGCGAAAGTAAGCAAGGGTGCTTTAATGTTACCTGTTACTGCTGGTTCTATCGTTTTTGCCTATAATTTACCCGGGGTGGAAGGTTTGAAGTTAAGTAGGGAAACCTATGTGGACATTGCATTGGGTAAAATAACTAAATGGAATGATCCCAAAATTGTCGCTGATAATCCAGATTTAACTTTACCTGATAAACCCATTACTTTTGTTCATCGTTCTGATGGTAGTGGTACAACAGGCGTATTTACTAAACATTTATCCGCCATTAGTGAAGATTGGAAAACCAAAGTCGGAGAAGGCAAAACTGTTCAATGGGGACCCGATGGCGGTAAATTCCTCGGTGGTAAAGGTAACGAGGGTGTAACCGCTACTATTATGCAAAATGAAGGGGCTATCGGCTATGTAGAGTATGGCTACGCTAAAAATAATAAACTACATATGGCTGCGATTCAAAATAAAGCAGGACAATTTATTCCTCCTACCGATGAAGCGGCTTCGGAAACTTTAGCTAACGTGGAGTTACCCGAAAATTTACGCGCTTTTATTACTGATCCCGAAGGTGAAACATCCTATCCTATTGTTACTTATAGTTGGATTTTAGCTTTTCCTAAATACGATGATCCTAATAAGGCGATCGCCGTGGAAGCTATGATTCAATATGCTTTAACAGAAGGTCAAAAATCAGCACCAGCTTTAGGTTATGTGCCTTTACCAGCTACGGTAGTAGAAAAAGTAGCCGCCGTTGCCGATCAAATTACTCCCGATTTTACTATTAACGTTAACTAGAATTTAATCTTCGTCCTTTAGTTTATAGGGAGAAAACAACTTGATAGTTAAAAATCATGGTCATCATCAAAAGTAGATTAATTAAATCTTTTGTCTTCCTTACCTTTGCCTTGAGTTTAAACGCTTGTGGTAATAATCAAAGTAGAGAAGGAGTAGGCAAAAACGGCGAACCTCCTAGTATTACAGTTCCTTTTGAAAGTAATCTTACTATAACTGGAGCTGGGGCAACTTTTCCTGCCCCTTTATATCAAAATTGGTTTGTATTACTAAATCGTTTAGTACCTCGATTACAAGTTAATTATCAATCCGTTGGCAGTGGTGCGGGGATTGAACAGTTTACTAGAAATACCGTTGATTTTGGTGCTAGTGATGTTGCCATGACTGATGAACAAATTAAAGCCGTTAGTCGAGGAGTTATTCTTTTACCTGTGACGGCTGGTTCGATTGTTTTTGCTTATAACTTACAAGGAGTTGAAGGTTTAAAATTAAGCAGAGAAACTTATGTTGATATTGCTTTAGGAAAAATAACTCGTTGGAATGATCCTAAAATTGTCGGTGATAACCCTGATTTAACTTTACCTGATAGTGCCATTACTTTTGTCCATCGTTCTGATGGTAGCGGTACAACGGGAGTATTTACCAAACATTTAGCGGACATTAGTGAAGATTGGTTAAAAAAAGTTGGTCAAGGTACGGCGGTTCAATGGGGGCCTATGGGCGGTAGATTTTTAGGAGGTAGAGGTAATGAAGGTGTTACTGCTATCATTCAACAAAATCAAGGTTCAATCGGTTATGTAGAATACGGTTTTGCCAAGAAAAATAATATTCCTATGGCGATTCTCGAAAATAAAGAAGGTAATTTTATTACTCCATCGGAAGAAACTGGTACTAATGCCTTAGCTAACGTGGAGTTACCTGAAAATTTACGAGCTTTTATAACTGATCCTCCTGGGGAAAATTCCTATCCTATTGTTACTTATACTTGGATTTTAGCTTATCAAAAATATGATGATCCCAATAAGGCGATCGCCATGGAAGCGATGATTCAATATGCTTTAACCTATGGGCAAGATGTAGCGTCGCAATTAGGTTATATACCATTACCACAAAATGTGATTGAAACGGTAGCAAATGTAGCGGATCAAATTAGTCCAGATTTCACCATCACTGTTAACTAAAATTTAACCTTGATAGTCTAGGTTATAAAGAGTAATTTGTGAACTAGGTAAGGAAAGACGAAAATCAGCTATTTTGATCAACTTTCCTTCAGGTATAAATACTTGTTAATGTTAATCTAGTAACAATTGCTACAAAAAATTATATTGAAAATCGAAACCACGATTAATAAGTAAATAATAACTTTTTTAATTGTGTTAATACTCATAAAAGTATAACTAAAAGTTAAGATGACACAGTCCGATTCTTCTAATACAGATAATCTCATGACGGGGGGAAGATCACCCTTAGAAAAAACCTTAGATAATGGGTTTAAATGGCTAACTTTTGCTTTTGCCCTTAGTATTGGTTTAATTTTAATCAGTGTAGCAATTATTATTGCTGTTGGTGCTTTTCCTGCTATTAAACAATTTAATTTTGGCTTCTTTACTAATAGTAATTGGAATCCTGTTACTGATGAATATGGAGTGATAGCTGTAGTTTACGGAACTATCGTCTCTTCATTAATTGCTCTTATTATTGCTATTCCTTTAGGAGTTGGTGCAGCAGTATTTTTAAGTGAAGACTTTATTCCTGATCAAATCCGTACAGTGTTAGTCTTTTTAGTGGAATTATTAGCCGCTATCCCTAGCGTAGTTTATGGATTGTGGGGTATTTTTGTTTTAATACCAATTACTACCGTTTTTGGAACTTGGCTTCATGGTAATTTTGGTTGGTTTCCTTTATTTAGTAGCGAACCAGCAGGACCAGGTATGTTACCTGCAGGTATAGTTTTATCTATCATGGTTTTACCGATTATTATTGCTATTTCCCGTGACTCTTTAGCTTCATTACCTCCTGATTTACGTCAAGCCTCTTTAGGATTGGGTGCGACTCGTTGGGAAACCATTTTTCGAGTTTTAATTCCGGCGGCGATTTCGGGCATCATGGGCGGTGTTATGTTAGCTTTAGGTCGTGCTATGGGTGAAACTATGGCGGCAACCATGATTATCGGTAACTCAAACCGTCTAAGTATCTCTATTTTAGATCCAGCTAATACCATTGCTTCTTTAATTGCTAACCAATTTGCTGAAGCTAGTGGGTTACAAATTTCGGCTTTGATGTATGCAGGTTTAGTGTTAATGTTACTAACTTTAATTGTCAATATTCTTGCGGAATATATCGTTAATCAAGTTAAAGCTAAGTATGAGTAGATTTAATGGGAATATTACTTAATATCAAGTTCGTTAAAAAAATTATAATTTTATCTCCCTACACCCAACTTTGGTTTGCCCTCTACCCCCATACTTGGGGATTTAGGGGCATATTAAGAAAAAAGTCCCCAAACTTGACTATTTAGTAGCATTTTCCCCATTTAATCTCTAATTTCTAATTTCTAATTTCTAATTCCTAATTCCTAATTAATTTATATGGTTGTTTCAACTATTGGCAGTTTAAAAAAGAAGTCTTCCAGTCCTAGAATTATACTAGGATCAGTAATGACGGGATTAAGTGGCTTGTGTATGATTGTCACTTTAATTCCTTTGATAGCAGTACTTTTCTTCGTACTTGTACAGGGTTTTAGTCGTATCAATATTGATTTATTTACTCAATTACCACCCCCTCCGGGTTTAGATGAAGGAGGTTTAGCCAATGCTATTATTGGAACTCTTGTGGTGGTTGGTATCGCCGTAATTTTAGCCGTACCCATTGGAGTATTGGCGGCGGTTTACCTCTCAGAATTTAGTCACGGTAATAAGTTTGCTACCAGTATTCGATTTGCTACTAACGTACTAAGTGGTGTTCCTTCTATTATTGCGGGGATTTTCGCTTTTGGTTTATTAGTATCAAGTGGTATCGTAGGTTTTTCCGCCATTGCTGGGGGTGTTTCTTTAGCGGTGTTAATGTTACCGACTATTATTCGTACCACAGATGAGGCTTTAAAAATTGTGCCTCAAGAAATTCGTTGGGCAGCTTTAGGAGTTGGTGCTTATAACTATCAAACTGTCGTCCAAATCGTCCTTCCTGCGGCTTTACCCGGTATTGTTACAGGTGTTACTTTAGCCATCGCACGGGCAGCAGGGGAAACAGCACCTTTAATTTTTACGGCTTTATTCTCTAACTTTTGGCCTAACGTCTCAGCTCAAGGTTTAGCCGAGCCCATCGCTACTTTATCCGTATTAGTCTATAACTTTGCGATTTTACCCTTTAAACCACAACAAGAATTAGCGTGGGCTGGATCATTAATTTTGGTATTCTTAGTATTAAGTACCAGTATTTTAGCTCGTTTAGCTACCCGTAGAAAACTGTATTAATGACAAATAAATGTTGGTTGATTATTAACCATAAAATTGAATTATTCTATTAAATTAAATAGGAAAAAAATCATGGAAGAATCTTTAAGGAATTCAGTGTTTGAGTTGAGAGATGTTGATATTTTCTATGGTAGTAACAAAGCCGTTAGAGAAGTAAATCTCGATATTCCAGAAAAAAAAATAACTGCTTTTATTGGGCCTTCGGGCTGTGGGAAAAGTACTATTTTGCGATGTTTAAACCGTTTAAATGACTTAATTAGTTCTTTTAAAATAAAAGGTAGTGTTACTTATCACGGACAAAATTTATATGCTAAAGATATTGATCCCGTAGAAGTAAGAAAACGTATAGGAATGGTATTTCAAAGACCTAATCCTTTTCCAAAAACTATTTATGATAATGTTGCCTACGGTGCTAGAGTTAATGGCTATAAGAAGGATTTAGACGAATTAGTAGAAACTTCCCTCCGTCGTGCCGTTTTATGGGATGAAGTCAAAGATAAGTTAGGGGAAAGTGGTTTTTCCTTATCTGGAGGACAACAACAAAGGTTATGTATTGCAAGAACTATCGCCGCACAACCAGAAGTAGTATTAATGGATGAACCTTGTTCTGCTCTTGATCCCATTTCTACCATCAAAATAGAAGAATTGATGCAAGAATTAAAAGAAAATTACACCATCGTTATTGTGACTCATAATATGCAACAAGCCACCAGAGTTGCTGATATGACTGCTTTTTTCAATGCTGAAGCTGTGGGAAAAGGTAGTAAAGTTGGTTATTTAGTCGAATTTGATGAAACTGACAAAATTTTTAGTAACCCAAGTCAACAATCTACTGAAGATTATGTAAGCGGTAGATTTGGATAAGAATGAATAATAAATAATTAAATCTAATAGTTACTAATTTTAATGATTGAAAAAAATTTTTTTTGATAAGATTGTAATGTAATCATAAAACAATAGGACATAGAAACACTATGGCAAAAACCAGAACCGTTTATATCTGTAATACTTGTGGTACAGAATCTTCTCAGTGGTTTGGTAAATGTCCTAGTTGTCATGTTTATGGTACTTTAGAAGAGCAGATTCTCAACGGTAATGCTAACGGTAATAACCGAGCAGGTTGGCAGTCTCAAAGTAATAATAATAATCGCAAACCTACCACGCCACAACCGAGAATATCTGTCAAATTTTCTGACATAACCGAACAAGAACAGCCACGGATGTTATCAGGTTATCATGAATTAGATCGGGTTTTAGGTGGTGGTATTGTACCCGGTTCTTTAGTACTAATCGGAGGAGATCCGGGTATCGGTAAATCAACTTTATTATTACAAACTGCGAATCAATTATCTTTGCGTTTTCCTCGCATTCTTTATGTTTCGGGAGAGGAATCAGGGCAACAAATCAAGTTACGCGCTTCTCGTTTAGGGGTTGGTATAACAAAAGAGAATGACGACAACGGAGAAAAAGAGGTATTTGAACCCAATTTATACATTTTGGCAGAAACTGATTTAGAAGAAATTTTGCGAGAATTAGAGTCTCTTAAACCTCAAGTTGCCATTATCGATAGTATTCAAACTCTCAACTATGCTACTCTAAATTCTGCACCCGGTTCTGTATCTCAAGTAAGAGAATGTACTTCTGCTTTAATGCAGGTGGCAAAGCGAGAAAACATAACTCTTTTTATTGTCGGTCATGTTACTAAAGAAGGGGCGATCGCAGGCCCTAGAGTCTTAGAACATTTAGTAGATACGGTGTTATATTTTGAAGGCGATCGCTATGCTTCCCATCGTTTGTTAAGATCTGTGAAAAATCGTTTTGGTGCTACCCATGAAATCGGTATTTTTGAAATGGTAGATCATGGTTTGGATGAGGTTTCTAACCCTTCGGAGTTATTTTTAAGCAGTCGGGATGAATTAGCACCGGGTACAGCTACCATTGTATCCTGTGAAGGAACAAGATCTCTTGTCGTTGAATTACAAGCCCTCGTAAGCCCCACCAGTTATACTTCTCCTCGTCGTGCTACCACAGGAGTTGATTATAATAGATTACAACAAATTTTAGCTGTATTAGAAAAAAGAGTTGGTATTCCCCTTTCTAAGTTAGATGCTTATGTAGCATCGGCTGGAGGCTTGGCAGTAGAAGAACCAGCCGCAGATTTAGGTATGGCGATCGCCATTGTAGCTAGTTTTCGAGATCGGATGGTTGATCCTCGTACAGTATTAATTGGAGAAATAGGATTAGGAGGACAAGTACGTTTAGTATCGCAAATGGAATTAAGATTAAAAGAAGCAGCAAAATTAGGCTTTAAACGGGCCATTGTACCTAAAGGACAAACATATTCTACAGATATAGGCTTAGAAATTGTTACCGTAGGAAAAGTGATTGATGCCATTGTGGTAGCGATGCCGGGAAATCCCATGAATATTAGCGAAGAAGAAGAAAATGGGGGGTAATTCACAAAAGCTCTTATTTAGCGCTCTTTTTGCACCTTTTCTATTAAGATCTGACGTTACGCACTAATTCAAATGTTAAGTTAAGAGAGGTTTCAGGTAGCAGATAGCAGGTAACAGGTTTCAGGTAGCAGGTAGCAGGTAGCAGGTTTCAGGTTTAAAACCCTCAAACATTGATTCGTCAGTCAAAGGATTTACTTCGATATTTCGAATACAACCCTTCCATCAATAGACTCTTGTACAAGAAGAAAAAGAAGAAAAAGAAGAAAATCAATAAATATAAGTTTCTTGTCAATTCTTTAACCTAACACCCGACACCCGACACCTAACACCCGACACCTGACACCCGACACCTAACACCCGACACCTAACACCTGACACCCGACACCTGACACCCGACACCTGACACCTAACACCTGACACTTCAAACCAACAATTAATTCTATTTTTGCGTAACATCAGTTAAAGATTTTTTCATTTTTATTAATTTCAGCTTCGTCAGTCACAATAAGGGCTTAATAGGTTAAGCCCCTACAATATAATATACTTGCCTAAGAATTTTTAAGAGACAAGGGATTTGATTCCAAGAGCATCTTTAAGTAAAGGGGCTTTATCTGTTTTTTCCCAAGGTAAATCTAAATCTGTTCTGCCAAAATGACCATAAGCGGCGACATCTTGATAAAAACGCCCATTTCTTTGGGAAGGTAATGAGCATAAATTGAACATTTTGATAATTCCAGCAGGGCGTAAGTCAAAATGAGCTTTAACTAGGGGTAATAGTTTTTCTTCAGGGACGATAGAAGTACCAAAGGTTTCGATAAGAATACTGACGGGTTGAGCAACACCAATGGCATAACTAACTTGTACTTCGCATTTAGTAGCTAAACCAGCGGCAACAATATTTTTAGCAACATAACGACAAGCATAAGAAGCACTACGATCTACTTTTGTAGGATCTTTTCCTGAAAAAGCACCACCGCCGTGACGAGAATAACCGCCATAGGTATCAATAATGATTTTACGCCCTGTTAATCCTGAATCTCCTTGAGGGCCACCAATAACGAATTTACCAGTCGGATTGAGTAAGAAACGAGTTTTATCGGTAGGTTTAATGGCTAAATCATGAAAAACAGGATTAACCACTACTTCTTGAATGGCATCTCTGAGAATTGCTTGAATTGCTTTATTCTCGCTAATATTACCAATGGTAGGGGTATGTTGTGTAGAGATTAAAATAGTATCAATACCTACAGGTTGATCATTTTCATAGGCAATGGTAACTTGAGTTTTACCATCAGGACCTAAATAGGGCAATTCTCCTGATTTTCTGACTAAAGCTAAACGTCTAGCGGTACGATGAGCTACACTAATGGGTAAAGGCATTAATTCAGGGGTTTCGTTACAAGCAAAACCGAACATAATACCTTGATCTCCAGCCCCAATTTGGTCAAGTTCATCATCACTAAGATTTTCTCTTTGTTCTTGTGCTTGATCAACTCCTTGAGCAATATCGGCGGATTGTTCGTCTAAAGCGATTAAAACGGAGCAACTATCGGCAGAAAATCCATTTCCTGCGTCAGTATAACCAATATCAGCAATTTTTTTACGAGCTAAATCAATATAATTAACTTGTGCTTTTGATGAAACTTCACCAGTAATCAAAACTAAACCTGTATTGACTACTACTTCTGCAGCCACTCGGCTAGATTGATCTTGAGTTAATAAAGCATCTAAAATGGTATCAGATATTTGATCACAGATTTTGTCCGGATGCCCCTCTGTAACGGACTCGGACGTAAATAGATAGTTACGACTCAATTTTTTTCCCTCGATAAATTTTGATCTGATTTTATATCATATAAGTTAACATTGCTGTAGAGCAAACTATTAAAAAATTTTTCCTCTAAATAATTTGTCTAATTTCTCTTTTAAAATTCTTAAATTTATTATTTATGCCTTAATAGTAAGTATTTTAAGCTGTCAAGAAGGGATGAAAAAGTCTGATAATGTAGTCAAGATTGAGCCTAAAAATAAACAAGAGATTATTGATAAAGTTTATACTCAACAAAAAAGTTTAAATTTATGTAATCAACAACAAGATAAAGGATTATCAAAAGATTCTGCTAATATATATCCATTAAATAATCAACAATATTTAATAGAAATTATTTGTTTTTTAGGTGCTTATCAAAGTAATTATCAATATCTATTTTTTGATCAAAATTTAGGCAAAATAGAAGTAATAAATTTTGATACTTTTGATAACAGTACTGATAATTTAAAGTTAATCAAAACTAATACTTTAAATGGGATGACGGATTTTGAGCTAACTAATCAGACTTTAATTTTAATCACTAAATCTAGGGGAATGGGAGACTGTGGTAGTTTTGCTAGATATAATTGGACAAATAATCAATTTGAGTTAAAAGAATATCGTTACAAAAAAGATTGCGACGAGGTTTATATTTCTCCTGAAAATTATCCTCTTATTTACCCTTAAATAATAGTAGATTAAAAGTTATTAAATTTTAAAAATTATAGTTTTTATAATTAAAATTTAGATAAAAAATTATTGATTATTAAAAAAAATCATTCCATTTATCTTACTAAAAAATTATTATTGAAGCATTTGCCCTCTGATGGCATAATCTAATAATTCAATGGGGTGAATAACTTTAATATTCTTTTCTTGTAACTGTAAATGCTTCATTATTTGTAATGAACATCCGGGGTTAGGTGAAGCAATAATTTCTGCTCCTGTATTTAATAAGTTACGAACTTTTTGCTCTCCTAATTCATTGGCAACCTCTGGTTGTAAAAGGTTATACACTCCAGCGCTTCCGCAACATAAGGCATTATCTAAAGGTTCTTTTAACTCTAAATTAGGTATCTTTTGTAATAATTGACGAGGTTGTAAGCTAATTTTTTGTCCATGTAAGAGATGACAAGCATCTTGATAAACTACTTTAACTTGATCCGTGGTAATCGGTGATAATTGAGCAGTAAACTCTATTTGTGCTAAAAATTCATGAATATCCTTTACTTTGCTAACAAAATCTTTTGCTTTACTTAAATATTGTGGATCATCGGCTAAAATATGATGATATTCTTTGAGGGTATGACCACATCCTGCGGCATTGATGATAATATAATCAACTTCAGTATCTGCAAAACTATCAATCATTTGACGAGCAAGACTTTGGGCTTGATTTTCTTGCCCTTGATGAGCAGGTAAAGCAGCACAACATCCTTGAGTTTTGGGAATCACTACTTCACAACCGTTAGCGGTTAAAACTCTTACGGTGGCTTCATTTACGGAGTCAAAAAATAATCTTTGTACACATCCTAAAACTACTCCGACTCGATATTTTTTTTCACCTTTGGAGGGGATAATATCAGGGTATTTTTTGTTAAGAGATTTAAGGTTAATAGGAGGCAATATTGATTCCATGGAGGCAATGCGAGGAAAATATTTTAAGAATCCTATTTTTTTGACAAGGGTTTGTAATCCTGATACTTGATAAAACCATAATAATGGTAAAAAAATCTTTAATCTTTGGGCATAAGGAAATAAATTAAAGATAATACTACGAAGGAATTTTTCCCATAGGTTACGGGGTTGATTTCTTTCTACTTGAGGGCGTACCGCTGCAATTAATTGATCGTATTGAACCCCAGATGGACAGGTACTTACACAGGCTAAACACCCTAAACAACTATCAAAATGTGGGGCTGTGGTATCATCTAAATTCGCTTCTCCTTTGTTAATGGCATTCATTAAATAAATTCTTCCCCTAGGGGAATCCATTTCTTTACCCATTATTCGATAACTTGGGCAAGTTGACAAACAGAATCCACAATGTACACATTGATCTACTAGAGATTGTGATGGTGGATTTTTAAAGTCAAAACCTTTGATAATATTTTCTTCAGGGTTATTTTTAAATTCTGAGGTGTTAGGGATATTCATGAATTTATTTTTATCTATAGGAATAATAGAGTTTTCTGTAGTTCAATAAATTAGACTTTTTCTACGTTACCTTAATTTGATGGTTAATTTTTAATCAGTCATTAAAAATAGACCTCTTGCAAAATAAAAAGTAAAATCTATTTTAGGATGGAAAACGTTAATTTCTTAACTGTTACTCATTACTCATTACTCATTACTCATTACTCATTACTCATTGCTCATTACTCCACTTCTGCAAGAAGTCTATTGAGTCTTGGTTTAAATTTTATAAATATTGCTAATATTGTTATTGTGTTTAATTATTTGTTTAAAAAATAGTGTTATTTAGTCGTTATTTAATCTCTTTCTTGGTTTTTTTGAGTTTTTTGAGTTTTTCTTCAGGGGTTAAAGCACAATCTTTGTTGCCTTATACTCCTGAGTTAACTGGGGAATATTTAGATTCTTATGGTTCTCAATTATTACAAGACGCAGTGCAATTAATTCGTCTTCGAGAGTTTGATTTGGCTTTATCACGGGCAAAATTAGCGGTACAATTATCTCCTAATCATTATGAACCTTGGTTTATTTTAGGTACTTTAAATATTCAGGCTGAAGATATACCTGCTGGTATTAAGGCTTTACAAGAGGCTAAAAGATTAGCACCACAAGAGTCTGAGGTTTTATTTTCTTTGGGTAATTCTTATTTTCAGTCAGGAGATTATACTTCGGCGGTAACGGAGTTACAGGCTGGTTTAAAACTTAATCGGGAAGTGCCACAGGCTTATTTTGATTTAGGAAATGCTTATTTTAAGTTAACTAAGTATTCTGAAGCTATAGCCGCTTATCAACAGGCTTTTAAGTTACAAGGTGAATTCTGGCCTGCTTTGAATAATACTGGTTTAATTGAATATGAACAAGGTAAAATCAATAATGCTATTGAAACTTGGCGTAAGGCTTTAGCTATTGATGAAAATCAAGCTGAACCAATTTTGGCGATGGCCGTAGGGTTATATCATCAAGGAAAAAAACAAGAAGGAATCGAGTTAGGAATAAAAGCGCTAAAAATTGACAATAGTTACGGAGATTTAGAGTTTTTAAAAGAAAATTTATGGGGTGATAAACTACTAACAGATACAACGAAGTTTTTTGAAAATTCTGCCATAGCGCCTTTAGTGGGGAAAAAACCCAAATCAGAAATTCCTTTGGAATAAGATGAGCAACTTTGTAACAAATAGTCACGAAAATAACGGTTAAATTTGGGAAGAAACTTTATTCTGGGGAAATTATAGCGAAAAAGGGATTAATTTATGAACGCATCTGAAAAGGCAAAAGGCTTAGAAATTACTAGCAAAATAGCTTCTATTGTCAATTTGTTTAAAGAGTATTTTCCTGATGCAAAAGGAGATTTAAAACCTTGGCATAATGATCCTGATACTATTAATTTAGTTGATCCTGATTCCATTGATATTGGATTTCATTTCCCCGGATGGAGTCATAAAATTCAAGCAAGAAGTATTTTGATACAGATAAGATTTCATTCATTAGATGAAGAATATCGTTTAATTGGAATGGAAACCGCTGGGTTTAATCATGGTGGGGAAGTGTGGCGACTTTCAACCATTGATAATTGGCAGATAGAGGGAAAATCTTTACCCTATGAGGAGATTAAGGATAAACTTAAACTTTTTTCGAGGGATGTATTTCAATTATTCTATGACTAATTAAATATTAAGATTTATGTTTTTTTTCAACAATTTGTAACATTTTTTTTTAGGAAGAATGAATCCAAATTAGGTTAAACTAATCATATAAATAAATAGATAAAACTGGTTAATAAAATGAGCATAGTTAGTCAAGTTATTCTCAAAGCAGATAATGAATTACGCTACCCTAGCAGTGGCGAATTACAAGGAATTAAATCTTTTTTAGATAGTGGTTTACAAAGATTGAAAATTGCTGAAACCTTAGCCGAAAACGAAAAAAAAATTGTGGAAAGAGCGAGTCAGGAGTTATTTAAAAAACGCCCTGATTTTAGAGCGCAAGGAGGTAATGCGGCAGGACAAAAACAGTATAATCAATGTTTAAGGGATTTTACTTGGTATTTGCGCTTGGCAACTTATGGTGTTTTAGCTGGGGATAAAGAACCTATCGAAAAAATTGGTTTAATTGGGGTTAAAGAGATGTATAATTCTTTAGGAGTACCTCTTGCGGGAATGGTAGAGTCTATTCGTTGTCTAAAAGAAGCATCATTAGGTTTACTCAGTAAAGAAGAAGCTGACGAAACCGCACCATATTTTGACTATATTGTCCAGTTTATGTCTTAATATCTTTAATAGTTGGTAGTTGATGGTTGTCATGGAATTATTAATAGTTGATGGCTATGGCAAGAAAAAAATCTTGGAATGATGTCGAAAAACAATCTTCTTGGGTAGATAAAAATTTTTTAATCTCCTTAAGTATTTTTTTCTGTACTTATAGTATATTAGGGTGGTCCATAGCGAATATTGTTGATGATTGGGTAGATATAATTAATGAGCAAAGTATTGCTATTCATTTATTAATTCAACAAAATATATTACTATTAATCATTAAATTATTTATCTTAATCACAACTATTGTAGCTTCTTTAATTTTAAGTTCTCCTCTGGCTTTAATTAGTTTTATTTTTGAAGAGAGTATTAACTCTGATTTAAAAGCATTTTTAGCTATTTTATTTTGGTCTGTATTATTAGTGTTTATTTTTTGTTCTTTTGATTATTTTGCAGATTTATTAGTAATCACTTCAACTAATATTTTATTGCGTATAGACTTAGAAAAATCTAATTATAAAGGATGGCAAATATTTTTTCTAACCTTAATCTTAGCATTAGGTGCTTTTAGTATAGGAGTTTTTTTATTTAATATTTTCTCTGGGGATTAATAATATAAATAAAAACCAATTAAATTGTCGATATTGATTGAGAATTATTTTCTTTTTTTATTCTATTTGATGAATATAAGTTTTATGTTATTATCTTAGTCTAACTATTTATTAGTTATTGATTGAAAAGTGATTTAGAGTTGGTATATCTTTTATGGCAAAAGCACAGTTAATTAAATTTCAATGAAAATTAAATATTTATTAAAACCTAGAAATTTTTTTAAACATCTCAATAGAATAAATCTTTTTTTTGCTACTTTAGCACTATCTTTTTTTATCATTTTAAGTAGTTTAGTAGTAACGGGAAAACTAAAGACATTTGATGATAATTTATTGACGAAAATTCATACAACTTTACCGAATTGGTTTATATATATTGCAAAAACTTCTTACTTTATAGGAGAAGCAGAAGTTGCAGTTTGGATTGTAATTTTTACCCTAGGATTTTTAGTGTGGAAAAAATACTGGAATGAGGCACAAGTTTTAGCTTTATCTACTCTTTCAATTTTAATTTTAATTGATAAAATTTTCAAGCCTTTATTTGCAATTCCTCGCCCGATTAATCGTTTAGTAGAAAATGCTTTTGGGAAAAGTTTTCCTAGTGGTCATGCTTCTGGTAATTTATTATTATACTTTTTATTAGCTTATATTCTTTCTCAATCTTTTCCTAAGTTTAAAGTTTATTTTTACTCTCTGGCGACTTTTTTAATTATTTTAATGGGTGTAAGTAGTGCTTATTTAAGAGTACATTGGGTAAGTGATATTTTAGCTTCTTATTCTATCGGATATATTATGTTTATTTTTTCTATTACTTTACTTAAAAGCAGTGAAAATAATTAATTATTATTGATTTATCAACAATATTAACAAAAATACTGATAATTTAAGTTATTTTTTTTGTGGAATTATGTATAAATTATAGAAGCGAAATTTAGTCAAAAATATTTGATAATTTAATAAATAAAGATATTCAATTAGGAAGAAAAATTAATGAAATTGAATGAGAAATTATGGCATCAAAAACCACAACAATTATGGATTGCGTCTATGGTTGGTTTAGGGATAATTTGCTGGGTTGCTTTTTTGTGGAATCTCGGCAATATTGGCTTAATAGATAAAACTGAAGCATTATATGTAGAAGTTGCTCGGCAAATGATTTTAAGTAATAATTGGATTAGTCCTCATTGGAATGATAATTATTTTTACTCTTATCCTGCGGGGGGTTATTGGTTTTTAGCCTTAAGTTTTAAAATCTTTGGTGTTACAGAATGGGCGGCAAGATTTCCCGTTGCTTTAAGTGCAATTGCGGTAGTATTTTTAGTGTTTTATACTCTTCGTTATTTTGGTTTTATTCACAACAAACCCGATAATAATTCTTGGCAGTTATGGTTAACGGCATGGATTGGCGGCGGTATGATGGCATTAAATCCAGCTTGGATTGCTTGGGGAAGAGTAGCAGTATCGGATATGTTATTATCATCCATGATTGCCTTGGGGATGTTGGTGTTTTTTCTTGGCTACGCACAACCACAAAAGCCAAAAACTCAACAGTTATACTATTCTATATTCCCCATTCTACTAGCCATCGCTGTATTAGTCAAAGGGCCTATTGGAATTTTATTGCCGATATTAGGAATTGGTAGTTTTTTATTATATGTAGGGAAATTTTGGGAAATTTTTAAGGAAATCAACCCCTTTCGCACGATTCTTCTTTTTTCTGCCGTTGCATTGCCTTGGTATATTGCAGCTACTATTATTGACGGTGAAGTATTTGTTAATGAATTTTTAGCAGTTAGTAACTTTAAGCGTTTTACTAATGTAGTTTTTAATCATCCTGGTCCTTGGTATTATTATCTCATTTGGGGTACAGTATTAATGTTACCTTGGTCTGTGTATTTTCCTCTAAGCATTACCAATCTTTCTTGTTGGCGATGGAGAAAAGTAAGAGAATCTTCACGGGAATCTCAATTAGGTTTATTTGCTTTATGTTGGTTTATTACTACTTTTATCTTTTTTTCGGCGGCAGCCACAAAACTTCCGGGTTATATTCTTCCCGTTATTCCTGCGGTAATAATTATCATTGCCTTATTTTGGGGAGACAAATTTAGTAAAATATCATCAAATAATCAACATCAAAAGTTTTTTTTGATTAGTGGTATTTTTAACATAGTTATTTTGATAGTTTTAGCCATGGCATCAGCTATTAGTGGTAATTTAATTGGAGAAGATTCTTCTGCGCCGACTTTAGCCGATAATTTAGTAAAATCAGGAATACCAATAATTGCTTCTATATCATGGGGATTAGGTGGATTTATCGGAATTTTACTGTTATGTAAAAAACGTTTATGGCGTTGGCTATGGAGTGTAAATTTATTCGCCTTTTTTGCTTTTGTTACTTTTAGTTTTCCGACTTTAATCCCTCTTTTAGATAAAGAAAGACAATTATCTTTTCGAGAGTTATCTATAGAAATTCAACAACAAATTAAGCCAGAAGAAGAAATATTTTTAATCGGATTTACTCGTTATAGTATTGTTTATTATAGTCAACACCCTGTTAATTTTGTAGATGATTCTTCAGAGATAAAACAATATTTAGCAGAAAACCCAAGACAGGTAAATAGTATTTTAGTTTTAGCAGAATCTAATTATTTAAAAGATAGTGATTTACAAAAAACTAACTATGAATTAGTATCAGAAAAAGGAGCATATAAATTAATTAGAATTAGTAAAAAGAGTTTTTAGTTACAAATATTGTTAAAATTATAAACACCACTAGAATTATTAATAAGATTATAAGCATTTTCAGAAGATAAAGGACGAGAAAATAAATAACCTTGTCCAAATTTACACCCTATATCTTGTAAAACTTTTAACTGATTTTCCGTTTCAATGCCTTCGACTATTACTTCTAAATTTAAGTCTTGCGCTAAAGATAAAATTGCTTTAACAATCTTTGATTTAGTGTTATCTTTATCTATATTAGAGACAAAAAAACGATCTAATTTTAATCCACTAATAGGTAATTTATGTAAATAGCTTAAACTAGAATATCCTGTGCCGAAATCATCAATCCATAATTGTAATTTACGGTTAAGAATTCCTTGTAAAATATCAACACTAAATTCTTCTTGAAAAATACAACAACTTTCGGTAATTTCTAATTTAATATATTCAGGATTTATTCCCGTTTCTTCAATAATATTATCTAATTGTGGTAAAAAGTTTTCGGTATTAAATTCTTGACAAGATAAATTAATACTTAAAATGGGTAATTGTGGGGAATTAGGTTGAAGTTGACGTATTTTATCATGCCATTGTTTAAGTTGTTGACAGGCTTGTTTTAATACCCAAAAACCCAGAGGAATAATTAAGCCCGTTTGTTCAGCTAAATTGATAAAATCATTAGGGGTGACTAATCCTCTTTGGGGATGATTCCAACGAATTAAACTCTCAAATCCTTTAATTTTACCAGTGGCGATGGTAATTATGGGTTGATAATGAAGCAAAAATTCTTCTTCGATTAAACCGTGTCTAATTTCATTTTCTAATTGCAATTCCGCTAAGGCTTCATTGTGCATTTCTCCTTGAAATATTTGATAATAGCCTCTTTTTTGAGATTTAGCTTTATAAAGTGCAGTATCGGCATATTGTAAAACTTGTGCGGGGGTTAATTTATTGTATTCTAAAAAACTAATACTACTACTAAAAAAAATACCCATACTAACACCACAAAATAATTGATGTTGGTTAATTAAAAAAGGTGATTGAAATGCTAAATTAATTTTTTCTGCTAATTTTATGATTTCCTTAATTTCGGAAATATCATTACATAAAATCGTAAATTCATCGCCACCTAATCTAGCAACTAATTGCTTTTCTTCCAAACAATTTTGTAATCTTTCTCCAATGGCAATTAATAGTAAATCTCCTACACTATGCCCTAAACTATCATTAACAGCTTTAAAACGATCACAATCAATAAATAAAACACTAAACTGATAATTAGAGTCAGAAAACTCTTTTAATTTATCAAGACTATTGCTAAGATGTTGTAAAAAAAGAGTACGATTAGGTAATTGAGTTAAATTGTCATAAAATGCTTGATAACTTAATTTTTCTTGAGCTTCTTTATACTTAGTAATATCTTCTACTGTACCTTCATAATAAAGTAAATCTCCATGAATATTTCTGACTTCACGAGCATTTTCTGAAATCCAAATGATACTTTTATCTTTGCGATAAACTTGAGATTCAAAATTAGTAATTACCTCATTTTTTTCTAATAAACTGATAAATTTTTTACGTCTTTTCTTTTCTACATATAAAGAGTTTTCAATATCATTAAGATTGTCGATTAATTGTGAAGGATTATCATAACCATAAATTCTAGCTAAAGCCTTATTAGCGGTTAAATAATAACCATCGGGAGAAGTTTGAAAGATTCCTTCAATAGCATTTTCAAAAAAATTACGGTATTTATTTTCTGCTTGACATAAAGCCTCTTCCATTTCCTTGCGTTTACTTACATCTGTTATTAATCCTTCGATACCTAAAATTTTACCTTCTTTATCAAAAATTCCTTTACCTTTTTCTCGTAACCATTTTTCTTGATTATCTTTAGTAAAAATACGATATTCAACAGTATATTTATTACCTTGATTAATATTATTTTTGATAACTTCTAAAACTCTTTGTAAATCTAAAGGATGAGTAATTTTTGCTAAATTAATTTTCCCATTTATTAATAATTCAGAAGCGGAATAACCCGTTAAAGATAGACATTTATCATTAATATAATCTTTTGCCCAATTATCATCATAACTAATACGAAAAAAAACTCCAGAAGTTGATTCAACAATAGTAGCTAACTCTCTTTGACTTTGATTTAGCTGTATTTCCATTTGTTTATGTTTAAAAACTGTACCTAATTGATAGGCAACGGTTTCCACTAGAGTTAGTAAATTATTATCCGTAGGAAAACATTGACGACAGAAAAAGACTAAGATTGCCACCACTTCTTCCCCTGCCAAAATGGGTACACCAAAACCTGTTTTTAAGCCACATTGAAAGGCTAAATGTTTTCGTAAAAATAAGTTTTCTTGGGAGACATCTTTTAACCAAATAACTTTTTTTTCTCGCCAAACTTTTCCGGGTAATCCGATAGTTAAATGAAAGTGAAAATCGAAACTATGTTGTTTAAATTCAGCTAGGGATAAAGTATCTGAATCTCGATAGTTTTTTTCAGGGTTAAACCATGCCGTAGAATAACTAAAAAATTCGCCGCATTTCTCAGGCAACCAAGCCTCGCCAAAATCCCAATCAGTAAGCTGACATATTTTTTGTAAAGTGTATAGTAAGGCAGTTTCAAAATCTACGGAGGAAGTAATAACCTGAGTAATATCTAATAATAAAGATTTTTCCTGCTCTATTTTTCTTTTATTGGTAATATCAAGTATGAATCCTTGTAAAAATAATAACTCTCCCCTAGAGGAATAAACACCTTTTCCTTTTTCCCATACCCACTTGATTTCTCCTGAACGATGAACTATTCTATATTCAACCTCGAAAATAGTATGAGAAGCAATAGCCTCTTGAATTTCTTGCCAAACTAAGTGTCGATCTGAAGGATAAATTAAACTACTATAAGAATAATTATGATTATAGAGTAAATCATTAGTCTCATAACCTGTTAAATCCCAACAATTATCACTAAGATATTCCATTGTCCATTGTTCATCATTTCGACACTGATAGACAATAGCGGGTAGATTATTTAATAAAGAAGATAACTTCGATAATTGAATAGTTGAATCTATCATATAGAAGGTGTTGAGGAAAAACAATAATTATTTATAATAAGTATTATATTTGTAATATTAACAACTATCAAGGAAAATAATACTTAATCATAATCGTAGTTTAAAAATTGATGAACATCAAATTCTGTATCAAAAGTGTATTTTTGATTATATTTTAGCTAGATAAATAAATCATTCTAAATCGAATAATCCTTCTGGTGGATTAATTTCCATTATCCCTTTTTTTAAGTCAACCACTGGTACAATATCACGGACAAAAGGAATTAATACCGTAATCAGTTTTTGTTTTTTTACCTTGAATTTTCTTTTTTTAGAAACTCGACTAATTTTATCTAAATCAGGAATAATATCAGGTTGTAATTCTGGTTGGCGATGTAAAGTAACTTCTAAAATATCGTTACCTGCGGTAAAAATGTTGGTTACAATGCCGATATTTTCTCCTGTTTGTTGGTTATAAACTTGTAAATTTACTAAATCCGCAACGTGATATTCTTCTTCATCTAAGTACGGGCGATCGCCTTTTTCCACAAATAACTTACTACCGCGCAGACTTTCAGCTTGATTACGATCATTAATACCAGCTAGTTTAATAATAAAAACATTTTTACCCGGAATTTGTTTTCCTTTAAGTAACTCTATGGGTTGAGGTTGTTGCTGAGGTTGAATTTGTAACCATCGATTACCCGGTGTTTCAAAACGTTCAGGAAAATCAGAATCCGTAGTAATTTTTAATTCTCCTTGTAATCCTTGAGGTGCAACAATAGTACCAATTTCAATAAAATTTTGAATCTCCAAATTATTTTACTTCCTGATTAAAAAATACGAAAAACTATTATTATTTTAACCTGAGATTCACCATCAACGATGAACTATTAACGAACCTGATATGATGAAATGTTGTTTAAAATAGAGATAAATAATGACTAATAAATATTCTATTACTTTACTCTCAGGAGATGGTATCGGGCCAGAAATTATGGCGGTAACTGTGAAAGTGTTAAAAGTAGTTGCGCAACAATGTGATTTAGAATTTGATTTTCAAGAGGCTTTAATTGGGGGGGTAGCTATTGATGCAACGGGAAATCCTTTACCGTCAGAAACCGTCGAAATGTGTCGTCAGAGTGATTCCGTGTTATTAGCAGCCATCGGGGGTTATAAATGGGATAACTTACCCCGTGAGCAACGGCCAGAAACGGGCTTATTAGGGATTCGTGCGGCTTTAGGGTTATTTGCTAATTTACGTCCTGCCACAATTTTACCACAATTAATTGACGCTTCTAGCTTAAAAAAAGAAGTCGTCGAAGGAGTTGATATTATGGTAGTACGAGAATTAACAGGGGGTATTTATTTCGGACAACCGAAGGGCATTTTTACCACAGAAACAGGGGAAAAACGAGGAGTAAACACCATGGTTTATAGCGAATCAGAAATTGATCGTATTGCCAGAGTTGCCTTTGAAACCGCTCAAAAACGTCAAAAGCGGTTATGTTCTGTAGATAAAGCCAATGTATTAGATGTATCTCAATTGTGGCGAGATCGTGTAATAAAAATGTCAGAAGAATATCCCGACGTAGAGTTAACTCATATGTATGTTGATAATGCAGCGATGCAATTAGTACGCAATCCCAAACAATTTGATACCATCGTGACGGGTAACTTATTCGGTGATATTCTTTCCGATGCCGCAGCGATGTTAACAGGTAGTATTGGAATGTTACCTTCTGCCAGTTTAGGTAGCGATCGCCCAGGTTTATTTGAGCCTGTACACGGTTCAGCACCTGACATTGCAGGGCAGAATAAAGCCAATCCTTTAGCGCAAGTGTTAAGTGCAGCGATGATGTTACGATATGGATTAAATGAGCCTGTAGCCGCTAATAAAATTGAATCAGCAGTATTAAAAGTATTAGATTTAGGGTATCGCACGGGGGATATTATGTCCGAAGGATGTCAACCTGTGGGATGCCGAGAAATCGGTGAAATATTACTAGAAGTTTTACAATCATAATTTTGTAGGGTGGGCAATGCCCACCAATACTGACATCATTGATTGGGCAACTTTTTGTGATATTTTATTAACTCAGATCTTGCATCAGTACATTAATACTTAATAAGCAAAAGTAAAAAAATCAATTTTAGTATAGTTTAAGTCAATTTTAATCCCTTTGCCCCTTGCCCTACCATTACCAGTTAATGGAAATAGGGTGCAAAATCTGAGATTAAGGTAATTATTGATACTAATCTTTGGATTAGCTTTTTAATTGGAAAGCAATTAATTGACAAAATAAAACTGTGCTATAATCAAACTAATATTAAAAGTTTTTAATAATTATATTGCGATGACAATAACAAAAACTAAAAGTATCATTGTTGAAGAAAAAAACTCTACTCTTTCTAATTTAATTGAGCAAGTTAATCAATCTAACCAAGCGACAATTATTACTGTTGATGATAATAAACAGGCTGTTTTAATATCTTTAGAAGAATGGAAGTCCATTCAAGAAACTTTATATTTAATCTCCATTCCCACTGTTAAAGATGACTTAATTGAAGGAAAAAACACCCCTTGGGAAGAATGTTTACCTATAGATAAATTAGATTGGTAATGTGGTATATAGCTTTAACAAAAAGAGCTTTAAAAGATGCTAAAAAAATTAATAATTCTGGATTAAAAAACAAAGTCGAAAAACTGATAGAAATCTTAAAAGTTAATCCTTATCAAAATCCGCCTTCTTATGAAAAATTAACAGGAGATTTAGAAGGGATGTATTCAAGAAGAATAAATATTCAACATCGTTTAGTTTATGAGGTAGATAACGAGAAAAAAAGAGTAAAAATATTAATGATGTGGACTCATTATGAATAATTTTTAAGATCATCTTTCATTATATTTCGTAGGGGGGCTGCTTTGGCGTTATTATTGGCGCATCATAGTAAAATTGATACTCTCCATAATATTTTAAGAGATATAGATTGGAGTACACTGATTTTTTTTATGTCTATCTTTGTTTTAATTGGTAGCTTAGAAAAAACAGGAGTAATAACAAGTTTATCAGCACTATTAGCTAGGTGAACGAAATTTTGGTTGGGAGGAGTTTATGAGGGCAAAGTTAAATGGGCAAAGGGCAAAGGTTATTTATCTAATTTATTAATCGTGGAAACAAATAACGCTTGTACCTCATTTACCTTATTTATTGCTAAATCTATCCATTCAATATTTTCAATTATTTTTACTTCTTTACTAATAATTAATTGAGTTTCTAGTTCTCTTGAAGAACCCAACGCTATATGC
>Ga0210036_1000383_pt1 | contig 53947 bp, 31 predicted proteins | sample CryGeymeta201515_FD_185469 | JGI IMG/M metagenome (GOLD analysis project Ga0210036, IMG submission 185469) | Groundwater microbial communities from Crystal Geyser aquifers in Utah, USA - Crystal Geyser metaG 2015-15 (SPAdes) (version 2) | ecosystem: Environmental > Aquatic > Deep subsurface >...
GTTGGTCACATGTCACATAGTGTTTAACAGGGTAAAAAAATGTTTAGGTGGCACTGCATGTGTACTAGTTAAATGTCAAGAATCCCTTAAACGTTAACATTCAGCCATTGTTAACAGTCAGCAGCACTCTAGTACTAGCTCTAGTAGCTAGAGTAGTAGTAGCTAGTACCAGTAGCTAGTAGTATTATCTCTCTACTAGCTAGACTACTAGTAGGTACCAGGTACTGTACATGTTATAGAACGCATGACTGACAGGCGAGAATCTGCCAGCAACTTCGAAGGTACTCCGTAAAGGAAAACATGCTGATGGAAGCCTACCTTGCCTGTGGCCGTTAAATAAGCGTGTGGTACATTTCTACAGGAGTTCTACAGGAGACAGGCTTACTCGTTGGCGATAGTGAACAGTACAAGAGTCCATATATCATGGAAAATAACCCAAATAACACTCTATTTTTAAGCAAAGGAAGGAGGCATTAAAGGCTACTTGCATCCTTGTTATTGCCTTTCAATCTTTTCATTGTTCGTTTAGGAGTAATAGTCCTTGTACTTGCATTTCTGTACAGTCCATACTTAGTGAGCAACGGGTGTTTAAGTAGAGAGGTCACATTTTTGTGCTCTTTTAATGCTCTGTATTGTCTTAACTTCCCTTTCTTCCAACTATTGTTATATATGAATAGAAAGACAATTTTAGAAGGATTAAAGACATCTATCTTGTGTTTAATGATATCTAAAAATTAATAATGAAAAGATCCGTTGAACCCTACATCAGCATGCTTTTGATTACGGAGGGAGTACTAGACTAGAGACCTAGACCTACTGCAAAGCTGGAGTGGAACTTCAGTGACTCCGAAAATTGTTTCTCATTGAACAATCGCCGTCGAAACGAAGTATCACTATACAATTTAATTCAAGGCAACGACTTTCTGATGATTAAAAAGTGTCTGGGTCAACATTATTGTCTTCATTATAAAACGAACGCGGGGGACACTAGACATAAAATCCTGATAGTGCGGTCTATAAACGTCAAAACCATGGCGCCGACAGCGCATCTTTGACTTTGTACCACTTTCTTCGTAATGCAGGCTTCCGGTGAGTGATCATTTGACAAGGGTGCTCGCCCCAACATGGTCGCTTTCCTAGAACAGGAGATATGGGCAGTCACGAACCCAAACCATTTAAAAATGGCGATTTTCTCCATCTTTTGCCATTGTATCCAAAAGCGCCCACTGTTGCCAATAAAAATATATCTTTGACTAAAAATGCTGAGCATTATCTCTTCGCAATGTTGTTGCCGTGTGAATAGCTTTGCTGAAGGTTTTATCGTCATCGATGGTAGCGTTTTCTTGTAAGAATGAAGGCTTAGAGAACGACCTTCAAAATCTCTATTGCTTACAGTTTGCTGACATATAGCCACCCCAAAAATTTTTTGATAAAAAGCTTAGCTGTTGGTTGACAATGCGTACTATACACGATAACCATCGCAAAGGCCTTCAGGAATATCCATATCGTCGAAAGCGTAGACACGGAAGACGTAGTCAATTGTCATGAGAAGAGCCGAGGCTAGAATGATACCACCGATGCAAAAAGCAATGTAGGAATTGCGCTCAAAATTTCTACCGTTAGCGGACTTGGCTTGTCGTGCTTGTCGCATCACCCTGTTTCCAAAGAGCGAGGCGAAAAATCCAACCGTGACACACACCAGTGCGTAATCATAAAGAATCAAGTCAAAGACGAGAAATGAAGTGACGGATGCCACACTTGTAAACAGAATCATGGCACTGGATGTAGCACTGACCACGCCCGGATGGACACCCATTGCTAACATTAATGGAACGGTAATCATGCCTCCTCCGATACCAAAAATACCTGCGAATGTTCCGGCACAAACAAATAGAGCAGGGTAAATAAGAGCACTGCGACTGTCCCATTTGATATCACCGTGCACGTAGTCAAAGCGAACAATCTCTTTCATTTCGTGGCGATTGACTAAATACGTTTGCGCCGCCCAAGCCGATGCTACCAAGAATGCAACCATAATAACGTGAACAACCCAAAAGGCCACCGAACCACATTGAATGCCCCAGGGACTTGGAAAGGCACCGCCACCTATCATAATGTTCAAAAACATGAGAATGCTAAACATCAAGCACAAGGCAACAATCTTGGATCGGGGTGTATATTTTTCTTGTTCCATGAGTCCAGATCTCATGGTAACAAAATCAGGGTTCAAAATCAGAATCTGTTGTTTCTCTTCAGCTCCCATTTGGCGGGGCGTCGAGGTTTCCGATAGTGATTTTTGTAACTTGAGCATATCGTCACCATCCAATTCAAACGAAAGACCATTGTCCAGAGTATCACCAAGTGTTGTATTCTCATTATTTTCGCATGCCATGTTACTCAAATCGTCGTCATCTGCCTTGACGGAATACGGTATGAAAGTGGCCGACGGTCCTATGGGACTCACTGATCCAGCTCCAAAATATTGACTATTGGGATCATCGCGGTCTGGCTTGGCTACAGTAGGAAGAAGGACGGATGGATGCTTGCTGCTTTTGACTTCTTGTGGTGAAAGGGGTAGCTGGTGCACTTCCGTATGAAAATGAGCCGCTTCCATCGAGTGGTTGGCCTTGAGCTTACGAATGTATCGTGTCTCGGCATCGTGCATGCGCTTTGCCTTCGCCAGCGTTGAGTGCGCGCTCACACTTAAAAGCAGCACCAGCAGAACAATCAAAACCTTTTCGCTCATGACTCGATGCAGTAAAACACCGCACAAGGCACCAATCAACGTCAGAGGTTCTGTCACCAGTACTAAATCCCAATCAATTATGGGTCGATCAGCCAAGGGATGACGGCGTTGAGAATTCATATAGGTACTGGCAATACTTCCACCCATAACAGTAACGGCGCCCAAAGGAATAGCAATCTTGGGTGTCAAACCGGCCACCAGGATGTAAACGGGCACCACAATCCCGCCTCCACCAATCCCACCCGAGGCTCCCAACGTTAGTCCCATGCTGGCGATCAAAAAAGCAGCCACATCTCTGCTACTGAGAGGCAACAACCGTGGTGGTCCAGGATCTTCTTGGAACGCATAAAAGTCATCGTCAATAATAACAACGGGCATTTCGGTGGGAAAAGACGTAGGTGTAAAGGTAGGTTCGACTGTGACGTAATCATCGTGATAATGGTAGTAGTCATCTTGTTGTTGCTCCTGCGCATCGCCTTCATTCAGATCATCGTCATTTGCTTCTTCTTCCTCTTCTTGTTGTTGTTCATTTTCATCCTGCTGTTCATTTTCATTCTCTTCTCCGTCTTCATTCTGCTGCTGCTCATCTTCATTATCTCCTTCTTCATCGTCGTCTTGCTGCTGTTCCTCCTGGTCGCCATTGTTGTCCTCTCCTTCTTGGTCTTCCATCCTCCGTCTCTTCGGCTGACTATCGTTTTTGAATTGATGGGATGTTGATGTCATTTCATGCAACAAATACTTGGATGCCGAATAAGCATCATAGTTTATCTCAAGGGGGGTGCCCGAAGAACAAGTTGGTTTGGATCGTAATATTTGGCCTAATCTGGTATTTGGAAAATGATTTTGAACAACAATTGTGGCCACCAAAATTGCAAGCAAAGCAGTGCAGATGCTTCCAAATATGACTTTGACCCGTCGAACTTGAAATTGTTGTTGACTTTGCTCTCTCGTTTGAGCAGGAGAACGGTAACGTTTGGTAGTACATCTGCTACCAAATAATGAAGTTGCTCCATTCATGTCATTGGAACTACACCTCTTGATACCAGAAAGTGCTTCTTGTTGTGTTCGGGTGGTTGAAGGGGTAAGAGGCATAGTTAAGTCCATTTTGATCAGCTTGGAAGTTGAGATGTAGAGTAGTAATTATTTTGTATCGTTGGAGTTTTTTTGGGTAGAGTACAAAGAAGCATTGAAGAGATTTACGTCAAGTTCGTTGCTACTAGTCTACCGGTATGTTGGTAGTTGAAGCCTTGTGTGATATTTTGAAAATCTCTTCATTCGGAAGGCCAACAACAAGAAGAGAAACGGCATGTTGGCTCTTTGGAACCGATGTGCATCCAAGTAGCGCAGGCTGGCAAAACAGGTGGTCATTATTTCATTTTGATTTTCTTTACTTCTTCTTTGTATCAATAGTACTACTAGTCTAGTCTACTACAGTACCGGTACCAGGTACTAGCTGTCTTGAAGGTAAAACTAGACTACTCAATACAATTTTATAAACGCGACGACGTAGACAATTAATAATGATACCAATACATTATCCTTTACTCAATGTAGTATTAGTAAGCTAAATAGGAATGAAAAGACAAAACAGTGTTGGTGGTATTTACGGGAAGCTGACTTTATTTGGATACCGAAAAAAGATTTCAAGTTCTCTGTTGCGCCGTTTCATTGCTACTTGAGCATTGGCACTTGCAAACTCATGCTCACTTGACGACTTCCTTTTTTAGAAATTCAAAAGCAATGAACGAGGACACGAGGGGTCATGTTCATACAATAGTACGTCCACTCTATTCTCTAACTGGGTAGCATCATTAGCCGCTGATAGCCTCCAATACCACGTTTTCGCAGACAATGACAGCGCAGCACACAGCGCTACTGGGGGCGACAAAAATCACGGCCAACGCATCGATCACATTTATGATACGCAGAGTCTTGAATACAAGAGGTCCTACAAATACAGCACAAAAACTGGCTGGTGCATAGAGCGAGCAATGTGATTGCAACATGGCTTGCAGAAATGGATGCAGAAACAGTCATATTTCTCTCTTTTTAAACAAGCCCAGCTAAGCACGCGAACTAACGACACTTGTATGTACTAAGCAAAAACAATATGAATTTATTCTACAGAGCTTTCACGCTTGTACAGAAAATGCTTCCTTGACCTGCTCGCGTAGAATTCGTCGCAAGATCTTACCACTTGCGCTCTTGGGGATCGCATCCGTAAAGACAACGCCGCCTTCCAATCGTTTGTAGGGTGCTACGCGCTCTTTGAGCCATTCCTTTATATCATCTTCTGTTGTCGCTTGAGCTTTTTCACTGTCCCCCAAAACAACGTAGGCTCGTGGTAGTTCTCCAGCTTCATCGTCGGGAATTTGAATGACAGCAACATCATTGACAGATTCGTGAGTTAATAAGAGCGCTTCGAGTTCTGCTGGTGCTACTTGGAAGCCTCTCACTTTGATCAATTCTTTGATGCGGTCTGTAATGAAAAAATAGCCATCTTCGTCGTAATGTGCCACATCACCTGTACGCAACCATCCACTGTGGCTCAAACATTCGGCTGTCTTGTCGTGATCATCTAAATATCCCATCATAACCTGAGGTCCTTTGATCAAGAGCTCACCATCTTCGTTGGGACCTAGTGACTGTCCCTTGTCGCCCACAATTTTGCCAAAGGTATTAGGCACAAGGGGTCCGACACTCCCAGGTTTCGTATTGGAATCAGAATTCAACAGTCCGAGTGGACTTAGCTCGGACATGCCCCATCCCTGTTTAACACAAAGTCCAGGCAGTCGCTTTTTGACGGCAGCTTCAACTTCAAGACTCAGAGGAGCCGCCGCACTTATGATGGTTTTGATAGAAGAGAGATCGTATTTGTCAATAACGGGATGTTTGGCTAACCCTAGACAAATGGGGGGCACCAAATGCGTTCGTGCTGGTCTGTGTTCTTGTACAACATTACAAAATTCTTCCAAGTCAAAGCGTTGGGAGGATGTTATGAGTTCATGGCCTCTCCAGGCACAGTGCAGCATGGAAAGCGTGAAGGCGTAAATATGGAAAAAGGGAAGTGGTGAAATTAATTTTTCGTGCTGCAGTAGAGACGAATGAAATGTGTGTGAGTTGATAGAGTTTGTCTCGGTGGACGATGATGACAAAGTCTCATGCAGTCCCAAACAAAAAATGATAACAATTTCATGACCTGAGGAAAGGATATGTTTTCAACTTCATGAAACTGATGCAAATTGATGACAATATTGGAGTGTGTCAAGCACACTCCCTTTGGAGCCCCCGTGGTGCCACTGCTATAGGGCAGCAAATACGGATGCAGCCTGGTATTAGGGTGCATTCCTTGGTGCGTTTCAGTCACACGCTTGTCGGGATTGGTAAGTAAATCTTGCAGCACCATTGTTCCTTCGGGAATGGCTTCGCCGTGATCGTTGATGACAACGATTTGTGTAATATTAGGACAGTCTTTCACGGATTCCAATGCCACGTCCAATTTGGAAGTGTGCACAAACATGACCGAAGATCGACTTTTTTGCAGTACCATTGAAACCTCATCTCGCGTGTACATGGGATTAATGGGGGTCAACTTGGCGCCACACAACGACACTGCCAAGGACACAGGCAGAAAATCCACGTGATTGGGACAGTACAGAGCCACACAAGAGTCTTCCTGGATTTTAAAGTCCTCCGCCAAAACAGCGGCAACTTGAGTAGTGATATCGTAATAGTCGTCAAAAGTGCGCGTCAGTCCAGTGGCTGTATCCCTGATTGCAGTCTGTTGACCCAAATGTCCCTCGGCTGGATTGAACTTTGTCCAATGCTGCATGACAAATTCTGCCACCGCTGGATAAGGACCGGGAGAAACATCCGGGTACGGACTGTACACAAGGTTTAGATCACAGTGGTCCGCGAATTTATTGGTATTGGAGGGGTCGAAATCGCGTTGGGAAGTGGAGGAAAAGTCGTGTGAAAGAAGTGATGATTTGGAGTGTTTCTTGTTGAATTGTGATAATATTCGAGGATCGGCGCGTTTAGTAAGCCTGCAGGCGGAAAATGAGACCTTGGATGCCATCATATTTGGGGAGGAGCTGAGGACTGTATAGATGGCGGCCTATGCAATGAGTAGTGTGTTGTTTGATCAGGCTCGTCTTGCTGTTTGCTGTGCGCTATTATAAGCGAGAATTGTAATGTATTGAAGTTCATCAGTCTTCATTCTTCATGTCATGCAGTATTCGGTGTCATCTCAAGGAAAGTTGTCAATTAATTATTATTTCAAAAATTAAGATACTGGGCCGACGTGACTGTACGGTAAACGTGACTGAAACTAGACTACCAGCCAACACAATCATTGTATGTGATTCGAATTGTTGCACGGCAGTGGAGTGGTCTTTTGAGCTGGAGAAAATCAAATTCGCCTTGTGCAGGTCTGGCTACAATGCCAACAAACGATCTTGCTACAGAGAAGCGCCGAGTTACAAGTGCTAAAAAAAGAGAAGTGTGGTCATCAGTGGTGTACTGTACAGGATTAGGGCTATTAAATGGCATTAGGCGGAGAACTAATGTATTACTAAAAGTAGTGCGCAAAATTAAAAAAATTCAGCTCGTCGCAAAGCATAATATGGCCTGTTCCCTTGTCAAGTCAGAGAGTTGCGTATTTTAAAAGAGTCCATGCAGCTCAGACAAGTGATTCAATTCTTGCTACTCAGTGGCAGAATGGGCATGCTAGCACCACCACCTTTACTGCTGCATCGCTTAAATTTCCGGGATGCTCTCCTTCTGAGTGTTGGTCGACGAATCCTTGAGGACGACACTACCGTCGATGAACGCCGAGTCGACCAGGAAGCCAGGTCCATGTGCACTTGCGTATTCACGTCAATCCAGGAATCGTTCAAAAGGTTGTGACTGGATCGATTAGCGCTTTCACGCCACAAACGCCAGAGATCAGATCTCCTGCTGGCATTTGTTTCATGGTCCATAGTGTTGTCGTGTCTTTGTTCCATGGTAAGGTTTGCCATATTTTATTGTTCTGGTGTTCGTGTGTGTGTAGGGGGGTAACTTTGTGAGACGATCTTTAAATTAAGCGCACTGTCTTCACAAGCAAGAATGAGCAAGAACCGTGGAATCTTGTTTAGTCCTGGAATGTTGAGTCATGCATGCACTGAATAGAATAATGTTTAAGGTACGACAACAAAGCTTTGTTGCTATTAACAACAGTTCACACTTGAAGAAAAACTGTATTTGAGTTGAAAATTAGTCTCAGTCATTAGAGCAACAAAGCGGCTTTGCCTGACAGCGTAGGATGGCATAGAGTAGTATTGTGCACCAATGCCAACTTGCCACCCATGGTACGATTGATATCTGGTTGCAAGACCAAAGACCTACTAAATTCTCGAGTAGACGGTAAACAATGGGCAACGAGACCTACTAAATTCTCGAGTAGACGGTAAACAATGGGCAATGGATGAAAAATGTCGCATTATCATATACTCGTACAGTATATTATTATTATCACATTAGGTAATTTGAGTTATTACGTAGTTTTTATTATTTCTGGTCAATGCGCTGCCACCTTCAAGCTGACAATAGTTTAATATAAATAATACCTGTCTCCCCTCTAGTTTGTAGAGTAAGTACCTGTCACCGATTACTACCAGGTACTGATCACAAATACTACACAATATTCGAAAAATTAAAAAATATGACTACTAATGGCATACGAGAGCGCGCCCAAGAGTGCCAGACCGATTCCCAGAATGTTTAGTCTCGTAAAGCGATCGTTGTCAAACATGTAGTGTCCCGAGATAATAATAGATAACCGCCGTACAGCATCGCAGGCGCCGTAGGTGACGGGTTGTACCAGCCTCACAAACATGAAAGAATAGAGATACTCCAAATGATAAGATGCAAACGCCATAATAGTTAACCATGCAGGTGGAAGTCGTTGTTGGGTAGCATCATCCTTGTTTTTATTCTGGACTCTGTCGCTAGCGAGATTTTCCAGCCAAAAGGTGACCATGGTAATGACCAATCCAACCGCTACCATGGCTCGTTGTCCTTCCGGTCCCGACAGTCCGGTTCGTGACAGAGCCTTTTTAGAACTCACGTTCAATGCTGTTTGTGCACTCGACGAAAGCATGGCAAAAGCAAATCCCGTGGGTTCAAAGACGGGAGAATCCCAAGATGCGAAAGCAATACCTCCCGCAATGGGCACGAGCGATAGCAGCGTTGCTGTGCCAGGCAGTGCGGCAGGTCCATCGAGGAACCAGGTTGCCAGAACGGTAAAGATTGGAATGGCACATTTCGAAGTGTACGTGAGTGAAATGCCAATCCGATTCAAGGCAATGGAATTGGCATAATTGGCAACGAACAAGAACGCTGCTGGTACTGCAAACACGGGTGCCGCTGCCAAAGTTTCTCGAATACGTTTCGTAATTTGCAAGTCGGGATGCATCAGTAGGCCCAACAAAAGACTTCCCCCGAATCGAAAAAGTGTCAGCAAGGCAGGTCGTGGCAACGGAGGTAACAATTGGGGCAGCAATTGTGTCGATGTTTTGGCAAGCGATTTGTTTTTGTTTCTCCTGCGGCTGCGGAACATACTATTATTATTATTATTATTATTATTATTCAACGCAGCTTTATCTACTACTAGCGGGGGATGTTGATATTTAAGAAAGGTAGTAGTCGAGTAGGTCGTCAGCAAGGCACTCGATACCATCCAGAGGCTCCCAATTACTTGCGCACTTTGAAGGGCATTACTGAGTGGTGTCGCTACGGCAGCTGCTGCTTCCATTAGAGGTGTTGTTGTAGTTGTCGTCATGGTCTTGAATGGGGTTAGCAACATTCAGTGAGATTGATCCTTTTATTATACGACGTAATTACAGTATTATTATTTTCAGTGTTCTTGGCATGGCAATAATCAATAGTAGTGTCGGCATTATTTATCATGAGTAACACACAAACATCATCCGTCCAATTATTTATCTCATTATTAAGAAATCTCATTAAATAAAAAATAAGCGTATCTTTGACAAGATTCCAAATAGCCCGGGTGGATGTTGAACCTGACTCATTGAAAATCTGGTGGAATGATGCAAATAATAATGACGAGAAAAGAGAACACCAAGCAAAATAGACGACGATGGCAATCGTAAAAACACATGAATGCATTCCATTCACACTCAAGAGTGTCCTCATTATATTATTTCGTCGAGCTTATTACAGTCGGATCAAGTTTTCTCGTCAAGCAGCTAGCAATACACGTACAATAATAAATGAAGATCATTCAAGTAGCTTTGTTGTTGTTGTTAGCTGTGGTAGGCGGCTCCAATGTTGTCTATGCCTTTGCCCCTGCACAACATCAGCTGACAGCGTCGTCTTCCAGCATCCTTCGTTCCACCACAAAACAACCACACAGTTTGATTACAAGATTTGCTGCCGAAGATGAGGAACCCAGTGACGTTAATCCCGAAACAGACCCAGCCGATGATGTCATGACGCCCAGTATGGAAGATGCTGCGGATGACAAGGATAAAAAGAGCGATAACTTTGAACCGGATGATGAGGATGGTGGTGGTTGGTTTTCCAAGCCCAAAACGCTGCAAAAGCTGCTCGAGTTGAGCGCTCGTACCGGACGAGGAGAATTTGCCAGCAAGGAGGAACGCACCACGGCTCTCGATTTGGTAGCGGCTCTCGAGGGAGACAAGACATCGTTGCAGGGTGTCGCGTACGATCCCAAAATTTACGGACGGTGGGAACTAGTGTACAGCAGTACGGAACTCTTTCGGTCGTCGCCATTTTTCATGGCGGGTCGAGCCGTTTGTACGACGGAAGAACAGGCCCAACAGTACAACTGGTTCTGTGAAATGCATCGCAAGGCACTGGCCATTAGCACCATTGGAACCGTCCGGCAAATTATTTCGCCCAGTCGTTTGATTTCGGAATTTGAAGTCAAGGCAGGAACCATTCCATTTTTGCGCAAATTTACACCCTTTTCGTACTCAGGAGGATTGCCCATCGTTATTGAAGGTGCTATTGTGAGCTCCGCGGATATTGATACCACCGACGAAGGAGATGCCTGGAAAGTGTCCATGGATACTGTGGAGATAAAAGGATCCAATCTGCCTGGAGTGCGACAGTTCTTAGACTCCGGCATGAAACTAGAGTCTCGACGATTGGGAAGCTTTCTCGAGAGCAACTTGCCCAATTACAGTAATCCCACGCCCATCCTTGAGACCACTTATCTAGATGAACGCATTCGTATCAGTCGAGATCAAGACAACAACGTCTTTGTGTATTCCAAGGCGAGCGATGTGATGGAGCCCACCGATTATTCGTCTGTCATGCCAGATCTTGGAGTCACACGGTTGTTGGAGGGATTCAACGACTCGGTTACCAAAATTTACCTGTAAAAGCAGGCAAGCAAAGATGTGGCGTGAATTGTGTGTGTTGGAAATAAGTGACCATTGCTATGAACTGAATAATAATATAATACGATAGTGATTGTGATTTTAACTCTAAAAAAACGAAGCTTACGCCGCACTACTATTGACAGGGTACAAAATTTAGGATCTATTCAAATTTACATCAGAACCCACTAAAATAGCTACCTACTCTACTTGGTATCTGTAATGAGCTCCATTCGCTCTGACTCCAAGCCCTTTTCAGCTGTCCAATACGGAGGCGTTACAAGTTGGTAGGTTTTCTCTTTTTGGTCAGCATCTTGTAAAGGAGGTGGCTTCAGGCAAAAGGCATCGGCTACATCTCGCATGGAATTCTTACACAAATGGTACAGAGGGCAGACCTTGAACGGCTGTTCCATGAGATGCGAGATCTCGTCCAGACCCAACATGGCGTATCCTACCACCAAAATGGTCAGAAGCATTCCACTATTGTTCATGGAACCACTATTCTTGAGTGCAATGGGTAAAAATCCAAGATAAAAGCACATAAGCCTTCCCGCATGGGTGGTGAACAGAGGAGGAATGGGAGACGCAACGATGCGCTCCGTAATCATAATGGCCGAATCCATGGCCGAAATTCCGTGGTCAATGGCAATTTCTTCCGCGGTACTCAACATGTGCTTATGAGTACAGTGTGCCAAAGCTTGACGGAGTCGAATAACAACGGCGACTGGCATTTTACGTTGATGCAAGACATAGTCGGCATCGGCAGTGGAAGGGAGCATGGTACGGATTAAATCTTCGTCAGTTCCACACGCAGCCCGTCCCTGCAGGAAATTCTTGAGCAGCCACGAAAAAATGGTCAAATGTCGCGCCAATTTAATTGCCAAGTCGGGATCCTTGTCGTAGACAAAATTCGACACCATACTGGCCATGTCACGCGTATAGAGTACAACTTTTCCGAAGGCCTGACGAGCCTCCAATAGGCGACTCATACCCTGGTTGGTACGTAGAGCCAGTAACGTTCCCACAAATCCACTCACTAGACTCAGAGACGACATGGGAAACTTCACGTCATCGAACCTCATATTCGGCATTCCGTGAATCACGAAGGTTGACCATATCATTAACACAGTCAACTGAGGCATGACACGTTTGAGCAGCGCGCTTTTATGCCAGTATAAAAATTGATTAATGAAGCGCATCCGAGAGGTGTGTACTTCCCACATTTTGTGGGTCCAAGTGACAGCAAAGGTGGGACGACTCTCGGAGTGAAACATGGAATTTACCGTGGGATCGTACTTATGAGCCCTGAGATCTTTCAGGACACGCGTTACATCCAAAGCAAAGGCATCCACAGAGTCCCTTGAACGATTTTCGGGTTCATTGGATTTCCTGAGCAGCAAAGACTTCAAATTAGAGCTGGGATCTGCATTGTTGGTGTTGGGGTTTCCAATGGCACCAGGATTAGGGTTGGGCAGAGTGGAGGATATGCTACCGCCGCGAAATGGCTTGATCCCTTGCACCCCTCCTGCTGCCGAAATCAGGCAAAGTATAGTCAAAGCTAGAAACTGAGGTAGCCTCATGCTTTTCTTCCCGACTGCAGGACGAGTGAGAATCTGAAAAAATAAATAAAAAATAAAATATTGAAGTCCTGTATCTGCTGTAGACTAACTCCTCCGACTATTACGAATTATTATTATGTGAAGTGAGAAAGATTCATTTTTTTTAAATTATGATCCGTAGAAGCACACGTCATTCAGACGAAGTAGAGATGGAGTTATGTGATGTCAGTGCTTTGCGGCAGCAAGAGAAGAGTTGACAGAGTGCCATAGTAGTCTCTAGTAGTACCCTGATAGTACGGCAGTAGTTGGACTAACTGCTGCACGGAGTACCAGTACCAGCTAGGGGGCACGGCATTGAAAAAGGAAAACACCCTGACGTACCGCACCCAAGAATAGGCTACACTCTGCGTGATGCCGAGGGCGGTAGCCAGTGTTCACCGCTGTGCACAGCATGATGAAAGATGCGGGTCGTGCGTTACACTAGTACGAAAATTGCCATTGAGAAGAGGAGGTCGTCCTGCCTTTTTTGAGTTTGCCTCCGGTCCAAAGCTATCATTCCGGCGTTAAAGTCTTAACACTGTTTCGCAAACACTAGTAGATTTTCTACTCGCAGAACGGTACAAAACTGTCTTCATAGTTCTCCCACAATTCTTCAGGTAAAGAACTCCTGTAGGTCCGTCCTTCGCCAGATATAACTCGCACTCTGATGCATAAAAACAACATCTTAAAAACCTCTCCAAGCATAAAGCTACCAGCAGAGACCAGAGGAATACAAATCTTGAACTGTCTGGTTTTTAAGCCAAGCAAACCATCGAATAATATTAATAATACTCTCACTACTTCACCATGTCGATTGAAGCAACCGCTGAAGAAAGCAAGGCCGCTGAGGCTGCATTAGAAACGGAGCAGGTATGATGAGCAACTTTTGACCTCCTCTCATATCTCATATCCGTTTTGGTTTGCGATGGTCTGTGTTACGGAGTACTGAGTACAGAGCCTCCCGTTTCGCCTTCACCTCTAACATGTTTAACGTTTTTCTTGTGCACAATGCTCGCCATGATGACCCGTGACATGTCAGAAAAAGAGATCGCCTTCAGATTTTCTGAAATCAGTCCTTGGTCGACCAGTCCGTGTGAAACTCAACTCGGGGATTGAATACAGAGGTCCGTCTTCATTCTTCATACTGCTTGCTTTCTATCTCCACAAATTTCAGGCCACTGATTTAATGGGCTTGGTATATCTTTTTAATATGTCCTGTTTCATTGTTATCAATTCTTACAGGCGTTCTAGCTTGCCTTGATGGATACCTGAACATGGCTCTGGAACAATCTGAGGAATACGGTGTGGATGGTTTGCTGAAAGCCAAGTACGGTGATTGCTTTATTCGGGGGAATAACGGTCAGTTTTGTAGAATTGTGCAACTATTTTGTTTTAACAGAGAATATGCCGATTTGGCAGCTATGTGGTAGTCGGTGGTAGCCAGGATGCTGCATCAGTCAGATCTGTTGACTTTTGACTTCCTCACAGCTCACAGTGCACCTTCACTTTTCTTTCTCCCGTGCTAGTATTGTATGTCTCTACACAGAAGAAGCGGTAAAGATGCTGCGAAGGACATTTTGAGCACAAAAGATAAGTGTGTTAAGTAAAATGTTCTCGTACAATTAGTATGGTACGAGATCATAATACATTAAGATGAAGATCTTTCGTTGGAATCGAAAATACTGTTCTCGCCGCAAAATAGGGGGCTACGATACAGAAAGGAATCTATCCAAAACAATATTGTAGAGCTCTGCGTTTGATGACATCGACTGACAGATGACTGAATAAATAATGTTCTATACGTCCTTTATATCCAACTGATCCACGCTGGAAATAGTACAAAGCTCCTCAGTTAGAACCATCATCCATAGTGTGTGCTGGCTACTCCAAGGGACTATACGTACTCTTTAGCAGCTGCTTGGCGCCGATAGTTTTCTTCTTTCGCCAAGAACTAAAATATTACAACTACTTTCAGCACTTCCGATAGCCAACTGCTACTGCTGGCGTTTCTTTCCGACTGTTTTCTTCAGCCAGGGCGCTGAAGTACTTCCAACCCCACCATTGACCATGCATCATAAAGAAAATATTTTCAAGCGTGAAAGGGAAAATGCGTTACGAAACCATTGAATTATTGAAGCTATTAAATGGCGATGGAATTTCATGAGTCTGTGTGACATTCCTAGTTATCACTCCAGCAATAAAGTTGAAGGCAGTTGATCAATCGTGCAAGTTATCCATGTCTCGAGACTCTCCCTTGACCATAGCAATATCAGCTTCCACCATCTCCTTGACAAGGTCATCAAAGGAAGTTTCCGAGACCCATCCAAGCTTCTCTTTGGCCTTTGTGGGGTCTCCAAGCAAAAGTTCAACCTCAGTTGGACGGTAGTATTGGGGGTCGACTTGGACAAGGACACGACTTTCATCATTGGCATCCACGCCTTTTTCGTTTACGCTTCCACGCTCTCCAACCCACTTGATTGCCGTTCCAGCATATCCAAAGGCCTTCTCAACAAATTCACGAACAGTGTGGGTTTCTCCTGTGGCTAAGACGTAGTCATCAGGTTCGTCCTGTTGGAGCATCATCCACATACCCTTGATGTAGTCATTTGCATGACCCCAATCACGCTTGGCGTCCATGTTGCCAAGGTAAAGGCATTTGTCCAATCCTTGGGTGATTCGAGCCACAGCACAGGTAATCTTGCGGGTAACAAATGTGCGACCACGACGAGGAGACTCGTGGTTGAAAAGAATTCCGTTGGTCAGATGCATACCATAAGCCTCGCGGTAATTTACCAAAATCCAGAAAGCATATTGTTTGGCAACAGCATAAGGAGAACGGGGGTAAAAGGGTGTTGTTTCGGACTGGGGGACCTCCTGGACCTTACCATAAAGCTCACTGGTCGAGGCTTGGTAGAATTTGATCTCCTTTTCAAGCCCAGCAGCTCGGATAGCATCCAACATACGCAGGACGCCAACACCATCACAATCAGCAGTGTATTCAGGCATATCAAAAGAAACCTTTACATGACTCATGGCACCCAGGTTGTAAATTTCGGTGGGCTTCGTTTTGGAAATAATTCCGATGAGGTTGGTTGCATCACACAAATCCCCATAGTGCAAAAAGAGCTTGACTCCGGTCTCGTGACGGTCACGGTAAATGTGGTCAATACGACCAGTATTGAAGCAAGAGGAACGTCGGACAATTCCATGGACCTGGAAACATTATTATTAATTAGCAGTAACAAGAAACGGGTGAGAATGTCGAAATGGAATTGGAAAATTTTATGTTGGGATAAGATGCAGAAGCAAATCACAAAGTATTTCTCGACAATCCACCGAAGTCGAGGATCATCACCGAACAAAGAACGTAGGCGACAGAATCGTTGAACTGTGGCACGAGCGAGAGAAAAGGCATCGGCAGGTCCAAAATTCCAGCAGGGGAAAATTGAATGCCGACGACCCCGTTCCCTCCAAATCTTCAGATACGCCCGAGCTCTCTCATCTCCAACGCTGCATTAGATCAATCGCCGCTTGGATGACATGGTCTCGGGTAAAAGGAGATCAAGGACTGGCATCAGCAGATCCGTGCTTGTAGGTGCTTAGGGATTTGATGCCCGCGACCTTCCCTCCCCAGAATGCCATGTATCTAAGATACTGCATCATATTTTCCCAGTTTTGGCTCATTTCTGCTGCAACAGCAAGACCTGCTAGTACTTTTCCTCGGGTCGTTGAGTTTACGAGAAAAAATCCTGCCACAGCACTTGAGAGGGCAAAGACCAAGCTGTGCCCCGAGGAAGTAAATAATTTTTCACAAAAAATGCTCCTCTCCTAATTAAATTCAAACTGGAATCAACAAATAACCTACCGTATATCCCTTTGCCAGCAAAAACTCGGCCAAGTAGGATCCGTCTTGTCCAGTAATACCAGTGACAAGAGCAACTTTTCTTTCCGTCATGTTGATGATAAATTTGATGTAATGTGATGAATACAACTGTTAATTGCACGAGTACTTCAGAGTAGAGTAGGTCTGCTCAAATAATATTTTACGAATATTATTATTATTAAATTTTTTGTCAACCGCGCCACACTCCGCGGATTGATCCAAAAAATCAATTAATTGACTAAAATAGTAGCAACGAAAAGAAATGCCAGTGCCCATTGATGACTGCTTCTGCGGTTCGCAAACTTTGCGCTGAGACGGCACCTCCCGGGACAGGATTGCTGTATTTGACCGGTTCGCTCACCCAATGCTGCAGAATCTACTACTAGTACTAGCTAGCTAATAGTACTACGTAGAGACTACTGTAGGTACTAGTAGTACTTCTGCAACTGGTAGCTACGAAGACTCTAGAGTACCAGGTAGAACACTAGTACCAGTATAATAATACCGGTAGCTCACTCTACTTAATTCAATAATAATACAATAAGTAAAACGTTTTATCACATACTAGTAGACTAATGAAGAAAATAGTGGCGCATATTGCATCATTATAATAATATTATTTTTAGACACTGAATGACTAATAATAAGGGACTGAATTGAGTTCGAGTTGTGCTGAAATAAATAAGACTAGACTAGGTCTAGTCTACTTTACTACTAGCTAGCTAGTAGTGAGATCTTCTAGGCAGACCAGCCCCATCTAATGTCATAGACTACGTAGTGCTTGTTATCGTTCAATATCTGTCATGTATCTACTGATTAATGCTAGAAATAAAGCAACTCCAAATCCATTCTGCTATTATCATGCCAACGATTGGCTCATGACCGCCGTCAAAATGTCAATTTTCTTTTGATCCAAAACTCCGTCTCCGCCGCTGACTTTGCAGGTCAGCAGGAGCATAGGCTCCCCGGATTGCTTGTCAATATTTCCTTGAATCAACACTAAACCATTCGATGCCGTTTCTTGGGCATACAAGAAAAACTTGAATTCGTTGGGCAACTCTCCACTAGCCATCGTCATAATGTTATTTTTCGCTAATTTAGCCTCAACTTCGTCTGTTGAACCTGGAAGCGAGGGCATTGGAATCATAGTGACAAGTGCATCAGCATCGCTAATAGCACCCCACTGGCTCTGATATTCGTCGCCTGTCATACTTGCCGAAGGACTAAAGGGTGGAGCGTTGACTGGTGGAGGAGCAGGAGCCGCGGCAGGAGCTGGGTCTCCAAGGCCAAGAAAGTCCAATAAATCACCTGCTGGCGCAGGAGCCCGAGCAGGTGGAGCAGACTCTGACGGGTTCCCCAAAAGATCGACTTCGCCACCGCCTGCCGGGTGATTGACTTCAGTGACTTCAGTAGCGGAAACCGTAGGAGCACTGGATTCCAAAGGATGTTCCTTGGGCTGCCGGACAAATTTGACTTGGAATTCATCGGCAACAAAATCGCCAGAAACCTTCCCAAAAACAATCGACAGCGTATTGAATTCCGTCATAAGTTCCTTTTGCAAAACAAAATTATCTTCTTCGGCAAACTTGATTCCGCTGGAAATGACTGTGCGCGTATTGATAATTTGCTTCGTGACAGTTGCATCGACACCCGACTTTAGCAACCGGTAGTACAAAAGGGCGCGATCGTGTACGTCTTGCGAGGAAACATCATCCGTAGCTTTGGACAACAAGCGGCCCAACATGTTCTGGACTTCTGGCGGACGCAAAAAGAAAAGCTTCATGGTGCTGCTCAACAGCGCAATTTTAACGTTGGGGTCGGTTAATTCATCGTACTTGTCAATCAGTTTCTCCAAAGCGTACGGTGCTTCGTTGACAAGTTCCCCGCACTCTCCCAAGAGGTAGACAATGCTTGCTTTCCCGGCCGACTCTTCGATATATTTGAGACACCGACTAAGAGGCGGGGCGGCAACCTCCTTGAGCTCAGGATGCCTTCGTAGGACACTCGTCAAGGCCGTGGCGGCTTCGCTGCAAATATGACTAACATTCAGATCCAACATTTCCACGAGTCGGCGAGCAATGCTTTCTGCACAACCGGGACCGCCTGTGTCCCGACACGCAATGAGAGTCATACTGCGCACTGCAAATCTGCTGAGTTTGACATTAATGTCATTGACGCATTCGGCCAATTCGGCCACAATATCCGGTGCATTGTCGGGATTGGCCAATTTAGGCAGGATGGAAATCTTCAAGTACTTAATGTGGGTTGGTTCATTGTACTTGATAAAGAATTGACGATACTCGTCATCAAAGACTCCGGGACAAGCTTCAATCAAGGCATCGGCGTGCTTTAAAAGAGAGAATCCCAGTTCACTAGAGCATGAGGAAATCAAGGTGACCAGGGGCGCCTTGCACCGCGTGACGATTTGTCGTTTCATGGACTCGGTATCGTCTCCTCCGATTGATTCTGCCATGCTCCAAAAGGCACGAATGGTAGCAATGACAGCTCCTGGACTGTATCTGCCGAGAACAGGGTCCAATAAATTCATAATTTGAAAGGCCTCATCGTCATTGGCGGGAATATAGCGAGGCACCAAGTCCAGTACTTGAACAACCGAGAATTCACTAAATTCGTGAATTCTGTTGAGCAGATGCAACATAATGGCTCGGTTGATCGCCATGCCACCATTTTCCGATTTGGCCATGACTTCGTTCAAGACAATGATACAATTGGACACGACCGAGGCATCCGGATCGCGCAGCATATCGTACAGGATATCGACAAAGGACGATTCTTCAAAGGCCACCGGATTCAGCCGGTACAATTTGAGTATGCCCATGACACCCGTTTTGCGTACGTAAGCGTGTCCATCACTCAACGATCGACGGAGTGGTTCTGAAATATACTCGACCATTTCCGGCAATTGCAGTCCACACAGGGCTCGCAGTGCCAATCCACGTACCATGGGATCCTCGTTGCCGCAATCCTTCTGCAGCGTATTGGTACACATTTGGGCCAGTTCGGGATGACTGCGCGCATAGTTGACCAAGTACAGGTAGACCATTTTTTTAATGACCAAGTCGCGCGTTTCGATGGCCATCATCATCTCACTGAACAGTCGACTCACATCGATACCGAGCGTCATGTAGGCAATCACTTTCTTGATGATGTCGCGCCGACGTTTGGGATCTCGTTCCGTATTGAAATTTCGCAACAGATTTTTCAGTTCGTTGACTTCGCCCTTGCGAGATTCGGTAAAGTACGAATCGGGCATAGCCGCTGGACCTTCGGGTGGTGGACCATTGCTTTGTGGAGGACCTCCTTGGTCGGGGTAAACTTGAGCCATGTTTTATTGTTGTCGGTTGTTGATGGTAATAAGGTGGTGGTGTGTGGTGTGTGGCAGTGGTTGGTTTTGGGCTTTGAATGCTTCTTTGCTAGTAGGTGGTGGACAGCACGCTGCAGACCAAAAAAAAAGGAAAGGATGAGTTTGTTGATTATTTATACTCGATGAAATATTGAACGAACGAACAAGTTTTACAGTTTTACGTCGGTGTGGTAAACTGGTAAACTGGTAAACAAACGTCCAATGATGCCGAGCAATGCCACAAAGACCAGCTAATAGTAGATGGTATTCAAAGCGACTCCTCTCTTGTTAGAAGATAGTTTTGAAGTGATTGCTTCACCGCGCTACACTGTCAACTTACCTAGAATACGCTCCATAAAATAATGTTATGATACTCTCTCTGTTGTTGGAGTAAAGTCTAAGTCAAGCAGTCTAGTACCTGGTACAACATGAAGGCATTACAGTACCAGGTAGTCAGTCTACCGTAGTAGGGCAGCAGAGTGGCTGATAATTTTTTGTTGAGGATGAAACAGAGGAGCGCACCGCCTGCACCGCCTGCATCCAAAATTATTGTCCACCCGGGCCGCTACGAACACTTCCTGAAGCCATTCAAATATGCCCGGGTGGTTTCAATCCTTTCGAATCCAACCAAACAAACAACAATCTTGCTTTCACTCACACTGGACTAGGTCTACTAGTAGACTACTACCGTACTTTTTGTACCTCTATCGTCTGTCGATAATATTATGATAATATTATCGTACATAATATTATACTATAACTAGTACTAGACTAGACTACTTTCCATTTCCATCCACTTGCTTTTTACTAGAAGAAATTTTACAAGAATAGACAGAAATGCCATGGAGACAATAAAATCCCAAAGCCAACAACAATCCCAACAACAACAACACAATCCCATCAAGCAGAATGCCAGACCAACCTCTCATGGTGATTTACCAGTCTTGCCTCCCAACGCCGACGACTCGGTGGCCTACTGTTCTATTCTTTTGTTTTACCAGTACGCCGAACCACTCTGGAATGCAACGCAACATAAAAAAGCGTTGCGAAAACTTATCGAACTGTGTGACATACATGGCATTACAGGAAGAGGACGGGTCGCACCAGAAGGGATGAATTGTACACTCAGTGGCAATGCCAAAAGCCTGCGACAGCTGTGTGAGGGACTGCGGCAGTTTGACAAATTGTTTTGGGAAACAGATTTTAAGATAACTGATTTTGTTCCCCGTCAAAAACAGTTCAAATCGTTGAGCGTACGTAAAACGGAAGAATTGGTAGCGTACGGATTGAAGGGACAGGCAGTGGCACCCTCTCTCGCGCACTTTAGAGGTACCCATTTGGAAGCCGATGCCTATCACGAAGCACTGCAGGATCCTGATGCCGTGGTGATTGACGTACGCAACTTTTACGAAACAAATATTGGCAAATTTAATCCTCCCCCCGGTGGTGCGGAATGGATCGATCCTAAATTGCGCAACAGTATTGAATTTCCGAAATGGTTGGCCGATCCGGAAACGCAAAAGAAACTGGACAACAAAAAAGTGTTAATGTAAGTGTCTTGAAAATCGTTACTAGGTGAATGTGCCTCTTTCTTTTGTCTGAGATGGTACAAAGGATTAAAAAAACACTCTTCTCATGCGCCATGAATGGAATTATGCATGTCATTCAGGTATTGTACGGGTGGCATTCGGTGCGAGCGTGCAACGGCATTGCTCAATCAGATGGTCAAAGCTTCCGAGACCACACCAGATGATAAGGCGAATGTAGAATCAAAAGTCAAGAATTCTACAAACACTACTGAATCCGCTGTTATAACATGCAAACCTAAGGGTGTTTTTGAATTGCGGGGTGGCATAGAACGCTACGTCAAGACCTTCCCAGAAGGAGGATTTTGGAAAGGCAAAAATTATCTGTTTGATCGGTACGTAGTACCCAGAAGTGGTGTGATGTTTCCGTGAATGCTACAACTTTGTGCGCTACTTCTTACGACGGATGTATTCTTCTGCTTACTGTGAGTAGTCGCATGGAACAGATACCCGAAGGTCGGTCCATGGCAGCAGTAGAAGATGAAATTGATTCCAAGTGTTGTGTCTGTCTTCAAAAATGGACGGTCTATCGAGGTCAGTACAGCTGTGCTTCCAATTTGTGCGGTGTGCCGGTGATTGTTTGCAATCACTGTATGTCCGAAGCAGATACGCATCCCAAGTCTCTCCAGTGCGATTTGTGTCGGGAGAACTACCGCCCACCCGAAACAAGACCAGATTTGGTTGAAATCAAACGAAAGGCAGAAGAGCGAATGAACAATTATGGCACTGCGACAGGTATCACTATTACACACAACAAGAAGCGAAAACTTCAGGACGATGAGAATTTACAAGAAGTCGAATACTATCCCGATCGATTGTTTTTGTCTCGTCTGCCTTTAACAGTCACGCTCACAAAATTAAAGCAAGCCCTGTTGCCTCCGGAAGTGCCACTCACCCACAAGGAGCGCCAAATGATGAAAGTACACTGGATGACGGATCCCCAAACCAATGCATTTTACGGATCGGCGATTGTACAAATGCCTAATCCAAAAGTTGCTGCTACAATTGTCGCCAAGGCCAAGTCTCACACTAACAAAACAGTCAAGCACGGTATTCGAATTGACAAGAAGAGAATCAAGGTCTCGTACGTAAAGAAGCGAAAGGAAAGCGACGCCAAGGATGGAACAAAAGGAACAAAAACGAGCTTGGGAGCAGTATTTTCTTCTTCCAACTATAATTCCAAAGAGTATCCTCCAATACTACAATAAGAAATCTACTAAAATTAAATTCTGACTCCATGGTTGGATTCCTATTCGCTTGCAACGGTTGTCTGTTCTTCCTGCCAAATCCGATGCATCGTCAAAAGCTTTTTGGTGTTGTCGTCCATGGATCTCAAGACTTCGATCCGTTCAGCACCGGGAGGAACTTCCAGTGCCCTGGATTGAAAGTCGTGCAGTGCTTGTTCTGCTTTGTGCAACAAGGCCGTTCTTTCTGTGTTAGACATTTTCTGTAATTCTTGGACCAATGACTGTCGCAGTTGCTGCGCTTCGTGAGCCATTTGCAACTGCTGTTGATTGTTGCTATTCGTGGCACCTCCGGAGAGTTGACTTATCACTCTAGTTGCATTAATATCGGTCCCAACAAAACTGCGACTTCGCTCTCCTTCCTCGTCTCGCATGGATTGCGAGACAGGTGCAGCTGCGGTTCCCGAGACTTCGACTGCTTGAGGCGCTCCACCCTCCTCATCGTTCACGACTTGGACAAGCGTTTCCGAGTGTTGAACCGATACTACCCGAGTAACCCCACCTTGATCTTGATCCGACAGCAACAATCCAGGATGATTCGAAAGAGGTGCGATGCTGGTGCTGGCACTGCCCAACACAGCTTGGGTCATATTCGTCGTAGATCGTCGTATGGTTTCTACAAGCTCGACATCATCATTTCCTTCCATCTGTATTTGTCGTGCCAATTCTTTCAGACCCATGTCCGCATCGTACCCAATTGCTTGCAGCAGCAAGCGTTGCAGATTCTCCAGGCGCTTCATGGGTGGTGGCGTAGAAGAAAATTCGTTTTGCTGTTCGCCCTGATTGTTGCTGTTGTTGGTATTCGTCAGATCATTGGATTCAAGCCACAAAGGTTCACGGGAATCACGAACATGGGCGAGTACACTTTTCAGTTGAATAGCTGCCACTGCCAGGGCGCAAAATTCTAGCATGGCCGATCGCGTCATTTGACTAGTTTGAAGGGCTCGCGTGACACACTCGTTCTGATTTATTTTGTTTAAAGATACAGTAGACGTTCGTTGGCATTCAGACTTTAACACGAGGCGTGCAAACGCCAATCGGGCATTTGTATTCATCATTTCCTTGTGCTCTTGTAAGGTCTCATCATGAGGATCTATCTGGCTTAAAGATTGCTGGACCACCGTCGTATCTAACGTGGTCGATTTCACGTGTCCGTCATTGTATTCCCTGACTACCTGGTCTAGGCAGTCCCGCTGCTGTTGCAGTAATAAGCTTCGACATTCTGTGAGGTTGACAGGCTCTGGTGCATCCAGTAATTTCAGAGCTTCAGTAGCCGTCAAGAAAAACGAAAGCAGCACTTCTCGCGGTACACCATTTACTCTCCCTGTGTCGCTCGTCATTATTCAAGATAATTATATTTTTAGGTACTGGTACTGTAGTTGGAGTGCTGCGAATAATAGAAATGATGCAATGAAACGATGTGTTTTTATTAGTATATTATTATTATTTTTTTGTTCATTATACCCTACTACTTGTAGTATGGTCATACTGTACACTGCACTACTAGTAGCTACTACTAGCTAGTGTACTACCAGGTAGTACCGCCAGGTAGCTAGGACTACTCGAGTACCTGGTTGTAAAGCTGTAGCTGGAAGAGACCACCAGAAATAACAGAATAATGCAAGATAGATTGGATACAAGTAGCTATTAATGCAGTAAGGTTAAAGCTCTCAACTCTTATGAAAGGTCTGTCTGCAGATTAGAGATATTATTTTGAGTTGCAGTCTTCTTTTCGTTTCTCTTGGAAAATCCAATTCTTAACAGCAGTATTTAGGAGGGGAAGTGACTCTTAACAATTACTTCCTCACATTCGAACGGCACTTTGGAAATTCCGGACAAGAAGAATTGTTTCAAAGAAGGACGTGTTGGATGAAAATACGGAAAATTAATACCCAATAGAGTACTCCGAGTACAAACTACTACTGGTACCTGGTAGCTAACAATAATACGTGAATACTAGCTACTACTACTAGTCTACTTCTACTCATCATCAGAGGCAGTAGTCTACTAGAAGCAATACTACTGGTAATACTACTAGGTTTTAGTTGGCACAATTACTTTATTGTACATTGTACAAACCTTCATAATCTGTTTTCCCTGCTCGCTGAGTACACGTTTATGTGTTGCTGTTGGTGTTCAAAATAGAAGTAACGCATCGAATACACTCAATTCACCATGGAATTATATCGTGCACAAGCTTCTGCCCTCGCCAGCAAACGTAGCCAGATGGAACGTGAACTGGCGATGTCCATGATGTTGAACTCGAACGACTTGGCTTTCCGCAGAGGGTCTGTCGCCACGTTTCATGGCCTTAGAAAAGAACCTCTCTATGGATCTTCTTTCTTTGGTCTACCTGAAGCAAATTCTGCTCAAGCCATGAGACTAGAGCAAGAGCTCTTTCATCGTGAGCTTGCGGCACTTTCAGCTTGGAGAGCTGGTACATTACTTCAAAGAGCTCCCAAAGCGTCTCAACATCCTTCGTCGCTTTACTCCCTTCTAGTAGGAAAATTGAACTCCTTTGGTAGTTCTACAGATGCTTCCTCTAAGACCTCTACCAATGCGGGGGTATCTCCGGAATCTTGTTCATACACAGCCGAAGCTTTCTTGAAGAGATCGGGAGCGGCCATGCTCGCAGGAGGCGGTTGTCGCGACAGTACCCTGAAAGAAGCAGCTTTGGCCATGACTGGCGAGACCGGACCTAACAAGAAACCTCGCTTGGGCAGTCCTCCTGGCTACAAGTCCGACACCAGCAGTGGTTCGCGCAGTTTAAATGGAGGGTCAAAGGTTGTAGCTCAGCATCGACGTGAGTCGAAAACCAAGTTGCGAGACGACTTCTGGGGAAAGGTAGGCAAGAACAACAGTCACATTCATTTAGTGAATATTGTCATTGGCCGCCTTCTCTACAAACAAATCAGCAATGCCAAGTTTGGCAACCGAGTCTTATCCAATGATCTTATCCAGCAAATCTTGGACGAAAAGCTTTACGGCAAGTATCAGATCCGTGATTTTTTCGCGTCGTCCAGCAGGGGATCCGAGACGGTTCGCAATACGTGGACGCGACTCAACTTTTCCAGTGAAGATTTCCACAAGGGATTGTCTCGTTACAAGGAACAGACCTGGCAAGCCATTGAGCGTTGCACCTTTGAAGACCCCAGTGCGGAAGACAAGGCTGAAATGGAAGCAGCGTTGAAGGTCTTTGAAGAGACTGGGCAATTCGTCAAGGCGCTCAATTTGGCATTAAAGGGAATCATTACGGATCCCTTCATGGGAGTCTTAATGCGGCTTCGCCTCGAGTGGAACGATATCTGCCTCAGTTGCCCTACCGAAGAGCACGATGGTATTGTCATGGGCTTTTTGCGAAAGTATGGCTTGGCTGGAAAGTAAGAACGCATGCTTTCCTTCCTGGCCTTCTCTCAATTTTTGACTGGTAGACTGAATGTCCCAAATCTTGCTTTGATCAAGCACTTCCTGGTACCGATTTAGTACACAGGAGTCCCATGTACACGGAATACAAGCTTTTCTGCCCCCCTCCCCCTTACTGGCTTCCTCTGGGAACCAGGACCCAATTTTACATTTTATATACAATTTTACTCTTTTTGTCATGGCCATTCTTGCAAGCGAGCATTCTGTGCTTGTTGGCGGTATTTCAGCAAAGTATGAGCCTTACAGACACTCCCTCACATTTTGTTTTTGAACCGATTCAAACCTGAAAACACTATTTTTGCAAATATTAAAACTACACCATTTTGATTAATCTGATTCTACTATTGACAGGTTTGCCTTATTAGGACAACCGATAGCACTGCCTGAGAGTTGTCGTTACATTTCGTTCGGTACAGCAGGAACAAGTCCAGCGTGCTGGACCGTGCCATTCAGCAGGCTATGCTGCGACGATAAGGAAAAGGCTCCTTCATTCGAATCATTCAGCCGTATCGGAGGTCCACATATCTTATTTGAAGTGTCAACACAATGAATCAATCAGATGTAGGCCTGTGTAGCTTTTTAATTTATTATCAAAAGACGGTGTGGCGGGCAATCGATCTGGGCGACATTCGTAATCATTCAACACACTAAGAATCTTTTTCTGAGAGAGCAACAGTGGTCTGCAGCTTGATATGATTCGTATCGTCAAAAGTAAACGAATCGGTTCCAATAAGAATGCCAGGCTCTACTGTCGATTCAGCCCTCCAGTGAACCTGCGCATGATTTCGGCAGACCGAAACGTGGGTCAAATCGACCTTGCAAGATCCCTTTTTAAAGTCCACATGAGAACTCAGATCGTGCCAGGCATGAACCGCGCCCTCACGACCCCGGTAGGTAGAGGGCATTTCGTCAACTACCTTGTGAATGACGGAGTCGTCTAAATAATCCTGCGAAATTTCTTCGTCGGTACCCGAGAATTCATTCATGTAATGATGCTTCAGTATATCCATCTGCGCCTCGTTGTCACAGTAGTCAATTGAGGAACTGGTGGCATCGAACAAATTATCCAGAGCATTCTTGTTCGCTTGATTGTCCATTGGCGGAAGCTGAAACATATCTGCAATGCGATTTCGTGTTTGTAAGATATCGACGAGGCCAAACTCGGCGTTTGTAGTAAAAGAAGTTAGACTTTCTGTGGTTGTGTCAATAGATTTCATGTTTTTGTTTTATTGATGGGAAAATGCGAATGATGAAGATAGAACTTTGAGGAAGTGGCAGTGATACTGGGCTTCCATGGTGTCAGCAGGTTCTTGAATGGTTTGGATAATAGATAATAATATTAATGCAGTAAAAATAATGGGAATCCAGAAAAGCGAAAGATCTAAAGCGAACCAAATCACGCTGAAAATGAATGTTCCAAAATAAGCCCAGGTGGACTATGGCAGTTTACTTCTTAGTTTCCGATTAGTGAAATTCATAGGACTCAGGAGTTTGGTCATACACAAGTAGATTGCCTGCTTCCTATCCACACACTACTAGCTAGCCATAATACTAATATTGAGTAGAGTAATAACTATCTTCCACTATCCTTTTATGGTTCAGTCACTAATGTAATGTCTTCGAAAGATCTTTCAATCGTTTACTAGCTACTCGAGTAGTATTTATTTTGATTGGTCTACTTGGTACCCTGGTACTTATTACTTCAAAGAAAAAATGGGAAAATTTCAGACGGTTGGCAAAGCCGTACTCTACAAATTTATTTTTTATTTTGATTGGTCTACTTACTTGAAAGAATATAAAAAATAAAAAATGTAAAAATTTCAGACAGTAGGCAAAGCCGTACAAAAGATGCTCTACCAGTTGTACCAATCAATAAACCAAGAAAGAATTTGCAAGGTCAATGAAATATGAGCGCACATAAAGGAAAACCGCATTGGTCACTGTAGTATCGAGGGATATTATAATTTTGTTTCATCTCTCATCATGGCGGAAACCCTAGACGAAGAAACAAAAAAAACGAGCGAGGAAGTGGCCGATCCAGCTTACATTCTCAGTATGACGAAAGTTGCCAAGACATTGACTATCTCGGATCAGCATGCCAACATATTGTTAACTACTACTACTGCAGCTGGCGGAAAAAAGAACACCGAAGGCCCGGAGGACACGGAAGAGAAACATTCTATTCTCAAGCTCACACTGGTGCCTGTTCACAAGCCGGATCTGTTACCGCCACTTTCCATTACAACAGCCGAACAAGAATCGGAAGGAATCTCCTCGGATAATCAACTTTTTACAGACGCAGTTAAGATAGAAGACGACGAGAAACATTCTCAAAAAGTATTGTCGTTTCTTTCCCAATTCTCCTGGAAATTGAACAGCGAATCAGGTGCAGAGTACTCGTATTACGAAGCGTTCCCCCAAAAGGCTGAGCCAGAAGAAGGAGAGGATATAGTAGAACGAACTACGAAGAAACCCAAGCTATCGGTAATCAAGGGCAAGAGTAGCACGCTAGCTGTACCAGATGGTCAAACGAAGAGCATTTTCAAAGCAGAGCTTATCTATCCAGCATCCGACCGCCAAATTGCGAGAGCCATGCCCAATTCTGGCTTTGCTATGATCACCGAAACACCTTCCATATACCAGGCAGTAACAAAACCGTTCATTGATGCTATTGTAGCTTCGGGAAGTCTTTCGTGGCTTCAAAATATTGTGCAAGTCAAAAAGGAAAAGGAGCGACTCTTGTTCAACAGCACCGAGAATGCGCCGGGTTGGATCCTCAACATTGACACCAAGTGGCGATCTCATCCTGATGCAATGACAGTACCTCGTGAGGAATGGTACAATCACAAAAGCACTGCCGATCTGTACTGTCTGGGAGTGTTCAAGGAAGATGGTGTTGCCAGTTTGCGAGATTTGACTGGGAAGCACCTTCCCATTCTCAAAGAAGTGCTCAAAGAAGGTCCCAAGACAATTGAACAAATCTACGGCATTCCAAGGGAACAACTTCGCATCTTTGTTCACTATCCACCTCAATTCTATCATTTTCATGTGCATTTTACGAGATTGGACAACGAAACCGGCGTTCAAGTAGAGCGAGCACATTTGTTGTCGGATATCATCCAGAACCTTGAAACTGACCCAGCATACTATCAGAAACGAAGCATTGACTACAAGTTGAGTTTCAAAGATCAACTTTATCAGTTGTTGAAGGCCCACAAAGACGGCGATGACGATGACGGCGGCGAAGGTGAACATTGACGAACCAATAACGATCGTGATCGTGATCGTGAGAACTCGTGATGGCTTGGTGATTAGGCAGAGCAGAAATGGTATTTATCTTGTTGCGCTTATAGCTATTTGCTAACTGAATGATCCATCTAAATCCGCGCCATCTAATAGTTACTAGGAAAACTGTAGCTACTACAACTACTCCTAGCTTGAGTTACCTGCTGTCCAAGCCTCTGTTTTGGTAGCCTAGCCTGTCCTGTTTATTTTTAATGAAGCTGCTAGCCAAATTTGGCGACACGTGGAACTTAGCTTGACGTTCGTCATAAAAGCTCGCTGATTGCCAGTCATCTCGAATTCAATCGAAATACAATCATAAACACCTCCTCATCTTTTGACGTTACAAGTGGCATATCCAAGGTTTTGATACATGCACCACAGCAGCCTTAATACGACAACCTCCACATCTTATCCTTGCTTCATTTAACTACTGGCATCTGTTCAGTAGATATCGTACGCAACAGCTGCAAAACGAGGAGAAAGAGAGATTATCTCACTCTAACCGATACATTGTCTATAAGTAGCTTCTGCTACATACAATACTCGTATTATTTCACGGTGCCAACAATCCATAGACACCACTGCACTCGACAGATCGAACAGAATCCAACAAATCAAAATAAAGTATGAAATATTTAACTTTCACAAATTCCCCCAACCTACTATGTTTGGCAGCCCTCTTGTTACTGGCTTTGCTCGATATTTCCAACACTGCGGTTGCAGCTCGGAAACCATCGAGACCTGCTGCGCGTGGGCCACCTCCTGGACGTCGCGGGCCACCACCTTCGAGCAACAACCGAAATAGTGCCAGTAGATCCCGCGCGACTCCCTTAGATGATTTTGATGAACCCTCGGACGATGAAGTCGAAGATGTTTTTGATGTTGGCTATGATATTGACGAGGAGGACGTAGAAGAAGACTATGTACCGCCGCCGCCTTCTTCGAAAGGGAAAAGAGCGCCGCCCAGTGGTGGCAGACGGCCTCCTTCCGGGGACAGAGGACCGCCTCCTCGCAGCAGTAGACAGCGCCCATCTACTAGTAGACGAACGCCACCACGGGATGATTTCGACGATTTTGAAGAAGAAGATAATGGTCGCAGACCATCTCGTTCTTCGGGACGTTCCGGCAGCAGTCGCAGGGAAGCACCTCCCTCTCGCCGAGGTCGCCCCGGAGAGGTTGTGCCGTATGGTCGGGGACGAAGACCCGCACGTCCCAGTGCTGCCGAAACTGCAGCTTCGACTTTAACCAAGGGATGGAAAACCTTTACCAGCGTCATGCCGGATCCGGCGACTATACGTGAAACCGCCACCCAGAGCATTGGTGCCGCTCGCGAGACAGCAACGTCCTTATCCGGTAGTCTCTACAGAGAAGTGAAAGGACTCACTAGTTCCGAGCTCGAACAAGTAATGCTGAAGGCAACTCGTCCCGATGACACTCCTGTGAAGGGAAAGCACGTTGAACGATTGGTAGGCGTCACCTATCAAATAAGTCCTCGATACGATATTTACGACGCTGTATTGCGAAAGCTGTGGAAGAAAATGGCCGAAAAAGATTGGAGGACGACCATCAAAGCTCTTTACATTTTGCATAGATACAGTGCAGATGGAGCTCCCGAACATTCGCAAGCCTTGAAAGCTCGTTTGCGAGAATTGCGCCGCACAAAGGATCCTAAGAGCAAAGAAAAATATTTCAATTCCAAGCAATTGTTGGCAGGCGATACCAGGGTACGTTTTGCTTCGTTTTCTGGGAGAATCTGTGTTGATTGCTACAACGAGCTCTCCTATTTTGCTCACCCCAACGCCACCCTCATCACCTGAACTGCGAATAGCCTGAAAATATCAAGTTTCGTGCTTTTATGGCGAGATATTCTCACTACGTCCTCCTTCGAGTACAATGCTTCGGAGGGGTATTTGACGAAATTTCTCAAAAGCCCACACCACCAAAGCGGGGGGATAAAAAGGGATCCAGCAAGGGAACCGCGATGAAACCCATCACTTCCACGAATCTCCGTGTGGAACATCTGGAGGCTGCAGCTATGTTACTCAAGGCTGGCATTGCATGTCAATTGAAAGAAGGAGAAGACTGTGAAAATACAGCTATTGCTGCCGAAAGGGTTGCTTCTGATATGATTGGATTAAGCACAGCTATTGCGATTGCCCTCAACCGTGCCCTGAAATCCGACGATTTACAAGGAGCTGATCCCGCCTTGATCAAGAGATGGTGCGAGTTTTACAGTGAAGAGTGCCTGCCAAAGACGCGCGCTATGGTGAAAAAGACTTCTGCCAAGTTGGATGCTTACGGTTTGTTCTTGCCGTCAAGAATGGGAGCTACCTTGTCACCAGAGACACTAGAAAAGGGTTTGAAGGCTGATGAATTAGCTCCCGGGACAGTTGCTGAAAGTGCGACAACTCCTGCCGATGAGGATGAAGATGAGAATGAAAAAGCAGTTGCTAAAGAAGATGTAGCCGAAGAACGGGATCAGGCAGACAAGCCAGTGGAAACCGAAGAAGCAGAGGCCGAAGCAGCAGTCGATGTTGCCGCTGACGAAAACGATGAAGGGGACGAATACGATGAATATGAATACGAAGATGAAGAGTATTACGACGATGAGGTCGCATAAAAATGTATGTTTACTGCGTTTGGGTTCAAATAACATTCGCATTCTGAAAACATATTATTATGGTTCGCCCAAGCTGGTTAAATCTAGCTAGCTGGTTAATATTTGTACTGTAATAGATATATATTGCTACTGCTTCACCTTAAGAAACCCAATTTGATTGTGCATGCAAAGCGAAACTTTTGTCAGCATCTTGCCCATTCTACGTCATTCAGCTCTGAAAAAGTGATAAGCTATTTTCTATTGCCTATAAATCCGAGAGCACACAAACTCTCGGTATGTTTCGGTGCAGTTATAGAATAATTCAAACCAAGCTTTGGCAGTTGCGTGTTATTGATGCTGTGGACACTGATACTCGGTTTGCACGTCAACTGACGAACGCCACCAACACAGTCAACCTGAAATAATGTAAACGATTTCTCAGCTCTCTACGCTACATAGGAAGTAGGAAGCCCGCATGCCGAAGCAAAAGTACTAAACTACTGCTGCATTTGCACATACTGACACCAGAAATTTACTCTGGAGTGGCATGCTGCTCCTGTTTCTCACTCTCCGAGATAGTGTCCTCACTACTAGCGCTGTCCTCGTCGGAACAATCCTCCGTCACATCTGTATTGGGTTTCAAAAGTCGTTCTACCATGTGGTCTATTTCATCGAGAAACGATCCAAAGTCTTCCCCAAAAGATTCCTTCTTGGAATATTCGTTGTTCAACATCGCTACTCGGGTATCACTGTTGCTGTTGATTCTATTAGTACTAGAGATGATTCCCAACTTTTGTTCCAGCATTACTATTTCGTCGTCATCTCGTTTCATTGCAGCCTGAATTTCTGGAGGCAAACTGGCGTAGATATTCTTCTCCCGAGAAACAAAAGGAATCGTTCGTTTGGATTTCTTTCCAATTGATCGAACTGATTTCCTGACAGAAGCAGCTTTTGCGTCTTTGATCGGAGGTTCTGCTGCTGGGACTGGAGCGGCACGAACTGTGTCATCTTTGTGTGGTTTGAGGGAGTGCTTGGCGCGCTTGCTCTGCTTCTTATTAGCCCGTTCCTCTTTGCGGCGAGCCTTCCGCGTAGATGCTGTTGAGGTGAATGTCATTCAATTGTTTGCAGGTTGATGATGCTTCTGGGTGGGGCTGTAGACAATATTATGATGTCATCTACTATCTACTACAGTAGTTCTGTAACGAACGGGAGACTTCGAGTGTCGCTCTTCTCGTCATCAAAAACAAGTTGTTTTTTTCATTTTTTTCATCTTTTTTATTGGCTTAGCATTGCTTGGCAGTATGAGTCGAGTCCCTATACTTACGTCATCGAGTATCCTTGCAAAAAATAGCAGGAAAGATATCATCGTCACATACAAAAGTAGGTCTACTACAGTAGTAGTAGGAGCAAGAGTCTACAAAAAAAAAATTAAATAATAAGAGACTTCTCCGGAGGAGGAGACTATTGTGTACTACTCTATTCTACAAGAATTCTATAACAGCACCTGCCTGGTTTCATTCCGTACAAAGACAAATCAACAAGCGTCCGCTCTTATTATAGTGCTTCTACACTTTAAGCAAAGGCCCAGAGCAAATCTCTAGTAGGTTGTTAACATGTCAGATAGCAACAAGAAGCAAAGGCTCGAGCAGCCGAAAAAAACGCCAGAGGAAGTTCAAGCTCATTTCAAAGCACACGGCCAGGAGCATGTCTTTCAGCATGTTTCCACTCTTAGCGAAGATGAAAAAGCCGCATTTTATGAACAACTATCTACAATGGAGTTGGATAAAATTCCTCCCATTCCAGAATTGATAAAGACACTTAAAAAGTGGGAAGAAGAAAGTGCCAGTCAGACCATTGCTCCCTTGACTGAGAGAGTGGCGTACTCCACAGATGCCTCCACGGTGGACAAGGTCCGACCCTTGGGCATGCAAGCCATCCAGGAGGGAAAAATTGGTGCTTTAGTATTGGCCGGTGGACAGGGTACCCGCCTTGGATTCGAACATCCCAAAGGAATGTACAATATTGGTTTACCGAGTGGAAAGACCTTGTTTCAAATGATCGTCGAACGACTACTACGGCTCAAGGTATTGGCAAAAACGAACAAGAACATTCCTCTTTACGTCATGACCTCACCTATCAATCACAAAGAGACTGTGTCCTTTTTTGAGGAGAATCAATGCTTTGGTATGGACCGATCCGATCTTGTCTTTTTTCAACAAGGTGTCCTTCCTTGCTTTGACAACAACCACAAGATCATCCTAGAGGCCCCTGGAAAAGTGGCGGTCGCCCCTGACGGAAATGGAGGAATCTATCCTTCTCTGCAAAAGTCAGGTTCCTTGGCAGACATGGAAGCACGTGGAATCGAATACCTACACGTCTTTGCCATTGACAACTCCCTAGTCAAGCCTGCCGATCCACTCTTTGTCGGATACTGCTTGTCCCAAAATGCTGATTGCGGAAATAAGGTCTGCTGGAAGACCAGTGCGGACGAAAAGGTTGGAGTCGTTGCAGCTCGGGATGGAAAACCATGCGTCATTGAATATTCGGAAATCACTAAGGAAATGAGCGAACAAACCGATGAATCCGGTCGGCTGGTCTTTGGGGCCGGGAACATTGCCAATCATTTCTACACAATTGACTTCATTAAGAATACAATCTTGCCGAATTTTGGAAATCTTTACCATTTGGCTCACAAAAAGATTCCGTACTACGATGCGGACAAGAAGGAGGTTGTGAAACCAACTGTCAATAATGGTATCAAATTAGAGACCTTCATCTTTGATGTCTTTCCTTTGTCCAAACGCATGGCCATTTGGGACGTCAACAGAACCGATGAATTTGCTCCTGTGAAGAATGCTCCTGGTTCCTCATCGGATAGTCCCGACACTGCGCGAATCCTCATTTCCAATCTTGCCAAGTCATGGGTCGAAAAGGCAGGCGGAAAACTTATCGGTGACATTGAGAGCGACAAGTGTGAAATTTCTCCTCTAACTTCCTTTTCAGGAGAAGGGCTAGAAGAGCTCGTTAAAGACAAAAAAATCAATTGTCCCTTTTCCTTGTAGGCTCAACTCGTCAGTGACTGTGTTTTTTGTTGTTGGGAGAACCATGAAATTCCCGGTCTACCATTGTGCATTTTCTTATCTGTAATCTGTACTACCAGCGCACCTGGCCTTGGCATTTCGGCGGCTTGCTTGCTTGTGAAAATGGGCGCGTTGAGGATGAAAAGGAAATACGAGTACCGTATGGTACAACAAACGGTCTGTCCTTCGTCAGCAAAACTTGATTTTGTTTTTTGTGGTGGCAGGTGCTACTACTAAAATAACTTTTACTATTATTTCCACAAAATAATTACTCGAGTACTCTCTGTGAAGCGTGAAGACCACCTTGTTGTCTGTATAAGTTAACATCGCAATTCACGCCACCTCAAACTCGTCTTCGCATCCTTCGCACTGGAGGTAACATAGTGGATTTTAGCACTTTACCGCCAGCAAGTTTTTTCACTGACCAGCTAGTACACTTTACACTTACTTTCAAGCTCCAAACGTGTAGTAGTTGGTTGCTTGTTGCTTGCAACATCCGCCGACGTTGAAGATCTAGAAACGAAAGGCATCAACCGATCCTTCCTTTACAAACAGAAACAACCTGCGGCTCAAAGTAGTATAAGATAATAGCAACTATTATGGCGAGTGCTTCCAACGACAACAATCCACAAGCAGGTGCTGGCCGCCCTTTGCCAAAAAAGGAAGCCGATCTCTTCAAAAATGTAGTCAAACACTACGAAATGAAGCAGTACAAGAAGGCCATCAAACAGGCTGATACTATCCTGAAAAAGTTTCCGAATCATGGTGAAACGTTAGCCATGAAGGGATTAACCTTGAACTATATGTCCAAGCGCGACGAGGCTCACGCCTTGGTGAAGCAAGGCTTAATGATGGATATGAGGTGAGTGTGTGTCTGCCAACATTTAGAGTAGTCTCCGCAGCCACTTGTTTAGTGTATGAAGTGTGTGCGACTTAGCGCTTTGTCTCTCATCATGATATATCTCCCTCCATGCTGCGATGCGTAGATCACATGTTTGTTGGCATGTTTATGGACTGCTGTACCGATCAGATCGCGATTACAACGAAGCCATCAAGGCGTACAAGCAGGCACTGCGAATCGATTCGGAAAATCTTCAAATTTTGCGTGATTTAAGCATGCTTCAGATTCAGATGCGCGATCTGAATGGCTTCATGGAGACACGCCAAACACTGCTGACCCTGAAGCCGAACGCCAAACCGAACTGGCTCGCTTTTGCTCTGGCCCGACACATGACGGGGGATCTACGTGGTGCTATATCTGTGATCGACATTTACTTGGGTACGCTGACAGAGGGATCGCCCGAGCTTGATCGAGGATTTGAGTCTGGTGAACTTGCATTGTACCGAAATTCGCTGCTAGCTGAAATACCTAACAACTACGAAGAAGCACTGAAGGATCTTGAAGCATGCGAAAAAGTTGTAGTTGACAAAGGATCATGGTTGACCTCCAAAGCAAAGTATCAACTGATGATGGGTGATTTTGACGCAGCCCACTCCTCCGCTCTGGCGTTATACGAGCGAGGTATGGTGGACGACTTTTCGATTCACTCTATTTATATGCTCAGCATTTTGAAACTGAACGACGACAAATTAGTGAAAGACACGTTACGACTAAAAGGCACGCGAACTCTATCATCTTTCTACCCTTTGACAAAGGACCAAAAGCAGCTGCTCAGGGTAGCTTACAAAGAAGAGTTGACTCCTCTTTATCCCAAATCTTACGCAGTTCAGAGAATACCTCTTACGCTCATGGAAAATGATGAGCTTTCCGCCGCATTGGACCCTTTATGTAGAAAAGATTTGACAAAGGGAGTGCCCTCTCTTTGCTCGGAACTCTGTTGTTTCTTTCTTGTAGAAAAAGATGGAGTCCTTGTGAAAGTGGAAGATCCGGTTGACATCAAAGTACACCCAAACTTTCAACGCATCGTGAAAATGGTGGATGTTTACATTGAAAATCTGCGGTCCTGCCAGAAATTTTCACCATCGGATGAGACTGAGGAAGCACCTTCCACTTTGCTCTGGGCAATGTATTTGCGAGGAGGTCTTTACGAGGTGGAAGGAGAATATGAAAAGGGAATTGCCACAATGGATAAATGCTTGGAACATACACCAACTGCAGTTGATGTCTACGAACTCAAAGCTCGTATGCTCAAATCTGCTGGAGATATAAAGGCGGCTGCCGAAGCTCTTGATCTAGGCCGTGATTTGGATAGGCAAGATCGATACATCAACAATCAGACGACACGTTACATGCTCATGGCCGGAATGGAGGATGAAGCACTCAAGAGAATAGCAATGTTTACACGCCACGAAGGAAATCCAGAACGGAATTTATTTGATATGCAATGCTCGTGGTACGAGCTAGAGCTTGCAGCGTGTCTGAGACGTCAGGATCAGTGGGGACGGAGTCTCAAGAAATATTGTAAGTTTAGTCTAAGGGTTGTCATATTTTACGATGGAAATGCATGATTTTATTACAATGATTCTAACCTATTATCCGTGTTCATTTGAAATTGTTCTTTCGCAGTTGCGGTAGTGAAACATTTTGCGGATTACAGCGAAGATCAGTTCGATTTTCATGCCTATTGTTTAAGGAAAGTCACATTGCGTGCGTACGTCGACGTTTTGAGATTCGAGGACAAACTTTATGGAGAAGATTACTACTTCACGGCCGTCCAAGGTATCGTTGGTATTTACTTGCATTTATACGACAACCCAGATATCTTGAAAGAAGACGAAGAGCCCGACTACTCCACAATGACAGCGGCAGAGCGCAAGAAAGCCAAGAGTATTGCCCGAAAAAAGAAGAAAGCCGCAGAGAAAAAGGAAGCGGAAAAGCGGGAGAAAGAGACTGCAGCCCAGAATGGCAGTGATAGCAAAAAAGGCGGTAATGCGAAGCAGGAAACAGACATTCCAGAGGACGATCCAAACGGCGAGGAGCTTTTAAAAAAAGACCCTCTTGAAGAGTCCCAAAAATACACTAGTATTGTCGCCAAATTTGCACCGGATCGCTTCGAAACCTGGATGCTGCAGTACGACGTTTCCATCCGACGAAAGAAGTACCTGCTAGCTCTTCAAGCACTCTTTAAGGCTCGCAACCTTGATGCTGAGAACAGCGAATACGTTTTTCGTCTGGTCGACTTTGCTACCAAAATGAGGGATTTCAGAGAGTTATCTGAAACCGTGAGTACAATTGCAAAGGAAGAGACTCCCAGGCTGCTTGACAACAAGTCTGTGGATCAATTTCTTACGTCTTTAGCAGAAAAGGTTCGCCAAGGCGACACACACGTCTCTTTAAGCACTCGCACTGCTGTCGCCAAAGCTCTAGTCGAAACAAAGGCGAGCTCAGCTACTACTTCTGCTGCTTTGATTGTTGATGGAGGGATTTCTGCGAGAGGCGCATCAGTGCCAGCCTGCCTGTATGCTGCAAAAACATTGAAAGCTTTCGGTGCTAACGCTACTTCGGCTACAGAAAAATGGATCTCGCATGTCAAAGAGCGATATCCACTTGTTCATGATATTTAAACTATCTGGAATGGCGCTGTATTTTAAAAATCTCTTTTTGTGGCTTGTGGTCAATATATGCGGTCTCTTTCAGTGTAAAAAGTAAACAAAAAAACTAATCTTTTCGATCGGAGGAGCCATCCACCTTGTCGCTATTTCTCTTGAGTGAGTTATATTTAATTACTCGAGTACATCAAGCTAACATCGATGCAACATACGAGCGCATTCAGGTTTGCGAGTGAGCAGCACAGCGTATTGTCTGTTGCCGCTCCAATTGGATTTTCTTTACGGGTCTTTGACTAATTGCCCCTTACCCACTTGCGCGGTCAGATATCCATTGATCACACCACTGGCAGACTCGTCGAACGTTCGATTCAAGGTCGGCGATTTCATTGGATGGAACCTCGTGGACAATTTCATTTGCATAAGCTCCGCGAGCTTCGTCAAGAATCACCTGCATGATTTCTGATTCCATATTTTCATCCCGCTTTCGATCGGGATAACCTCTTGCTGCGAGGCGATCAAAGAGAACCTCGGTTTTCGCCCTCAATACAAGGACTAAGTCAAACCAACGTTCAGGGAAAATTTCACAAACATGAAAGTCTGCAACAATTCCTTTGCCTGCCTCTGCTGCTTGTTGAAAAAATACTTCCAGCAAATCCAACAACTTGTCTTCGTCCAAAACATTCGTATCTAATTCTTCATCTCGTCCTTCGTAACAGTTGTTCTCCTCGGCAAACTTGCCAACATTCATATGAATCATATCTTCCCCTAGTGTTCTCTGCGATGCCATGAAAAAGAAAAGAAGAATTGTGAGCTCATTTTCTATCAGACAGATTAATCCCGCAAAGTATACTTACTGCCACAGAAGCAGCCGTGCTCGTCTTCCCGGTCCCAGGAGTGCCTGTTATCAGAATATTCGGTCGACGCCGACTCACCAACGGCTGATCTTCCTGCATTTGATCATCCATGGTGTACTTTGTTGAGATCAGGCTCTAGTGAACTACCAGGTACCAATAAGCAAACCTGACTATGAGTGTTGAGTACCTTCGTACCTCGTACTCCGAGTACCTTCCAAGCATCCAGCACAGCCAGAGAAAACATTATTATTTAAAAATATTGCATGAGTTCGAGTCGTGTATTATTTTCGTGGTCCTGGTTTTATTTGGTGACGGACAGGCAGTGTATCAAAGTACTTTCATTACCAGGTACAGTATTCTTTTTGCTCACATTCTAGTAGTGTACTACTACTTCTGGTACTAACAAAATACTGTTCTGTAATAAAATCTATCAATGCTATGATCAACAATTGTTGATCTTCAAGAACTAAGTTAGTATAGCCTCTTTACTCTAGACAATACCCATGCCAGTGTGCGAGGGAAGCACCAGTGGAGTAGCATTTTTCACAGCAACGTAATAATACCAGAAAAAGTCCACCATGAGCACGAGCTGTACAAATTGTGCAAACAACGCCAGGTAACCAGGGAGTTTGGAGCCAGCGCTGTTGGCAAGCTCATGGTAGCTGTAAATCCAAAAGAAGAACTCCATACAGCGCCCGAATCCCAGAGCAGCTACGAAATGAGCTGTTAGCAACTCGACAACGCCAGAGGCTTGTTTCTGGAACATGTACAACTGAGGAATCAGAGCAGCAGATTCAAGGTAAATGGCGAACGTCCAGGCCGTGTCGCTCAAAAAGTCCGAGTTCAAGTTGGGATGAATGAAGATTGCAATGAGTCCAATGGGGCCGATTAAGTAAAGAGCTCCCAAGCCAGGTGGCACGTTCATTTCTCCAAAAGTATCCAGGTCCGATTGGTAGGTTGATCTGAAAGGAACTAGGCAGCCGTAGAGAGCGGAGGCTGTAAATATCAAAGAGGTTATCTCAATCAAATGGTACAACCAATCACCTGATTTGTCGTATGGCAAATATCCCTCGTGTCGAATGATGGACGTTAACCGAAAGAAAAAGACAAGACAGTAACATTGCAGAGTTTTAGCGGAGACTCCCGAAGCACGCTTGCTCTTGAATGTTTTCACATTGAGAATACCAAATCCAAACATTCGGGCCAGAGCTCCGTAGGTCATGAGAAAGGAGAAATCACCACCAGAAAGCATAAAGTACACGAACAAGGATGCGGTGAAAAATCCAGCCCACATCAAAACATTTTGGTTCAGAGATTCCAGCGCCAAACTTTTCTTGCCAGACTTGGCTTTCGATTCATCTGATTTATCCGCTCCTCCCAATCCGCCCTGTGCAAAGGAACGTGAATAGTATTGAAGATAATAATATGATAATATTATTGTAGGGCGAAAGGCGAAAGACAGGAAAAGTTAGAGTTCCCAAAGTCATTTTATTTAGTACTCAACAATACAACATTATCTCTTGGCCAAAAATCTGCTCCGGTGACGACTGAGATTCCTGATTCTTCCGAAAATTTCACACAAGCAAGGATAAAGCACGTAAAAATGACACTGTCGAAGGCCAGACAGGGAATTTGCGTGTGGTAGTCTGACGCATCTCAGGGATTTCAAGTATCTTACAACTGAGGAACAGCAGTGACAATGACGCTGCACTCCAACGGTAACGTTTCTTGCTTCAAGGCAGGACGATTAATCTCACTCAACAGCAAAAAATATAGCTTACCATATCATAGGCAGGTGCTCCATAAGATCCTCCTGATGCGGGCGCCGGAGCCGAGTAAGATCCACCGTAACCGTCGCCACCGACAGCGCCACCGTAGCTAGGTGCAGCATATCCGCCCTGTGGAGGATTCGAGTAGCTTCCATAGCCACTGGGGTTGGCATTAAAGCCTTGGCGTCCATAGGGACCATCAGATGACATAGTTTTATATTAGTTGCGCTTTCGTTAGAATTAAAATGAAATTAGTTTATGGACATGCCAATCCACGAACTGGCTAATTTTTTGTATTGATTTTTTTAATGTTGTGTCATGTTATGAAGGAAGTACCTGGTAGTCTCCACCAGTGTACACCTTTGTGATGATGATGACCAGGGATGATGCAGCTATGGGAGCCATATTTTCAAACCACCCGGGCATATATAGAGTTTGCTTTTCGCTTGTTTCCCCTACAACATAAGATGACTGTTTCGTCCTCATCAATATACTCTAAATAAAATATACTCAAGCTACTAGCTAGGCTACTCGACACTGGCAAGTTAGTAGATGCAATAGCCGAAGCAGACGACAGAGATATTTCAGTGGTAGCGTTTCTATAGAATAGTGGGGACGCCAGAGTGACAGAGGGTCCCGAACAAATTATATGAGGTCTAGCAAAATCATTTCCACATCCAAGCGAGTAGAGTGCTCAGTCTCACGGAGTTTATCCAAATCCTCATACGAGGCGTGCTCCGGAAAAATGACGGTCTCCACATACTTTAATTTTCTGAGCAGTGAAAGGGTCTGCTCCAGAGGTTTCGTACCCAGCGATTCCAGTTTGGCCTGTGGTTCGAGACAATACCGTAGAAGAAAAAAAAGTTCAATGAATTGAGCAACAATAACGTGAAAAGCAACTGCAAATACGGCAGCAACGATACCAGAGGACTTACTCGGATGCGAGGATAATAGGCGATTCTGGGCTTCAAGTTCTTGGTGCGTTTAGCTGAATGGTCATTTGTCTCGCTGGAATGATTCATGCCATCTTCTTCTATCGATTCACCGTGACCTCTTCGCTTGTGACTTCCGTTCATCAAGCCGGCAGCTCGTACCGCACTATTCAATGCTTGAAAAGAAATAGCCCGTCCCATATGAGTCGAAGGTGGCTTTGGTGAACTGGCGGACGAAGGCATGAGAGGTGGCGCAACACATTTCTTCTTGGTCAGAGATGGATCACTACTTTCAGAAGAGAGATGTTTCTGGGCATCGTCTTCTTCCACAGGAGAATGCGGTTCGTTTTCAATACCGTCGCCATAATAAGGCGGAGAAAAGTAGTACTGGTGCAGTTGCCACATATCTGCGTTGTTGAATGGAAGCTTGCCAACATCAATGAGAGGACGGAAATGAGTTCGAAGCCACCGTAGATTGCGATTGCGTTGTTCTGGGTTGTACAAAGGAATTTCATGGTATCCAGACTCCATACTCGGCTCTGATGCATGATACGTAATTGTTGCCGGCCTGCCGAAGGCTGAAGATTCATTCCAAGCTTCCAAGAACCCATTCTGAGACACTCTCTCATCATCAGACGTTTTCGGCAATTGCCATCTGCCCGAGAACGTCCTCTCAATCAAGGCTGCATTATCCGGTATCAGTGAGGAAAGGGGATCGATGTTGGCAGCGTCATTGTACGTTTCATGCTTCAGCGGTTCCACATAAAGCTCAGCGGTAGGGTTGGCTCCAAGGGAGGCCAAGGCTATTTTGGCTGCAGCTGCAACCGCAGCAGGCGGAGCGGGTCCTTTCGCTTCCTCTTCTCCGTCGTCGCATGGGCCCCTCTTTTTGCCCCAATTTCTCCACATTAAGCGAACAAATGCAAGCACCTTTTCGTTGGACCATTCTTCCGGTAATGCAGGCATACCTAGTGTTACAGCAATGGCTGGGGAGCCAAAAAAAGGAGTGGCAACGTTAAGATATTGTTGTGACAGGAATTGAATTCAAAACGCCCCGAAACGAGCAAATGATGAATACTCACGACTCATGGGAAAACCAGTCAGCATCTTCAGCGGAGCCTTTTGGTTGGAAACTATGCCAGCAGTGATGTGTCGCTGCGCCGAATATCCCACCTGACAGTTATCCAAATATATGGTCTCCAAAGATGTATTGTACGCCAGAGCAAATGATACCGCCTTTGCCGCATTCAAGTCAATACCGATTCCTGACATTCCTAGCCTTCGCATATTGGTGTCCTCTGACAAGTTCTTCATTATGGCACGAATACCAACTGTTGTGACCGCATTGAAACTGATATCCAACTTTACCAGAGTGATAGACGTGCTCACTACAGCACAAAGCTGCGCTCCACGATCCGTCATTCTGTTGTTGTCGAGCTTAATCTCTTTCAATGTGGGCGATCCCCAAATGGCATTCATAAGAGCTTCGACGCCAACATCAGTAATCTGATTAAAGGATAGCATGATTGATTCCAAAGGTACCTTTTTGTTCTGCGTGAAAGCCTGAGCTAAGACACCCATATCATTGTCATCTATATTGTTGTCCGTCAGACAAAGAACCTGCAAAGATGCATTGGAAAGTAGCATACTCGGTATTGTATAGAATCCAACTGATTGCATTCCTGTAGATCCCAGGAAAAGATGCTCCATTCGTTGCGGGGTAGCAGAGGGGCCTCTTGCTACAGCTGCGATTCTTCCCGCCGCCTCTTGAATTTGCAGACGGGCATCAATTTCTGCTACGGCAGTGGCCAAAGCCTTGGTCCCCTCGGGGCCGATTTTGTTGGCTGTAAGATGAAGCCTACAAAGATAACAACCATGAACCAAAGCCCCCGCAATTGACAGCGCACCTCTTTCCCCGATGTTATTTCCAGTCAGAAATAACGTCCGCAGATAATAGTTACCAGCAATGGCTTTTATAGCTAATTCTCCGCAACCTTCATCGCTAATATGATTGAAGGATAAATCCAGCACCCCAAGCGCTCTGTGTTCTAACGTTCCATTTGTTTCTATACAAAGTGCGTTTGCGATACTGTGTGCCCCAACATCACCAAGATCGTTATACCCAAGCTTAAGCACGGAAAGATTTGGGTTGACGAGGATTGCTTGTTCTATCAGGGCCACATCATTCACCCCTAATCCTCTTCGAGCTAAATCAATCTGAATTATTTCAGGATAAGCATAGAAACAAGTGAGTAAGTAAAGGCAACAAGAAGAATGTCTGTCATCATATCCAGCTTCGCGCGGAAATAAGTCCCGATCTCCTCTACTCACCACTGCCAAAGTTCCCCGTGCTGATACCTCCGAAAGGCGTGACAGTAACAGTGCTTTCTTTCGGTGCGCAACTACCGCACACTCGAGATCTGGACAGACTGTTTCTGACTCCATCTGCTCGTGCAGAGGTCCACTGGTTGTTGAGCTCTGGGAAGAATCAGAATCATCTAAATCAGAGGTTGCTCCAGAATCAAAACTGCTGCTTGTGGAGAGTGAATTATCGTCGGACAGGGAACCCGACGAGGCAGAGTCGCTGGCATCGTCGTCTTTGTCAGTTTCTTCCATTTTGCTGTCGCTGAGCGGTTTCTCCTTCTTCTTATTATAATTGTCGTTCTTGATATTGCTTGTATTATCTTCCTTTTCCTTCCTTAATCTAGCATTCTCAATGTCTTCCGCTGTTCTCGGTGCGGCCTTGACGGCAGTGGTAGAGGCAACATCAGCTGTTCTGTTTGGGACACCTGTTGCTGGCTCTTTGGCATCAGCGGAAGCTTTAACATTGTGCCTAATTCCAGTTCCAGGGGGAGGTAAAGGGAGATTTATCTTGCCGTGGGTAGCATTCTTGTCACAATTGTCTTCAGAATTTCTAGAGGATTTGCTATTGTCACTACGGTTGTACACGACAGAGTTGAATCTGCTGGCAGGCGTGGAAGTTGCTACAGCAGTTGGAGAAGATGCCATATTGGATGTTGCATTTCCAGAGATAGAGCTATTGTTGCTCGTACTTGTTCTTAATGCTGCTGGTGACGAGTTGATAGCATCGGCCTTCCCCCTTGTGGTTCTTAGATCCTTCGATGGTGGTTTCATATCATTCGCCACAGAAGCTGAGTGCATTGTCAGTGCACAACTCTTGCCACTCATGGAACGTTGAGGCTACGAGTTAAAATGCTAGCTTCTTCCTCCAATAGAGCAACCCCCAAACTTAAGTATTTATCCCTTTTCTTACTTGAAACTGTCAAAATGCCCACCACAGTTGCTGGGAACAAGTGCGAGCAATTGGAAATTCTGTTCTGGCCTGCAGAGAGACCCCTGGACTTCCTCTCCGCTTTAACTATCGTCGCTGATAGATATAGCTAGCTAGTTTGTGCATGAATCAGGACAATGGAGCTTCGTTATGATCTCTATCAACAATTGGTCTAAAATGAATGGTTACATCGACTGGTAGTAACGCAAATCGCTGTATCGTACGAATTCCGGAGACTAGAGTACGAGCACAATACCGGGTACGAGTACTAGTAGTAGTAGTCTACTCGAGCGAGTACCTGGGGGTACTCGAATATTCCACGGATAGAGTCCATAATAATATTGATGACAAGCAACGATCAAGGACAGTTGCTGAAGTAGTAGACTACTGGTAGTAGTAGCTAGTAGTAGTTTGGTACCGTAGTAGTCTAGCTAGAGTGAGTAGCTACAGTACCCGGCGTACTGATAGTAGCTAGTCTAAGTTGCCAGCACAAGCGTGCCTGCACCTTGGAACCCGAGTGGTGTTTTGTAAAAGCAATTAAGTACGCATGTCATGACAGAGTCGCCTGATATGTAATGTTATCCAATCAAAAATCTATCAATCCTTCTTACGCACTAAAACTCTAATGGCTCAGCATAAGGTTAGTGCATCGGTCACAACATTAGTAGGGAGTACAAGGAGAGTAGACTACTAGTAGTAGCTACTATTGTACACCTACTACTACTACCTAGTAGTAGTATCTTATTCCTGCTACCAGTAGTAGCTTGTAATAGTACTAGTGAGCAGCTCCTCCTTACTACGATAGCTACTACGTACTCCGAGTATTCTACTACTCGAGTAGAGTGGAGCAACGTGTAGCTAGCTAGCTACTAGAAGTAGCTACTACTAGCTACAGTAGTAGCAGCCATGTAGCGAAAAATTATGTCAGGCATTGCACCAGGCTTGTGATAGCTTCGTAATGGTGTCACACTCTACCTCATTGTTAGATGAAAACTGCAGGCCATGATGAAAAAGGTCGCTCCGGAACTAGCTACTCGTAGCAGTAGTAGTCTCCTTTGCTCGTCGGCATCATCGTCGACTCCACTTCTCTCTGCAGCAGCCAGCACGACCCATTTGTCCTTTTAAATAGGAAATCAGGCTGCAGCTTCTGCCTCGCTACTACTTAGTGTTTCCACACTGGGCTGACTGAAAGAGAAAATTATATTTGTCTGCCGCTTCCCCGCCAATATTCGCAGTCTTGAGAGAAGCCCAGCAGCACAGTTTGCTCGACTCCGTTCAAAAGTTCTTGCCGATTATGACCCAGCGATATTTTAAAACTTTACCAGACAAGAACGCATGATTTCTTTTTGTCAACAGTCACTTGGGCTCCGATGAAGCTGTACCTGCGAGCTGATCGCTGCTACAACTCTGCCTATGCAGGATCCTCGTTCACTCGCGCTGCCAGCAATACCATCGTCGAGAGCATGTTGCACAAATTGTTGCACAAATTTAATTACGAGTAGTCTACTCGGAGTAGTTCGCATGCCGGATGACCAAAAGCTACCAATACCAATACAGTAGCCATCGTCTGTCATGCGTGCCTGTCGCAGCCACCGTTTAGTGGTACTTACTACTAGCTAGTAGTAGTAGTTGGTAGACCTACAGCGGTTCACGGCCAGAGAGACTAATCGGGGTCGCCCTCTAATTGCCAAAGGTCATTCTACTTGGGCTCGTGACTGATAGAAAGACCCTCCCTGTCATGCTAGGTACCACTACTAGCTATTACCTGGTAGGTAATCTACTGTTCGTCCTAGTGGTTATTTTTTTAGCGCAGCAGAAAGGCAAGAAACGCCCTACAAATTCCCGCAGAGACGAGACTAGACAGGTACTACTACTATCAGACCTCTACTAGTAGTAGTCTAGTAAAATTTATACTGCCTTCATTTGCTAATTTTGGAGTATAACATAGAGCCAAGTTCGTAAGAATAACGTCCAATAACAAGAGACAAGATAAATTTCAACATCAGATCCAGAGCCCGGAAAAGGAAGAGGAGGACCAGGTGAACGCTAGTACACGTATTCAGTAGGACTGTAGAAGAAGATTCTGTATTCGGCATATTCATTCCGCGACGAATCGAATCGAATCCGTCGTAGAGTACAACAACATATTCGAGTACAAGTAGTATCATAGTCACCAAAAGATTTTGATTACTCACAATGAGTGAAGCCGACCAAAAGACTTTTGAAAAGGACGACAGCATGAAGGTCGATGACATGGCTGCTGCCGTCAAAGAGATAGATGGCGACGACAACGACAACGACAGCGAGGAAGCCAAGTTGGGAGGCAGTGGTAACTCCCTGGACAAGTATGTTGGCAAGGGGCGAAATTCCAAATACATGACGCTTCTGCCAGAAGACTTTGAACCAGGGGACATGGATGTGCTTTGCGGTCGAGGAAAGCGCTGTTTCAACAGTCCAGTAAGTATCGTGATCCAATACAGCAGCAAAACGAGGCTAGTGTTCAAACTCTGTGCCGAGAGATAAACAAAAGCTTACTCATCTATATTTGCCACCCCTGGGTGATCATCATTTCTTCAAATCTTTGAATCATGATAGGGAAATCAACGTTTTCGCAAGTTGGTGTCAGCTCGCGCAGAGGATTATTCGGCAGCCTCGACACGAACGGACAAAACATTTATTGTCTGCTCCATTGTCTCGGAAGTTCGGAAATGTTCCCCCAAAGGAGGCTTTGTCAAGAAAGATTCCACAACTAGTCGTTGGTACGAAGTGGGAGACTTTAATGCTCACGAGAAAACGTCCCAAATGTTTCGGGACGTGCTCCACGAGAGCTACCTGTCGTCTAACAAGTCCAAAAAGAAGCGCCGCGACTTGTTCCGGACCAATTCCAAGAGGCGGGCTATCATGCAGGGTCAGGGTGATGTCAAATCCATCAATGCTTCTGCAGCAAGATTTTTGCGTGGGCCTGTAGCAAGGCATCACTCCTATGGCTCCGTGAAACGTGCGGTCGGTAAGTCTATTGTAAAAGCTAACTGCATTTTATATTTTATTGTTTGGCGAGAATTTTTGGTTTGGCTTACCTCTTGCTACGCACCATACTCCGTGTTATCTATAAAAGCCGGACATAATATCAACCTCTTCAACATGAGAACCAGTAGCCAGTCGGCTCGTACAAATTCCTTTCGCATGAACAGCAATCAAAGTGTTCAAAGTGGACATGACTCCTGGCATAATTCCTTTCAATCGGGGGATGGGATCAAGTCGGAACCAGGTATTCTCCTACAAAATAATCCTAGGTTTCATCGTTCCAACGGGTCACTGGGAGGCGACTTCAACAATTCCTTTGGGGAACTTCAAGCTCAAGATCAGTTTCAGAATTCGTTTGGAGAATTAGGTATGGGCGGCACCTCTGCCGAGTTCCACAATTCCTGCGTAGAATTCCAAAGCTCGTCGCTTGCAGATGCAAACTATACGAGTAACCCCAATGCGCAACAGTTCCACAATTCTTTTGCAGGTTTCAACAATAACAATGATTTCAATGTCAACGCGGATGATTTTCACAATTCCTTTGGCGAGCTTCCCTCCTACAATCCCCTCGGTCGGGATAGTCCAATGCCAATGCATGCTCGGTCTAACCCGAACAATTCTGGACGCTTTGGTAATGATCGAAACTTTATGAATCAACTACAAGTACAGCAGCAGCATTTGCAGCAAATGCTCCGGCAGCCTGATTACGAACTCGAGACGGATTCAGTACCCTTGTCGATTTCGGTCAGATCTGGCGTGGACGATGCCTATGACGTTCGAGAAGGTCAGTTCCAATTGGAATTCGAGGCGGATGAAAATTCAGCGAGTGTAAACCGGGCCAGACAACCAATAGGATCTTATAGCGATGGCATGCAACAAGGCACCGAAACGAACAAAAATAATGATGTGAGCATAGTGGACGCTCTTGAGAATGCTGGGTTTGCGAATCCGTCTGGAACTGATGAGAACCCATTCGAGCCGGCGCCGCTACCTGACATGGAACCGGAGCCCATCTTCTAAACGTTGTGTGAACATTAACATATTCCGATTTTGGTTTCGTCGGACTGCACATGGGCGAAGCATTTGGTATCCAAAAATTATGTGTTTGTATGTGAGGGGATATTTTGGGAGTCCAGGGGTGTAAGGAACTTGCCGATATCCTGCTGTTGAATTTAAGTTGTAGTACAAGACAGCTAGAATGCATACTTATTACTGATTACACATGGTAGCCATTTTACTAGTTCCTTCGTCTAACAATACTGCGCTAGCTAGCTCGAGTGACAATGACTAAAGTCTCTCCAAAGTGATAGATTGCTTGCTTGCTCACACATAATATTCTGTTCTTCTGTTTTATAACGAATCCGTTCCACCCTTTTCCTCGTCAGTGGGAGCTTTTCTGTTGCTGAGACCATAACTTGCTTTGACTGATTCATCCACTTGTGCGTCATGGCTCCCACGACCCCTTTCAACCAATTTTGAAGCCGAGTACAAGGAATGTTCTTTCGTGAGAAAGATCCAAACTTCTCGCATCGAACGATATTTTTTTGACAGTATCGTTTCCACGGTCCGCTGACTTTTTGCTTCTCGTTCCTTGCGTGCCTGCACAGCGGTGTCCGATAAACCTGTATTGGGAGGCGATAAATACATCAAGTGATAGGTGCCATCATTATTATCATTATCGCGAAGTGCAGCAGCGTCCAAACCGAAAATCCAATCAAAAATGACCTGGGTTCGGTTCATGTGGAATTCATTTGTGACGATCAACAGATTCCGCCACCCGCCAATGTCGGTAAAGGAAGTTCGCGCAAAAAAAGCATTCCCAATGGTATCGTAAGAGGTTGTTTCGACGTAGACTTGCGACTTGTCAATGACATTGGAATGATGTTTCAGGAGATAGGCAGCGGACGATGTGGCCTCAAAAATGGGTAATCCGTCGGCACTGAGCAACTGTGGCAAATGTGCTGTTCCCGCCGACAAACACAAGACAGGCAATCGTTTTCTTTCCTTGGCTAACGATTGGTATCTCTGAACGACTTGAGCTGCATCGTTGCACCGCCTCTGAACAAAAAGAGGTGGTTCATCAATATTGGTTGGTAGTCCACCACCGAGTACCAAAACGGCGTCCAGATTTATTATAATAGAATCAGGAATTTCGCCTGAAGTATCAAATCGATTTGACAATGACATGCTGCTGTTCTTGTTCCTGTTGCTATTAGTAGCAGACCAGGCAATTAAAAGGCCAATAAAGGATACAAATCCCATGGTAGCGAAAACGATAGTGCGAAAGGAAACCGACGGTGCAAGAACAGGAGGACGACCTTTATGCAATTGTCGACGGGTGCGAGCCATTGCTGTTGTCGGAAGGCAATACTACTGTTGAATGTTGTTTTTCGCGTTTTGTAGTAGATATGATATCTTCTGTTTCGCTATGTTCTGTGCTGTGAAAAATATTGAAGTGAAAGTAAACACTCAATGGAATGCTTCCTCTCTGGTTTTTCCTCCGACTCTTTTCCCCCCTAATACAGCGCCAGTGCCGTACTAAATGATCACAATAATTGACACCAATTTATCGCAGCCACCTCTGTCGAGACTGTTGATAAAGATGAAAGGATAATATTGAGTCTTGAGGTGTGCACCTGGTTGTTTTCAGGTTTCAGGTTTCAGGTTCTTGGGTTGGACCTGGGGGGAGGGGGGGTCTGCACCGAGCTCACACTTTGACTGGACCAAGAATGGTTCGGGTCGAGTTACCAGACTTTCAATCTGCAAAACCTCAAAATCCTTATTCTGAAGATGAAGGATTTGGCAGACCGTACGCTAAAAAATGTTTTTTGTTTTTTCCATAATAATGTTTATTATGATACCATTATTTTCTTGGAAATATACTCGTATTAGGGTTTCAGTTCAAACACCTTAGCAAGTATGCGTCCTCATTCTTTACTCGTTCGCTTTTTTCTTTGGTGGTGTTCGTGCTCTCTTCTACTACTACTACTAGTAGTAGTAGCTACAGTAGTAGTACCTAGAGACCTAGTAGCTACTCGGAGTAGTAAGTACAGTAGTAGACTAGTACAGCACTTTGCAAAAAACCTGGCAACAGGAAATCTCGCGCACAAAAAAAAAAAAAAAAAAAAGTGTGTGTCTTTTTCAACAACAACAACTTGACAAACATAGTCATATCTTCATCAATAAGAGACCAATTCTATTACTTACAAGTAAACTAATATCTAGAAACATACAAGCTACCACTCTGTTGTAGTTATCTGTCTATATTTGGAGAGATACAACAATAGAAGCCTATTAGGCAAAAAAAATTGCCAAAACACTAGATGATTGCCTGTTAAAGCCACAAGAGCAACAGGAGCCACAAGCGACAGATACTGGATCTACAGGAGCCACAAGCAACAGATAGTGGTACTGGAGACACCCACAACAGATACTAGAGCCACAGGACAAGACGACAGCCACAGGAGCCACGAACGACAGCCACAGGACGAGATACCGGAGCCACGAACGACAGACGGATACTGTAGCCACAAGCAATCGACAGATACTGGAGCTACGAACGACAGACACTGGAGCCACAAGCGACAGATACTGGAGCCACAAGCGACAACCACTGGAGCCACAAGTGACAAATACTGGAGCCACAAGCGACAACCACTGGAGCCACAAGTGACAACAGATAGTGGTACTGGAGGCACGAACGAGCGACAGCCTCCTGGAGCCACTGGAGCCACGAGCGACAGCCTGGACGAGCCACTGAGGAAGCCACGAACGGGGACAGATACTGGAGACTGGAGTCACAAACAACAGATACAGGAGACTGGAGCCATGAACGACAACAGATACTGCGACTGGAGCCACGAACGACAGATACTGGAGCCACAGGACGAGACAACAGATACTGCGACTGGAGCCACAAACGACAGTGCAACAGATACTGGAGCCACAGGACGAGACGACAGGAGATACTGGTGCCACAAACGCCATGAACGACTGGAGATACAGATACTACCGGAGCCATGAACGACTGGAGATACACCAGATACTACCGGAGCCATGAACGACGGGTGATACTGACTGGAGCCATGAACGACAAAGCCGCCGATAGTACTGGAGACTGGAGCCATGAACGACAAAGCCGATACAAGCAACAACAGATACTAGTGGTACTGGAGCCATGAACGATCGACAGATACCGGAGCCATGAACGACAGGAGGAGATACAGATACTGGAGAGCCACAAACAACATACAATGGAGCCACAGGACGAGACAACAGATACTGGAGACTGGAGCAACAGAGGATACTGGAGACTGTAGCCACTAGCGATAGATACAGGAGACTGGAGCCACGAACGACAGATACTGGAGCTTTGTCGTTTGTGGCTCCAGTCTCCAGTATCTGTTGTTGTTCATGGCTCTTGCACTCTAGCTAGTATCTGTTGCTCCAGTATCTGTCGTCCGTGCTGGCTCCGGCAGTATCTCCTGTACCTGTCCTTTGTGGCACCAGTATCTATTGTCGCTCATGGCTCCAGTATCTGTCGATCGTTCATGGCTCCAGTAGTATCTGTCGTTCATGGCACCAGTATCTGTCGTCTCGTCCTGTGGCTTCAGTTGCGGCTCCAGGCTCCAGTTCTATCTGTTGTCGCTTGTGGCTCCAGTGGTGGCTGTCGCTCCTGTTGTGGCTCCAGTATCATCTCCTGTCGTCTGTGTCGCTTGTGGCTCCAGTATCTGTCGATTGTGGTGGCTCCAGTGGCTGTCGCTGTCGCTTGTGGCTCCAGTATCTGTCGTTTGCGGCTCCAGTCTCCAGTATCTGTTGTCGTTCGTGGCTCCAGCAGTATCTGTTGTCGTTTGTGGCTCTAGTGGTGGTTGTCTTCTCCCCGTCCTGTGGCTCCGGTATCTGTTGCACTGTCGTTTGTGGCTCCGGTATCTCCTGTCGTCGTTCGTGGCTCCAGTATCTGTCACTCGCTCCTGTGGCTCCACCAGTGGCTCAAGTACTATCTAATGTCACTTCCTGTGGCTCCAAGCTGTCGCTCGTCGCTCCTGTGGCTGTCGTCGTTGCTTGTCCTGTGGCTCCTTTAACAGGCAGCCATCTAGTGTTTTGGCGATTTTTTTGCCAAATAGGCTTCTATTGTTGTATCTCTCCAAGTATAGATAGTTAACTACAACAGGCTGTTAGCTACTGTTGTTACAGAGATTTTAAGCTACTGTTGATGTAATTTGGTGGTCTATAGCTTGTGTTCTAGTAGCTTTTGTCAAGGAAGGAAGGGTGTTGTTGTTGTTGAAAAAGACACACACTCTTTTTTTTTTTTTCGTGCGCGAGATTTCCTGTTGCATTCTTTTTTGCAAAC
>Ga0210036_1000384_pt1 | contig 53908 bp, 27 predicted proteins | sample CryGeymeta201515_FD_185469 | JGI IMG/M metagenome (GOLD analysis project Ga0210036, IMG submission 185469) | Groundwater microbial communities from Crystal Geyser aquifers in Utah, USA - Crystal Geyser metaG 2015-15 (SPAdes) (version 2) | ecosystem: Environmental > Aquatic > Deep subsurface >...
CACTGAAAACTTACACTATGTATTGCATCGTAATTAATCTCATCGAATGAAAAAAAGGGAGGCGGAACATTCGGAGCCGCATTCGGAGGAGGATTTAATAAATTGCGAGCATCAGCCCAGGAGATTGGAAAGCAGGCATCGGCGCAAATGAAAGAACTCAACGCAACTGCGAAGGAAGCAACGACACGGTTGAGCAACAGCAATCACGGCATGCCACCGAAGGCTCCTGAAGTTTCTGGTGATGGTGGTTCCACTGCTAAAACAGCGGGAGGTGGTGCAGATGGACATACCAAGGAAGAACTATTGCAAGTCTTGCAGAAAATGAATAAGAAAGTAAAAGCCTTGAGTGCTCTCCGACAGCAATTGACCGAGCGAGTGGAAACGTCGGAAGCGCAGAAAGCACGTCTTATGAATCTAGTGAAAGAAGAAATCCTGCAAAGTGCACCCATCGAAGTGGAAGAGGAAGGAGCCGACGAAATCGATCAAATACAAACTGCCTGGCGACAAGTCGATGAAAACAATCAATTGACACTGCAAACCTTGCAGTCGGAGTTTAAAAAACTGGCAATGGAACATCAAGAAGAAATTAGCAAACTAAAGTCACAAGCTGGAGGTGGTGATTCCAGTAGTAGCGGTGGTGGTGGTGGTGCTGGTGGCTTTTCGAAGGAGGAAGTCGAACGAATTAAACAGGAGCTTTCCGATAAATACAAGGCGGATCTTCAGGCAGCCATGGAACAAATGAATAAGAGGCGACAAGAAGAAGTTGCAGCTGCAAGCGCGAATGGTGACAACAAGGCTGGAGACAACAACGAAGTCAACAAAATTAAGGCCGCAGCAGCTCAACAGCTAAAAGCATTTAAAGCAAAGGTTGCCGCTGCTCGTCAGACCGAATTGGCCAAACTACGCGATGAATTAGGCAAGGAAGCCGAGGAAAAAATAGCGGCCAAAGTCAGGGAGATGGAGCAAGCACACAAAAAGGAGATCGATGAATTGACTTCCAAGCAGCAAGAAATAACTGCAGCTGCCGGGGGAAAGGAACAAGCAAGGCAGCAACTTATCGAGCAACACGAAGTAGAAATGGCACGACTGAAGGAGTCGCTGGAACAAGAGCGCGCCCAACAGCTCGAGTCACTGAAACTCGAATTCACAGCACAACTAGAATCTACAAAGTCGTCATTAAAAGAAGAACATGCGAAAGAACTAGACACTCTGAAGGCGCAAGCAGAGACAGCTAGAATCCAAGCTATCGACAAAGCACAAAACGATGCAGAACTTGCACTAAAACAAAGTTTAGAGGAGCAAAATAATAAGGAAATTTCTGCACTTAAGGAGTCCCATCAGCAAGATTTGGATCTGATGAAAGCTGAGTCACAGTCGCAGCTTGACAAGTTCTCTGCCAATGCTGAGAGAATCTCCCAGGCTGCCAAAGCGGCAGAAGAGAAGATTGATGTTCTTCAACAAGAGATGGATTCATTAAAACAACAACATGCTGATCAAGTGGAGGCTTTGCAGCAAGAGATTGAAACAGCCAGGTCTTCTGCTGCTGCTGAAGGGCAGGAAGCCCAACAGAAGATCCTGCAAGAGCTTCAGGAAAAGCACCAATTGGCTATCCAAGAACTAGAACACAAGAAGACTGAGTCTTTGAAAGCTCTCCGTGAACAGCTTGCACAGGAACATAGCAGTCATTGTGACCAATTGCAATCGCGCTTAGCGGAGGAGAATGAGGCTGTCAAGAAAGAAGTAAAGTCCCAAGCAGCGGAACAAATTAAGCAGATCGATGCCAATGCTGCGCAGAGGCAGCAAGAGGCAATAGCTGAAGTCAAGAAGAAGTTTTCGGATCAGGCTCAAGCATGGAAGCAATCCAACGAGGAAGTCCACAAGAAGCAATTGTATGATCTTCGGGAAGAATTGGCAAACATGAGCAATGCCGCTCTGGAAGAAGCAAAGATTGCTGCAGAAGAAGAAAAGAATGCGGTAAAAGAGGAGCTGTCAAAGAAGGTCATAGACGTTTTAGCCGAGAAACAGCAATTGGTCTCGCAATTGGAAGTGCTGCAAACAAAGGAGAAATCTTTATCAGAGGAAATAAATAGATTGAAGTCGCAGCTTGTCGCGGCCGAAGACGGAAAGGCGTCGTTGCAAGCTGCTTTACAAGAGACTGGAAACGATGCTAGCAAATCCATGGAAGAAGCACTAGCCCGCCAGCGAAGCTCCCACGAAGAAAAAATTTCTGAATTGAACGCTCGGCACTCTGAGGAAGTCCAGTCTCTGCAGGAAAAAATCAACGCTTCCGTCGAAACCCGTGAGCTGCAGCAGAAAGACATTGCAAAATTGCAAGAAGAGCTCTCGGAGCTACAAGCTGCAGCAATAATGACATCTAACGAGTTAGTTTCTAAGAAGGACGAATTCGGAATCGAGAAGAAGCGGCTGGCAGATGAAATGGCTTTGCTAAAAAAACAGCTGGAAAAAACCCAAACCGACGCTGCCGCGAAAGCTGGCGCGGTCGAGGAGAGTCTTCGCTCAGAAGTTACTTTCTTATCTCAGCAACTGCAAGAAAGGAACGCTGAAATGGAGACTATGAAAAGGCAGAACGACGAGAAGACGGCGGCATCTCAAACAGAAATAGAAAAATTGCGAGAGCAGTACCAGACGGCTCAGAGCTCCCTCGAAAGTAGCTGTTGTGAACACACTGCGAGAATCCAGGAATTACAAGACGCGTTGGAGAAGGCGACATCATCTGTAGAGGAACGAGCCCTAACGACGGAAAGTTCGCTGGCCGAAAAAGATAAAGAGATAGAATCACTGAAGGCGGAAAATGAAAAGGAAATGACCGAAATAAAGGGTAAGCTCCAGAAGTCCGTGGAAATTATCAAGAAAATAAAGACCACAAGTGCGAAAAAAATTGACGAGCTGGAAAAGGAAAGAGACGACGCAAATCAAAAGCTTGAAGTAGAGGGAACGACTCTACAAACATCGATTGACGCTTACGAAACAAGCCTTCAACAAGCTATTGAGGCTCGTGATGCGTTGACGAAGCAAGTTGAAGCACTGAGGAGTTCCGACAGCGAGAAAGGTGCTCTTTTAGAAAAACTCCAGAAGGAAATGGATTCGGCTATAAAGCTCCGTGAAGAGTTTGAAACGAAGATTTCAAATCTAGAAAAGCAGCTTGAAGAGGCGCTAGTCAACTCCAAAAAAAATGATTTTTCGGAAGGAGCGGCGAAGGAACTAGAAGATCGCGTCAGGGCTGCAGAAGATGCTCTACAAAAGTCTAAAGATGATCACGAATCAGAATTGGCCAAACTTCAGGAAGAGAGTAGTGCTTCCGCGTCAATGGTCACTGAACTGTCCGGAAAATTGCAGGAAGCAAAGACGGCTGCTGAGACAGAAAAGGAAAAACTTCGCAAGGATATGGAAGCGTATGCAGACCAGCTCAATAGACACTGCAAAGAAAAGGTAGCAGATGCCCAAGCGAAGCACGACGAGGAACTCGCGGCAGCTGTGGCAAAAGGCAAGAGTCAAGACGAAATGTTGCAGAAGCTGACGGAACGATTAAAAGGAATGACAGTAGCCACGAACAAACTTAAGGCCGAGCTCAATTCAAACAAGGAAGCACAGAAGACATTGCAACAACAGCTTGATGAAGCCAAGAATGAGTTGAATAAGACGGTTGCCAATAGTTCGTCGACAGCGGACTCTTTAATTCAACAACAAGAGAAACTTCAGAGGGAAAAAGCCCAGATGGAGCAGGAAATGAAAAAACTCAAGCAAGAAAGAGATTCCAGCAAGAATAAAGTCGAAGAATTGTCTGGTAAGCTTGAGGCTCTATCCACCAATTTAAATGCTATGGCCGAGGACAGGAAGACGCAGGACGAAAAGCTTTTGGATGCAGCTAAGAATGAAACAAAATTGAAGGGGAGCGAAAAGGAAATAGCCGAACTGCGAGAACAAATTACCAAGCTTAAATTGGATCTGACCAAAAGTACTAGTCTTCTCACGAGGCTGCAAGCTGAAAAGGAAACGAGCGAGAGGAGTCACGGACAACGTACTGCCCATCTGGGAATGCTCGAAAATCAGCTAGCCGAAATGAGCGACAAGAACGCCGAGGCAAACGCAAAACTGGAGGCTGCCTTGTACGATCTTAGCCAAAAGGACGAAGACGTCCAAAGTGCCAAGGAGGAATTACAAAAGCTCCAAGCCGAGCTCGCCGAAACGAAAAAAGCAAAGAAGCAAGCGACAGAGGCCTTGTCTACGGCCCAGAAGGGAGCAGACGCGAAGAAGTCGAAGGTTGTTGAAACTCTGCAAAAAGAAGTTCAGACCCTGCAGCAACAGCTCGCCAAGAAAAGCGCTGCCGCCCAGAAACTGATCCAAGAGCGTGAGCAAGAATGCATGGAATTACGAAGGACGAACAAGGCTTTGCAACAAGAAGTTGATAAGGGTTCGTTGAGCGACAGACGAATCTTTGAGTTAGCCGCCAAACAAAGCAATAGGGAATCCGGCCAGGCCGCTGAGATTGAAATCCGAGACAGAATCATTGAACGCATGAAGGAAAGCCTTCTTGAACGAGACGGCGAGTTAGCAACAGCCGAAACGCATGTGCAAGAAGTTATAAGCCAAGTCGAAGAGCTTTGTCGTGTTCGACGGCGAGAAGATGTGAACCTAGATTATTTAAAGAGTATCGTCGTACAATACCTCTCCAAGCCGCCAGGATCCAGCGAACGTACGCAACTACTTCCGGTACTGGCTACGTTGCTTCAAGTAAGAATTGTCGTTTTTGACTTTGACTGCATCTTTTTTTTTTTACGGCTTCTAACTCTTTTTGATTTTGTGCCCCTACAGTTTGATACCGAAGACTACCGACAGATTGAGGCGGGAAAGCAGAAATTGAGTTGGTGGGGGACAGTGGAACCGGTACTTATTGGCCAGTCTACGAAGGCACCCGCAGCGGTGGCACCCACTCCTCCCTCAGCGGAAGTAAATGTTTCGAAGGGTGCAGAGGCAAGTTCTTCGGCGGCAAAAAAGACGTCCCTCCAATTCTAATTTCTTCTTACGGTATTGGGGCTTCAATATCTAGCTAGACTAAAATATCTTTATTTAATAGACAATGTCAAACATCATGTGATGTGTGAACAAATTGATCCCTTTTGGAAACACGTGTTTGCGGTGCATGGTAAAGTTTAAGGTTGGGTGTGGACAGTCGCTGAGTGTTCAAACTTTGGCGTTTTCACTGAGGAGCGCCGTCGAGAAGCGATGCGAGTTACTATGGAATACACATTGCAGTATCAACTTTAAGTGCTCGCGCACAATGTTTTCAATTCGTTGCCGCAAAAGTGTGCGCTCCACATGCCGTCTCAATTGGCACTGGTGAACGCAATTTCTCTCGGCGCCGGTAAATTGAATTTTATTTTTGTAGAAACTATGCCTCTGATTGCGCAATGGCGCCAGTCATGCTCTGCTCGGTCTTTCGTCTACTCGAGATTCCTAAAGGAAAATATCAACTTGGATGAATGGACACATCTTCTAGAGATCCCGTGTCAGATCCTGCATCAGTAACAAACATCAATTTTGTGTCGGTGTCCTGGTCTTCTTCTTCTAGAATTGACGACGTCCGGTTGATAAATGCATGATAGGCGGGTTGATCCAGCTGCTGCTTTCTCTGGGCAGAATTTGAATACGGAGGACGTGCAATGCTGTCCATACTATAACTACTGGCCTTGCTCCCAGACCCGCCAATAATCCGCCTTTCTGTGTAGGATTCACACCTCCGATGCAATAATTGTTGATAGTGATCTTCAAAATCTGAGGACTTTTTTTCTTTCACCTCTTCAAGCATTCGTTTTTCTCGCTTTCGCTGTAAGTACCACTCTCTGCGAATTTCCTCGCGCAGATCATCCCTTAACTCGTCTTCCCGATGGGATTGGTAATAACAGCAAGCTCCGTTCATCATCAAACTGGCCACGGTGCCGGCAAGGAACGCAGCATCAAACATGAGCAATTACTTTTTGAAAATTGAGTCAATTTAGGGTACCAAGCAACTAGAAAGTCCAATTGACTTGGTTTGTACCACTACAGTAGTTGTTTGCCGGCGCTGAAGATGTACCATTAGACAGTAGACTACGTCGTGATTGAAAGAATATGAAGTGAATGAAAATTAAATAATCTCTGCATGCGGGCACACCAGGATGTTGGCCGAATATAAATCATGGCAGTTGAGATCTTTCTCGGTTTAGTTCGTGCCGAGTGAAACTTAAGGGACGAGTGGCTGTGAAACGTGCTTGGAGTCGCCAATACAACTAAACCTTCTGATTCACGAATCGTTGTTTCGGTTTCACGATCCGTTTGTTCGAGCTACTGGTACCAATTGGAGGAGTCTAGTCTCTAGTCCTCTTTACTCCTACTAGTAGTAGAGTTGTAAAAATATGTGGTGTGCTGGCAGCATACAAGTTTTATATTCGAAGCAACCTTGGTTTCTGTGACAACAAGTCTGGCTAAATGTGGTTTGTTGCCGCATTCTGCAGCATTGAAAAAAAAAAACGACTTTTGGTGCTTCGACAAGAAATCAAACCAAAATGTAATAATAATATAATATTGGCTACTACGAGAATAGTGAATAGTGTACTTCAAACGTTCTGCGCATCTGTTTTGGTCTTTTCGTCGAAACATTACAATTTCGAAATGTTGGTAGCATGCTTCGATTGTTGTGTGAGCGTATTGCGAAGGCGTTGCATACCCTTTAGCCATCGAGCATGATCTTGAGCCTTGCGCAGAAAGTACGTTGGAACTCTTGTGTGAGGAAAAATAAAAAAGTCATTCTTTTGAATGCCGAGCAGCGTCATATTGGCTACCTGTTCTGGGGACAAGACACCGTCCGTCATGGCAGCATTTTGATCTTTGGAAACTTTTATCAACGGAGTATCAACAGCTTGGGGACATAAACAGTGTACATGTATTCTTGGATGAGAAATGGCAACATGCTCACAAAATGATAGCACAGCTGCCTTGGAGACTCCGTAGGATGCATCTCCAACCATGGTTAACAATGCCGCTGCCGAAGCCGTGACACAAAAATGTCCGTCACCCAGTCCACTTTCCCACTCTTCTTTCAGCTCGCGCAGCGCAATTACATGACTAAATACGTTGACTTGAAAAATCTTTTGCCAATCATGAAGCGAATGCTTGGTACAGGAATCGTCCTCCGGGTTGCTCGGTACCATTATTCCAGCATTGCTGCAATAGATGTCAATTTTGTGGTATCGGTGTTTCACAGATTGTATCATGGCAGAAACATCGTTCGGTTTGGTCACGTCGCATTCGATCACCAAGTGTCGTTCGGGAAAGGAGAGTTCTTGTTGAACAGCTCTTGTTCCTTTGATATCTGTCACAACAACACATGCTCCCGCTTTGGCAAAGGCAATGCAGAGAGCTCTGCCGATCCCACTAGCTCCACCAGTGACGACTACGATTTTGTTCGCAAAGCTCATGATATACTAGTTACTAGTACAGTAATCGTTACAGGCTCAGTGATGCGGTTTATTGTAGGCATTACAGATAACAGCAAGCCTTCATCAATAGCGTAGCTAATAGAGTTCCTCTAGCAAACTACTCTCTCCATAATATTGTTATGTTTGCACTCGAGTTGTTCGTAGTAGCAGTTGTAGGAAATTCTCTTCTATCGAAATTACACGTATCTTCGCTTGGACAATGTCTCGAAGGGGGTACGTAATAAGTACTGTAGTCTACTATTAGACTAATAAGTAGTTGCTACCAGTACTAGCTTAGTAGTGTCTACTAGCTACTGTAGTAGGGTAGGGTCCAATGTCGAGGTACCAGGTAGTGGTACCTGGTACCAGGTACAGTAGTATCTATTGGTTTTAAGAAACAATGTTGAGATAAATAGCCCGGCGTTGATTGGTTAGAAAATCATAGACGTGACGTGGCGATATCCATTATTCTTGTTGACTTCACCTAGCTAGTAGCAGCCAGTAGTAGCTGGTATCTCCCTCCGATTCAACCCACCAAACAAACAAAGGTGCGGCGCTACTAGACCTACTACAACTGCAGTGCAGTACTTCATGATAGTTAATGACAATGATAGTATTATCGTGGTTCTTACTCTGAAATACACCGAAGATAAAGCTAAAGATCAGAGAAGTGATTGGTCTGTTTGAATTTAATGAAACTGAGATCCAAGGAAGTTAAAGCCAGCAGCAGGTTAAAGCATTATCTCAGATCTCAGATAATAATATCCAACATCCAATAAACATGAGAATGTGCCAAGCTGTCAGTGCTAACGGGGACGTGCCCCTGTATCAAAAACCAAAATTTACTCACATGCTGTCTGTGGCAATGACTTTATTAAGTTTTGCGCCTTGTGTTCAAGGTTGGCAACCTGAATCTTTCAAAATACCAACAAGAATCAGAACCATGAGACAGAAACGACAACTTGGCCGGCATTTTGATGTGCCGATGAAAGAAGGAGGTAGAGGGACACTGTTTCCATCAATATCAACATCCCATCGCCGTTGGAACTATCGGGGTCATCCTTTATTGTTTGAAACTATTAATGGCGATGACAGTAGCAGCACCAAAACTCGTGTTGCAGCACACGCAGTACTGGGTCGCAGTCGCCGAGCCCGCTTGCGAAGTCATGTTTCAAATATTTGGTCGACCATTCGCAGCAAGAATGGACGACAGCTAGAGGCATCTCGATCTACACCGCCAACATCGGAAGAAATTGTGCAAGAACTTGAAACAGAGAATACCTTACTTCGTGAAACTGTCAGGCAGTTGGAGAATGAAAACGAGAGATTAGCATCTCAGCGAAGAATTATTTTGGAAAATTTTGAAGGTGAAGGCTTTTTCCAAACGGAGAAAAATAGCATGAACCAAGATTTAGCGGAATTCGGTATTACCTTATCGGAAGCAGAATTGGCTGGAGATATCAGCTCGTTTAGAAGTCCATCTGACCAAGGAGTAGAGCAGTGGTGTGATGAATTGGACGAAGATAGTTGTCCCGTTGAACCGTCCATCTCCTTTGGCGCCGCATTGAGGGACCGCGCCTACTGGCTGGTAGGATTGCTGATTATGCAATCTTGCTCAGGTATTATTCTGAGTCGCAATGAGGCGTTGCTAGCCAACCATCCGGTCATTATCTATTTCTTGACAATGCTGGTCGGAGCAGGAGGAAATGCTGGCAACCAGGCGTCCGTGCGAGGTAAGTGTACTGATCTATGCTAAAAATTTCTTGCTGTACATTGCGAACAAACTAAAAAGTCTCATCAATGGCTGCATTTTGCTTGCTGCAAATAATTTTACCGGGCAACTGTAGTGATTCGAGGACTTGCGCTAGGCACATTGAACGAAAAAACTCAGGTTCAATTCTTGACAAGAGAATTGAAAATGGCAGCATCTTTGAGCTCTATCCTGAGTTTGGCTGGATTTCTGAGAGCGTCTGTTTTCCGAACACCTTTTCCTGAAACAGTAGCCGTTACAACGAGCTTAGCAATGATTGTATTTACCAGTATTTGCTTGGGCGCTGTATTACCACTGGGTCTGCAAAAGTTGGGAGTCGATCCAGCGCACAGTTCTACAACAATTCAAGTAATCATGGATATCCTTGGGGTCTTTGTTGCCGTTGCAATGTCTAGTTTGATACTAGACAGTCCCTTCGGCGTGCTGCTAATTCAGCGGTTGGGCGGCTAAGGTAGTATTGAAAAACTTCCGGTGGAGCAATAGTTGCTAGCTAGACAACGCATCCATCAGGCTCCGACGGTACTGGCAGTAGAGCTGTCGATTTCTCAAGGGAATAGCGCGACTTCGTCGTTATACTTGCACGATTTGTAAGCAAGCTTTGGAGAATTTGATTTAAATGGTTTGCTACCTTCTAAAGAAATGAAACAGAAGCTGCACTCTGACAACTCTTGAACCATATATATGTATTACAGTACACGTTTGCTACATTGTTGGATATTGATTTTGATGTCATTTTTAATTGTACGGGTAGAACTTAATTTGTTCACAAAGAATTTGTGACTGTGACGTCTATGCCTGTGCAGGTAGACAGTTTGAAAATGCCTGTACCGAAATTCAAGCTCGGTTGGGTTGATAATATGCTACTTGTGGCATTGCTCTAATCTGCTGTTCGTTCCTGATGCTGAAGGTGGCGAGTACTACCTGGTTTTAGCACGTGCGTGGGAAAGAAGCATTTCTGCTCTACGTCGGCAACCAAATTGAATATCTTCAAGGTTTCTTCCAGACGTACGATGGATGAGTCAAAGGACCTACAAGTGTTTATTGTACTTTTCTGTGCATAGGAGGTTGGTTCCATCTTGTCTCCAATTATGGCTGAACAGCAGGAGCTTCTTATCGTATGATCTGGTTGCTTGGAAATTACTACTGTGATCACTTCGGGAATGCCATTTCGCTTGGTCTCTGGGCGCCTTTTTGCAAAAGGATTGTTGGCACGAAAAAACTTGAAAATTTTATTGTTTGGCTCAACATCGTCACCTTTTACAGGATCACCAGCAACAACATTACTGGTAGTGCACCGTTTCACCGGATCTTGGCGATTAAAACTATCAGGAATGAGTGATGCCAAACATCCTCCTCCGCCACCCATGTTGAAGCAATGGGGAAAGAGTCCTGGTAGTAGCTTCTCCGATCTAGTGTCGGGTTGATACGAGCAACCAAAAGGTGTGTCGCTCTTCGAGACGACATTTTTTTTGATTTTCTCAGTATTGTTCTGTTCCAGTCCAAATGCGTTCGTATTTACCACACTATTCGTACTTCCACCTACTCCACCACATGTGAGTTGAAATGATTGGCTTTTCACATGAAAGCTAGGAAAAAACGAAGGAATGGGTGGATCCTCCTCGCTCAGTTTGGTGCTAGAAGTAGTGACATCTTCCGAGCTGGGTCGATGGCGAGCGCTTGTTATCGGCCGTTGTTGATGCGCATTGTTCAAATGCTTACGGGATATCTTGACGAGTTGCGAAGCAAAAACCTTTTGAAGATCCGATCGGTTCTCTTGATGACAAACTTCGTCGCACGGGTCATCGGCACCAGTTGAACGGACTGTTACTACTATTTGAGGAGACCGTCCCGCAATGACGGCGTCTTTGACAGCGTTTCTCTCGCGCTTTCGTTTTCGCATTATTCGAAACTTCATCTTGCTACACACAATCACTCTCTTGTTTCTGGTGAGCAATTGAAATTTTTAAGTGACTCAATTTTCTTTTTTATCAATGATGAGAAATCCGTACAACAGGATAAAATATGAAGCAGATTCATCCTTTGAAAAGTTCAGAGAGGCCAAACACGAGTACTTGGTAGTCTACTCTACTACAATACTACTATGGCTACTCTGGCTACTACTAGTAGTAGAGAATTACAGAAGCTCAACCTCGGATTATGGCAAAAATGTGGCCATGGAAGGACAGATACGAGATTCGAGGGTACACAGTACACAGGCAATACACAGGCACAGCTTGTTGTGTCCTATTGGCCGAAGAAGCTGCCAATTTCTACAAAGTAGCCGATAATACATACGTGATGAGGGCTTTCTTTATAAAAGTTTCATTGCAGTTCATGTTGTGGTAACTTTTGCGACGGACGTACAAGGATGAATGAAATTGTTGATTGTTCTGGCGCTGGACAAAAAAGAAAAATTTGGTTTCTCGTCTCTACTGCCGACGTACTGTAGTCTAGTATTACGGGGGTACTACGTAGTCTACTACGTACTACTAGTAGTCTACTACTCTACCTGGTAACTAATAAAATGCCTTAATAATGCCCAAACGTGTTGTAAAGAAGTAGTACGTAGATTAGAGTACTAGTTATTAACTCTAACACTTACCTGAGAGTAACGGACAAAGATGGAGTGATTGAGAGTAAATATGCGAACTTTTATTCATGTTAACCTCAAATCTCAAAATAATTTTCTGTACCAGTACCAAACCATGTCCTCTTTGCAATAAAGATTGACTAGAGACTAGAGACTAGCTAGACTATTAGTACCGGCAGTCGGGCAGTACGAGTAGGATAAGCCATATTATTCTCTTTTTCCAAGCTCCAAGGTCCAAGATCAACGCAATTAAGAGTCGAGTGCAGCAGTAACGGCGAGAACATCGATCATGGCGCCACCAAAGGGACTACCGGAGTCCTCGTTGATTATAGCACCCAACAAAAGTACTGGTAACAAGAAGCGGAAGAGACCTGCCTTTCGACCCGGACAAAAAGCGACCAAGGCCAAAGCTAACGTAAGTTCGAAGACGAAGGCTGCTTCCGTTGCTGCGGTCACTGCTGTTGTGGGGAATGCAAAGTCGGTAGGTGCAAAAGAAACTTCCAATGCTACAACCGCAAATACTCCTAGGGCAGTGCCTCTTGTTCCCCACGCCTCAGAGCCTACCACAGCACCAACTAAGGCACTTGACAAAGATGCCTCAGCAGTAGCCGATAAAGTCTCAGCACCTGATAGCAAGCCCTCCAATGTAGCGGAAACGGAACTTCCCAAATCTTCAATGAAAAAGCCACCAGTTTCCATTCTCCACGGCAAAACGAAGAACCACACTCCTGCCTCTACCGGTACAAAATTTGATGCGAAATCAACTGCAAGGAAGGAGAAGAAAAAGGCCGGCTCTATGTCAAAGGCAATTCTACCTTTAAAATCTGGTAAAAAGATCAAGTCTGCAAGTTTGATCTTGGGAGCACATAGGCCGCGGTCCACTGGGAGAAACCAATTGACTGAGTCTCCACCCCTACAGTCACAGGATAAGAATGCAATCGAGATGCAACAACAGCAGCAGCATCGACATTCCATTGCAAACAGTGAAGAAATGCCAGCCCTTCAAGATGCGACAGTGGAAAGCACAGCCCTTACAACAACTGAAACGGAGGAAGAAACGTACATACCACCACCCAAAGAAGGTGAAGTCAAATTGGGACAACTTTGCAGCAAATTTCGGATCAAGGACAAAAATAGCAGTGCACAAGCTAAAAGACGAAAGGAACAAGAAGCCAGAGAAAAAGAAAAGAAACAGCAGCATGCAGCCAATGACGATGCCAGGGAGGAGGAACCACAGTCGGCCGGTCCTGTGGTACAGATCATTGACGGCGAAATTGTTTTGCAGGAATCAAGCATGGTAGTGGAGCGAGGAGGTGCATTGGGGCTGGTTAGCTCAAACCACGCCAAAGCCAATGAAGAAGATGAATATGCCGTAGTGGAAGAAGATGCCGACATGGCCGTGGTTGGAGCATCGTACAATTCATTCGTCTCGCGCAAGAACAAACCGCAGCACTGGACGGTAGATGAGACCAAACTCTTCTACGAGGCATTACGACAAGTGGGGACTGATTTTATGCTAATGTCAGAATTTTATCCTGACCGGGATCGCAAACAATTGAAGAAGAAATATCAAAGGGAATACTCCAAAAATGCCAAATTGGTGGAATTGGCCCTTCATCCAAGCCAACGAAAGCCGCTAGATTTAGCAATTTTTCAAGTCAAACAGACGGAAGTACAGGAACAAGTTGAAGCACAAAAACAAAAAGAGGCCGACCAGGCTGAGAAGGCCAAGGAAGATGCCGAAGAAAAGGAGCAAGACGACAAGGATAGTTCGGCATCTGTTGAAGGTATGACTACAGCTGCCAGCAAGGATGACAAAGAGAATGAAGAGGAATTGATTGTTGAAGATGATGCCATTGACGGCAGATCAAAGCCTGAGGACAGCATATTAAATGACAAGGTTGATGTCGGCGCATCTAAAAAAGGTCACACCGTAAATGCCTTAGCGGGGCTTTCGGCAAGAGAAGTGCCAACGGAACCTTTATGGCCTGATGCTGGGAACCAAAAGAGCCAAGAAAATCTCTTTGAGGTTGCTTTCGATGAAGATGCTGTTGTAGAGGAGGATCCAATGGTATTGGAAGACTTTCAGCATGCAGGAGATGAAGTTGACCAGATTATGGGGCATGATGAATCTGCATTCGACCCTTCTGATGAGGACCCAGTCGTAGAGAAGGAGAAACCCGCTGATAAAGGCAAGCCAGCAAAGCTGCCTGCAAAAGCTATGAAGTCAATTGGAAAGAATGTGATAAAAACTGCTGCCTCAAAAGCTTCAATGAGCAAGACATCTAAGAACGAACTCTCGCCCAAAAGGAGAGCACAGACTACATCTCCTCAAGACGTAGCCGCTGCTGCTGAAGCAGTTCATGAACCAGCTCTATCCTTGGTCCCGGCTGCTTCGAAAAAGAAAATTATGAAAAAGCCCAAATTCATGAAGGTTCGCCCGATCAAGAAGAAATAGTGACGGCTTTAATCCTATGGAAAATGAAAGTAAAATTGAACAAAATTCACAGTACGTATTACTTTGAGGCAGGGCTTTCGCCATTTTAGTATTCCTCGTCCGAATTGCGAATCCAGGGATTCAGTTTTGTATTCGTGGAGGATACAGCTTTGTAATCTAATAGAAGACCGAGCTGGTCTAATCATGATATAATATCATCATTACCATTAATGACAAATACTGACAATGAACTCTTTGTAGACCGAGTAGGATACAGCACATCAATCTAAACATCGTCGTAACTTTTTCTCTTGTCGGGGTGCAAAGACAAATCCAACCATTCAGAAGCTATCGTGGGATCAGTTTTCCATTGCTTAAGACTATTGAAAAAGGGTATAGACAAGGTGGTCGTTGTCTTCTTCTTCCCGTAATCACAAGAAACGTCCTATAACAACAATGTTGACGACATCAGCAACAATTCCTCGCCATGGTCCTGTTTCAAAACCTGCATGGGTAACGACCACATAGACGTGAAGGGTCACTATGGAGCCGGGGTCTTCACAAAGTCGCAGAGCAAGGAATTCTTGAATCGTGCAAGTCTTCCTTGCGTTGGGGCTTGATCGAAACCTTGGCTGCATAGGAAACCTTCACATCGAGGCGGTCGTTCACCATGTAGGTTTTGAAACTTAAAACAGGTAAGATGGTGAGAGGAGCTGTTGCTGTCTGTTGTTGTTGTTTTGCAACATTGTTGTCGACAATGAAATGGCGGAACTACTCACTACTTGAGAACTTTGCATAAGTTCAAGTCCAGCATGCCTGCCACTGATCACATGGATCTGAACAATGTCAGTGGACCCTTGGAGCTTGCAGGGGTCCATCGACATTGTTCAAATCGACATGATCGTTCAGAGGCATGTTGGATTTGAACGTATGTAAAGTTCTCAAGTAGTGAGCAGTTGCAGTTTTTTTTTTCAAGAAGTTGTGAAGACGTGTAAGTTCTTTTTTAGAGTGTCCCATTCTCTTTTTTCTTTAATGAGCACCAACGTTGTTGACGTTATCGCCGCGACTGGTAATGCCGACATTGCCGCCGACGTGGACGACGATTCCATTACAGTAATTTAGAACCAAGCAAGCAATGCGGCCAAAGTGGGTGTCCCTGTCGTTGTGGTGGAAACTGGAAACGTGGACACGAGTCAGCGCTTCGGTGATTTTGAACTCCTGTTGGGGATTCCATGGGAATAATCTTTGCGGTTTCTCCTTATCACAGTGGCAGTTGTGTACACTTTTACATTCTTGCCATTGGGACTGTCGTGGTCACTGCGGTAGCTGACACGAAGGCTGCCTTTCATTGGCTCCGTCATATTGGTGGCAACTGGCGACCATCTCTAAAAGTTCTGGGCTCAATGTTCCAGACAGAAGGATGTGGACGATGGATATCGAATCCATCCAGACCGTACTAGCTCACCAGCGCCTGCTGCAACTGTACGTACTCGCAGTAGACTACTAGACTAGTCCAATCCATGATAATAATAATGTGCTTGCCGACGCATGGAGACTATCAAGGAAGCTTTTTGATCGTATTTTTTTGTTCGCTCGATTATTACTGCTACTAGTAGTAGTAGACTACTACTACTAGTAGTACTAGTAGTATCCAGTAACTACTACTACTGTACTAGCTACTACCAGGGCACTGTTGTGATCCCCGTTAATTAGATATTCCAATATTTTTTAAGTACCAGGTAGAGTACCTCCTATCATTACTAGTAGTAGTAGATCTTAGCTTCAGCTGCTCATTAACCCAATGACAGAACTAAAAAATATGACAAGGTGGATGAAAAATCCGTCCGTCATATTTTCGTATTCAGCCAATCTTCATCAAACACCTATTAGAGCATTTCTTTTCACCGAAGTCCATTCGGAATACTACTACAATTACGGGCACTACTGTATCTAAAGAACAAGAAGTTTAAAACTACTCTATTCCAGTACCACGTAGACTGTAGCAATAGCTAACAATTTTGAAGCTGGGAAAGGTACACCACCTATTACTGGTGAAACTACTACCAGGTACTCGAAATAGTTTTCATTTCAAGTTTGTTCTTTGAAAACTGGAAAGTGGTATGGAAGATGCAATGCAGAACGGCAATAGTTGCCACTGGGGGGGACTTTGGTGAGTAAGACTGGCTCTGGCTGTGCTCCGGCTCTTCCTTTTTGTGTGGCCCATTCACTTGTTCTTCGAAAAATGCTGTACTAGTAGTACTCCATGAAATTGGACAAAGACAACAGTGGACAATGGACTGAGATCATGGGAGTAATACTCACTACTCGTACTGAGTAGTCTAATAATTATCGAAGATATACTGCTCCTGCTACTCTAGCTACTCTACTCTAGGAGTACTCTACACTAGTAGCAGTTTTCGCCACAATGTCATAGTCTCTAATAGTAGCCTACTAGCTAGAGTCTACTACTACTAGTCGAAATAGTTTGGTTACTTCAGTATTTTTCTCTGTTTTGTTGGGAGCGAATGTGCGAGCTAAGTATGGATCGTTACTGGAGAGGAAGGGCGCGATATTGAACAGTTTCCTGTTCGTCGTTGTTTTTCTTTTCTTTCTGTGATCACAACAACGTTCTCACAGTTTCCTGAAATATGACCAAGTACAAATAAAACTCTTTCCTTGTTTACTTACTCCTTCCAAAACAAAATGACGCTAAATGATCACATTGATCTCAATAACGTGCAGGGCCCTTTGGAAGCCCCTGTGCTAACTCGTTCTAAAAGCTGTGACAGCTTTGCCAAGGCGTTCGACGAGGCTGAAGCTGAAGCTAAAGCAAAGGCTGCCAGCACTGCAACACCCGCTGTAAACAACAAAAAGAAGCGTATCTACAAGAAGCTTATCTACAAGAAGCGTTCCAACAAGAAGGCCGCTGCGGACGGCGAAACGATCAACAACAACAACAACAACAACAACAAAAGCAGCAACAGCAACAGCAACAGCAACGGGACTGCCGAGGAGTGGAAGACTTTCGCTTGGGTGATTATGACGATGATTTTGGTTGCGATGGTTTTGGTTGCGTTCTTGTCTATGAAGACCATCATTTTTGCCGGTAACACCAACACCAACACCAACACCAACACCAACACCAACACCAACACCAACACCAACACCAACACCAACGGAACTGCCGAGAAGTGGAAGATTTTTGCTTGGGTGATTACGACGATGGTTTTGGTTTCGGGTGCGTTCTTCTTTATTATCAACGGGCGCACGTTTTTCGCCGTCGTTCACGACAAGGAGTACAATGCCGTTACGGGAATCCGTCAGCGTATTATTCGCCGTTTTTTGTCCGCCGTTGCGCCCATTGGGAATGGCCTGGGAATGGTAATGTGGCTTCTCCGTCTTTCTGTGGGCGTTGTGTATATTTTCATTCTTATCATTGGGGCTGTCATGGAGGCTGCCTTTCATTGGCTCCATCAGATTAGCAGTGACGACCTCAAAAACTTCTGGACTCAATGTTCCAGTATGACTTTGTCGTTCCTCAACTTTACTGCGACCGTTGTCTATTCCTTGATTTTTTTCATCGGGGTTGTCATGGCGGCTGTCAAGGAGGCTGTCTTTCATTAGATCCTTCGCATTGATTGGCGGTGGCGATTGGTGATATCGAAAGTATTGGACTCAAAGTCCAGAAAGAAGGAAGTCGACGACGGATATCAAGTTCGAAGTGCAGATTCCAGACCTTAGTAGTTAGCTGGAGACGATGACAATGTGCTTGTACAGACACATGTAGTATCTCAAGAGCTCTTTGATCTGATGTGCTCCTTGAAAATAGTGCTGGTATTAAAAGAAAAGTTTTATTTGAGCCATTGCATTTACCTATTACAGTAAAAAAGCTCTCGTCATAATCAATTTCGGGATGGCAACTGGTTTCCGTTGTTTTTCTTGTAGAACTTAAGTGTGAGAGATGCTCGGCTAGAATTCCAAATACAGGCTTGTATCCCATATTCGCTATGTCGGTTGGTGTGGTTTACGTTCTTTCGTCTATTGGAAGAAGCTTTCGGTTCTTTCAAACGTTCTTTAGCGAGGCTGTCGGTTCACTGATTCTTCGTGTTCCGGAAACGCGCTTCTTTCGGACCCGCCATTGTCGATTGATAATCTCCAGTGGAGATATTTGCGGCTGATACCAAAATTAAAGCTATAGTATATATAAAGTTGAAATAGTATTACGAGGCTTGCATTTAGCCTGTATTACAACTATGCGTGTTGGGAGCCTAACATGCATGTCAAAAAGGTAAATGCATACAACTCTCAAGTCCCATAAATTCTTGTTCCAACAGATCTACTGCATTATAAACGGGGCACATGTCCGTCTGGGCTTATTCTGACACGGGCCCGCAACTCGTTATCATCGTCTCATCTCGTTTTTAAGGAATGCAGGAGGCTTCCAACTCGTATTCATTTATTTGCTCCAGATACGAGCCACGTGTTCACGAACAATAAAGTGCTTGTACAATAAGGTAAAGTCATGTTTGGATTTATCGGAACGGGATGCCCTTTTCATCGTTGAACGCGGTTCATCCAGTAGGGGCTCACAGCTTGCATAGACCTGCTGTATTGTCCACGGATACTAGCACAACGGTGCTTAAACAAATAAAGAACGACATTATCATCTTCCGTCCATGTATTCCTTCAAATGGTTCCATCCGAGTACTGGCTGTTGTATCATTGTTCAGAACGTTCTCCCATTCCGGAAAGACGACAGTCATTATCGGCTTGCTGGTCGCTGTCACAAAAAATAAATTGCTACAGTAACTAGCTACTGCAAGAGAGTCCACCACCTGGGCTTCTTTTGATTTGACCACCAATGAAGCTAAAAGCGCACATTCGCTCGAGAGTAGAGAAAGTACGGAGTACCTCGTTACTTAACTGTGGTGGCTGCCGTTCAGCACGGAGTACTCTAGTAGTAGACTACTCTACTAGATTAGTACCAGGTAGAGTACATCTCAGTTTCAACTGCTCATAGCCCGATGACAGTGCCTCACTTTTTCTTCAAACCACCTCACTTCTTCTTCTATCCAGTCGAATGAATTGCAGTACACTAGACTACTACTAGCTAGTAGTACTAGACTACTCGCTTCTAGTAGAGTGGTACCAGTATTGTGTAATTGAACAATACTCGGATCATAGTTGTTTACCCGTCGTATTTAGTTGAATCTAGCCCGGAAACAATTGCACAAAGGACAGGCAAGGAATTCAGGCTTGAGCTCTTTCCTTTCATTGTTGGCAGCGGCTTGCATGGCCGGCGGCCTACAGCCTACTCAGTACAAGATACCTGGACTCAAATCTATCGTCTTTTCCAAGCTCTTCTTACTTCTTACTGTACTGACCGCCAACGAAGTCACGAAGTAGCAGATCATGTGCACCGTCAAAGAAAACCAGCAAAAACATACAATCATATTTTATATCTTATAAATGATCACACTACTGGGCACGTCCAAGATGTTGCGTCGGCTGATGTCCTTGATCGTCTTGAATGCACCTATACTTCTTCTCAGGACCCTAGTATTTCCAATTTTCCCGATTGATTATGTCAATGCGTTTGTTGCTTCAAATCTACCAGTCATTAGACATGGCTCATCGAATTCCTCAAATGCAAAAGAATATCTTTCCTCCGTGCCAAATGCTGCAGAAATTTACGTTCGCCACTGGGAACACCTATTGCAAGAAGAACACCACGCAGCTACGACGGAATTGAAAGAACGACGGAAACATTGGTCCCGTCAACGCCTTCAATCCAGTGGTGTTTCAATGTTCGATGTTAGTGCCGAACCAGACTCGGAGGTTTACGGAGAAAAATTGGTAAGGATTTATTTGGACCAGAACAGAAATGGTGACAATCAGGGAAACTACCGTAATTGGAGTGATCTTTACAATCGTGGTGATGTTCTGACTATGACACCTATGTTTTTGGGTGGAAAAGGCGGCCGTCCAGGGTTCCCCGCCAGTAGACGGCGAAAGGGCCAGCGCTTCTCCAGTGAAGATAAAAGCAGTAGTGGTCGAGGGAATCAAGAATACATGCTCCGTGAAGTTAGCGTGGTCGATGTTGGTCGCGATTGGATGACAGTCAGTGCGGGTCAATCGTGGCCTGCAGGTCTTTGGGAATCACGAAAACAAGCGGGCAGCTTTCAGGTCCAGCTAGATCGCACGGTGCCCCAATCATCATTGATTGCCCAAAAGAAGGCATTGGATTTGGTGCGACGAAGTAAGGCAGGACGAGCTGCGCAGCTCTTGGTGGATACTTTTGATTCGAATAGCAGCATTTTTGGAAGAAAAAAAGAACGGTTGCCGAACAAAGAATTTGTATCTACGGATTTACGGGCTTGGCCACCGACCATTGCAGATGATACAGCAGCCCAAGTGCCACCCTATCTTCGGTATCACCTTGTTGATGATGAACCACTATTATTGAATGCTGCCATTGCCGCGGCTATCAGAGAAGCCAAGAAGAAGTCGTCCTTTCAGCCAAATAAGCTCCAAGAGGAGGCTATTGCTTGGGCTTTACAAAGAAGCTTGAGTCTAATACGAGGACCGCCTGGCACGGGTAAAACACTATGCGCGGCTCTTCTAATATCTGCTGCAATACGCCTACAGCTTTCTCCGAAAGCAAATTTGACAGCATCAACGTCAACTCCTCGAGTCCTTGCAGTAGCTCACAGTAACGGAGCTGCAGATGTTCTCCTCCAAGCCTTGCTCGACATGGGCGTCCCTGCAGTTCGTGTAGGCCGTCCTGCAACCGTATCACCATCTTTGCGGCATCGCACGGTTGTGGCCATGGCAGAGAAACATCCAGAGGTCAAGCGTCTTCGTGCCAACGTGGTCGATAAGACGCTGGACACTGTAGAACGAAGTATTGCCGCGTACGAAGTTGGTCGCTGCATGAATGATATCCGATGTATGATATCATCAACAGCGCCAGTTGTAGTGGCAAGCTGCATTGGGGCGAATCAGCTGATGGAAGAAATAAGTAGCCGTGCTGGTCATGATGGACCGGTTTTTCAAATTGTGGTCCTCGACGAAGCTGCCCAATCTACAGAGCCAGCTCTCTTATGTGCTTTGGCAGCATCAAAAGCGGAACAAGCCATTTTTGTCGGTGATACTCGGCAACTCCCTCCAACGGTGGCATCGGAATCCAAGAAGTTACGCGATGGTCTTGGTGTCTCTCCAATGGCAAGGCTGGAAATTAGTCATGTTGGTGAACGGACCTTGGGTGTACAGTATCGGATGGTGCCAGCACTCTTACAGTTTCCTTCGCAGTACTTTTATGATGGGCTCGTCACATGCGCAGATAGCATATCCCAGAGTTCAGCGTCTGGACGGCTGCCTCCACCGAAGGGTTTTCCGTGGCCCAAATCACTACCACTGGCATTTGTGCAGCTTGGTGGAAATTTGGAGACTAATCATGACTATGGGGGCAAGTCAAATCCTACGGAAGCAGATCTGGTAGTGAAAATTGTGAATGCTTTGATTGTGGGAAGAGAAGTAACGGGATCTGGGGTTGCAGTCATCACTCCCTATGCCAAACAAGTTCAGCTCATCCGTGCCCTCTTGTCGTCAAGAAATATAAAGGGAGTTAAAGTGGGTACGGTAGACAGCTTTCAAGGCCAGGAAACGGAAATAGTTATTTTCTCGGCAGTGAGATCGAACATTTTGAGTGATATAGGATTCCTGCGAGATCCCCGAAGGCTATGTGTGGCGTTGACACGAGCCAAGCGTGGGTTGATCGTCGTGGGTGATCAATTGGTGTTACAAACTTCGCGGCCATGGAGGGCCCTAATTGAATCATGCCAAAAGCGCGGCTGCATGCTCAGTAAAGAGGATGTTTCGCCCCTGAGCAGAACAGCAAATGAAATACATAAGGCGACAACTCAAGAGAGGGCATCCAGCGATGCTGCGCTTTTTGCGGCTTTGGAGGCATCTCTGGAAGGCGACGATGGCCTCCAAGATTTATTCGACGAGGTTAAAATGTGATTAATCTAGCTAAGATTAGACAGCAACCGCACATTTGTAAGGAAGAGAAAATGACATGAATTTTGCACTTTCATGAGTGCATGTAAATCGCCATTCTTGGCTACTTGACCTTCAGGGATCAACAAGATATGTTGGTTATATTATGGTCGTCGGCATGTTTTACCATGGTATCTCGCTAGTGGGTTGACCGTGACAGCAACAAAGTAGGTGCAGCTTCTTACATAGTAGGAGAAATCTTTCTTGGTCTTGCTATAACTCGTCCCTTGTTGTGCGATCTGACGCTTCCTGCAGCGCCTGGCCCCTTCGTAGGAAGCGCCTTGTTTGCGCTGGATGCTTTTTTGGTGGAAATTTTTAATTTCTTACCAAAGGACAACATTTTCGTGATTTTCGAGCTTCGAGATGAAGCAGACATATCATCTGCCATGTCAAGAGAAGTCATATCCGAAATTGCCGATCGTAGTTCACGCTCGATAGAATCGTCGTCAAGTGTAGGTTTATCATTGCTTGGAACTTGCACATCTACAATAGGAGCATCAGCGTAGCTTTTCGTAGGCTCGTGTTTTTTCTCTTCAACGAGCGCTTTCTCAGGCTCAACAACGGCGAACTTCTTCTCTGCTGTCTCGTCGTCCTTGAATTCGCTGGGAATTGTCAGAATACCATCATCCTCGCCATTTTCCATCTTCATAGGGGCCAATTCCTGCTTCTTGACAGTTTTTTTCAGGGCGTCAGGCGCTGGTTTAGTGGAGACTTGCGGAGTATGAGTAAGGGCCACGGGTTCGGGCGCGGCAGAGTCCCTCTTGGTCGATCTTGTTTCCAAAGACGTGTGACTGGAGACGTCGCTTGTTTGATCTTGTTGATTTGCGATTGCTGTCTGTGGCGTATGCACCTTTACGTTGGTCTCTTGTGTGTAGGCAGGGCTGGCAACCTTCTTGCTACCCCCAACAAGATACAATTCCGATAGTGTCTTCTCCGAGTCTTCCTTGGCCTGTGTCTGTTGTTCAACAAGCTCTTCCGCATAGGCTTGCAAGTAGTCTAACTTCAAGGCCACATTAGTGACAAAAGTAGCATCCAAAGGTTTACCATCTTCTGCACTAGCATCGGCTTCTTTCTGTTTATACCACTTCTGAAGCTTTTGAATCTCAGATACAACCAGGCTGAACGAATCCTGAGTCTGGTCTTCACGACAACGAATCAAGTTCATGGCCGTTTCCAGCTGCGAAATTTTCTCATTTCGATTGTTCAAGGCCTTTTGCGCAACAGCGTGCTGCTTGCTCAGCGTTCTGGCGGCCATCTTTTCCCATGTTTTCTTGTTGTGAACCAGGACCGTAGAAATAATCTGGCTGCGTCGGTAATTGGGGCCATCTACGGCGCACTCGGCAGGCGTTCGTCCCTGGATATTACGGACAGTAAAACCTTCAGGAAACTCATCCAATACCATGCCAAGTGCCTGATCTGAGCTTCCGTGCATAAAGGCCAAATGTAAAGGCAACATACGGCGATCATCCGCACATCTCAATGTTGCTGGGCATATCTTGATTAGCACTTTGATAATGTTATCGGGTGCGCCATAAATGAGAGCCGCATGAATTGGAAGATGGGTCCACACGACCTTTTTCCTCTTTTCCTTCTTGTCGTACTTGGTGACCCACGTACATGCTTGGTCAGTGGGAGGGGATCTATCGGGGAAAAGTCCGCCAGTCCAGTATCCTGTCAACAAGAACTGATTCACCGACTGCCAGTTTTTAAGTTGGATCTGTCGATAAAGAGCAGAGCAATCAGTATCGTAGTCGCACTCAGGAAGGGAACGAATATCCCCGGCTCTCGTCTTTATATCTCGGTCGTGGTCGCCGCAAGAGGCGTCGAAAATAGACCAAAATGAGGACAACATTTTGACTGGGAGCGCTAACTTCTTGGGATGTAAACCTCAAATTAAATGAGATACTCTACTACTAGAAATAATAATGCGGTCACTTTTTCTTTTTCTTTTTCTTTTTATTTCTGGGCCCCTTCCGTTCCATAATTTAAGTTGCGGCCACTTGCACTAGACAACTGAAGGAAGAATTTGGGTATTTAGAAATAACATTTGCGTTGAGGACGTTGGATTGTTGTGTTCCGGATCGATGGGTTGTTATTCTGGTAGTCCAGGTGGATGTCGGTTATGAGCCTAACATTATTTCGATAGTCGCTCATCCACTCCTCCATATTCATCGAACATCTTTGGCAGTACTTCGAAACCAAACACCTGATTCATTTTTCATCAGTCTTATCCTGCTATTATCTACTATTATCAGTTCATTTCTTATTCACAGTAGAGTATTACTATTATTATTTTTGTTTGACTTAGACCCAAACATACAGACTTTCTTCCTTGTCGCAGCATCCAATTTAATCTCTTCTCACACTATCCAGGAACTACAGCTTCATTGCACCAGAATTTAATACGTAAACAGGTTTTCGGCAAAAGGGTGTCGCAGCCACACTCCAAGCACAAGAAAGCCTCCATTCTTGACGCGAGCCTTCCATTTAAGAGCTAATAATTAAACGATGGGAATCAAAGTCCGATTTGACGGTTTGGATGTGATGGCCATGGTGAGCCATCTCAACCACGTAGCATTGGGCCGGCGAGTCATTAATATTTACGAAGGAGACGCGAGTGATGCCTTTTTGTTCAAATTGGACCACAACGTCAACAATGCTGCTGCACTTGCCAACACCGTCAGCAACACTACCCAAGAAGCGGAGGGCGAACACAAGGAAAAATTGATGCTCTACTTAGAGTCAGGCATTCGATTCCACACGACAAACAGGATGCAAAACAATTCTAGTGGAGGAGGAGGTGGCGCCAACAAGAACCAGCCTTTGGCACCCTTTGTTTTTCAGTTGCGCAAACATTTGAGAGGGTTGCGATTGGAACAGGTATCCCAGCTGGGAGAAGGAGACCGCGTGGTCCATTTTGTTTTTGGAATGGGAGAACAACGACGAGCCTTACTGTTGGAATTATACGCCAAGGGAAACATTGTCTTGTGCGATGCCCAGTACAATATCGTGACCTTGTTGCGCAGTCATCAGTATGCTGGAGAGGGAGGAGTGCAAGTTCAGATTGGACATGTCTATCCCGTCACCTACGCGGCACGAAACGTCAAAACCCACAGTGACACTTTAGAAAATGAGAGTACAAACACAAAGGAAGAATCATCCGTCACAGCTTCCTCGTCGGCTCAGGAATGGGCTGATTGGGCCGAGCAACAAGTACGACAAGCTGCCGACTCGGCAGCTGCTAAAGCTGCTGCAGATGAGGAAGGACAAACTAGCAATATGAATAACAATACCGCAAATAAAAACAGAAAAGGTGGTGGCGCTGGCGGTGGCGGTGGCAGGAAAAAGGGTAAAAAGGATAAGCAAGTTGGTTTGACGCTCAAGACTCTTTTACTAAAACCGTCGTCAGGAATTTCGCACTATGGACCCAACTTTTTGGAGCATTGTATTTTATTGACCAAAAATTTTTACGAAGAAAATGTCAGCACGACGACAAAATTGACACCTCATACGCCACTTACAGTGTCAGATAACAATACGAGTGATAATTCAGCCGGTGCCAATATCCCGACGAACAATTTACCCTCTGTTTCGGATTGGGGTCAATTCTTACAAGTTTTGCGACACGAGTCAGCGAAACTGGATGACGATCCCAAAGCTACCGCTGCAGCACCACCGAAGGGATATATTCTGTATTCTGATAAAAACGCAACGAATGGTGAAAGCCAAGTAGAAGAGTCCAGCAATGGCAAGAACAATGCTGGAGCGGATAGTTTCTCGGACAAAGTACTTGAAGAGTTCCAACCGTTTTTATTGCTGAAGCAACACGAAGAACGCAAGGTTATGGAATTTGATACCTTTAATGAAGCCGTCGACACCTTTTTCGGGCATTTAGAGGCACAAAAACGACTGCTTAGAGCCGAAGCTGCCGAGCAAGCAGCCAAGGATAAACTAGAGAAAGTCCGACAAGACCAACAGCACCGATTGCACGGCTTGGAAGTAGAAGTCGAAAAAGTGCAGGAGCAAGCTCAAGTCGTCGAATTAAATGCTGACAATGTTGAGAAGGCACTACAAGTCATCAACTCTGCATTGGACAGTGGAATGGATTGGGAGCAGCTAGAATCGTTGGTCCATGTAGAGCAAGAAGAAAACCAAAATCCGATCGCATTGCTGATATATCAACTCGATTTGGACCAAGATTGTATGATATTAGAATTACCAACTGCCCAAGCTGCCTTTGGTAGCGATGATAATGAAGATGAAGACGATCAAGTCGGGGAGCCAGACGACACCAGTTGTAGCGGCAAGAAGAAACAAACGAACAAAAAAGGAAGTCATAATGGTGACGCAAATGTACCGGCGAAACGAAAGGTGAAGAAGAACCATGTTCTTGTTACGGTCTCACTGAAAGAGACTGCTCATGGAAATGCCAGCGAGCTTTTTGCCAGATATCGCAACATGAAGGAAAAGTCTCAGCGCACGGTCGAAGCATCCGCCAAGGCCCTCAAGGCCGCAGAGGAAACCGCCCAGCGCCAGTTGGCCGACGCGAAGCAGCGCTCAAAGCAGGCAACTAATACTGCCGTGGGTCAGATCATCAAGCCGCCGTGGTTCACAAAGTTTCACTGGTTTATTACGAGCGAAAACTATCTTGTGCTAGGTGGACGTGACGCACACCAAAACGAAGTTTTGGTCAAAAAGTACTTGCGACCAGGTGATGCTTACTTGCACGCTGATGTTCATGGGGCTGCATCGTGTATCTTGCGAGCCAAGCGTATTCGTGTTCCGGCAAAGGCTAAAAATAAGAAGGAAGGAGCCACAACAACGCAGACACTACCATTGTCAGACCAAGCGTTACGGGAAGCCGGAAACTTTACAATTTGTCGTTCGTCGGCTTGGGCGTCCAAGATGGTGACGAGCGCATGGTGGGTAGAATCTCATCAAGTGAGCAAGACTGCGCCAACAGGAGAATTTTTAAAGGTGGGCGCCTTTATGATCCGAGGGAAAAAGAATTTCCTGCCGCCAACACCGCTTGAGATGGGATTGGGCGTCATGTTTAGATTGGCTGCCCCCGAAGGAACGTTGGATCCTGTCACCTTTGCTCGGCACAAGAATGAGCGGCGAGATTTTGCTCTAATGGAGCTACTACAACAGCAAGAAGATGGAATCTCCGAAAGCGACGACGAAGAAAACCAAGAAGATAGTGTAGATGTTGCAATAGAACAAGGGCAACTCAACAACGGAGCTGAACTTAGTACAGCAAATGAGGTTTTATCCAAAGCAGGCGTCGAGAAAGCTTTTGCAGTGAACGAGACGGATGAAAACGAGACGGATGAAAACGATACGAAGGCATCTGCTGCAGAATTTCTGCCTATGTACAACACAGTGGAAGAAAAGGATACTCACAATACGCCAAAGCTGTCTCCTGAAATGAAGAAGAAGAAAGGCCTGTCTATCAAGGAACGAAAATTAATAAAGAAATATGGCTCTTTAGAGGAAGCAGGAAAGATTTTGGCTGAGCGCAAGAAGGAGCAACAAGGGGATGCTAAAGAGAAGGAAGTGTTGACTCAGCTTGCTGTTGATAAAGACAGCGACGAGGAGGACACGGCTAATAATAACCAAGGAACGATGAAACGAGGGAAACGCGGAAAGAAAAAGAAAGTTATGAAAAAATATGCAGATCAGGATGAAGAGGATAGAGAATTGGCTATGCTCGCTTTGCAAGGCGGAGAGAAAATAAAAAAGACGAAAGAGAAGCGTGTCATCGATCCCTCAACAGATGAGCAGAAACAGGCTGCCGCTGAGACTGCCGCTCTGCTCGTCAAGAATGCCTCCGAGGTCGCCGAGAAAGTCCCCGAAGATATCAGGACAGTACTTGCGGAGTGCGTCACTGTGCAAAGTAAAGAAGATGATAAGCCGATTGTTCGTTGGGACAAATTTGATGCTGATGTGTTGGAGCAGCTCATGGCCTTCGAAGGCTCACACGAGGCGAAGTTAGCTGCAGCCAAACGTCTCCTATTTTTGAAAAGCACAACGCGTATAGATAATTTTTCTGCTAGTTTGTCTGGCATTCTCCGGACAATCCGAAAATATGGCCACGTGAAGCTCGAGACAGAGACTCCTAAAGGCACCAATGATGGACCCAAACGAAAGACCAATGAAGAAAAGAAAGCAGCTGATGCAGAGTGGAAGGAAACTTTGGCCCAGGAAGGCATAGCAGGGGATGCTGGCGACGATGAAGATTTTGATATTGATGACACCGCGGAGAACAATAAATTGACTGGAAAGCCCTATCCCGAGGACACATTGATTTACGCCTTACCTGTTTGTGCTCCCTACCAAACATTGACGCAGTACACGTACCGTATCAAGTTGACTCCCGGTAACTTAAAACGTGGAAAGGCTGCTAGGCAATGCGTCGACATGTTTCTCAGGGGCGATACCGGGGGCGGTGCTAGCAAAAATTCAACTACAGCTTCCACGAGCGATGTTGGCAAAGACTTGATCAAGAAAGTCGTAGATAATGACTGGGTCCAGTGTCTGTGTGCTGACGTGAAGATTTCCGCCGCTGGTGCCAGTAAGGCAGTCAAGAAGCAAAAGGCAAACATCAAAGCAAAAGCTAAAAAGAAGAAATAAACAATGCATGTTTTAATTTTGATCTTGTGGCTCAGAACCAAAGAGGCAAAATATGTTCCAGGCACCGCAGTCTTCGTCGCATGTATAACGCGTTTCATGTTCTTGTCCGTGTCCGCTCGGATAGTGTGACAACTGGACTTCAATGTCCATTGTTGCATCTTGATTTTGAAGCACCTCAATGTCAATGTCCTCCTGAACTATGTTTTCCTGAACTATGTCTTGCTGCCGCTGCCCCGTGTCCGCAACTTGCGACTCTCTGCTTTCAATTTGGTCCGGGACTGAAAGTCGTTCTACTTCGACAGAAAATGGCTCTTCCTCAGGTGTTCTATACTCTATAGTATCGACTTGAGCCTCCTGATTGGTCCTTTGGATACGTTCCTGAATGACGAATACTTCGCTCTTTCCACTCGTTTTCTCCTCGTTACCGCTGTCCCCTACTAGAGTAAACAATCCCAAAAATGCACCCAGAAGTTGCTGAGGTACTAGTTGAGGCGGAGCTTCGAAGGGCGTTCCGTCAGGATAGCGATCTTCGCTACTCTGGCCCGCTGCTTCTTGCTCGTCTTCGGACGCCTGTTCCAGCTCTAAGAAAGCTTCGTCCAGAATATCATCACGAAACAATTCATTTCGCACTTCTGAGACACTAGCTGCTGTATCTGTATCGTGCTTCTTGAGCACACGATTACTCTCAACCGTCCCCAACGATTTCGCATTAGCGACTTGAACAATGTTTTCTAGCTCGGTTTCATACTCGATAATCTGAGCCGCAAACAGCTGATTCTCCATGCGAAGTTGTTGAACTTCTTCCTCTACGAAAGCATCGTGCTTTGTGGCGATGCCTTCCTCTTGCGCTTCCTCGTCGTTGCGAGTTAGAATGTCAACCTCGTGTTTCAGAATCCGAATTGTCTCCCTGAAATCAATTTCATTTTCGATTAACACGTCTTTCTCTTTCTGCAACGACTCTATCTTTTGGCTTGACAACTTCAGCTTTTCCTTGAACGACGCAATGGCTGCGGACTGTAATGCCAGGGCCGTCTTCAGCTGAAGGACTTTCTTTGAATCGGCAGCTACAATGTCCTTCAAGGTACTGCACTCTTGTTCCAAAGTTTTGGCTCTCGGCTTCCAGTACAGTTCGGCCGTCAACTTTCGATTTGACGCATATCCGGACAAAGGCCGGCCTTTCCTCTTCAAAGGGAAATCCATCATTTCTGTAGATGGTTGCACAGCGGAAGGAGTAATACCTGCGAGCTCAATAGTTGCGATGCCTGGAGGATCAGCAGGATACTGAGCTTGCCGTGAATGCTCTGGCATCTTGGTCTCACTCTTAAATAGAGCAAAAACACCAGCGAGTTGCTTTGGGTTGATATTCAATGCTCCGTGACAGGTTTGATCAATCTGTGTATCTTCTGCTTCTTCAGGTGTCAGAACTGGCTTTGCCTTTAATGGATCTACTGTTGTGATTGAATCAGCTTGCGACAGCCTCCCAATAGGTGTCTTGACCGTTTCCATGGAAGCAAAGGAGTGCACACTTTCATTCTCCTTTACGAACATATCAGAATGGAGAATTCCTGAGCTGCAATCATCTTCATCTAGAATGGCTGGAAGCATTGCCATACCGTTATTGTCTAGTGTTGACCAGCTTGTAGCTGCGTCCATTGCAGTCGTCCAGCTTGTGGTGTCTTCAACGTCATAGTCCTCAGAGGCACTGGTCTGTAATCGTGGAGTTGCACGCTCAATATTTGGGCTGTTGCTACAGTCAATGTAATTGTTGTCACTGGTATCGGTTGTATTGTGCTTATCGTCGGGACTATCATCACCATCGGTAGATGTATGGCTGAGGGCTGCCAGGTAGGGAGGCGATTCGGGCGAGGTTGCTTCGGGCGGTTTCTCATCATTTATTTTCATCGTCACAGTAGGAAATGTTTTGTTGCTAGATACTGGCCAGAGAGTCACTGCTTCGGTGTCAACTCGTTGGTCCTCCATGGTCGTAAATGGTCTTGTGGATTTAGTAGGATCAACTTTCGGGCGAGAAATCGAATGTAAGAGCGCTCAGTCAACATGGATAGCTAACCATACAATCGGAAAAGTAATTGTGCAGAGACTGTCTCAACGACTAACTGGATGCATGAGAATGTTCTGTAAAATAATGAATACGTGTGTATGGCAAACTTTCAATCGCGTGTGACCCCACAAGAGTGAGTCCGTTGACTCTGACAGACATGCTTTGTGACCACGATGTGAGACGGCAGTAAATACCATTCAACGCCGATCTCAATCCTCCACCAGCTCTGGTAGCTTCAGCAACTTCCTTAGATAACTGGGTCTGTCCACACGACTTCAGTCGAGTAGCTATGGGATAAGAATCGCTCGTGTAGGAGTGGGAATGAATCAAAAATCCAATAATATTAATTAACTCCAACTCTTTTGTTGACGCCAATTGAAGGCTCGGGTGTTCCACGAGGACTCAAACCAGGATGACCCGAACGAACAAGCAAGACCAGGAAAAAGCCGAGGAGTCGACCAAAAAATTAAAAACTCAGTAATAATAATCTCCGCTTTGACCTTCATGTGCAAAACATTGTTTCAAAAGCCCTCCAACTCTTCTCCTATAAACCTTGAAATAATCTCATAATCCAACTCCATGCACAGCACCTCCGCACTGTAGCGCAGCATTGCTTGTCCGACAATCTACTGCTTGCCCATAGCAGTTTCGGTGGCTCCTTTTGTTCTATTGGTGGAGTCCTCGTTGTTGTATACTGAGTATTATTTTGTTCCGTTCTACCAAGAGCTCTCTCTCTCTCTCGTTCCTTCCCGACTTCTTTCTAGCTAGAACGTGGACGACACCAACAAAGATCGTCACACAATGCCGGCCTTGGCTTTATCCCCAACATCACTCGATGATCCTCTCTTGAAATTTGTCGATACGGTCGAAGTAATCGATCGCATCAAAGTGATGAAGGAGCAGGAAAGTACAACCTATCTCGTATTTGATTATTTGGCTAAACACGCGGAACTCTTGAAACGAGTCAACAAGCCGATCGATGAGGATTGCCGCGTCAAAATGTGCGAGTGGTGCTATCAGGTTCGTCCTTCGTAAAATATAGAGGGGGTTTTAGAGGTTTTGTCTTCTGTTGGTTACTTGTTTGTCTGGCTCTTATCATTTATCATCACGTATACCTCCTTTTACACCCTCAAAACGATTGCTCCAGGTTGTTGACTTTTGTAAATTCAGGAGAGAGACGGTTTTGATTGGCATGTCGTATCTGGATCGGTTTCTCTGTTCCCGACAAGGACGATCCGCCTTGGCCAATCGCAAAGAGTATCAGTTGACGGCCATGACGGCTCTCTACATTGCCATAAAGATTCACGAACCCCTCGAGATGGAAACTGCTCTACTAGCAGATTTGTCTCGTGGATGTTACGAAGAAATGGAGTTTGTGCACAAGGAAGAAGAATTGCTGCAGGGATTAAAGTGGCGCGTGGGAGGCCCCACCTGTCTCGGGTTTATTCAACACTACTTGGCGCTCATTCCTGATACCGTCCATCCTGCTGTGGTCCAAGCTTTGATGGATTATGCACGATACCAGACTGAACTGGCTATTAGCGAACATTCCTTGGTGGATATGCCGCCCTCTGAAGTTGCCTTTGCAGCTCTGTTGAATGCCATGGAGGGAATGGATTTGCATTTGCTGCCACCCAAGACGCAGGCCAAATTTGTAAGGACTTTGGAAAAAGCGGCGGGAGTCAATGCGGACGATGTCGTTGCGATTCAATGTACCATGAGCATGCTGCTCTGCAATCTAGTGAAGGATGACGAAGAGGTACTAGATGTTGCGGATACATTTGAAGAAGAGTACGCCATGGCTACGTCCAAACACCGACAATCTCCTGTTTCAGTGACTCGAAAATGAACGTTGTAGACTACAGTCTGAATGACGCGATGAGGACATGACATAATTGGACACTTCGGCTCTACGGGGAAAGAGGACGACGAGGCCAACTATGTATAAAAATAGAATAAATGCTCTAGTAGTATTACAGACCGTTTTCAATAAGTTAAAGTGGAAACGTTGCTGTCATAGAGTGCAGTTTTGAAAAATAGTCGTGTTGCACCTTAAAGCTAGAGTCTATCATTGTAGGCACGGATAAAACCATACAGCAATGCGTAGACATAAAAAGGGAAATAGAAGTCGGCAAAAAGCTATTTATTCTTCACAGGAATATAAATACTTTTGGGCGGCCGCTAGCAGAAGGGAAGCAATTACCGTACACAGTTCCAGCCCCGAAGAAATGATGGTTCGCTTACCTTCGTATCATTTTTTGTTGTCGGAGATTTTTAAAGCCTGTTTTCATCTCTACAAACATATAGAAAGAACCCATCACACATGCACGCAAATAGGAGACAGAAATCTAGACAAATGCGTCACACGCGTTATAGGGCGACGCAATAAGCCACGAGGCGCAGATAGAGAGCCGTCGCCGACAATCTTGAAGAAGCGGCAATCAAAATCTTGTGGACAATGATGACTTTCATCAGTCATCAATGAAGATTAAGACGGAGAGGACGACGAGGCTATTTTTAGTCATGCTATTTGATTTTGTGTACAAAGCAGCGATGTTTGTCCCATAGCGGAAAAGGCCAAGGAATCAAATTTTGTGGAAGTCCTTCAGGAAACCTATGGAAAATTTCTAGGCTTTCAAGTTCGTTATCAATCAGACAGCGGGTCAATAGCCAAGATGCAAGGCGTAACATATTACTCGGCTATGCACCAGTTTCAGAATACGGAGCGGCAGGTGTGAGTGACAGCGACACGGCGCATTCAACAATAACACTATAGCGCTAGCTAAAAAACTCAAGCGGCGCTCGTATTTACGACCAAGATACCTTGGCAATTTGCAACAGTCCGAGGAAACAGCTAACTGGTAGTAGTTTCTACTAGAGAGACTAGAGTAGCTCGTCTCAAAATTTTAACTGATAGAGAACGAAATTTGCACGTCAAATAAATTCAATTAAATAATGCTCTATTACTAATAACTACTACTACTCGAGTAGTAGTAGACTAGACTACTATTCGAGTAGTAATGGTACCAGGTAACCGGAGTACCTAGCTAGAACATGCAGAAAAGCAACGATATCAATTACTGTACTGGAGTAGAATTTTTGAAGAAATGTGGTTGTTGTAATGTACCAAGCAGGAGGTACTAGTAGTAGTCTACTACGAGTACTACTACCAATAATAAGTACTATCTTGGCCAGCATCCTGTACAGTAGACTACCAGTACTGCTACTTTTAGGAGTGTACTACCTGGTACTAGAACTATTGTTAGAAGTGGCGGAGTCCTCCCGGATCTGACGAGTACTTGCCATTAAACAACTGGTAGGAAGTGTCTCTGAAAAATAATATTGGAACGGGAAGCTGCTTAAACAAGCTAATCTCATTCTGACGAAAAACCAGAAAGCTTCTTTTGCACAGTAACATATAGCAGGATACCACGACCACAACGATCACTCAATCGTAGCCAAGAAATATCTTTCAGCAGTTAATCCCCGGATATTCGATTTTGGTACTACTAGTAGTGGTTATCAATTCAAAGTACCACATATTCAACTATTCAACTCAGAAAGCAGATTCTCTCTTTATCGTGTTTCTTGTTTGCGAAACGTAGCAACATACCGTTCATCTGCTTCTTAGTTTGCTTCGGGAAAGTTAACATCGAAACGACTACCAGCATCTCTTAATTATTTTTCCGATGGTCGTCCAAGGTAAATTCTCTTTGCAGCTCGTGGATGCGGAGTCACGGCAACTACTAAAAGAATACCTAGGTCCTAGTGGTACCGTGCACTATGCTGAAGCCAAACCCAACGGAGAATATTTTCTGCGATTTCAAGTGCTAAACGACGATGCCAATGCCAAAGTGGATCAACCTACCGACAGGAGCGAACTTGCGGCCAATGAGATAATGTATTTTCGTCCATCTGTAGACGGGAAAGATTTGGGCTTTTATACTAATTTAACACAAGAGCAGGGCGCCCGGGATGTTGGCTTGTGGACGTATATTGATGGTATTGGAACCAACCAGGCCCTTAAGTTTGAAGCTGTGGCTAATACCATGCAACCACCTGTCACAGTCTTAGCATCGGCAAACAATGCGGATGGAGACGAAACGATGAATACTGACTCCAAATTTCAGGGCCCTCCCAAACTCTTCATGGGCAACGTTCAGGTTCATGTCTCCAGGGCTGTTTTTACGGGTAATCAGAAGCGCGTCCACATTAGTCTCCCCTATCTGACCAAAGAAGAAACGGTCATTGCTCCAGCCGCAGTTTCCATTTCTGCCTCCTCATCGCTGCACGAAGACGAGACGGGTCCAGGGACCAGTTTAACTTTGGCATTAGGCTCACCCACCGACAGTAGAAGCAGCGTTGGCGATCATGGCCACAACTTGCCGAAAACAAATTCTATGGAATGTGTGGGTACGGCCAATCAAGATGAAGTTCCCATCCTGCGATCAAAAGAAGGATCTCATCGCTTTCAAGAGGAGGTAACGCAAGAATGCCCAACCTATCAGCCTGGGGAATTGCTTGAGACTTTGACCATCCATTACGGTAGCAAAGCTGCCTTAGTTCATGCAGGAATCTTGGAGTTTGATCATGTCCCGGCTGTACCGAGTGAATTTGTACCGATGCAAAGCGTAGAAGGTGCTACCAAGTCCGTCCGATGCCCAACACTCTTGCCATCAGCCAACACGGCCAACGAATCTGCGAAGGCGCCCACTCTATCGACGGCTGATCTGGTGCCCAATCCTTTGTCTAGCGTGCACCCAGAACGTGCTGATTCGAAAGCAAAGTCTACATGTACTGTTGCTGATACTTCAGTTGTCAAACACACTCTCTCTGAAACGGCGAAATTGGAGAATCAGAGTCGTTCTGCGCCTCCGGTCAAGAAGGCTCGAGGAGCGATAAATAGTACCACAAGGGATCCAATGACAGCGACAACCGAAATATAAGCCACTGCTACCGTGTCGAACAATTCAGACGAGCATCACTGTACTTTTTGAATAGCGGTTGTCAATGTTGTTGGCTCTAACGTGAAAGGGAACCTGCATTGACGTACTCGAGTAGCAACATTGAAGGTTCATGTCTCGTATTGCTCTCGTAAAGTTCCGCCACAAATATTTAAGAAACACAGGATTTGGTGTTTATGAATTGGCAGTGAACTGGATATATTTCTTTGTAGATGCCCTTGATTAACCATCCGCGGCCAGGAAAATTTTACTACGTAAACCATTTAAAAAAAAACAAGAGTGCGCCTACAGCTTTCTAAAATGTTACGTAATTGATGCGCATCATCTCGTCAGCGTCAATGCCCCAAATGTGTAGTCAACTCCTTCAAATAAATGGGACACTCAATATTCCATACACCCAGTCGTAGCACCGTTGCCTTGGTGTAAGACAAACCCATTTTCTGTCCTCAACTTTTTCGCTGAGGGAGCCGAGCAACCAGAGGCAGTACGTTTCATGAGTGCTTTCTTGAGCGCTTCGGCATCTTCAATGGCCAAAAAGACGTGTCCATCTTCTGGAGTGGAACAGCAGTGGACAATTACTTGATCTACAAACGTCCCTGGCTGATATGCTTCATCACCGTCACAATTGTTCCCAAAGGACGAATAATGCCTTTCTTTGACACCTTCATAGATTTTGACAGTCACCTTCCCCATGTGTACCATGTCGGTGTAAAAAGCCGCTTCTTCAATGAGACTACGACTTGTTGTATTCTTAGGCATGAGTGTAGCTTGTTGAAATTGAATGGGCTCGCTGGTCCCGGTTAAAGTGCCATCCGTGTACGACATCAAACCAACATCGAGATATCCTCTGTTTCGGCTCAAAATTTGCTTATGTCGGATATAGGAATCGTTCACGTTGCAATACCATAAGTAGACACGATCTGGGTCGTCTCCTCCTACAATCTGCATTCTCACATAGTAACCCACCCGAGGGTCTACTTGAGAAATGGTTTCCCCTGACGCTGGATCTGTGTGCTCTGGGCATTTCTGCCGATGGTAGGCATCTACAATCTCGATAGAAAAGACACCTCCATGAACCACCATACTTCTTGGTATGCGATAATTAACTATAGGAGGGACAATCGGTGTAGCCGACAAAGGCCAAGTGCTAGACTGTTCGTAATACTTTTTGTTAGAGAAAGTGTAGAGTCGACTCCGTTTGTTCCATTCTGCATTGGTTTCCTTTTCATCATTATTTTTTCGTCCACCATACTACTACTACTAGTAGCTACTAGCTACTACTAGTACGCAGAGTAGACTACTAGTCTAGGTCAAAGTGTGGGAAGAACTGTGCGGCTACCCAAAAGTTCCTGAAGGAGTAGCAGGCGACCTTTAATTTAATTACGCGTTTCCGTGTCATTATTTCAAAATTGGAAGTTGCACTGACTGGGCAACTGTGTCGACTTTCTGAGAAATCTAAGCTCACAAAATCACATCTGTTTTCTGTTTCTCGTCTAGACTGGACTGCGCGCAGTACACGAGTTCATTGTCTCAAAACATCATCGGCTCGGGTTATTTATTATTATTCGTTATTAGACCACGACAATCCTCTGTGATTTTCTTCGAATTGTTGGATCAAAAGTCGTTAACAATTTGAGTAGTTAACATCATGAAATTTTTTGAGCAGGACCAGACTGTGTGAAGTGTGAAGATCGCCACAAGATTTAAAAAGCAACATTCCTGCTGCGATACCAGCACGAAAATTCCCTTACACCATACCACAAAACAAATAATAACTTCCGTCATCACCAATTGCCATGAGCAACTCGAGAGAATATCCTGCTGCACGAAAAATTGTGGAAGAGATTCGTTTTTTAAATGTCCGCACAGAGGATTTCGCGGCCTGTCATTCGGTTGACGACGAATTCACAGTGATCCGACGCAAGACAGGAGATTTGAAAGCGTCTTGCCGCGCCAACGAACCAGGATTTGCGGGAAGAATCCGCGAGATCAATCAAGCGCATCGTTACTTGAAGGACCTTTACGAGGATGGCGTCATTCATTCTTTTTCGCAGCTTTTACAAGATCCGCATACTTTTTCTGATCAAGAGGAACGTGAAACTATGCTGAAGAACAGAGCTAATGATATCCTGAGTGGCGAAGGTACTTACTGAATAGATGACTCGAGTAGAACTATGCAATGGTGAAGAGCAAGAACGCCCAGGAGCAATAATGTACCTGCAATGACAAGGTTGAACGCCTTTATGGATAGATCCGTAGCAGTAGGATGAATCTCGCTGGCGATGCACACCATCATATCAATAAATAGAAAAATTCCAATTGTATTGCCTACCAGCTATCTTCTCCTTTTTGCTATCCAGCCATGAATGCAGCAATTGTTTGCAATTGTAATCGCAGCTACTGTTTTTTTTCTACCGAATATTAAATGTGGGAATCCATGTAGGATAAAGGTCGAAGTTCCAAGCTCATTCTTTAAGTACCTGTGCGTTGACCGAGAGCTTCCCTGTGGTAAAACCTTGGCGGTCCGATATAAATCCGATAGGGCAAATGCAAATGGGTGGTCTCGCCGCCATCTCAAATCAGCCCTCAACTTTTCAAGCTCTTCAATTTTTGTGTGGCTGCTGATTGACAATCTCATGGATTCTGCCTGACTATGAACTATGAACTATGAACTATGAGCGATAGGAAACTACACGAATGGTTGTGAACACAATCCAACTTAAAGGAAGCATCGACGGCTGCACAACATGAGTTGTGTTGGCCAAGAGAAGGTTGGGAGGAAGGTTGAAAGTTAGACCCCAATGCTTTACAAGGGGGCGAATCGCATTTTGGGAAGGTCGGCAAAATTTTGGAAGGGGCCGATAAAACAACTTTTGTACTACTACACGTTGACGCCTCATGTTTTTCTGAACGAATGCGAGTGAAAATAGAGCAGCAAATGCTGGAGAGAAATGAATGGAGTAATTGTGCGTGAGGATGTATTTTGATCCGAGTTTGCGAGCGAACAACAAAACGAGAACCCTAAATAATTGTTACTAAAAATAAATAATAACAATACGAATAAATGAGAGATCGTAGAAAAATAAGAAGCTTTGCGGTGACATCGGGCTTCTCAGCGTAAGGATTGCTTTGTCACTAATTAATGGCTCTAGTAGCTGGAATAGAAGTATCATAAAACAAAATAATTGATTGAACTTTTGAATCCACCTGCGAAAATATTTTCTTCACATGCAACTATGATGGCCAACTCTCTTTCTGTTGTTTTCTTCTTCCTTTCCATTCTATGTTTACCCGAATCTTCGGCGACAACTTTTGGAATTCAGCAATATCCTCTTTTCGGGATTCGGGCGGGGTATGTTCTGCAGAATATGTGACATCGGGGTAATCGTCTGCAGTTTTGCTTGTCCTTTGTAAATTAATTTTTAAAGACATTTTATTCCTTTTTCCGCTTTCAAATGTTGATGCGGCAGTGCTGACACCAAGTCGACACCCGCGGACGATTACCAACGTGCTCAAAAGGCAATCTTTCATGGTTTGGAGCAGATTGAAGCCAAGCTGCAAAAGGCAGTGGCAGACGAGGTCCATTCCATCTTTGATGCTGAAATGGATCACGAGCAGCGTACTAAAGTAGCAGAACATGCCAATAAAGCTGTAAAGAAGGGCGTTGATACAGTTAAGTTCTCCGGTCGCGATTATTACAGGGCACAGCATGGGGCGCTTTGGGAACAACCAGACAACAAACCTACTAGCGAAGATCATAAAATATTGCATGCCATTGAAGCCGCAGAAAAGGCTGTGCTCCATGCAGTAGAGGAAGAAGTTGACAGTCTTTTCCATGCCACACACGATGGGAATCACCCATTGAAAGATGAGCATCCCAAAGTGGCCAAAAAGGCCAAGCAGGGTGTAAAGAAGGGTGTCCAAAAAGCCAAGAAAAGCGCCGAAGAAACGCAGAATATTCGTAAAGGATGGGTGACGGAGGGGGATACTGCATCGGTGGAGGCATACATGAAATCTGTCAATGGCATGTATGGTTTGGGATACTAAGGCTGGTAACTGCAGCGAAGATCTACTTATTTCGCCACTTTTTACATACATGACTCTGCAATTAATGCACATTCACAGATCAGCCTTCTGAATCTGAAAGCAGAATGCCCGTGGATATATCTATACAACGTTGTAGCCAAAGAAACAAAGGAGCTACATATAACTTTACAACGCAAACCAAGAGTTAAATTTCTCTACTGGAACTGTAGATACATTCTGAATTCTGATATCTTTATTAAGTAAAAAAGCAGAGAATTTATGATGTGTTATCACAAGGGGAGAGTGCTGACTTCCGCGGCCATCGAAATGCCTAGCTAGCTTAGTAGCTAGGTAGTATAGAACGGTAGTCGTTTGGTTAACAGTTGCAAGTTAAATAACTTTCAGAAAAGATCAACAGGAACAACCGCTGATGCTGTGATATGTGGAGCTTACGCACTACTTGAAACTTCTAAACAACAAGCTAAGCTCCGGATTGCTCGGTAGCCAACACCATTGTTTGGTGATACTACTCATCCATGCAACCGCCTTCATTTAGACTTCTCATAGGAAGTTTTTGGACGGCCTTGGGGAGTTATCTTCCAATGTCAGCTTCGTAGGAAGCGTTCCGATTTGCTGGTGCGCTTCGACTTTGGTGTTCCGGCAAGACATTTCTGTCGCTAAATTTAATCGTGATTAAATAGTGCGTGCTGGTTTGTTCCTTAAACACTTCAACGGAAACGGCAACTTTTGGTGCTCTGGAAGGTGCTCCCATTCAACAATACAGTCATCAGGACAAGACCGATTCTTCCCTTCATTTTATTCACAATAAAGCAAAGATTAAAATGAAAGCTAACAAGAAGGATAGATGCTTGCTCGTGCCATCCTCGGAGATAACCAACAATGACATAATTTTGGGTAGGGGAGGTGCCGCCATTAAGAATCAAAGCAATATTCGGTGAGTCGAATGGTATATGTTATTTGTTAAGGATGGCTGTGTTGGGAGCTGTGTACAGTCTGTTGGCCAAGGTTACTTAGGAATAATAGTTCCTTAACTTTTACATCAAAGACAATGGTCTTGTTGTCTTGTGCTCTTCTGTGTCACTTTGATGTAATCCCTCCATTCGAATTGATTCATCTGTCGTCATGCTCTCAAAACTCAAAAAATTCTGCGTCGTTACTACTTCCGAATACTTAATCTTAAATATGACGCCAAAAGATACCGCACAATAGTCCGAGAGCACAAGAAGAACTACCAGACCTATACACGCCACGAGAAGACAAAGCTAGCGGAACGGTTGGTGTGTCAATGGCAGGAGCAAGACCCTCCAGGAAGATTCCTGGAGAAGGATGACGCCAGCGGCTTTTACTACGCTATATCAGAAAAGGCTGCGAGAAAGAAGACAAGTCAACTCCTTAGGGAAGGAGCTCCCAAAATCCGACGTCTCCTTAAAAACGAATCAGATGAGAAAAAGAAAAGGGCTGCAACACCTTTGCCCGATCTTATCCCAGCGACTGCCGCAGGCGCGAAGACTCCTGGTGCCGAGCATATTCTCACCGAAAACAGGACTGTTCTTAATAGTCCCTGTGCCCATGGGGCCGCTCTAAATAGTCCCCGTGCATATGGAGGAAACGCTGCAACTCCCTTGAAGCAAATTATACCAGAACAAGTGAATCGATCCACACCTCTGCAGCCCGTTCGGTATCAGTACTATCACCATCCCGTCTCGCCTCAGCCATGGTATTGTTATGCCCCTCAAGGCCCACCGATGTCAACGATGATGGCCCAGAAGCCAGGATTCACGACTCCTTCTCCTATCAAAAGGAAGAGAAGCTCGTCCACGACAGGCTGCGCAGTGTCCAGGAATATTTTCGACTTGGCTGTCGGCAACTATGTCTCTCCGGAGACGACTCACGATGAACCTTCACCTTTGCTCATTTCCCCTTCGAAATCGTTTGAGTCTTTCTCTTTAGAGGAGGACCTGAATTCCTTTCAAGCCTCATGGGAATTCGATGTTGATATCCTCGATAATTGCAGAGATATTAATTCTTTGGTGGAAGAAATGGACAAGGAGGAAAAATATGTGAACGATGAAAACAAATTTGAAGTTGCATCAAACAAGACGATAGCAATCAACGAAAAGAGTGGTTCCTATACTATATCGAACAGTGCAGATGACCTCACTCCACCTCGTACAAATCTTCTCCGTCAATTATCCACATTAAAAACGTCTGCTTGTACCAGCCCTACGAGTACAAGAAGAGAAGAAGAACATCAAATGCTTTTAATGGATAATTTTGCTTCCTTTTCATTTGACAGCTTGAACTCTATTGATGCTGGCCCCGCCACATTTGATATGGACGGCATTGTGTCTCCGGACAGCCACAGTCTAGAAGGCAACTTACCGACCGCCGTCGATATCTTGAACGAATTGGATAAAGAACTGGAAGCCGAATTCTTGCTTTCGTGAGACTTTTGCGAGTTTCAAGCTACGTTAACTATCCGATCAATTGTTCTGTAAGAACATTTCAAAAAAATTCATAAAATACATACATAAACATTCATAAGTACCCTTTCGAAAAACATTCCACGACTGACTACTAGCTAGTGTTCTCTGGAATAGTAGTGAGTAGAGCGGAATTTATTGACTGCAACAAAAGACTTCCATTATGCTCTTTCGTTAAACCGATTCCATGCCTATCAGAGATACAAGTGGGGTCATAATATGAGACGCCCCTGGGACGAGCTGGGCAATTAGAAACCTTGGAATGCTCCGCTAGCGCCACCATTCATTTGGCTTCCGCCTTGACCACCCATCATGTTGTTGTTGTTGCCTCCCATACCGCCACCACCGGCCATCATCTGCTGTTGCATCATCATCATCATCTGCTGCATTTGTTGTTGCTGCTGAGGAGTGGCGTTTGCCATAAATTGTTGCATCATCTGAGGGCTTTGCATCATCATCATCATTTGCTGTGGGTTCATCATACCTTGCTGCTGCTGCTGCTGCTGCTGGGGCGCAGGCTTAGGCGCCATGGCAGCTGGATCCAACATTCCAATCGCACTGGCATTTCCGCTGCCACCACTGGCCATTACGTTGGAGTTCATTCCAGCTACAGGAGGAGGCACCATACTCATGCCCATCCCTCCACTCATTCCTGCGGAATTGTATGCTGACATTTTCGGAAGACCGTCAATGCCGGCAAATGACATGGCCACGTTCTTGGCAGTGTTTTGTGGCGCGGCCGCGCCTACTCCCTGCTGCTTGTCTTCCAAGTACTGCGCAGCAGCAGGATTGGCGACAATGGGTTGGTTGAGTTTATCTTGCTGGCCAGTGTTTTTAGATAAACCATCCAGTGAGACCAAGTTTCCAAATGGATCTGAAGATGCAGCTGCGGGTTTCGAGGCCTGCTGTCCGCCTTCGAAGTCTCCAAAATCGTCGTCATCGGCAACCACTGGTGCCGGTGCTGGTGCAGAGGTAGCGGTGGCGCCGCCCATCATTGCATTGTAGCCACCCATTACATTGGAACCTCCCATCATTACGGTATTATTCATCATGGCATTGGCTCCACCCATCATGCCTGCTTGCTGAGGCGTACCTCCACCCATGTTCATGTTTCCGAACATATTAGCCATGTTATTCATGCCGCCTGCACTCATAGGTGGTTGTGTGCTAGGTGCCGCAAACGGATCGGGTTGTTGTGGTGCGTTATTGCTTTGGGGTGTAGGGATCGCAAACGGGTCAGCTGCAGCGGCCTGTTGTGAAGCATTGTTGTTGGGGGCGTTGGAGAACGGATCCCCCCCAAATGGATCAGAGACACCGGCAGCTGGGGCAGCAGAATGGAATCCCGAAAATTCATCTTCATGGCCTGCTGAAGCGGGGGGAGCTGGTGTGGGAGCTGGATCATCGAAAGAAAAGAGATCGACTTCTGAAATTATTAAAAGCAATGAGGGAAAGAAGGATGGGTTTAAGATAAGCAAATACTTATTTCAAGCTGCAGGCGCAATCAACCGGATTCAGACCAAGTTGCAGAATTCATACCTGGTGCAGGAGGAGCGGAGTCTGCCGCTGGAGCCTTTTTCTTTTTACCTTTCTTGGTGCCCTTCTTCTTGGTCGGAGCCTGCGCAAAGGTGGGAGAGGAAGAAGTGGCCCCGCGGTCTTCATCGTCATAGCGCCCACGAGCACCACCACGACTGGATCTCCCACTATCGATACCACCATCACCGTATCCTCCGCTACCACCGCCAGACTCCCAGTCACCACCACCACCTCCACCACCACCACCAGCCGAATCCCAACCTCCACCGGAGTATCCTCCTCCGCCTCCACCAGAGGACGAAGCTGCTCCGGCCCTTCCTCCAAATTTTTCTCTCAATTTACGCGCTTTTTGTCTCTCTTCTCGCACGCGGTCATTGTCGCTCAAAATTTCCACCAATTGCTTTGATTTCTCACGTACACCCAAGCCACGATCAATGGTACCTTCGTAGTAGTTAAACTGGTGCAATTTCCTCAAAATATGTCCGTGGTTTCGGGCATCGTCGACGCATCGTTCCGAGCCGTTCTTGACTAAGTGCTCCACGAGTGTGAGGCCTTTGAAAATTACGCGCCAGGCCGAAGGGCGCTGCGTCTCGACATTCTCCCAGGTGATTTTGGTGATAATAGCAAACTTCTCGTAGTCAAAGGTATCGCGAGCAATTTGATTCATAATCGAAGAAGAAGCACCCCAGTTCTTGTGCGACAATACTTCGTAGACGCGAGCTTCGACATCCGTCTTTGGTTTCACTTGATTGAGACTGCAGTCAGATTGTTGGTTTAATCGACAAATGCAGTAATTAGTAATGTATAACATTTTGTCAAAACGATGCCAGCAAATCGGTATTTTCACGAGGATGGAGACAATGAAGACAAAACAACCGACATCCCGGAATCACATATCCCATTATCCCACAGATAAAAAGAAGAGGACACGGTTAGTAAACTCAAATTAATTTCATTCCATTCCTTCTTCTCCATCACAGTGGTCCACCACAAAAACGCAGTGCCGACCACATCCAGAAACCTGAAACATATCTCCTCTTGCAGCAACAAATATCTCAACAAGCAACTTACGCATCCTCCGCCGCATTGCGAATCTTATCAATGTTTAAATCTTTGAGCAAGTCCATTATTGATACGCCAAGATTAATTAACCAGATTAAGTAAGCAGAAGCAGTGCCACAAACAATGCCTCTCCATCTATCTGCCAATGATGAAAAATCCTTGGGAGGATTTGGTTAGCTCGAGGCGTGGAGTATGCCAGCCAGCAAGTCATTGTGAAGGGCTGGGCGGGACTTATTGGGTCCAGAGTTCGAAGTGACGGCCAGACGGAAGCTTGCTAGCTACGGAGTATTTGGAGTAGACAAGCTAAAGAAGTATTCTACTGCTACTAGACTACCCACGAACACTTACTGAGTACGAGAACTCATTTTTACTCTCTGCCACTTCACACTCCTACTGCAACTACTACTCTAGCAGTAGTAGTAACCAGCAAGTACTGCAAGCAGCTGCCGGCTGTGGCAGATTATAATTTGCTCTGTGCAACTTCTAGCTAGTAGTAAATCAGTAGTGATAATGATCGACCAGTGCGTTGCAGACAACAGGAGAACCATGATGGCTTGTGTGATTAGCAATACCTGATTCTCTATCATTCTCCCGCTCCGGCACCAGCTACCATAACCTGTGATACGCTGCAATCTAGATTCGCAACACAACCGTTGCGTATGGTTCCATACATTTCTGTATTTGTTCCTGAACGTACCAGCTTTGCACAGGTGTCTAACGATCCTTGTCTTTGGCACTGCTAACATCCTTGAGAATTTCGGCAAACTCTTCCTGAACGGCTCTGCTAGACATGGATGTAACCCAGTACACATACTTGTTTGCTCCTCGAAAGACAGTAATGACAACAATAAACCAGAGCAGGGTTGCGTGGATTTTCTTGTTCGACAGACAAGCATAAGCCACGGTCACCGTGGCTAACCAAATACCAGTGGCGTGCATTGTCATTAGAACTATAAAGTCTCTAGTCTCGTAGTCTCCGTCTTGTTGTTGTCGGCGACTTTCTTCAGACGACCTTCCAAACAGGTGCCCCACCTGCTCGCAAATACCATCCCGTAACACGCAATGAAAGGGTGTATCGTAGGAGCTGGTCGGTAGCGGTAATCCATTCTCGCAGGTGCGACGTCGCACCTTACGTGTAAGATCCAGTCCCCAGATGGACATCCATGTCACGTAGGGGACAAACCAGAGAATATACAGCAACATGGAGTTTCCCGCCACCGTTCCCAATCCTTGTCCGGGCAAAAAGAATGGCCCTTGTTCTGGAAAAAATACGACCCTGTCCACAATATCTAGTTTAAAGAAGGAAGGCCAGGCTTCTAGTATTTCCTCTGCGTGCCACAGGAAGGTATATACGAGGAAGGGCGGCGTCAAGTGAATAAATAAGGAAGTCATCATTTTGTTGTCGTGAAATACCATGGCCACAAAGGGCATTGCCACAGTAGCTCCTAGCAAAGGGCCACATCCAATCCCGAGAACAGCCAGGTACATGTGTTTCTGCCATGCGTAGGGCAAATCAAAGAGGTATCCAGGACTCCAGTTGATGGACATGTAGTACAAGCTGAAGATAATGACAAATGTCATAACCCAGCAATAATCCAGATAATATAACGATTGTCGGAGAGGTTTGGCGTGCCAGTCTTGCCAGAATTTTCGCGGAATTAGCGCAGCAGCTTCTATGAACCAAAGAAGCCAAAAATGCTCGGGAAAGTTCCCGAAGACGTAGGCAACGAGCATCGTGTTCAAGACGCCCGCTGCGAAGTTCAATTCGTTGAACCCTTCCTGAATTCTTTCTTGCTCGTGTCTCTGTACAGCAGAAAGTACTTTGCGGATTGTCTGGGCTTCGCCAATTTGATGCAGAAACAAAGGGGTATCTACGTCCGCAGGAACCGAGGTATTTTTGACGTGGTTGATGCCGTTCTCTCTGCCATTTCTATTAGCCATTTTGCCGGCCTCTTTTTTGTGTGCAACTAACTGGACACCGGACACCGGACCAGGAAAAATGTCATTCATTTTTTGTTTTGTGTTGCATATCGGTCACCGTCATGACGTCTTCATCGTGAACCAGCAGTCAAACTTGACTTACACTATGGTGAACAGTAGGCGTTGACTTCTAAAAAATTGAGGAATTTGGAGACACGACTGGTCGTCTAGAAAAAGATGGATCTTGTTGAACAGCACCAAAAGCTGCGCGACAACGGCTCGGGGACAACATTTTTGGCAGTCCCAGCCTTTCCGTGCCACTCCACTTTTTGTACCACAGTCAAATTATTAAAGAAAAACAAACTATCAAATACCAAATACTCTTATTCTCGGCAAGGTACAACCATGAGGCGAGTTCTTTTTCTCCTCTGTCTCTCTGGGCTTTTTCTTGGATCCGCTGCTCTCGAAGATGACCACCGTTTGCGGACCAATGCCCGAACTGGTCTCCTTTCCCGATCAGATATTCAGGGAGACAAGCAAGGATTGCGTTCCATTAGCCGCAAACTTCAAGATGCTGTCATTACTGTTGACGAGTACGAATGTAGCGAGAAAACCAACTCTTTCAATACCACCATTTACATCGATTTCAAGACTGACATATCCAATTTAATGTCTGATGACATTGCCGCCCTCCAAGAAGGATTCAAACAGTCCTATAGTGAAGTTAACTTCGCTTTGTGCGACGGTCCTTACTTTCGAACACTTTCCGAGGTCACCATGGAGCCTCTTTCTAAGAGGAATGTTAACGTCGCTCTCCGCAAGAATATTTTGGCCGTCCAGGTTGTTGCCGAATGCCGCAATTGTACACAAGATACTATTTTTAATGCCCGTGGCCATGAAAGTGATAACTCTGCGAATCTTGAAATTCTGACAGCAGATACTTCTGTGACCTTCAAAAATGTCGGTGGTGAAGAACTAGCCGAAGTCGAGGATGGAGATTCTGTGGTCGTTCTGGATACCTGCGTTTGCCCGGCAGATATCACTCCCGCTTTAAGAATGCCCACCGAAGCAGAATTTTACCAGATGTTCCGAAAGGCGGTCGCCGGCATCGAAAACAAGAATCTCCCCGAATCGTTTGGCGTTTACGAAGTGGAAACGTACGAGTGCTCGGCAAATGTCAAGTCATTTTCATCGGATGTTTACATTCGATTGGACGGAAATATGTCGGCCATTGCAGAGGCTGATATTCGAGCGGTGGAAAAATCTTTCATTTCTGCATATAACGACTTGGCTTTTCAATTTTGTGATTTCCCCTATTTCCGAACCGTCGTGAATGCCACTCTTGATATGACGAATATTGAATTAGGACAGCAGAATAAGCGGAAGCTTCTGCATGAAGATATTTTTCTGGACTTCAGCGAAAGTGTTCTCTTGTTGGACCCACCATATGATGCCAATGTTCTCAAAATGAAGATTGATACAAAATGCAAAGGCTGCACCTCTGATACAGCTCTATTTGGTTTTGACAGCGAGGCGGCAAAACAGCCTGAGCTTTCAATTGCTGCAATTCTCACTCGCCTCAACAATAGATTTCGGGACGGGTCTAGAACCTGTATTTGTCCAGCTCATCCCGAACCTCTTCTTCGTGCTCCTACAACTTCCGAGTTCAAAGAGGCCTTCAGTCTTGCTTTGGCCAAGGTGCGAGGTGATGGTTTCTTACGATCTGTCACAGCTGTCGAAGATGTACTTGAAATTACCCAGGTTGACTGTAACTTCAATGAAACAGCGTTTACTTCAACTGTCTATGTAAACCTTCTCAAGCCCTTGGAAGCAATGACTGATTTGGAAAGATCTATTATCGAAGATAGCTTCCTCCAGAGCTACAACGGTTTGGCATTTTCAACTTGCGACCAGTTTTTCCGTGATCTGAACGACGTTAAGCTCCTGTCTACGACCTTCCGCCGCCGTCAGTTGCAGGAACAGGAGGGCAACACAACAGACATAGCTCTTATAGAAGAAGATACGATGACGAATGTCACAAAAGAAGTATTCCCAGCAGTCTTCAACGTCCGCGGGAAATGTCGAAACTGTCCTGTTGACGACAGCGGCTATTTTGGTCTTTTCGACGAAACTGTTGAAGCAGGAAACGGACGCGCTCTCGCCGAAGACAAATTGAGCTCTGTGGTATTTGGTTCAGCTGTTGCCCCCGCTTTCAGGCAGCGCAAACTTCAAGATTCTCGACTGACTGTTTGCACTTGCCCAGCTGATATTTCCCCTGATGGTACTGCTGCCCCTACAGATGACGCCTTTATTGGCATCTTCAACAATAGATTGGCAACCCTTCAAAATGCGGGAATTGTTGAAAACTTTGGATTCATAGAAGATTTGGCCGAGGCTACGAGCGTTTGTAATGGTGGATCGTTCTCTTCATATGAAGAGCGATATGATCTCATATTTTCAGGCGACGCTGATTCCATACCAGACGGTGTCCTGAACGAGTTTTTCAGGCTGGCCTGTAACTCTGAGCGCCAAGACGACTGTAAGCCCTTGATTGCTTCCGCAACCGTCCTCAACCGTATGAGCGACGATTCGGTCACCGAATCTCGCCAAGATTTGAGTCCCTCTGGATTTCGAGTTATCCAACTTGTTGATTCTCTTCAAATAACACCTGGCAGCCTTTTTGCAGATGAGGAGTCACTCAATCAGTTCGCGGCCGTCTTCAACAAGCTTTTACAAAAAAGCAATTATTCTGCGACCTTGGTGGATGCTAAACAGCTTCCGCCAACTGACGCTCCTTCAAGTTCTCCTACGATTTCTCCGGCCCCGACACCCAAACCAACTCACAGGCCCACGAGAAAGCCCACGAGAAAGCCAACTAGAAAACCGACCCCCGCTCCAACCACTGCGGAGCCAAGCGAAATGCCGTCTACAAGTCCCTCTGCATCGCCTTCGTCTTCGCCATCCGATGCACCTTCGTCGGCACCATCGAGTTCGCCATCGGAACATCCAAGTGCCATGCCTACCATTAACCAGGCTATGTGCAATGATAAAGTCACAAGGCTTACTGATAGCATCATTATTGATTACTCCATTCTCAGGATTGCTGATCTCAATCTTGACTTGGATTTCACTTTTGATATGCCAAACATTTGGCCATTTCCAGAACCTGCCACGCAGATCGCCGCCGAGGAAATTCTTGCAGCGTACAATCGTCTACAGGGCAAAGTTTTCTGCGATCCCTTCCGAAGAAAGATAGTCAGTGCCAAGTGTACCAGCACTGAAAATTCCATTTTGACAGGTACACTTTGCTGTACAATTCACTTCAAGTGCTCTGGAAATTGCAAGGAGTTCATCTATCCAGACCGAGATCCTATTGGAGCTATTTACGATCAACCTGGATTTGAGTACCCCACCGATGACAGCTGCTCCTGTGACAAGGACGCCCCCGACCGTGCACCAAGTGCCAGCGAGCATTTTAACAAGCTCAATGATCGCATTCCATACGAGCTCTTGGCCTACGAATTTAAGGGGTTTTCGACAGATAAGTGCCCCGGCCACGATTAGAGTCAATGCTTTTCCATCAAGAAGCTTTCTCTTGTCACCAATATTAAACTAGTGCCAGCGAGCATTTTAACAAGCTCAATGATCGCATTCCATACGAGCTCTTGGCCTACGAATTTAAGGGGTTTTCGACAGATAAGTGCCCCGGCCACGATTAGAGTCAATGCTTTTCCATCAAGAAGCTTTCTCTTGTCACCAATATTAAACTAGTGCCCAATTTTCATAAGTCTGTTTCCTTAAAACCACCGTTTTCTGCTTGAACACTTTCCGCAAGAGTGAATGAATATTTACCTTACAACTGTAAGCTACTACTAGCACTTATATCCGCCATGAACACGTACATTGATTTCCCCGCCCTTCGTCCTTTTTTGTTTACTCTCACCAACACGTGGTGTTTTGTGGAGACTGTTGCTGGAAAAATTCGCGAATATCGGCGTTTCGATAATCGATAATAGCGATGACCCTGGAAAAAAAAGGCCACCAAGAAAATTTTGATTTATTGTTGGACGATAGACACAAGATAGGTCCAATAAATAATAGACACTAGACTACCAGGTACTACACTGTAGTCTAATAATGTTGTGCCATGGTAACAAAAAATAATGCTGACGGAATACGAGTATGTAGCAATTGCATTTTATTAGCGTGCAATCCTCGCATAGTAGTAGTAGACTAGTACGAAAAAGTGGCAGGAGCGGGAGTCTGAAGTCGTTGTTCGTCTGGCAGTTGTCGGATACGCATCTTTTCGAATTTACCACGATTCAAAGCAGCCCAAATTAAATAATAATTATGTTGGTCACTTATCACCAGATATTTACCAGGTACTGCATTACCTAGACTATTAGCACTTGAAATTATCTGTCATGACATCTGCGGATGAGCCAACTTTCCCCGTCATCGTAGACGGTTTCGCGAGTGTCAGTGACGATACCTTTTGCGATGAACCCGAGTTACGATGGTACTGCGCTCCAGACTCATGGCAAAGTGAGGATGGCCTCGTCGAGGGTCGCAGAGAAGGCCGCGACGGATCCTGGGAAGTTGATGATGATGGACAGCTCATCGTTCAGCCACCCGCCAAGAAAGATTTTTGGCGCAAGACTTACTATGAACCCATCCTGGTTAAGGATGATGGCCCATGCTTGTTCGCCACGATCCCAGACAACAAGGCCATAATGGCAACGACAACGTTTACCATTGGAGACACTACACGTCAATTTGATCAAGCAGGACTGATGGTACGCATTGACAGCGAGCATTGGCTCAAAACGGGAATTGAAATCGTCGATGGCATTCCTCGTTTGTCGTGTGTCTGCTGTAATGTGTACAGCGACTGGTCGACTCAGAAGTATTGGAAGAAGGCAGCAGAAAATGTCAAGATCCGTCTTCACATATTACCAGGCCGTGGAATCGTTGTGGAAGCTTGGGAAGAAGCGACATCAAGCTGGAACTTTATCCGTATTTGTCGCTTGAGCAAGGACATGAAAATGGACCCCGATCCACTGGCAGATCACGAAAGCGTCCTTACGGCGTGGGCTGGGAAGACTGCCCCCGAAAATCATTTATATGTGGGAGTCTTTGCGACTTGTCCAGAGGACCAGACTGGAACAACTGTAACCTTCCATGATCTATCCATTTTAGCTGGATCTACCTTCAAGCATCATGCTGACGGTATTTTTGAGCAATCTAACTAAGAATACGCCATTCCGAACAATACACCAGAGGATATGATATCAGATAATACTTCTCAAAACGTTACCTGCATAAGTTTTTAGGAGTCATCATCGCTAGGGTACATGTAGCGATCGTTTTAATCCTGCTGCTGACGATGGTGATCGTCGTGACGACGATAGAACTTAATATGGCCAGGGCGACTCGTAGCTGTTGGTTCAATTTTAGAAATGCACATCAATTGCTTTCGGTCCTTATCCTTTAATTTGTTATCGCGTTTCCGCTGGGCAATCTTTTTCAATTTCTTTTCCAAGTCAGGATCTCCCAGTTCCCGACGAACCTTTTCCATAATCACCACCGCATTACTGCACTCTCCCTCCTTTAGCATTCTCAATTTTTTTCGCCTTCTTTCTTCCTTCTTCTTTTTCCGGATTTTTTTCTGGATCTTTTTCATCAATTTCTTTTTCTGTTTAATCTCCTGGCGAAGCCGCCTCTCTTCTTCTTTTCTACGCCGTCGTACTTCCTTTCGCTGCAACATGGCCTCCTTTTCTTCATCAAATAATTCCATCAGCAGCGATCGATCAACCCGAACATCGCCTTCCTTTTCATCGCCCTCTTGTGCATAATATTTCTGAATACCCCGGGCCACAGGAGCTGCTGGTTTGGTTGCTGCTTGTTGTTGTTTGTACATCGCTTTGCTTTCGGCGTAGACGCGTCGTATTTCGTCATTTTCGTTTGTAGTAGCTGCATTCCCCAGTGAATCCAAGATTTCCCTCGCGGCTTGTTCCGCTTCCTGCCGTGCCTTGACAGCTCGATCTCGCTCCAGCTGCTCGGCCTCTAATATTTTGGCCTTGATTTCGGTATTTCGTTTTTCTTCCAGTTCCTCTTCAATTTTGGATAAAATGTAATCTCGATTTTCGGCCTTTCGCAGACTTTTTTCAATCTTTTCCTGGCTGACCACAACTGGAGCTTCTACGATGATCTGCACGGGTTCTTCTGGCGCTTCGCGGGCACCTGAGTACAGGGCCCGACGTTTTTTGGGTTTCGGAGGTGGTGGAGGCGGCGGTGGAGGAGGAATGCTGCTGCTGCTGCTGCTGCTGTCGTCGTCGGAATCTTCGCTGTCAGAATAACTTTCTTCCGATCCACTGCCAGATTCGCTATCACCGGAAGTCTCGCTGCTGGCACTTCTACTAATGCTGCTGCCGTCGTCATCGCTACTACTCGTACTCTCAGATGAAGACGAGGATTCATCGCTTTCCGTCATCATTCTGGCGCTCGGCGGAATATTGTCGGCTTCTACTGCCAAAGGAGGTAGCGGTGGTGGCGGCGGTGGTGGTGGCGGTGGTGGCGTATCCACCATTGTCTGTGTTGTGTACAGAGCTTGTAGTATTGGCACAATCAAGATGTTTGTTTTATGCCTTCTACTCTACTTTACTCGGCATGTTCGTGTTAAAGAAACAAGGGGAAAATTTTCTTCAGAGCCAGCCGAAGGGAACGTGAGACAAGGAGACCCGAAGCCGACGTCACCGGAATGACCCGAAATGCCCCATCCCGTCTCCCACTCAGAAACAGGAACACATCGGGAGAAATCGGATACGACTATTCCCACTTCGGGGAAGAAGATCCACACGCCAGGCTGCCGAA
>Ga0210036_1000386_pt1 | contig 53619 bp, 50 predicted proteins | sample CryGeymeta201515_FD_185469 | JGI IMG/M metagenome (GOLD analysis project Ga0210036, IMG submission 185469) | Groundwater microbial communities from Crystal Geyser aquifers in Utah, USA - Crystal Geyser metaG 2015-15 (SPAdes) (version 2) | ecosystem: Environmental > Aquatic > Deep subsurface >...
CTGTAGACGTTCTAAAATCCATCACATTTATTGATTCTGAAGAATACATCTACCAAGCCCAAAAAGCCGGAAAAACCATCTTGGCAGAAGGCGCACAAGGTTCTTTACTGGATATAGATTTTGGAACCTATCCTTATGTAACCTCCAGTAACACTACAGCAGCTGGTGCCTGTACTGGTTTAGGCGTTGCACCAAACCAAATTGGCGATGTATTTGGAATCTTTAAAGCATACACCACTCGGGTGGGTTCAGGACCTTTCCCAACCGAATTATTTGATGAAGACGGCGCAACCATGAGCCGTGTAGGTAACGAATTTGGTGCTACTACAGGACGACCAAGACGCTGTGGCTGGCTAGATTTAGTAGCTTTAAAATACGCTTGTCAGGTCAATGGAGTTACCCAATTAATGATGATGAAAGGCGATGTGCTTTCGGGTTTTAAAACCTTAAAAGTTTGTACCGCTTACAACTACAAAGGAACCGTTATTACGCATTTTCCTTATAATATTGATACAGAAAATGTACAACCTATCTATACCGATTTTAAAGGTTGGAACGAAGATTTAACAGCCATGTCTGAATCTGGGCAGTTACCAAAAGCGTTGAATGACTACATTGACTTTTTAGAAAAAGAACTGGATATCCCAATTACTATTGTGTCCGTTGGACCTGATAGGAAACAGACTGTTTTTAGGCATTAGTAATAAATTTACAACTATTACATTTATATAAAAAGACTACCCAAAAAGTATTATTTTTATATAAATTTGTTTTATGAACAATCTAAATCTTAACCTATTTAACATTATTATAATCGCAGGGGTTATTCATGGGATAATTTTTAGCTCAATAATTTTTACAAAAAAAAAGTACATAACTAATAACACTATATATCTTGGTCTTACAGTACTATTCCTGTCATTAAGCAACCTTCAATATTGGTTAATTGAATCTGAAACTGTATATAAATATAGCTTCTTAAAAATAATTTATATTCCATGGCATTGGTTAATCTTACCAATGTTCTATCTATACGTCCATAAATTTATTGGTAGAAAAGAACTTAGCAAAAAAATTAAAACTTACTTAATAGCTCCATTTTTCATCGTGCTAATATTTCACATATTGCATATTTTGTATTACCATACCTCAAACAGCGTTCAGCATTTTCAAAGAAGTATCTATGTTTATCTTGAGTTCTTTTCATTCATCTTCAATGTTTTTATTATGATTTTTATATTTAAGATGATTATTTGGCATGAAAGAGATAAAAATTTTGATATTCAGTGGGTAAAATCTGAAACAAACTGGCTAAAAAAACTTATTTATACTGGATTATTGATTTGTCTACTTTGGTTAATTGCGTTAATAATGGTTGTTATTTATAATTTAAATAAATCTTATATCTTTTATCCTATGTGGATTGGCATATCTATTTTAATTTATTGGATTGGTTTTGCCGGTATTAATAAATCACAAGAGTTAAAAAAAAGAATTGAGCTTAGAAAAAAAAAGAATTTTACATTTTGATAAACATATTTTTATTGAAGATAAATCTAACGGATTTTATAAATTAGAAAATCACATTATAGAAAACAAAAGTTACCTGAATCCAAATTTATCTCTAAAAACCCTATCTAAAGAACTAAACTTAAGTGAAGGTTATATATCACAAAATATAAACAAAAATTCTAATTTAAATTTTAATGACTATATAAATGTATTAAGAATAAACGACGCAAAAGATATGTTAACCAATAATGACTATAATAATTATACAATTTTGGCAATTGGTCTTGAAGCTGGTTTTAATTCTAAATCTAGTTTTTACTCAGCATTCAAAAAATTTAATGGACAAACACCTATAGAGTACAAAAAAGATGTCCGAAATCTTTAACTTTTTTATAGATTTAAGACCTTTTAAAGACAGAATTGAAATATTATTGTTACTAACATTAAAATTAGTAAACATGAAAACAAACAAGTTCATTTTAAAATTATTTATTCTATTTGGAATTCTTTTTATCTATTGCTGTAGTAATGAGATTGAAGAAAATATTATTATTAAACAATTAAATTTACAAGAAAATGGTTTGACTACAGTTCCACTGGAAAACTCTTTTGCTTTTTTCAATACAATAAACACCACTAATAAGTTTAACAAAAGTAGTATTGAAAAAAAAATATTGACTTAGAGATTGATTTGGAATCTTTAAAACAAGTTGAAATTACAAATACAAATGCTAAATTAAACATAGCTAACGCTACTACTAAATTTGATAATGTAGAAACAGAAGTTTTACAAATAGAAATAGATGGAGAATTAAAAACTATTTTGCTTCATCATATTCCCGAAAACAATGCTGCCAATGCAGATACTAATAATATATCAACTACTTCATCTTTTACAGGATCTGTTTTCTCAACAGATCCTATCAGGTATTGTCATTAGTGGTTTTGACATTAGCAATGGAAATATTTTAGGGACTTTTAATTTTTTAACAACTTCATATAGCACAGATTCAGAACCATGTTGGGGTATTACATGTGGTATTACTTTAAGCGAAGTTATGATTTCGAGTAATGCTCCATCAACTTCAAATTGGGCTTATACATATTATGCAAATAATGCAAATATTATGATGAATTATCAATTTGTTAGATCGGCAAATAATTATTCGTCTATGGGAATAGCCTATGCGGCATATTATAATAGTTTAGAAGCAATGGTTTACGAAGGACCTGACAAACCAATAACAAGTATGGCTGACTATTTAAAATGCTTTGATATTTCTAAAGGGGCTCAATTAACCATTTATGTAAATCAGCCTATAGCTAATAGCAACAAAGCTTGGACGATGACAGGTGATAAAGCGGGTCATTCTTTTATTGGAATTACTCAAAACGGTGTTAGTCGTGTTTGGGGATTATATCCTGAAACAAATGCCTCTCCATATAATCCAAATGATCCTCATGCCTTTGGGAACAATGAAGGAGATAGCTATGATATTAGTATTTCTTTTGTTATCAATGCCTCTGCTCTGCAAAGTATTACAACTAACGCTATAAATTATCAAAAAAATTATGATTTGAATAGCAACAATTGTACTGATTATGTATTAGGAATAGCTGGTTCATCTGGGTTATTCTTACCCGATCCTCAAAGTACTTGGCCTAATGGAGGAGGCAGTAACCCAGGAGCTTTTGGTGAAGCCTTAAGACAAATGAGTCTTCCTCAAGAAACAACAATAGATACTGACGGTGGTAGTGCCATAAACAATAATGGTAATTGTAATTAGCTATGTGTTAAGAAAAAATAAAAAATCATGAAAAATTCACTTACATTTTTTATTATGATATGTTTTATATTCATTTCATGTCAAAACAAAGAGAATAAAAAAGTAAAAGCCGATTTAACCTTTAGATCAGTTAGTTTCGCTAGCGCTTATGGGGCTAGCGATGAAGAGTATAACAACCTTTTAAGGGATATTAATAAGTCTTTATCAGAGAACAATTCTAATGATGACTCCAAAAAACTTTATCAACATTTTAGAAAATTAAAAAAATTAAATTTATTAAAATCTCCGTATATTTTTCTAAATTTAGGAGGAGATTCTATAATGACTGTTTATCTTTCTGAAAATGAATATAACAAAGTGAAAAGTTTTAGACAAGTAGATTTATTTAAAGAACATAAAAAGATTGTTTTAGAATTGGATATAGAAAAAAAGGATATTGGAATTTATTATTCAAACAATATTATTAAAATCTCAAAAGTTGAAGGAAAATCGAGGTCTAACATTTAAAACCAAATAATTAAAGTAGCAATTAAAAAAACGCTTCAAATTTTTTGGAGCGTTTTTTGTTTGGTTATGCTGAAACATGATTATTATCGTTATTTTTGCAACAAACAATGCTATTTTGAAAATCTTAAAATCCTTATATCTTTTACTTATAAGCCTGATAATTTCTTTTTGGAGTTCTCAAGCTCAGGAACAGAAAAAAATCCAGATTGAATACTCGGGTTTTTTAACCTTTAATGAAGCCGAATATCCGGGGGCTAAAATCTTAACCAGGGATGATTCTCAACAAATACACATTACTCATGAAAGCATCAATATGTGGTGCGATAAAGCCTACTATTACACCAAGGAGAATTTTATTGAAGCCTACGGTCAGGTAAAAATGATTCAGGGCGATACCATTCACATGGACTCTAAATATGTAGAATATAGTGGTATTACTAAATTAGCATTTGCTAGTGGCGACGTGGTTTTAAAAGACCCAAATTCAACCATAACCACAGATACTTTATATTTTGACAGGGAAAAACAACAAGCCTTTTATAGAAATGGCGGCACCGTGGTTAAAGACACTTCGGGCACCATTACCAGTAAAATAGGCCTCTACTACATGAATCTTAAAAAGTATCAGTTTGTAACCGATGTAGTTTTGGTAAATCCTGATGCTACCATTAAATCCAATTATTTCGATTTTTATTCAGATACCGGACAAGCTTATTTATTTGGACCATCAACCATAACCACAAAAGAAAGTGAAACCTATTGCGAAAAAGGCTATTATGATACCAAAACCAAAATTGGTTACGCCATGAAACACGCCAAAATAAATTATGATAACAGAATTATTGAAGGCGATAGCTTATATTTTGACAATAACCAAAATTTTGCCTCGGCAACCAATAACATAAAAGTAACAGACACTTTAAACCATAGCATTGTAAAAGGACATTATGCCGAAGTATTTAAAGAGAAAGATTCTGTATTCATCACAAAACGAGCCCTTGCCATTACGGTTCAGGAAAACGATTCCATTTATATGCACGCCGATACTTTGATGGTAACTGGAAAACCCGAAAAAAGAATTACCCGTGCTTTTAGAAATGTGCGCCTTTATAAATCGGATATGAGTGGTAAGGCAGATTCCGTACATGTGAATCATGAAAAAGGATTAACACAGCTTATCAATATTTCGAAACTTTCTAGTACAGATGCCTTTGCCACGAAACGCCGACCTATTTTATGGAATATTGGCAACCAAATGACGGGCGATACCATTCACCTTCTTTCAAACCCTGAAACCGAAAAACTAGATTCACTTCTCGTTTTTAAAAATGCGTTTTTAATCAGTCAAGATACTCTTAAAGCAGGATTTAATCAAATTTCTGGACAACGATTGGTCGGGTTGTTTAACGAGGAAAATAATTTAAAAACAGTAGATATTATTAAAAATGCCGAATCTATCTACTATTTTAGAAATGATTTAAACGAACTGGTTGGTATTGACAAAGCAAAATCTGGAAGTATAAAAATATTTTTAGATAAAAAAACCATTGAAGAAGTTAAAAAAATAAACCAAATTGATGGAAAGATCTATCCAGAATCTGAATTTCCCAACAAAGAAACATTATTAAAAGGCTTTGATTGGCGCGAAGAAGAACGCTTAACCAGTATTGAGGACTTATTTAAAGATGACCCTCCTCTTGTCTTACCAATCCTTAAAGGCTTGGATGATTATGTTCCTCAAGAAGAATTTTTTGATGCCGCTATGCTAGACAGGATAGAAAAAGCAGATAAACAATCCAATACAACCAACAAGCAAGAATCAAAAGCCTCAAGGAACTTACCTCAAAACATCAAGTATAAAAGTAAGTTACCTGTTAATAAAAATAGCCTGATTAAGCCTGAAAAATAAAAAGTTTTATGAAGTCTAACTTCTTCAAATATCAAGCGCAAACAACACCACATCCGCTAGCTATGGAAGTTTCGCATGCTCAGGGGTCTTACATATATGATACCCATCAAAAGGCCTATTTAGATTTTGTAGCAGGTGTTTCTGCAACGCCTTTAGGGCACAATCATCCAAAAGTGATTCAAGCTATCAAAGAACAATTAGACAAATACCTACACGTTATGGTGTATGGAGAATATATCCAGAAACCAGCTGTTGAACTCACAAAACTGTTAGCAGAAAACCTACCTTATCCATTACAAACCACCTATTTAACGAACTCAGGAACCGAGGCTATTGAAGGTGCCTTAAAATTAGCCAAACGCGCCACAGGACGTAGTGAAATAATTGCTGCAAAACATGCATATCATGGAAATACCATGGGTTCTATGAGTGTTATGGGCTTTGAAGAACGCAAACAAGCTTTTAGACCTTTATTACCCAATGTTAGATTTATTACATTTAATAATGACGACGATTTAAATCTAATCACAACTAAAACGGCTTGTGTTATCTTGGAAACCATTCAAGGTGGCGCAGGTTTTATCGAGCCAAAAAATAATTATTTAACCAAAGTAAGAGCACAATGTGATGCTGTTGGTGCGCTTCTGATTTTGGATGAAATACAACCCGGTATAGGAAGAACCGGTAAACTTTTTGGTTTTGAACATTATCATTGTGTTCCTGATATTTTGGTAACTGGTAAAGGTCTTGGTGGAGGCATGCCTATTGGTGCCTTTACGTCGTCTAAAAAACTAATGGATTTACTCCAAAATAAACCTAAATTAGGCCATATAACCACCTTTGGCGGTCACCCAGTAATTGCCGCTTCTGCCCTAGCGACTTTAACCGAAATTCTTGAGAGTGATTTAATGCCAAGTGCTTTAGAAAAAGAGAAGCTTTTCAGGCAATTATTGGTACATCCATTTATAAAGGAAATACGTGGAAAAGGTTTAATGTTAGCGCTAATCATGACATCAGAAGAGGTTTCAAATAACTTAATTCTTCGATGCCAGGATGAAGGTCTCATTCTTTTTTGGTTGCTATTTGAACCAAAAGCCGTTAGAATTACGCCTCCTTTAACCATTTCAGAAGAAGAAATTGTTAAAGGATGCGCCATTATCATCAAAATATTGAATTCATTTCAGTAAACTGATTAAATCCTAACTTATTAATTATCAATTATTAAACAAACTTTATATCTATTATAAGTTTATATGTTCATTACTTTGTTAAAAACATTTAACTCATCTTTATTGAAAAAACATTTAGAACCTTAAATTTATTGATGTAGAATCATACAAACTTGCTTATGGAGTACAGCGCTAATGATAATGATAGTTTTCCGCTTTTAAAATTCGAATCCATGCTTAAAACAAACCATGTTTTGTTTTTCGATTCGGAAGAGTTTGAAAATATTATACATCATTACTTGAATCAAGGTAAAATGTCCTTAGCAAAAAAAGCGATAAAGTTGGGATTGGATCAGCATCCAACATCAACCAACTTAAAGCTCTTTAAAGTTGAAGTATTTGTCTTTGAAAACAAGTTAGTTCAAGCCGATGCCTTATTGAATGAATTGTACCGTCTTGAACCATTGAATGAAGAAATTTATATTCAAAAAGCCAATATTCTATCAAAAAAAGACGAACATTTACAAGCTATTGATGTTCTAAAAAAAGCCTTAGAACTCACGGATGATGTCGTGGATATTTATTCGCTTATTGGAATGGAATACTTATTTCTGGACCATTTTGAAGAAGCTAAAACCTATTTTATAAAATGTCTTGAAGAAGATATTGAGGATTATTCGGCACTTTACAATGTTATTTACTGTTTTGATTTTCTTGAGCAAAATCAAGAAGCCATAGCCTATTTAAATTCATTTTTAGACGACAATCCTTATTGTGAAGTTGCATGGCATCAATTAGGTAAGCAATATTATGACTTAAAAGACTATAAAAAAGCCTTATCTGCCTTCGATTTTGCTATCATTTCTGATGATACATTCGTAGGAGCATACTTAGAAAAAGGAAAAGTTCTTGAAAAATTAAAGCGTTTTGAAGAGGCTATTGAATTTTACAGTTTCACTTTAAAACTGGATGACCCAACCTCTTTTGCATTATTACGGATTGGGAATTGCTATGAAAAATTAAAGCAAGATGATTTAGCCGTTCAATATTATTATAAAACCGTACATGAAGATCCTTTATTAGACAAAGGATGGATTGCCATTACAAGGTTTTACAACAGAAAAAGAAACTATCAAAAAGCATTATATTACATCAATAAAGCCATTAATATTGATAGTGAAAATGTTATTTATTGGAAATTATATTCACAAATAAATCTAAAGTTAAAATTATATGAAGAAGCCGAACGTGGCTTTAAAAAAACCTTGGAATTAGGAAATTACGAATTAAACACTTGGTTATCCCGGGGTGATTTATTGATAAAACTTGGCGAGCCCGAAGCTGCCATTTATAATTTTGAACAAGCTGTAGAATTTTATCCCGAAAATGCTGAAATTGAATACCGTCTAGCTGGTTTGTTCTTTTCTTTAAATGAAACAGATAAAGGATCTTTTCATTTAAAAAATGGTTTAAAAAATAATCCCGACTATCTTTTTATAATTGATGAACTTTTCCCTGAAATTTATAACAAAATTCAAGTTAAAAACATCCTAAAAACAAAATCTTAAGCATTAGCTCTATAAAAAATTTGTATACCTTTGGATTAAACAATAAAGACGCTGTATGCAAAGAGGATTTAAAGAGTATTTAATTATTTCGCTTAAGGGTTTGGCCATGGGCGCAGCAGATGCTGTTCCTGGTGTTTCTGGTGGCACCATTGCCTTTATTTCTGGAATTTATGAAGAGTTAATTTCTACTATAAGCAATATAAACCCTTCACTATTTAAAACGCTCTTAACCAAAGGTTTTAAAGAATTCTGGAAACAATTAAATGGTAATTTTATACTCGCCCTGGTATCTGGCATTATTATAAGTTTTATTTCTTTTATGAGACTTGCCAAATATTTAATTGAAAATGAACCTGTTTTAATCTGGTCCTTCTTTTTCGGACTCATTATTGCCAGTATTTACTTTGTTGGAAGACAAATCTCCACTTGGAATTTACAGGTTTTTTTAGGATTAACCTTTGGCGCAGTGGTTGCATATTTTATCTCAACATTACCATCCATGGCAACTAATGAAAGTAATGTCTTTTTATTTTTTGCTGGTTCTTTAGCGATTTGCGCCATGATTTTACCCGGAATTTCGGGATCATTTATTCTTGTAGTTTTAGGGGCTTATAAAACTTTAAGTGATGCCATTCATGATTTCGACATTAAAAAACTGCTGATTTTTACATCAGGTGCTGTTATAGGACTTCTTAGTTTTAGTCATTTATTAAAGTGGCTTTTTAAGCATTACCATAACCTTACCATGGCTATTCTTACAGGATTTATATTTGGGTCTTTAAATAAAGTTTGGCCTTGGAAAGAAACTTTAACTTGGCACACAAATTCCAAGGGTCTTAAAACGCCTCTTGTTGAAAAAAGTATTTTGCCATTTTCATATCAAGGAGATAACCATCTTTTTACCGCCATTTTATTAATGATTCTTGGCTTTCTAACCATTCTATTTCTGGAAAAAATAGGTTCTAAACAAAACTAATGGAAAGTACAAGAACACTCAGAGACAAAATATTCCTTGTTTTAAAAGGATTAGGTATGGGAGCCGCTAATAAAGTTCCTGGTGTTTCTGGTGGTGTGGTAGCTTTTGTTGCCGGATTTTATGAAGAGTTTATTTATTCCTTGAGAAAAGTAAACGGAAAAGCCTTTAAACTGCTCATTAATGGCCGTTTTAATAGCTTCTACAACTACATTAATGGTAAGTTTTTAAGCTTGCTGTTTTTTGGAATGATCGTCAGCTATTTTAGTGTTTCTAAAGTTTTAGATTATCTAATAAAACACTATGAACTCTATGTGTGGAGCGTTTTCTTTGGAATGATTATTGGTTCTATTTATTACATTAATAAAGACTTTAAAGACTGGAACTATAAAACTTACATGACATTATTTGTAGGAATTAGCTTAGGTGTTGGAATTAGCTTTTTAAGTCCGGCAAAAGAGAATGATAATTTATGGTTTGTGTTTTTTTGTGGCATTATAAGTGTGTCTGGAATGACGCTTCCCGGATTTTCAGGCTCTTTTATTCTCATTCTTTTAGGCAATTATGTGCTGCTTTTAGTGGAATCTGTAAATGCCTTGTATGATACATTTTTCGATTTAATTAAAGGCGATTTTAGTTTTTTCCAAAATGCAGTACGTACAAGAATGTTAAAAGTGTTGGCCGTTTTCACCTTAGGCTCCATAACAGGATTGGTCACGTTTTCAAATGTATTAAGCTATATTTTAAAACATTATAAAAGCATAACCATCTCAGCCATTATTGGTTTTATTATTGGCTCGCTTGGTGTTGTTTGGCCATGGAAAAAAACAATTTTTAAACTTAATGAACAAGGTGAATTCCTTTTTGATTCTACCGGCACCAAAGTTGTAGAAAATTACAGAAGATATCTTCCAGAATTAAATATGGAAACATATTACGCAATCATTTTTATCTTTGTTGGAATTGCTATTGTACTTGCACTTGAAATATATGGACAAAAAACAGGAAAAAGAAAAGCATAAACTTGGTTTAATAGGCAGAAACATCTCATATTCATTTTCTAAATTATTTTTCACTAATAAATTTAAAAAGGAACATATAGATCATGTTTCTTATGAAAACTTTGATATTGAATCGATAGACTTGCTACCTTCAATCTTAGAAAACACGCCTAATTTAAGAGGATTTAACGTTACCATTCCTTATAAAGAAGTCATTATTCCGTATTTAGATAAATTAAATAAAAAAGCCGCAGACATTGGAGCTATTAACACAGTAAAAATTACCAAAAAAAATAAGCTGGTTGGTTATAATACCGATTGTTATGGCTTTAAAAATTCAATAAAAAAGCACCTTAAACCACATCACAAAAAAGCGTTGATTTTAGGAACCGGTGGCGCCAGCAAAGCTATTGTTTACAGCTTAAAAGAATTAAACATAGACTATCATTATGTTTCAAGACACCTAAAAAAAGGCGTCGATTATACCTATGAAACTTTAACCAATGAGGTTATTAAACAACATCAAATTATCATAAACTGCACCCCAATTGGCACCTTTCCTAATGTAGAAGATTGCCCGAACATTCCATTTAATGCGGTAAATGAAACGCACATTTTATATGATTTAATCTATAATCCTGAAGAAACTACGTTTTTAAAATTAGGTAAAGAGCAAGGCGCAAAAACCATTAATGGTTTAAAAATGCTAAAGCTTCAAGCAAAAAAAGCTTGGTCTATATGGAATTTAGAATAAAAACGGCTATTTAAATATTAAAATCACCTCTCCTTTTTGTAATTACTGTAGTTGTTACTATATTTAAACAATTAAGTAATAATACTGAACCTAAACATTTATAAAATGTCTGAGCTAGAAAACCTGCAAGAAGCAGATGGAAACCAAGAAATTAAGCCTAAAAAAATCAAGTCTAAAGAAAAATCTGCTGAAGATACTGCTGCGGAACCTAATCACGTTGAATCTACACCAGAATCCAATACTCAAGAAGTTGATGCATTAGACCAGTCAACGCATCAATCCAAAGAAGATTTAAAGGAAACTGAAGCATCAAAAGTAATTGAAGAACCAAAAGAAACAGAAAGCACAAAACCTGTTTTGGATGAACAGGATGACCTCTTAAATGAAATCGATGAATCCAATGCTGAAGATGCCGAAGACGATGGCAACAAAGAAAGACATATTATAGAAGTAAAGGATTACGATACCATGTCGTTAGAAGCCTTGACCGCGGAGCTTGAAAAATTGGTTAAAAGCGAAAAAGTTCAAGCCATTAAAAATCATGTTGAGGAAATAAACAATGAATTTAAAACAAAATTTCAATCGTTACTAGACGAAAAAAAGGAAGAATTTTTATCGGATGGCGGTAACGAAATAGACTTCTATTATTCAAGTCCTATACAAAATCGCTTTAAAACCACTTACAAGGCGTATAAAAATAAACTCTATGAACATTACAAGAGCTTAGAGCAAAACTTAAAACAAAACTTAGAAGACAAACTTGACATTATTGAAGAGTTAAAAGGACTCATTAATGTTGAAGAAAATATAAACACTACCTATAAACATTTCAAGGAATTACAAGAACGATGGCGAAACACAGGACCAATTCCTAGAGATAAATACAACAATGCCTGGAATAGTTATCACCACCATGTAGAAATGTTTTACGACTTTTTGCACCTTAACAGAGAGCTTAGAGATTTAGACTTCAAGCATAATTTAGAAAAGAAGTTAATGATTATTGAACGTGCAGAAGAATTATCAAAAGATAATGATGCGCTGCATTCATTTAGAGAACTTCAAGAACTCCATAAAATGTGGAAAGAAGAATTAGGTCCGGTTGCAAGAGAACAAAGAGAAGATATTTGGAACCGGTTTAAAAACGCCACAAAAATAATCAATGAAAAGCGTCAAAAATTTTACCAAGAAATTGATAAAGTTTACGAAAAGAATCTCGAGAAAAAACAAGACATCATTCAAGCCATTCAAGCCATAAGCACAGAAGATATTACCTCACACAGTATTTGGCAAAAGAAAATAAAAGATATCGATGCCCTTAGAGAGTCTTTCTTTAATGCAGGAAAAGTTCCTGTTAAAGTTAATGAAGAAACTTGGGCGCATTTTAAAGATGCTGTAAGAGCTTTTAACAAAAGAAAAAATTTATTTTATAAAGGATTAAAAAAAGAACAGTATAAAAATCTTCAAAAAAAATTAGAACTCATAAAAATTGCTGAAGACAACAAAAACAACGAAGATATTCCTACAACCATGGCACTCATGAAAAAAATTCAGAGTGATTGGAAAAAGATTGGCCACGTTCCAAGAAAAGATAGCGATAAAATATGGAAACAATTTAAATCGGCCTGTAATTTCTTCTTTGACAAACTTCACGCTTCTAAAAACGCAGCAAACAATCTTGAAGCTGAGGCCTACACAAAAAAAATGACGCTTTTAGATTCCATGAAGAACTTAACATTGACTCATGATAAAGAAAAAGATTTAGAAATTATTAAAAATACCATTACCCAATGGAAAGAAATAGGTCGAGTTCCAAACGATAAACGCTTTATTGAAGGCAAATTCAATAAAAACTTAGATGAACTGTTTTCAAAACTGAAAATGGATAAAAATGACATTGAACTTATTAAGTTTGAGAACAAGCTAGAAGTTCTTAGTAATGATGATGATAATAGAAATCTTGATAACGAAAGAGCTTTTATTCGTAAGAAAATTGATGAGCTTAAAAGCCAGATTAATCAATTAGAAAATAATCTGCAGTTTTTCACCAATGTTGATGATGATAATCCTTTAGTAAAAGAAGTTCATAAAAATATTAAAGGCCATAAAGATTCTTTAAAGCTTTGGAAGACAAAACTCAGTAAAATCAAAGAGCTTTACTAACCCACTATAAATCTACTTTTTATTGTGTATGACCTATAAATTAATTTGTAGTGACATTGATGGTACTTTGCTTAATAAAGACAAAGAATTATCAACAGCCACAATTAGAGAAATTAAACGTTTATCACATATTCCGTTTGTTTTAATTTCGTCAAGAATGCCAAAAGCCATGAGGCATTTGCAACACGAACTAGGAAATACAGATGCGCCCATTATTGCCTATAATGGTGGTTTAATATTGCATAAAAATAAAACCATTCAATCAACGGTCATTGATCTTTCAATTTTAGAATCTATTATTAATCATTGCAAAAATACTTCCATTCATATTAGTTTATACCATCATGACGAATGGTTCGTGCCTTCTCTGGATTATTGGGCAAACAGAGAAATTAATAATACCAAAGTACATCCTGAAAAAAAATCTTATAAAAATGTTTTAGAAACTTGGAAACGAGAAAAAAAAGGCGCTCATAAAATTATGTGTATGGGCGAAGAACATGAGATTGATTTTTTATATCATACTTTAGAAAAAGAACATGATGAGGATATTATCTTATATAGGTCTAAATCAACATATATTGAAATTTCACATCGTTCTATTTCAAAAAAAACAGCTATTGAAACCTTGATAAATTATAGTTACCCAAATATTGCCATGCAGGAAGTTATTGCTTTTGGAGATAACTATAATGATATAGAAATGCTTAAAGCCGTTGGTTTAGGCGTTGCTGTTGAAAATGCTAATGAAGAGGTTTTGAAAATAGCAAAAAGAGTTACCGATACCAATAAAAATGATGGCGTTGCTAAAATTTTAAGTGAACTTTCCTAATATTATATTATCTAACCAAGCTAAAATGGCCACGAAATGTTCTAACATTTCCTGAAGTTTCGATAAGTTGGGCAACAAACCAATAATCATCGCCTATTAATTGTTGCCCATTAAAAGTACCATCCCAAAATCCGTTTTTTGCATTTATTTGCTTAATTAACTTACCATAACGATCAAACACACTAACTATGGAAGCGTTTGTAAAATCATTTCCTAAGCCTTTAACGTGCCAAGTATCATTATTTCCATCATTGTTTGGCGTAAAAAATTTAGGAAACCCAAGTATAAAAATATCCAATGTTGCTATACCACATAAGTTTTTGTCATTAACATAAATGATATGGGCACCAGCTCCTACTCTATCAAAATATGGTTGATCTTGATAAGGGCCATTGATATTATCTAGGGCAAATTCATAATCTCCAATACCCAAATTATTATTGTCATTGTTGATGGTAATACTGTTATTATCTGATAACTCAACAATGATAATATCTTCTGAAGTTATATTGGCTATAGCAGATTCAACGACCGGAAAAGATACTGGAAAAGATTCACACCCAAAATTCGAGGTTGCTAACACCGTATAATTGCCACCAGAGACCACAGTAGCATAAGGCAAAACACTTACAATTTGTCCGTTTTCATCCATCCATTCATATGTATAATTCCCTTTAGGATTAAACGTTGTTAAAGTAATAGGATTGTTATCCAAACAATAAATAGCAGAATTATCCACTTCAAACTCTGGTCGTGGATGTACTGTTAACAACACATGAGGTCCAAGCCCAAAACATTCCCCATTATCATCACTTTCAACTCTTACATACAATACTTGAGAAAAAGCAGTTTCATTGACATATGAAGTTTGATTTAAAATTTCATTTTGTTCTAATTGCGCATCATTCAAATTTCTAAAATAATGAACACTTAAATTTTGTCCTGTCGGAAAATTTGATAGAAGTGATGTAGAAGCATTACTTAAATTAAATTCACGAAATCCGTCAATAACTGTATCATCATCACAGTTTTCTAATTCTTGAAGATATCCTTGAGGAAAAGACGTTGTAGAGACCTGTAAATTAACCGTGCAAATTCTATAGCAAGCATTTTCATTTTCTACACGAGCATAAACCGTATTTCCGTTAGTATTGTTGTAAAGCGAAGCATCTAAAGCATTCAATCCAGCATTCGCATCATTCCATGTGGCATAATACGAAAAGGTTAAACCAGCAGAGTTATTAAAAGATATAACATCATTGGCTTCATTTAAATTATAATTGGTAAACCCATCGGGAACACCATCTTCGTCACAATTTTTAAAAATAATATTGGGTTGAATGACGGGCAATTCATTGACAATAATATTAAAAGAAGCCTCTGTAAAACACGTTGTATTTAAGTTATTTTCAATTCTAACATACATGGTTTGTGAAAATTGAACCGTGTTGGTAAATGCTGTTGGCGTAATGATTGGGTTAGTAAAAGCTGCATCTGTAAAATAGGAAAATGTGAAATCTGAAGCGGACTTTCCATTAAGCAAAACAGACTCGTTAAGGGTTAAATCAAACGATACAAATCCATTGGTATCGTCTCCATCCATATTGGTATCACATAACTCTAAATTAGGAATATTGGATTGATTGGGTATTATAACCGTTTCGAAAACAGTAACAGCTACCGGTAATCGTGCAGAACTTTCGCAGGTATTTACAGTTTGAGAAGCATAATAAGTTGTAGAAATTAATGGTTCCGTTTCATTTAAAGCGGTTCCTCCAATGCTAGACGCATACCACAGAATATTGGTTCCAGTTATTGTTAAATCGGCAAACGTAGCATTTTCAATATCACAAAAAGTTTGTATTGCAGGAGCTGTTGGTAAAGGTGTTTTTTGCACATTAAGCGTTACTGCTGTTCTTGTTTGCGTGGTGCAGCCATTAAGTGTGGCATCCACATAATAGGTTGTGGTATTGTTTAAGCTAGGCGTCGTAAAAGTGTTTCCAGTATGCAATGAAATTCCTCCTGTTGGCGTATCATACCAATTTATATTGCCAGCCGAGGCTGTAGCAGATAAATTCCCCGAACCAAAATCGCATACTAAAGCGTTTACCGTGGACGTTATGGTTGGTATGGAATTAATGGTAGCAACAACTTGCGTTCTTACGCCAGTTAAGCAACCATTTTCTGATGCTAATGCGTAATATGTGGTGGTTGTATTTATAACAGGAGTCGTTAACTGATTTCCACTTCCTATAAGATTTCCTCCTGTTGCAGCATCAAACCATAAAATAGTAGCGGTTGGCGTTGTAGCAAAAGCTTCTAAAATAACACTTCCAGCTCCACAACTTGAATTAGCGATAGTAGTAGCCATTTTAGTAACATAAATTTGTGTACTGGCAGAAATATTTAAAATTGGATCTCCAGGAGTACCACCATATTCAACGATATAACCTTTAGGCTGATAATCACCACTGGTTCCTCCAGTATTGGATAAATCATTCCAAGAACCTGGAATACCAACCCCAGGAGCCGTAACATGGGCATAATCTTCATCGCCGGATTGATTGGGTTCACCGGTATTCCAAAAAGCAAAATTTGGGGTCGTTCCATTAATGCCACCATTCCAAAAAGTGGTTCCAGCCTCTGGTCCAGTCATCCATTTCCAAACACCTTCTGTTTGTTCATCACTACCACCAATCCATCCGGCACCAGCAGCCTGCTCGCCAGATAATTGAGCTTCTTCTATAGAGGTTATGGTTGCTAAATAGCCTTTTAAACCAAAATAAGTCCTAACTTCTGCTGCGGCTCGTGCGCTAGTCCATGTAATTGACAAGCTAGGCACATATTCATAATAATGCCCTGTTTGCGGTAAAAAATTAACATCGCCAATGGTAAAAGAAAAAAACTTATCTGATGGGTTTGTACTTGTGCTTTGAAAAACCACTTCTTTTACGGCTGCTATAGCATCAACATAACTTACCAATGCAGTACCATTTCCTCTTAATGTTAGCTTCCCTTCTAAAACGCTCCATGTATCTGTAACATTGGGATGGGTCCCTGTTAAAATCAATCTATCTGAACTAGCGTCATAACCTGTTGAAATTTGAACATGAACAGCCTCTATGGCTGAATCATCTGAATCAAATATATTAAAATCTGTAACGACATTAATTTGTGATAACGGACAATACACTTGATTTCCAGTTGCTGTTAAAACAGGAGGATCGTTACTTGTTTGCGACCAAGAACAATGGACAACCAGCAAAAAAAACGTGAAATATAATCGATAAAAATAGGTGTTGTTAAGCATAGAATGTATTGAAATACCGTTTACTTTGATAAAAATTAGATTTTAAAGTTTAGCGCGCAAGTTAATTTGAGCATCTATCAAAAATAATCGTTTAAATATGAATAAAGCATTGTTTTAATTTTGTTTGTACAATATAACTTGAAAATCTCAGATTTTTTAATTCCTTATTTTAGCAAGCGCTTCGCTTCTTCCCCGTTTGGAATTTGAAAATCTGTGATTTTCCAATTCCTTATTTTGGCAATCGCTTTGCTTCTTCCCTGTTTGTAATTTGAAAATCTGTGATTTTCCAATTCCTTATTTTGGCAATCGCTTTGCTTCTTCCCAAAATACATCCATTTCAGCCAAGGACATATCTTTAAGTGGCTTGTTGATGACTTTAGCTTTTTCTTCAAGGTACTGAAACCGTTTTAAAAACTTTTTATTGGTGCGCTCCAAGGCATTTTCGGGGTTTATTTTTAAAAATCGGGCATAGTTTACCATAGAAAACAACACGTCACCAAACTCACTTTCCATTGCATCTACATTGCCATTTTTTACTTCTTCTTTAAATTCGGCTAGTTCTTCTTCAACCTTTTCCCAAACTTGGTTGGGTTCTTCCCAATCAAAACCTACGCCTGCTACTTTTTCTTGTATCCTGTTAGCTTTTACCAATGCCGGCAAACTGTTGGGTACACCTTCCAAAACACTTTTCTTGCCTTCTTTGAGTTTTAAATTTTCCCAATTTCGTTTGACGTCCTCTTCATTTTCAACTTTTACATCACCATAAATATGTGGATGTCTGTTTATTAATTTTTCGCAAATGCTATTACATACATCAGCAATATCAAAATCATTGGTTTCGCTTCCAATTTTTGCATAAAACACAATGTGCAGCAACACATCTCCCAATTCTTTTTTAACTTCTTCCAAATCATTGTCTAAAATAGCGTCTCCTAACTCATAGGTTTCTTCAATAGTTAAATGACGAAGAGATTCCATAGTTTGTTTTTTATCCCACGGACATTGCGCACGCAACTCATCCATAATGGTCAATAATCTATCGAAAGATTTTAACTGATTTGCTCTTGAATTCATTGAAAGTATTTTGGTAAAAATACAATTATATATGATTATTGTTAATGGCTTAAATCAAAAAATCCAGCAAAAAAGCTGGATTTTTCTAATTTATACCATCATAAAACTTATGATGCATTTTGCTTTTTAATTAAGTTTAAAGCAGAACCTGCGTTATACCATTCAATTTGCGCACTGTTATATGTGTGATTTAATTTAATCACGTCCTTACTTCCGTCAGCATGAACCACCTCTAAGCTTAATGTCTTATCTGGTGAAAACTGGTTTAAATCCAAAAAGTTGAAGGTATCGTCTTCTTGAATTAAATCATAATCTGCTTCATTGGCAAAAGTTAAGCCCAACATCCCTTGTTTTTTAAGGTTGGTTTCATGAATACGAGCAAACGATTTTACTATAACCGCAGCAACCCCTAAAAATCTAGGTTGCATGGCGGCATGTTCTCTTGAAGACCCTTCACCATAATTATGATCGCCAACCACCACGGTTTTAATGTCTTTGGCTTTGTATTGACGTTGTACATCTGGCACACCACCATACTCGCCCGTTAATTGGTTTTTTACAAAGTTTGTTTTTTGGTTAAACGCGTTTACTGCACCAATTAAGGTGTTGTTAGCAATGTTATCTAAATGTCCTCTAAAACGCAACCAAGGTCCTGCCATGGAAATATGGTCGGTGGTACATTTTCCAAAGGCTTTAATTAATAATTTAGCACCTGTAATGGCATTTCCAATAGGCTCAAAAGGCTCTAGTAATTGTAAGCGTTCTGAATCTTGAGCAACTTTAACTTGCACATGGCTACCATCGGCTTCAGGAGCTAAATACCCATTGTCCTTCACTTCAAAACCTTTTGGAGGCAATTCCCATCCTGTTGGTTCATCAAACATTACTTCTTGACCGTTCTCATTGATTAACTTATCTGTCATTGGATTGAAATCCAAACGTCCCGCAATAGCAATGGCTGCTGTAATTTCAGGCGATGCCACAAAGGCATGTGTATTTGGATTTCCGTCGGCTCGCTTTGCAAAGTTCCTGTTGAATGAATGGACAATACTGTTTTTAGGCGCATTTTTAGGGTCGCTGTAACGTGCCCATTGACCAATACATGGACCACACGCATTGGTAAATATTTTAGCATCCAGTTTTTCAAATACTTGAAGAATGCCATCTCTTTCAGCAGTGTATCTAACTTGCTCTGAACCTGGATTAATACCCAATTCCGATTTCATTTTTATGCCTTTATCCAAAGCTTGTTGTGCAATGGACGAAGCACGAGATAAATCTTCGTAAGACGAATTGGTACAAGAGCCAATTAAGCCCCATTCTACAGCCATTGGCCAATCGTTAGCTTTGGCTTTTTCAGTCATTTCACTTCCTACGGTAGTGGATAAATCTGGAGTAAATGGGCCGTTTAAAAGTGGTCCTAATTCCGATAGATTAATATCAATGACTTGATCGAAATAGTTTTCTGGGTTTGCATACACTTCTGCATCGGCAGTTAAATACTCTTTTATATGGTTTGCAGCATCGGCAACATCGGCCCTATCGGTAGAACGCAAATAACGCTCCATAGATTCATCATATCCAAATGTTGAAGTGGTAGCGCCTATTTCAGCACCCATATTGCAAATCGTCCCCTTTCCTGTACAAGACATTGAGGTTGCTCCTGGTCCAAAATATTCAACAATAGCGCCAGTTCCACCTTTTACTGTTAAGATTTCAGCTACTTTTAAAATCACATCTTTAGGGGCTGTCCAACCCGACAATTTACCAGTTAATCTAACACCAATTAATTTGGGGAATTTCAATTCCCAAGCCATACCGGCCATAACATCTACCGCATCGGCTCCACCAACACCAATAGCAATCATTCCCAAACCACCTGCATTTACAGTGTGTGAATCAGTACCAATCATCATACCTCCAGGAAAGGCGTAGTTTTCTAAAACCACTTGATGAATAATCCCAGCACCTGGTTTCCAGAAACCAATGCCGTATTTATTAGAAACAGATTCTAAGAAATTAAAAACTTCACTACTTACAGAATTGGCATGTTTTAAATCGGCACTGGCACCGTCTTTGGCTTGAATTAAATGGTCGCAATGCACCGTTGTTGGCACTGCCACTTTAGACTTTCCGGCTTGCATAAATTGCAATAAAGCCATTTGTGCTGTGGCATCTTGACAGGCAATGCGGTCTGGGGCAAAATCTACATAATCCTGACCTCTTTTAAAAGCCTCTGTTGGATTTCCATCCCAAAGATGAGAATATAAAATCTTTTCAGACAGTGTTAATGGTTTACCTACAATATTACGTGCTTTATCAACGCGTTCAGCCATTTTGGTGTATACACCCTTAATCATATCGATGTCAAATGCCATGTTTTATTTTATTTTAATTTGTGTTTATAAAAAGTACTGCAAAATACGAAATTAATACAAAGATTTAAAAATAATCCTTGTAATACCATCTTCATTTATATCAATTTGTTATCCTAATATTTAAAAATGAAATAATTAAATTATCGTCAATAATTGCTTTAAAAAATTGATTTTTCAACCTTAAACTATTCTAAAAATTTTCTTATTTTTTGATGATCTCTTAAATCTGTTAAAGGTTTTTCAAAAAAAATATAGATGCCTTTAGATGTTACATAAACTAACCATAAATAAATTAAGACCCAAATAATTCGGGACAAAATATCTAATTCTTCAAAAATGATAACATAATCTAAAAGGAACAACAAAAAACTGTAATGGAACAAATACATGCTGTATGAGTAAAGGCTGATGTTTAAAATCATTTTTTGTGCTATTTGACTGGAATTTTTCAAGTAATAAAAATAAGGCAAGGTTATGGCAATGGCTATAGAATTAAGCGGCAAGTAACCAATATTCCAATACCAAGGATGATTCTCTATGGTGACTCCCATGGACGGAAGGACTATGATGACAACAAACAACATGAAAATACCCATTAAAAACAGTTTATTTTTTATTTTTTTAATGAATGAAGGCTGCGTTTTAAAATAATACAACACAATGAAACCATAAAAAATAGCATCTAACCTATAAATAACAATGGCTTTTAAGTTTGAATTCCAAATTTCCAGACTTTGAAAATTAGGGGTATTTACATGGTAAAAAACCTTCAATAAAAAAAATAGGATGACTAAAAAAATGGATGCCAGCAGAAATATTTTCTCATTAGCCATGTTCCGAATTTTTAATGGTATTTTAAAAAAACCGAGCAGCATAATGGGAGCTAATAAATAGGCGAATTCTTCAACTGATAAACTCCACGATTCGGGAAAAAAGGCGATGTGAACTTCAGAAAAATTTTGGAGAAAAAAGACATATTTCCATAATGACCTTGGTAGCTCAATACCAAATAAAAGGGCTATTGAAACATTTAGTATAAGAAATAAAAAGTACAAGGGCAATGTTCTAAACCATCGACGAATCCAAAAATGCTTTAAATCTTTAAATGAAACATGGTTTGATTTAAAGATGCGAAACAAAATACCTCCTATTAAAAAACCACTTAAAACAAAAAAGATTTCAACCCCTAAGAATCCAAAAATATTTAAAACATCAAAAAAAGAATGATTGTAACCTTTAAAGATGAACATAGCGTGTGCCATAACGACCATAGATATGGCTATGGCTCTCACGACATCTAATCCGAATATTCTATTTTTATAGGTTAATGACAATCAAGGATTGATAGAAAAAATTAACTTAAAATAAACTTTTAATTATAAAATCGTCCGTTATTCCTTCTGCTTCTGCCTTGTAGTTTTTTATAATTCTGTGTCTTAAAATACTTCCTGAAACCGCTTGAACATCTTCAATATCGGGAGAAAATTTTCCATGAATTACCGCATGAGTTTTTGTAGCCAAAATTAAATTTTGTGAAGCTCTTGGTCCTGCACCCCAATCCAGATAGTTTTTAATCAAAGCGCTTGCAGCATCAGAATTAGGTCTTGTTTTTCCTACCATGGTAACGGCATATTCAACCACATTATCGGCCACCGGAACTCTTCTTATCAGATGTTGGATATCTACAATTTGTTGTGCCGTAAAAAGAGGTAAAACTTTTTCATTGGTATCTGCCGTTGTAGATTTTACTACTTGAACTTCTTCTTTAAATGTTGGATAATCTAAATTAACCGCAAACATAAAACGGTCTAATTGAGCTTCAGGAAGCGGATAAGTTCCTTCTTGTTCAATTGGGTTTTGAGTGGCCAATACAAAATATGGTAAGCTTAATTCGTAATGATGGCCCGCAACCGTAACCGATCGTTCCTGCATGGCTTCTAGTAAGGCTGCTTGCGTTTTTGGAGGTGTTCTATTAATTTCATCTGCTAAAATAATATTAGCAAAAATAGGGCCTTTAATAAATTGGAAATGACGATTTTCATCTAATATTTCACTTCCCAAAATATCACTTGGCATTAAATCTGGAGTGAACTGAATGCGTTTAAAATCCAATCCTAAAGCTTGGGCAATGGTATTGACCATCAAGGTTTTTGCCAATCCTGGAACACCGATAAGTAACGCGTGCCCACCAGAGAAAATTGCTATCAAAATTTGATTTATAACCTCATCTTGGCCAACAATAACTTTGGCTATTTCAGCTTTTAAATCTTTATATTTCCTTACAAATTGTTCTACAGCGGTTACGTCGGACATACGTTTATTGTTTTAACCAGTTACTTGCAAAATCACAATCCCTATAAGATCCACTTATTTTTATATAAGTATCCATAATTTTTTCATTTTGCCAGGTCTCAATAGCTTTTAATTTCTTTTCATTAAGGGCTTGTTCTTTAATTTTAAGATAATCGCGGGCGTAATCAGCTTCGTGTTCATCAACTCTATCAGAAACGGTCAATATTTTAAATTTTATCTTATCGGTTCTATCTCTTTCCGTTTGCACCAAACTCACTTCGCCTTCTTTTAAATTTTGAATTTGAGAATATAATTCTGGATCCATTCTTGTTAGTTCAAAATTGTAATCTTGCGTTTCAGGATTTATAAGTTGTCCGCCATCATTTCTGGTTTCTTTTTCATCACTCGATTCTCTTGCTGCATCGGCAAATGATATATCGCCGTCAACAATACGCTGTCTTATTTTATCAATGCGCTCTTTAGCTTCTTTTATGGCATCTGTTGATACTTTTGGAATTAAAAGGATGTGGCTAACATCGTATTCTTGTCCTCGTATTTTTTCACAATACACAATATGAAATCCAAAGTCGGTTTCAAAAGGTTCAGATATTTCACCTTCTTGAAGTGAAAATGCCGCCTGCCTAAATTCTTTTACCATTTTTGGGCGCTTTCTATTTAAGGTGTAAATATAGCCAGACTGTTTGATGCCTGGATCTTCACCGTATAAGACCACTTTTGAACGAAAGCTTGCGCCATTTTCCAAAACGTCGGCTTTAAATTGTTTTAATTGGTCTATAACGCGTTGTTTTTCTTCTGGCGTAATTTTTGGTTCCACAACTATTTGTGCTACTTTAAGTTCTGTACCAAAGGTTGGCCTGTCATCTTTAGGTATTTTGTTGAAAAATTCTCTAACTTCTTCTGGGGTTACTTCTACTTCTTCGACAATTTTAGCCTGCATTTTTTTGGCTAGCTCATTGCTTTTATTGATTTCAAACATTTCCTCTCTCAAACTTTTTTCGTCTTCTTTTTCATAAATCTGCAAAAGTTTTTCCATGGAACCATTGGTTGATTGAAGAAACTGCTGAATTTGATAATCGATGTTTTGTCTGATTTCAGCATCTGAAACCGGCAAGCTGTCCTGTATGGCATGATGCGCATACAGTTTGTCTTCTAATAATTTACCAAATAACTGACAACGAGGAATGTTGGTAGTATTAACACCTTGAGCCTCAAGTTGTAAAATGGCCTTATCAACATCTGAATCCAAGATAATAAAATCTCCCACAACAGCAGCAACGCCATCTACCTTTTCGGCTTTGAAAGTATTGATAGAATCTTTAGTTATTTGAGACTCTAGTTTTACATTTTCTTGAGGTGTAATAGTATCTTTAACAGGTTCTTGAATGATTTCTTGGGCTGATATAACATTTAAAGCAATAAAGGTTATAAAAATGGTGAAAATGAGTTTCAAATTAATTATAAATTTCAAATTGTTTGTTTTTAATGGCATCCTTGGTAATATCTTTTTCTAATTCCTTAATAAGTTCAAGCTTTCTTTTGTTAATGACAATTTGTTCTATAGTTGGTTTTACATACTCCAATGGTGCTGTTTCACTTCGCAACAAAACCTCATTAATCTGCATCAAATATACTCCTAATGAATCTTTGAGCTGTACAAAATTAGATTTTTTTAACAGTTCATTTTTATTTTCGGTAGTCATGATTGGAATTTTATCTATAACCTGACTTACCTTTATCCAAATAGTATCATTTAACGAATAAGATTTAAACTGAACGGAAATAGAATCTAACTCTTTTTGGTCGGTAGGATTAAATCTTTTGAACTTTTGTTCAATGCTTTTAAAATCTATCATGTTTTCAACAACATGAACATATCTAAATTTTATAAGCTCTTCGTTTAATTTGAAAATTTCCTTGTTGGCTTCGTAAAATTCTTTAGCTTCATCATCAGTAACGGTAGTGTCTATGGTTCTTTTAACTAAAGCTTCAATATAAGCCTTGGTGTATAAATCGTTTTTATACTGGGTTATTAATTTATTGAAAGATTCTTGCTGGGATTCGCTTAAATTTAACATAGCACCATCCACAAAAAGCTGTTGGGTTGCCCAACGGTTTATAAAGTTTTGCACCACTAAAATACTGTCTTCTTTGGTGGCATCTTTTGAAACCAAGTCTTTAATATCGTCAAAATACAAATACGAATCGTTTACTCTGGCTACTTTAATTCTATCATCGCTTTCCTTGAAAAAAAAGGTACAGGATGATACCATTAAAACTAATAATAGGATGTATGCTTTGTTTTTCAAACCATTATTAATTTATGATGGACTTTATATGGTTTAATTCCTCTTGATTGATAACAATTTTATATTTTGCCCGTAATGTTTCTAACCAAATCGATTCTTTTTCAGTTTGAAAATCGGCAATCACATTTCCTTTGGCCTCATCCAATGATTTTTGAGTGCTAGGATATAGGTCTGTTACATACACAACCACAAAACCATTATTGTGTTTGTAAATTTTTGAGATGCCTTTTTTAAATTCAAAATCAATGGGTAACGATTGATCTTGTGCATCCATCAAGCCCGAAGTAAATATAACGTTGACCTCATCATTTTTATTGAATTTATTTTTTATGGCTTCTATATCTGAATCGTTATTTAACCATTTAGCGACTTTTTTTAAAACACTTTCTTTTGAAGATGAAGCTACCAACGCATGTACCCTATCTGGCCACATGTATTGCTCTTTATGAGATTCATAAAATTCTTTAATGGCCATTGAATCTGTTTGGGATGAATTCCAAATGGTGGATTCCATTAAATCAAACAACAACAATCCATCGGTGTATTCTTGAACAATATTGGCGTAATCTTGGTTTTCTTCCTCTAAATGCGCTTCTTGATATTGTATTAATTGACTGTTTAAAAAAGTTTCATATTGTTTTGAAATGATTTGATTAAACGGTGCTTTTGATGGCGCGCTACGTTGGGTTTTTACTAGATAATCTCCAAAATCCTGATACGTAAATTCTTTGTTCTCAATTTTTAAAAATAGCTTTTCGCCAATAAAATCTTCTGGTAATTTCCAGCCACGTTTAAAATAACTGTCATTTAATATGGATGAAAAATAATCTAAATCTTCTGGATTGCTTAATACAGTATAGTTTGCTTTTAGCTTGCTTACCAAGGCATCATCAATTAAATGAGAACGCTCATTGCGTTTCACTTTCATTTCCAATTCGGGTTTTAAATCTAAAAACGGTTTTACTGGCTGTTTATCATAAAGTTTTAAAATGTGCCAGCCATACGCTGTTTTTATAGGTTTTGAAACATCGCCAATCGCTTCCAAACCAAAGGCAGCCTCTTCAAACTCTTGAGCACTTAATTGACCAGCCGAAAATGGTCCCAACATGCCTCCTTTGCTTGCGGTGGCTGTATCTTCAGAAAACTGTTTAGCCAACGATTCAAAATCTTCTCCTTGATTTATTTTTTTGTAAATATCATTAATTCTTGTTTCTGCAGTATCCTGTAAAGAATCGCCTTGTTTAGATTTAACCATAATATGGGCAACGGTTCTTTCTCCTCTAGATTTTCTTTGGTCGTAAACCTTTACAATATGATACCCAAAACGGGTTCTAAAGGGTTGTGAAATCTCTCCAACCTTGGTGTTAAATGCAGCATTTTCAAAGGCATAAACCATTCTGAAACCAGAAAAATAACCCAATTCTTCGCCAAATAATGTTTGTCCGTTATGAACGTCTTTCATAACAACTTCAAAGCCTTCATTTAAAGTACGTTCTCTTAACTTAACCATATTGTTATAAGCTACTAAGGTATCGTCCGGACTTGCATTTTCTGCCAAACGTACTAAAATATGATTGGCCTTTATTTCATATGAAACACGCTCGTAAGCCTCTTCAATTAAAGCATCGGTTACTTTAGAATCGGTCATAAAATTTTTAGCCAGTTGTTTTTTATAACTTTCAAGTTCTCTTTTATAGGAATCTTTATTTTGAAGTCCCAGTGAATGGGCTTCCTTTAGCTTTAATTTATAATTAGTGAATAGCTTTAAATACTCGTCCACGTTTTTTTGAGATTCATCCTGAACAAGGTCTAAATTTTTTTTGTAAACCCTAATAAACTCATCCGAATAAACAGCCTCTTGGTCAATAGTGAATAGCACTTCTTTTTGTTGGGTTTGTGCCTTGAGAACCGATAAAAATAAACTCAATAGTACAATAGGGAAATAACGTATTTTCATGTGTTTATAAATATTGTTTTTTAAGTAATTGCGAAAAACATTCATGTAATCATTTCCTTGTGTTTGAAGAAAAGCCTCGTAAATGTTTTAATAAAAAAATTTAAACTGTAGCTACAAAAATAGTAATATAAAGCTATTATACAAGTTGCTTTAACAAACGGTTTAAAGAATACTTTAGTATCTTTATTTTCTAATTTTTTTACAGAGTACGTACATGACAACATTGAAGTTAATTTGGGATTTTCACGGACCCGATGCACACAAAATTGCAGAACACCATGAGATTCATTTAAAGCAGTATATCCAATTAAAACAGTTACCTATTACAATCACTGGTATTGAAGATATACATGAGTTACATAGCTTGGCTTTTTTATTGGTGAATAAAATGGATATGAAACCTATACGAGATGCCTTAAAACCACATAGAGGGCAAGTTTACAACCCGTAAGAAATAATTAAAAACTGAATACTGCCACCGGTTTTTATAAGTGTAGTGGCGGAAAAACTAGTGCCTTCTTTCAGATAACAATATATTACATTCAATGCAATAGCGAGTTGAGTTTAAACCCAAACGCTATTGCTTTATTATTTGTTGTATGCTGCCTTATTTATTTTCTTTCACTTTACAAGTGCTAATTCCAAAAGGAGCGTATAGTGGACAAACACTAATCAGGCTTGTTATAAGAAATACCCCAGCTAATACTAACAATACAATTCCAAGTGTACCAGAAATAGTACCTGTATAATAAAGAACCGCCACGATAGCAGCTATTATTATTCTAATAAATCTATCTACTGAACCCATATTTTTTTTCATTGTGGTAATATTTTAATTGTTTCTGCATTATTGCGATACAAAGATTGCAATTCAGAAGAATCTTTACAGTGACTGCGGTCACCACTAACCAATAATTTTTATTCTACCTGAATTTTGTTCAACTTTCCCATCATTTTCAAGTTTTTTCATTATTCTTGAAATAACTTCTCGCGCTGTTCCCAACTCGTTTGCTAATTGAGTATGGCTTATTTTAATTGAAGTGTTACTTATTAGTTCTGTTTTTCTTTTTAAGTGGTCATATAATCTTTTATCCATTTTGTCCAGTAACAAATGACTAATGGTATCTAAAAGCTCAGAATACCTTAGGTTGTATTGATTGAAAAACAATTCATTAAACTCAGGATATTTTTTTAACCATATGGGCAGATATTGCACAGGTATTAAAATTACTTTAGAATTCTCTTCGGTTTGGGCGAATACTCGACTTGGGGTGTTCTTTAGTGCTGCGTAAAATGACATCACGCAACTTTGTAAGGGTTCAATATAGTATAAAAGCAATTCCTTTTCATCAAATCTGGAATAAACTTTAACGAGTCCTTTCAGAACAATTGGCAAGACTTTTACGTACTGTTGTTGTCTTAAAATTTCTGTCCCTTTTGGAATCATTCTGATACTTGATTCTTTAAGAATTAAATCAACCAATTCAGGTTTTAAAAATGATAGTATTTTCTTGTCAATTTCCATTTTTTTAGTTGCACATAACTATTAATATAGCGCATTAAAGCCATCTAAATCATGGCATTAACCGAGCCTAGAAATTACCTAGAATAATTAGGAGACTCATTGGTAATGGTAACATCATGTGGATGACTTTCATTAATTCCACTGGCCGTAATTTTTACAAATTGCCCGTTTTCTTTCAAAGCTTCAATATCTTTAGCACCACAATAGCCCATACCTGCACGTAACCCACCAATAAATTGATGGATGCTTTCGTATAAATCGCCTTTATAAGGCACACGACCAACAATACCTTCTGGAACCAGTTTCTTTATATCGTCTTCAACATCCTGAAAATAACGGTCTTTACTGCCTTGTTTCATGGCTTCAACAGAACCCATACCACGATATGATTTAAATTTTCTTCCTTCGTAAATGATGGTTTCTCCTGGAGATTCTTTGGTTCCTGCCAATAACGAGCCTAACATAACACTATCTGCACCAGCAGCAATGGCTTTAGGAATATCGCCTGTATAACGAATACCTCCATCTGCAATCACTGGAACACCAGAACCTTTGATGGCTGCGGCCACTTCTAAAACGGCAGAAAACTGAGGAAAACCAACACCAGCAATAACTCGTGTTGTACAAATAGAACCAGGGCCAATACCAACTTTAACGGCATCTGCACCAGCTTCAACCAGATATTTTGCAGCGGCACCTGTAGCAATGTTGCCAACAATAACGTCGAGCGTTGGAAATTTGGATTTAATGTCTTTTAAAACAGAAACGACACTTTTGGTATGTCCGTGAGCCGTATCAATCACTACTGCATCCACACCTGCATTTACTAAAGCTTCGGCGCGTTCTGGAGCATCGGCCGTAACACCAATAGCCGCAGCCACACGCAAGCGTCCAAAAGCATCTTTATTAGCCATTGGTTTTAGTTTAAGTTTGGTAATATCTCTAAAGGTAATTAATCCAGAAAGCTTATAATGTTCGTCAACAATCAGGAGTTTTTCAATTTTAAATTGTTGTAGAATTTTTTCAGCATCTTTTAATGACGTTCCAACAGAGGCTGTCACTAAATTTTTGCTGGTCATAACCTCAACGATAGGCCGTTTGTTGTCATGCTCAAAACGTAAATCGCGATTGGTCACTATTCCTTTTAAGGTTCTGTGTTCATCTACGATAGGGATCCCTCCTATACCATGCTCTGCCATACTTTGCTTAGCATCTTTAACCGTTGCGGTTAAAGGTAAGGTTACAGGATCTATAATCATACCACTTTCGGCACGCTTTACTTTTCTAACTTTTAAAGCCTGTGCTTCAATAGTCATGTTTTTATGCAATACACCAATGCCGCCTTCTTGCGCCATAGCAATGGCCATTTTACTTTCAGTAACCGTATCCATAGCGGCTGAAATGATAGGCACATTAATGGTGATGTTGCGTGTAAATTTTGTTTGAATATTTACTTCCCTTGGGAGTACTTCTGAAAAGGCTGGAACTAAAAGGACGTCATCGTAGGTTAATCCTTCTCCTACTATTTTGTTTTGATGTGAAATCATGTTGCAATTACGTTATAATTGCGTGCAAATATACAACTTAATATAAGAATTTACTATAAAAATAAAACCTTGTTAATATAATTATAGAAGCGGTTTATAAATGGGGTCATTTATGGTTTTTGAATCAACTGTTTTAAAATAATAATGGTGGAAAATAAAAAAGACAAGGTCATTAATGTTCCAGAAATCATCACAACATACTTCATCCAGATTGTGCCAGTCCATAAAAAATATAACCCTCCAAAAGTTAGGATAACTGAGACCAATGGTTCAATCATTAAAAAATTTTTAAAAGGTCTATTTAGTTTGGTAATGGACACGATAAGTGCGAGTAGAAAGAAAATAACAGACATGGATAATACATGCGAATGCACTAAAGACAACATTTCTTTTTCACTTTTTTTAAACTTCATAATGTCAGCCTCTTCATCATGTTCATTTCCTAAATATTGTTCTTCAATACCGTTTGGATTTGCCGAAGAGGTTTCACCCACAAACAACAATCCTGAAAAAAAACCTATGCTTAAAACTATCATAAAAACGCCAATTAATAGCTTAATATTTTTTGGTAGTAAAAAAATGTATCCGTTTAATTGCATCTATAAAATATTTTTTGAATGAAGTATTTTTAATGATTTAAGTAAATTATTGATAGCCTCTGTAAACGACCTTACCGATATGGTTGCCCCTGAAATTGCTATAATATTATCGCCATATTTCAAGTCGTCTGTCTGGGTTTTTCCAATGAATTGTTTTAGCCAACGTTTACTTCCTATTTCACCGCCGTATTCTTCTCGGTAAAATAAAACTTTTGTTTTTATGATAATCAAATCAGAATCCAATAAAACCATATAATCAAATAGTGCTGTTTTACTGGCAGCCTGAGAAATATATACATAAGCTAAAAACTTATTATCAGATTCAATTTTAAACAAATTATCTTCTCCAAATCTTGATGCTAATGTTTGTTCTATTTCAATGGGAATAGAAACACTTATTAAATTAAAATTTACTACACTAAATGTTTCGGTAATTTCTTTGTTTACTTTTTTTTCGATGTTTTTTGGTAACCCAAATGCAAGAAATGAAAAGCCAACAAGTATTAATATAATATGTTTAAATCTCATAAGTTAAAATTAAGTATTAAATTTAAATAGTATGATAAGGACTTAAAAAATCCTTATCACACTTGTATTTTTCTGTCGCTTTTAAAACCAAACTCCCAAGCCAAAGTTGAGTCTGTTTTGAACATTTGATCCTGACAAAGCATTATCTCTAAATTGATAGTCACCTTTAAAAACAACCCCTGGTGCAATATGATAGCTTAAACCCATAGTAACATCTGTTCTGTTAAAAGCATCGTTTCTTAACAAAACACCATCAGTATCTGCATGAGTATCATAGGTTTCGTATCTTAAAAAAGCAAAGAGGCGTTGTTCGTTTGATTGAGGTAAGAGATTATAGGCGCCTTCAACATACCAACCTTCTAAGGCACTTCCTAAATCATTACCCGTTAAATTATTGTAAGCTTCTGTGCCAGATAAAGAACCATGCACATATTGACCTCTGGCTGTAAATCTTTGATAGGCATAACGAGCATCTAAGCCAAACATAGAAATACCAATGTTGGCGCCATTGATGGATTCTACATCATCTTCTGCTTGTGTATCTCCAAAATATCCAGACAATCCCAATCTAAGACCGGGCAAGCCATAATAATCAAATTTAACCGATAATGTTGGACTGTCAATAGTAGATTGTATCCCTTTTTGTCGTCCACCTCTTAAAGCATTAGACCCCTTTAATGCCCCATTAACCCCTCCAGAACCGTCAAAACTTGTAGATTTAAAGCCATTAAACACATACGCTTGATAACCAAGAGAAAGATCATTAAACCGTCCAGCAACACCAAACCCTAATTCTCTCCAAGTGGTAGGAACAATAACATTATCCAATCCTGGTCTTTCAACACCATTAAAGGTTGTTGGTTCGTGAAATTCATTAATAATACCAAAAGGCACTAACATTAACCCACCGCGCAAACTAACATTTGAACCCACAGCATAATTCACAAAAGCTTGTTCTATAAAAACTTCTTCTACATGTTCAAACTCAACTTCGGTGACAAACTGTGTTTTATCATTAAACTTGTACCCAAAAAGTAACACTAAACGCTGAACATCTAATTCACCATTGTCACCCTCGGGTTGATTGTAGGTTAATTCTCCATAGGCTCCTACGGTTACTGACTGACCATAGTTTCCTGAAAGAATTCTTTGTGAAGCATTTAACTGTTGTTGAGGATTAAACGTAATGGAATGCTGCATGGTTTGTGCAGCTACAAATGCACTGATGAAAATTGCTAAAATTGTTGTTGTAGTTTTCATTTATTTTAATTTAGACTAATTATAAATAGTGTGTTATATTCGACAGCAAATATAACACTGAAAATTAAATTTCCAAAGCTTATTTAGAATTATTTTAAATAATTTCTTAATGAAAAACGCTAAATATTTTAGTAGCTTCATTAAAAGCACTTTCAAAACTTAGTGCATCCAAATTGTTTAGTTTTTTTGAAGTAAAAAAAGACAATAATTTTTCTGTAGGCATGTTACCTGTTAGCGCATTGGTAGCCATAGGACAGCCTCCAAAACCTTGAATAGCACCATCAAAACGATTGCATCCCGCTTTAAAAGCACTATCCACTTTTTCAAACCAAGTGTTTGGTGTTGTGTGTAAATGCGCCCCAAACTCAATATTTGGATATAAAGGAATTAAATTTGAAAACAAATAATAAATGTTATCAGCATTTGAACTTCCTATGGTATCACTTAATGACAAAATTTTAACGCCCATTTTACTCAAACGCTCGGTCCACTCGCCCACTATATCAACATTCCAAGGGTCACCATATGGATTGCCAAATCCCATTGAAATATACACAACAACTTGTTTTTGTGATGCATCTGCAATATTTAAAATACCTTCTAAAGTAACAACCGATTGCGCGATGGATTTATGGGTATTACGCATTTGAAAATTTTCGGAAATAGAAAAAGGAAACCCTAAATAATCCACTTGTTCATGCTTTGATGCATCTTCGGCGCCTCTTTCATTGGCAACAATGGCTAATAATTTACTTTTTGTTTTGCTTAAATCCAACATAGATAAAACTGCCGAGGTATCTGCCATTTGTGGAATGGCTTTGGGAGAGACAAAACTGCCAACATCTATGGTATCAAATCCTACGCGCAATAAGGATTGAATATACTGAACTTTATTCTTTGTTGGAATAAAACTTTTGATGCCTTGCATGGCATCTCTTGGACATTCTATAATCTTAATTTTGCTTGACATTTATACTTGAAATAGACTCGATAAAAATAATATTATTGAAACAGAAAACATAACATCTTTAGTATTATTAAATTTTGGGGGTTATCTTTTCATTTCAGGTTAAACAATCATAACGAATAAATTAACACATCAACGTAAATATTATTAAGAAAACCTGATTGCTTATACATTTAACTAAATATTTCGCCCCAATGAAAAATTTCTTCCATCGTATAAAATCTAGTCTTTTTTCGATTCTTTTATTGATTTCTTATTATGTTTCATCACAAAACAATGTAGAACCTGTTTGTGGAACCGTTACTAGCAAGGAAACCCTTCATTATTTTAATACCATTAAACCTCAGTTAAAAAACTTTCAATTGCAGTTTAATACCTCAAAATCTACTATAAACAGTTCAAAATCCATAACAAAAAATTATATTCCTATTAAGGCTCATGTTATACGATTATCAAATGGTGAAGGTGGTTTAACGGAATACGATCTAAACAATGCTATTGCAGACATAAACCAAACATTTGCAAATGCTTACATGGAATTTTTTCTGTGTAAAGACATTAATTATATTGATAGTGATCGTTATTTTCATTTTAAATCGTCTGAAGAAAAAACTTTGGTGGAAGCTAACTATGAAACTGGCGTCATTAATATATATTTTACGGATCATATTAAAAATTCGTCTGACGAAAGCATTTGTGGCTACACATACAACAAATCAAACTACGATGTTATAATGATGCAGAATGATTGTGCCACCAACAATTCTTCATTAGCGCATGAACTAGGTCATTATTTTTCTTTAATACATACGCATGGCGCAGACAACCTTTGTAAAACAAAAGAATTGGTTAACAGCAGTAATTGTAGTAGTGAAGGCGATCAAATTTGTGATACGCCAGCCGACCCAAAACTAACCTCAACAAACATCAACAACTTTTGCAGATATATTGGAGACGAAACAGATGTTAATGGTGAATTGTTTAATCCGGATACTAAAAATATCATGTCGTATTCCATGAAAGGATGCCGTTCCCATTTTTCGCAGGAGCAATTTTCCAGAATGTATGCCTATTATATGACAGAGAAAAGCTATTTGGCATGTGGAGATGCTTCAGATATTGATGAAATTGTTGAAGTATCAAATGCTTCAGACATTAAAATATATCCTAACCCTATTTCGGGAGATGTTCTTTATATTAAATCCAATACGGCTGACACCGAATTTTTTGAAATATCAAATTTAATGGGACAGGTATTTGTGTCTGGCAAAGTAACGAGCAATGAACCTGTTCATGTAAACCATTTATCTTCTGGTACTTATTTATTGACCATTAAAAGTAAGAGTTCAAAGATTTCAAAAAGGCTTATAAAATAATTATTGGGTATCAAGTAATGCTTTATTGATGTCCTTGATAAGTTTAGGACCTTCATAGATAAAACCGGTATAAATCTGAATCAAAACAGCACCAGCATTTAGTTTTTCTAAAGCATCTTGAGCAGAATGAATGCCACCAACACCAATAATTGGGAAGGCTTTATGGCTCTTTTCTGAAAGATATTTTATAACACGGGTACTTTTATCTTTTATGGGCTGACCACTTAAACCGCCATTTCCAATAGTTTCCAAACGCTTTTTTGTAGCTTTTAAATCTGTTCTATCAACCGATGTATTACTGGCTATAACACCATGTAATTTGGTTTTAATGACCAACTCTATAATATCATCCAACTGATGGTTATTTAAATCTGGAGCAATTTTTAAAACAATGGGTTTTTGTGTTTTAAAACTATGATTGGCTTTTTGAACTTCTTTAATAAGTTCTTCTAAATACGCTTTATCATTTAATTTCTCATGACTACCAACATTAGGACAGCTTACATTCAACACAAAATAATCAACATACGGATGTAATGCGTTAAAACACTCTAAATAATCTTTTGTATAATCTTCAGGTTTTGTTGCTGTGTTTTTTCCAATATTTCCGCCAATAATAAGGTTGCCTTTATTTTTTTTAAGATGTGATATAACAGCTTCTAAACCATCATTGTTAAATCCCATTCTGTTTATAATGCCTTGGTCGTCTTTTAACCTAAACAATCTTTTTTTAGGATTTCCTGTTTGTCCTTTAGGAGTAACCGTTCCTATTTCAATAAAGCCAAATCCAAAATTAGCCAGCTCATTAAATAAGACTGCATTTTTATCGAAACCAGCAGCTAATCCTACAGGATTTTTAAAAGTTAGTCCAAATACATTTCGCTCCAATCTTCTATCTTCAAGAACGTACATGGTTTTTAATAGCTTCGGAACTAATGGGATTTTATTAATAAAACGAATTAAAGAAAAGGTAAAATGATGCACTTGCTCAGGATCGAACCAAAATAAAACAGGGCGAATGATTGATTTGTACATAGAGGTTGAATTGCTGTGCAAAAATAGGATTCATTTCTTAAAAAACACCCATAAGCTTTTTAAAAATTAGTATTTTTGATAGAACAAAAAAACAACGTCATGCAACACATTATAGATAGATTTATTAGTTACATAATTATCGATACACAATCAGACCCTAATTCAGAAACTACACCAAGCACAAAAAAACAATGGAATTTAGCCAATAAACTAGTTGATGAGCTTAAATCTATTGGTATGAAAGAGGTTACTATTGATGATAATGCTTACATCATGGCAACGTTGCCAAGTAATGTTGAGCATGAAGTTCCAACCATTGGTTTTATTGCTCATTTTGACACGTCTCCAGATTATTCTGGCACGAATGTAAACCCACAAATAATTGAAAATTACAACGGCAAAGACATTCTTTTAAATGCTGAGCAACAAATTGTTTTATCTCCTGACTATTTTGAAGATCTATTACTTTATAAAGGGCAAACTTTAATTACTACAGATGGCACTACGCTACTTGGTGCTGATGATAAAGCTGGTATTTGTGAAATTATATCAGCCATGGAACATTTAATAAAGCACCCAGAAATTAAACACGGTAACATACGTGTTGGCTTTACACCCGATGAAGAAATTGGTCGTGGCGCTCACAAGTTTGATGTCAAAAAATTTGGTGCAGATTGGGCTTATACCATGGATGGCAGCCAGATTGGCGAGTTGGAATATGAAAATTTTAATGCCGCCGGAGCTGTGGTTAAAGTAAAAGGGAAAATTGTGCATCCAGGCTATGCTAAAGGAAAAATGATAAACTCCATGTACATTGCCCAAGAGTTTATAAATTCGTTACCACGTTTTGAAACTCCAGAGCATACCGAAGGTTATGAAGGGTTTTTCCATTTAAGTTCCATAAAAGGAGAAGTAGAAGAAACCGTTTTACAATACATTATTAGAGACCACAACAAAGATCATTTTGAAGCCCGTAAAGAAGTCATGCAAAAATTGGCAGATGAATTAAATTCACAATACGAACGCGAAGTTATTGAGATCAGTATTAAGGATCAATATTACAATATGAAAGAAATGGTTGAACCCGTGATGCATATTGTTGATATTGCAGAAGACGCTATGAAACAACTGGGGATAAAACCTTTAATAAAAGCCATTCGTGGTGGTACCGATGGCTCTCAATTAAGTTATATGGGTTTACCTTGTCCAAATATTTTTGCCGGTGGCCATAACTTTCATGGACGTTATGAATATGTGCCAGTGGAAAGTATGGTAAAAGCAACAGAAGTGATTTGTAAAATTGCTGAATTAACAGCAAAAAAATACCACAAAGTATAAACAAACGCATCAACACCCATGAAAAAACCCAGTTCTGTAGAAGACTATATAGAACAATCGCATTTTAGCGAGGCACTACAGTTGTTACGTGCCATCATAACATCAACAGAATTAGAAGAAACCATTAAATGGAATGCACCCGTATATTCACTTAAGGGTAAAAACGTGATTGGTTTAGGTGCTTTTAAACATCATTTTGGTATTTGGTTTTTTAATGGTGTATTTTTAAAAGATGACCATAAACAATTAGTTAATGCTCAGGAAAAAACCAAAGGCTTACGGCAAATGCGGTTTGAATCTATAGAAGATATTAATAAAAACATGGTGTTGGCTTATGTTAAAGAAGCCATTCAAAATCAAAAACTAGGGAGAGAAATAAAACCAGAAAAAACTAAGACGGTGGTCATTCCTAAAGCTTTAAAAAGTGCTCTAAATATTGATACAGATTTTAATACTTGTTTTATGTCATTAACACCTTATAAACAAAAAGAATACTGTGAGTATATTGAAACAGCAAAAAGAGAAGCCACTGTTTTAAGTCGTTTAGAAAAAATAAAACCTTTGATTAAAAAAGGCATTGGCTTAAATGATAAATACAAAAACTGTTAAATAAAAAACTTCCAATTTTGGAAGCTTTTATAACCTATTATTTTTATCAATGGAAACTATTTTTTAAAATTATAGCTTTATCGTATTGAGTAGTTTGTCTTTACAAAGCAATACTTTAATCTTCTTAACCAGTCTAAGCAAAACTTATAAAACTCTGAATTGCCAATTCATAACTTTGAAGGCCAAACCCTAAAATAACGCCTTTAGCATTTGCTGAAATAAAAGACTGATGTCTGAATTCTTCTCTGCCAAATGTGTTGGAAATATGCACTTCAACCACAGGCGTTTCAATGGCTTTAACGGCATCACCAATACCGATAGAGGTATGTGTGTAAGCACCAGCATTGATAATAATACCGTCATAAGTAAATCCTACTTCATGTAATTTATCGATAATTAGCCCTTCAATATTAGACTGAAAGTAATCTATTTCAACGTTAGGATATTTAGTCTTAATCTTATCTAAAAATTCAGTAAAGCTTAAGCTGCCATAAATTGCTGGCTCGCGCTTACCTAACAAATTTAAATTTGGACCATTGATGATGATTAATTTTTTCATAAAGTAAAGATATTAAATTTTGTATATAAAAAATGGCTACAATCTCTTTGGGTTTTTATTTAATTTATCGCTACATATAGATGACTACTTTTAAAGTCCCTTTTAAACCAAAAGTTATAATTCTGAATAAATATATGGGTTTATTTATTCTTTCATAAGCTTAAGTAATCTTAAAGTTTTATCATATTTTTACGGCCATGAAATGGGAACACGCCTTAAAAGATTATCAACTCTATTTAAAAATTGAACGTGGTTTATCAAAAAATTCCATCGATAATTATGCTCTTGATGTTAAAAAACTGTTAGTCTATTTAGAAACCTATCAGATAAGTGTTTCTCCTATAGATATTTCTTCAGAAATTATTCAACAATTTATTTATGACCTTGCTAAAGTTGTTAATGAGCGTACACAATCGCGCATTATTTCTGGCTTAAGAAGTTTTTTTGGTTTTTTAGTGTTTGAAGATTATAGACAAACCAATCCTTTGGAACTCATTGAATCTCCAAAAATAGGCAGAAAACTTCCCGATACCTTAAGCGAATATGAAATTGATACCTTAATTGGTGCTATTGATTTAAGCAAACCCGAAGGCGAACGAAACCGAGCCATTCTTGAAACCTTATATGGTTGTGGTTTACGCGTTAGCGAATTGACCCATTTAAAACTATCTGATTTATTTTTTGATGAAGGTTTTATAAAAGTAACGGGTAAAGGAGATAAACAAAGGTTTGTGCCTATTTTAAAAAACACTCAGAAGTATATCATGATTTACGTTAATGATATTAGGAAACATATCAAAATTCAATCAAATCATGAAGATACTTTGTTTTTAAACAGAAGAGGAAAACAACTTACAAGAGCTATGATTTTTACTATTATTAGACAACTGGCTGATAACATTGGGCTTAAAAAAACCATCTCACCACATACCTTCAGGCATTCCTTTGCAACGCATTTATTACAAAATAATGCCGATTTACGATCTATTCAAATGATGTTAGGACATGAAAGTATTACAACCACAGAGATTTATGTTCACCTTGATAAAAGTCATCTATCAAAGGTGATAGCAAAATACCATCCTAGGAAATAGCTGTTAGCTGTTAGTTGTTAGCTGTTAGTTGTTAGCTGTTAGTTGTTAGCTGTTAGCTGTTAGTTGTTAGCTGTTAGCTGTTAGTTGTTAGCTGTTAGCTGTTAGCTGTTAGCTGTTAGCTGTTAGCTGTTAGCTGTTAGCTGTTAGCAAAATTAACTTTTAACTTTTAACTTTTAACAAAACTAATTACTTAGCTATATTAACAGCTCTGGTTTCTCTAATAACGGTAACTTTTACTTGGCCTGGATAGGTCATATCTGTTTGCACTTTTTGAGAAATACTGAATGATAACTCGGCTGCTTTTTGGTCGTCAACCCTATCACTTTCAACAATAACACGTAATTCTCTTCCTGCTTGAATGGCATAGGCTTTTTTAACACCTTGGAATCCAAAGGCAATATCTTCTAAATCTTTTAGTCGTTGTATATAACTATCTAAGACCTGACGTCGAGCACCGGGACGAGCACCAGAAATGGCATCGCACACCTGAATAATTGGAGAAATTAATGATTTCATTTCAATCTCATCATGATGAGCACCAATAGCATTACAAACTTCTGGAATTTCCCCATATTTTTCTGCCCATTGCATTCCTAAAATAGCATGTGGTGTTTCCATATCGGTTTCAGCATCTGGCACTTTACCTATATCATGTAACAATCCGGCACGTTTTGCCAGTTTTGGATTTAATCCCAATTCTGCTGCCATCACGCCGCAAAGCTTCGCTACTTCGCGTGAATGTTGTAATAAATTTTGTCCGTAAGAAGATCGATACTTCATTCTACCCACCATTTTAATAAGCTCTGGATGTAAATTGTGAATCCCTAGATCTATCACGGTACGCTTACCAACTTCAATAATCTCTTGATCAATTTGCTTTTTGGTTTTTTGAACTATTTCTTCAATTCTGGCAGGATGGATTCTTCCATCTGTCACCAATTTATGTAATGATAAACGTGCTATTTCTCTTCTTACCGAATCAAAACAAGATAAGATGATGGCCTCTGGAGTATCATCTACAATAATTTCGACACCAGTAGCAGCTTCTATTGCTCTAATATTTCGTCCTTCTCTACCAATAATGCGTCCTTTTACATCATCTGATTCTATATTAAATACAGACACGCAATTATCTATGGCTTCTTCAGTACCTATGCGTTGAATGGTATTGATGATAATTTTTTTAGCTTCTTGTTGAGCCGTTAATTTTGCCTCTTCTGCGGCAGACTGAACGTAAGCCATCGCATCGCTTTTAGCTTGTCCTTTTAAAGACTCCACCAATTGCGCTTTGGCATCTTCTGCAGAAAGACTGGAAATAACTTCTAATTGCTCTACCTGACTTTTATGAAGCCGGTCTATTTCAACCTGCTTTTTATCAAGAATATCAACTCTGTGGTCGTAATCTTTTATTTTAGCTTCTAAATCTTCATTAAACTTTTTGGTTTTAGCTAATTCAGAAGATATTTGAGATTCTTTGTCACGAGTTCGTTTTTCAGCTTCAGCCATTTTTTTATCACGAGATAAAATGACTTTTTCATGTTCAGATTTAAGTTCAATAAATTTTTCTTTAGCTTGAAGAATTTTATCTTTTTTTATTGATTCTCCTTCAATATTAGCTTCTTTTATGATAGCAGCTGCGCTTTTTTTCGCGCCTTTAATAAGTTTTGAAGCGTTATTTCTTTCTAAAACTTTTGCTATGATGTAGCCTATTATGATACCTAATAGAAGACCTCCAGCAATTATAATTAAGTTGTCCATTGTAAATAGTTAGTTATAAATATAAAAAGCCTACACCAGTTTAAAGTTTTGTATAAACTCCTTAAAAACAAGTTTAGGGCTAACAAGCTGATCAAGGATCTGCTCAAGGCAGCTTGCTTTTACAACTTAAACTCACCCTTTTTAAAGAATTAACGTTGAGTTTATCAAAAAAAATAACCAATGTAGGCAGTAACTTTTATTATTTTAAAGAACGTTAAGAGACTATATGAGTTTGTAATAAAATGTTAAGGGCATTTAATTTTTCTTCAACATGTTCATTGACATACTCTTTATCAATAGTTTTCTGTTCTACTTGTGATGCAAACTGTAAGGCGCACATAGCCAAAACATCTTGCTTATCTCTAACAGAATAACTTTGCTCAAATTGTTTAATCATGGTTTCAATGTTTTTAGCCGCTTTGCGCAATCCTTCTTCTTGACTTGCATCAATGGTTAAAGGATACACTCTGTTAGCTATAGACAGCTTTATTTTAAGCTTTTCTGACATTGATTTATGTTACACTAATCGGCAAGTTGAGAAATACAATGATCAATATCACGGATTAATGCATTTATTTTAAGCTTAGTTTCTCTTTTACTTTCGTCACTACCTAATATTGAACTTGCTATTTTAAGAGCTTCATATTTTTCTTCCCAAGTGGATGTTTCCATCTTTTGGTTTTGAAGATGTTGCCTTGAAACCTCTAATTCCTCTTTTAATTTTAAATTAGATTGTTTTAAGACCTCTAGTTTATGTAATATTTTACTTATTTTATTTTCTAGAGAATCTACAATATCTTCAATATGACTCATTTACAAATTTCAATAGGTATTGTACAAAGTTAACACACCTTGGTATAAATTACAATAGTTTTTCAATAAAATTTTTAATTATTCAATAAGTGTTCATAATCAACATCATGGCTTGATTTTTGTTTTATTCTTTGTGGTTTCAGGACAAATTAATATTTTAGCAACCATACCAAAACAGATTTTAAATGAATGAAACTGCTGTTGGGTATAAAACCGTTTTTATGCGATTAATCCATATTCCTCTCTTATTTTTAAGCCTTATTTCTTATGCTCAAAATAGCTATCCGCAAGACTATTTTAGAGAACCTTTGGATGTTCCCATAATTCTTTCTGGTACTTTTGCCGAATTAAGATCCAACCACTTTCATTCTGGTTTAGATATCAAGACACAACAGCGCACAGGACTTAAAGTAATGGCTGCTGCTGATGGCTTTGTTAGTAGAATAAAAATATCCCATTATGGCTATGGTAAAGCCTTATACGTTACACATCCCAATGGCTACACCACTGTTTATGCTCATTTACAACACTTTAATCCCGAAATTGAAGCGTACGTAAAAAAGAAACAGTATGAAAAAGAATCGTATGAAATGGAATGGTTTCCAGGAGCTAGCGAATTACTTTTGAAACAAGGAGACGTCATTGCATATAGTGGAAATTCTGGTGGCTCTGGTGGTCCTCATCTACATTTTGAAATTCGAGACAAAGAAGAACATCCTATAAACCCAATGTTATTTGGTATTGATGTTAAAGATTCCTTGAAGCCTGTGGTAAGCTCTCTTTATGTGTATCCGATCGGAGATAGTTCCTATGTTAAAAAATCAAATTTAAAGCAAAAACTCCGCCTAATTCCCATAGAAAATGGCGATTATATTGCTGAAAATATTGAAGCTTTCGGGAAAATTGGCTTTGCGGTTGGGACCACAGACAGACAAAATCTGGCAGCCAATAATAATGGCGTTTACAAAATAGAATCCTTTTTAAATGGTAACAAAAATTTTGAAATAGATTTTAAAAAGTTTTCTTTTGATGAATCCAGCCATATTAACAGGTTGATAGATTACGAGGTTTATAAAACTAAAAGACAACGCATTCAAAAATTATATAATGACCAAAATCCTTTGAGTTTATTTCAATCTGTTTTAAATGACGGTTATATTACTGTAGTTGATAGCACCTATTCCATCTATAAAGTAAGAATAACCGATTTTAAAAATAACGATACTTGGGTAACTGTAAATATTAAAGGACAACAAAGTGATGCTATAGAAATTGTAAAACCTCAAACAACGCCTTTTTATATTTATGCAGACCAAACAACGACTTTAAAAGAAGGGAATATTTCTGTTGATATTTTTCAAAACACCTTTTATGAGAATTTATATCTTGATTTTAAAGTTTCAAATGACACGTTGTTTTTAGGTAAAGATATCGTTCCTCTTCAAAAAAGTGTTAAAATAAATTTTGATATCAGTAAATATTCCGACGAAGACAAAAACAAGCTTTATATTGCCGAATTAGTAGGCTACAAAAATTATCCTTCTTACGCTTACACCAAAAGAGAAGGTAATACCCTTTTTACACTTACCAAAACACTTGGTAAATACGCTTTAACAACCGACAATATTAAGCCAACCATAAAGCCCATAAATTTTAAAGATGGCCAATGGCTAAGCAATTTTAGGTTTTTAAAACTTGAGATTAGCGATCAACTTTCTGGAATATCAAATTACAGGGCAACCGTAAATGGTACTTGGATTTTAATGGAATATGATTACAAAACAAAAACGCTTACACATGATTTTAATGATGGGGTCATAACCGACACTAAAAACAATTTAAAGGTAATTGTTACTGATAATGTTGGAAATAGTTCTACTTTTGAAGCTATATTTTACAGAAAATAAATATCATTACTCTTGAATATTAAATCGTTATATAGTAGCCTATTGTTTTTCTTCATGATTTCAATAGGATATTCGCAGACTGCAACCATTAAAGGCATTATTTTAGATGAAAATAAGCTGCCTATTTCAAATGTTAATATTAAAGCCAGTACCACAGGAACCATTACCAATGACAATGGTTTTTATGTTTTAAAAATACCTGCAAACGACACCATTAGCTTAGAATTTACACATATTTCCCATAAAAAAGTCAAGAGTACATTTAGCCTTAAAAATGGTGAAACTTACGAGTTTAATCCAGTTATGAGTATTTTGGTTGAACAAATAGCAACCATCATTATCTCAGGTAAAAATCAAAAAAATGTACAAGGTATTTTAACCCTAAACCCAGAAACCATTCGAAAAATACCAGGCGCCAATGCTGGCGTAGAAAACCTATTAATGTCTTTGCCTGGAGTTAGCAACAATAACGAATTGAGTACACAATATGCGGTAAGAGGTGGTAACTATGATGAAAATTTGGTGTACGTTAATGGTATTGAAATTTATCGCCCTTTTTTAATTCGGTCAGGACAACAGGAAGGCCTAAGTTTTGTAAATACAGATTTGGTACAAAACGTCGATTTTTCGGCTGGTGGATTTCAGGCAAAATACGGAGACAAATTATCATCGGTTTTAGATATTACCTATAAAAATCCTTATCAGTTTGAATCCAATTTGGATTTAAGTTTACTTGGCGGTAGCGTTTCTGTTGAAGGTGTTAGCAAAGATTCAAAACTATCAGGCATTATGGGTTTGCGTTACAGAGATAATAGTTTATTGGTAAATGCCAAAGAAACCCAAACAAACTATGACCCACTATTTGCCGACCTCCAAACGTTTTTAACCTATAAATTTACAGATAAGTTCCATCTGAGTTTTTTAGGTAATGCATCTTTAAACAAGTACAATTACGAACCAGAAACAAGACAGACAAATTTTGGAACCCTTAGCGATCCTTTGGCTTTAATAATATTTTATGAAGGTCAGGAAAAAGATCAATACCAAACGCTTTTTGGTGCTTTTAAAGGAACTTATTTTGCGAATGATGATTTAACGCTTCAACTCATAGCCTCAACCTATCATACTACAGAAGAAGAATACTTTGATATTTTAGCTCAATACAATCTTGGCGAAGTAAATGCTAATATAGGCGACGAGAATTTAGGAGAGGTTGAATTTAGTGAAGGCATTGGCAGTCAGTTAATTCATGGCAGGAACGATTTAGATGCCTTAATTACCAATATTGAACATAAAGGTACTTATTCGTTTAATGACCATCAAATAGAATGGTCTGTTAAATATACCCACGAAGACATTCGCGATAGGCTGGTTGAATGGGAAATAATTGATTCTGCTGGATTTTCAATAAACCCGCCCAACCTCGATTTTTCTAATGAACAACCCTATGCGCCTTACGAAGGGCCATTAGTGGCATTTCAAAATGTTAGAGCCACCAATAAAGCGCAAATAAATAGACTGCAAGCGTATGCACAATGGAGCAAGCGCTCTACCATGGGTAGTAGCGATGTTTGGTATAATGCAGGAGTAAGAGTCCATAATTGGTCTGTTTCTGGAGATGCTTCATCTACACCAGGAACAAATATAGCCTCTTCAAATCAAACAGTTTTTAGTCCGCGTGCGCAATTTGCCATAAAACCCAATTGGGTAAAAGACATGCTTTTTAGAATAGCAGCTGGCCTGTATTATCAACCACCATTTTACAAAGAATTACGTGATGCCACAGCAACGGTTCAACCTAACGTGAAAGCGCAGCAATCGTTTCACTTGGTGTTGGGCAACGATTATAGTTTTAAAATGTGGAACAGACCATTTAAACTCACTACCGAAGCCTATTATAAAAACTTAACCAACGTAAATCCGTACACGCTGGAAAATGTTAGAATACGGTACAGGGCTAACAATAATGCCAAGGCCTACGCTTACGGATTAGATATGAGGTTGAATGGCGAATTTGTTCCAGGTACAGAATCATGGTTTAGTTTTGGCTATTTAAAAACTGAAGAAAACATTGATAATCGAGGTTATATAGCAAGACCAACCGATCAGCGTTTAAAATTTGCTGCCTTATTTCAAGATTATGTGCCCAACATTCCTAATATGAAGATGTACTTAAATTTAGTTTACAATACGGGCTTGCCTGGCGGCTCTCCAAGTAATGCCGATCCTTATGAATTTCAAAACAGATTACCCGCCTACAAACGAGCCGATTTAGGATTGCAGTTTGTGTTGGTTGATGAAAAAAAACCATTTAAAAGTGGATGGAAAAAACCATTTAAAGCCTTGTCTTTTGGTTTTGAAATATTTAATATGTTTGATGTACAAAACTCTATAACCAACACTTGGGTAAGAGACGTAAATTCTAAACGGCAATATGCCATTCCTAATTTTTTAACGCCAAGGGTTTTTAACGTAAGAACTACTATGAAGTTTTAATACCAAAATTTTTTAAAACATTTAATACATAATCAACTTCTTCCTTGGTATTGTAAATACTAAAAGAAAAACGAATGGATGGTTTTTGTAAATCTTCATTACTTAATAATGTTTCTAAAACATGGGAATTTTGGCTACTCCCACTTTGGCATGCACTACCCTTAGAACAAGCAATGCCTTTTAAATCTAGTTGAAATAATAGCATCGCTGATTTTTCGGCAGAAACTGGTAAACATACATTGACTAAAGAAAACGTGCTCTTTTCTAAATGCCCAGAATATCCATTAAAAGTAACCAAAGGAATTTCTTTTTTGATTCTATCAATAAAATATTGTTTTAAATCTTGAACATATAAACTTTCGCTTTCAAGATTATCGTAAGCAAGTTTCAAGGCTTCTTCTATGCCTACAATATTATGAACACTTTCGGTGCCAGCTCTAAAGCCTCGCTCCTGCTCTCCGCCAAAAATTAAAGGCTTTAAACCAGAATTCTTTCTAACAAAAACAAAACCAACACCTTTTGGTCCATGAAATTTATGAGCACTTGCCGCTAAAAAATCTATGGGAATTTCTTGTAAATCTAATGGGTAATGTCCAACAGACTGTACGGTATCGCTATGAAATAATGCGTTTTTTAATTTACATAAATCTGCAACTCGTTTTAAATCTAACTTATTACCAACTTCATTATTAACGTGCATTAAGCTAACCAAGGTTTTGTTTTCGGATGTTAATAAAACCTCTAAATGGGTATAATCTATGCCTCCATTAGAATCTAGATTTACATAACTCACTAAAACATTATATTCGCTTTTAAGTTGTTCTAAAGTATGTAAAACCGCATGGTGCTCAATTTTTGAGGTTATAATATGCTTCACTTTTAAATCGCGTACAGCACTTCTTAAAACCAAATTATCAGCTTCAGTGCCACCAGAAGTAAACAATATTTCACCAGCTGATACCTTTAAATAGCCTGCAATGGTTTTTCTGGCTTTTTCAATAAGTACTTTAGACGATCTACCAAAACTATGCGATGAAGAAGGATTTCCATAATGCTGCTTCATAACATGCGTCATCGCATCAATTACCTCATCTCTAATTTGAGTGGTAGCAGCATTATCAAAATAAATAGGTTTCATCTGTTAATATTTATTGTTTTTTGAGTTCAGATGGAATTCGCCATTATCATATCGGTTGGTATCAACTTAATGGTTATGGCTCATTTCATGGATTCATATTGAACGGCAAAAGTACTTGAAATAAAATTATTATCAATATGCTACGTTATAAATAACAATTCGTTTATTTTTGTCAAAAACCCATTTCAATGCGCCATTCATTTTTTATTGTTATTCTATTTAGCATCTTAACTACTTTTTCATGCAATGACGGCGATATTATTACAGTAGAATTCGATTTTGATGATACGTTTTCAGCGTGTGAAGGTGTATCAGATATAGTGTTTTATAATACAAAAAATGATCCTTCAGAATCCCTATCTGTTTTAATACCTTCATTTTCTCTTGAAACTATCTTAGCTGTAGAAGAAAACGACTCGTTAATTATTGAAAATTTAGCGGTAACTTTTAATTACAGAACCTATAGCAACTCAAGCATTTCAAATTTGTTTTGTAACGATATTCCAAATTCTGAAATTGATATTACCAGCGATGAAGAAAGTTCGTCTACCATAAAAATATTAACGATTTTAACTGAAGATGATAATGATGGCGTTCCTGCTGAGCTGGAAGATATTAATGGCAATGGCAATTTAAAGGATGATGATACCGATGGTGATGGCATACCCAATTTTAAAGACGTGGATGATGATGGGGATAATATTTTAACCCGTTCTGAAAATCCTGACCCAAATGCCGATGGCTTATTAAACGATGCCCAAGATACCGATGGCGATGGCATACCAGATTATTTAGATGATGATGATGATGGCGATGGTGCTTTAACCCGAGATGAAGAAACCAATACACAAAACAACAACCCTATAGATGATGTTACCAATAGCGATATTGGCCCTGATTATTTAAATGCTAATGTTATTACTAACATCCCCGCAACAGCCTTTAGACAACATACTATTTCGAAAACTTATGAGGTTTTTATGACTGTTTTTAATATTGCACTAACCAACCTATTTATGGAAGAACTGAATTTTGGGCGTTTAGAAAACAGCAACTTATCTGAAACAGAAATATTAACACCGGATTTTAATTAATAATTTGGTGGCACATTTTGATAAATATAAACTTCGGTAGCTCCCAATCCATATTTTTGGTAATTGGCATCGTAAAATTTTACATTATTATACCTTCCAAATAAATAATCGAGTTCTACTTTTAAGACTCCTTCACCTACCCCATGAATGAACACAATTTTTTGAATTCGGTTTTTTATGGCAAAGTCCAATTGGCGTCTTGCGGTCTCTAATTGTAGGGTCAGCATGTCATGATTGGCCATGCCTTTGGTAGATTTAACCAATTGATTGATATGCAAGTCTATTTCCATGGTAGGCTCATAGCGTTCTTTAGCTTTTTTAGCAGGCATATTTTTTCTTAAAGGCTTTTCTTTTTCTAAAATAACCTCATTTACATTGGAGTGTGTAAACAATTGCTTTTTAAAATCTTGATTCGATTTGTTTTTAACAATCTCAAAGGCATCAAAATCCAGCAAAAAACCGTCTTTTGTTTCAATAGTTATGGCGTTACCATGAATACTTTTAATAACACCCGAGAGATCTTCATCTAAAACCAAAACAAAATCACCTACCTTAAATGCCATTAGTCTTCGTCTTTAATAAAATCATTGGAATCATCTTTGTCATATTTACTCGGAATGGTTTTAGAAATCCTGTAAATGCCTACCATAAGAACTGCAATACCTCCAATAAGTATATATTCATTTTGTTCGGTTCCTGTTTTAGCATAAATAGCTATGATTGAACCAATTACAATAAGTATATAATTTAAATATTTCATGGGTAAAGCGTCTTTATCATGCGCTCAAAATTACATTAATTAATAGATTTTAAAAGACAAATAGTTATTAAAATAAATCATTTCTTTATATTTATAATGATTTTAATAATTAAATCTTTGCCAATGGAAACTGAACCCATTAAAACTTCGGACAGTAAAAACGTTAATCAAGGTAGCTCTGGTCAAACAATTATTATTAAACAAGAAGAAAAAAAATCAAACGGAATAGGAACAGCTGGATTTGTTTTGGCAATCATAGCTCTGTTCTTGGGATGGATTCCTTTTTTAGGTTGGATTATCTGGATTTTAGGGTTTATTTTTTCTTTTATAGGCTTATTTAAAACACCCAGAGGCTTATCAATTGCTGGGTTGATTATTTCTTTTATTGGAATTATTTTTTTAATCATTGTCTTTGGAGCTATTGCAGCAGCCATGTCTAACTAGACAGCCCATACTATTTAATTCTTTTTTTTATGATATTAAGAAACCTAAAAATCCATCCTTTTACTATATTAGCCCCTTAAACCATACGATTTTATGTCGGGATTAGATGATTATATGTTGCCTTGCTTAAACAAAACACTTTTTGGAATGGAGTGTTTGGGTTGTGGCATACAGCGGTCTGTCTTGTTAATTTTTCATGGACAATTTTTAGCAGCTTTTAAAATGTATCCTGCTATATATACCCTTTTTTTATTATTCATTTTTCTTATATTTAATCTTTTTATAAAATTTAAGCACGATTATAAAGTCAAAATGGGATTAATAATTCTAAATGTCCTTATCGTTGTTGTTAGCTATTTAATCAAAATAAACCACTAAAAACTTATTACATGGAAAAACAAAAATTGCCCAATTCAACACTCATTCTGGTTTTCGGAATCTTATCTATTTTAACCTGCTGTTGCTATGGAATCATAGGCATGATACTTGGTATTATAGCGATTGTTCTGGCCAATAAAGCCACTGCACTCTATGCCGAAAACCCTGAATTATATTCTGGTTTTTCAAATGTAAAAACAGGTAAAATTCTTGCTATTATTGGAGTCGTTCTTGGTTCAATATATCTTATTGCCACTATTTATTTTTATGTTACTATTGGTTTTGAAGGTATTCAAGAAATGCAAAAACAATGGATGGAACAAATGCAAAATCAATAAGATTTATCAATGTCAATGTATAAAAAAAGCGACCGAATATGGTCGCTTTTTTGGTAAATAGTTTTTAAAATTATTCAAATTGTTTCAGCGTTTTTATAATAATGCCAACACAATCCAGCAATTCGTCTTTTGTCATAACCAATGGTGGCGCAAAACGAATGATATTGCCATGCGTAGGTTTAGCCAACAATCCATTATCCCGTAACGCTAAACAAATATTCCAAGCTGTTTCGCTGTCTTCGTCATCATTAATAACGATGGCATTCAACAAACCTTTTCCCCTTACCAGTTTAACGATGCTGCTTTTATCAATATATTTTTGTAATTCACTTCTAAATAAATTTCCAAGTTGATAAGCATTTTCGGCCAGTTTTTCATCTCTTACCACTTCAAGTGCAGCAATGGCAACCGCTGCTGCTACTGGATTACCTCCAAAAGTACTACCATGATTTCCAGGTTGAATCACTTTCATAATGCTATCATTTGCTAAAACGGCAGATACTGGATACACACCACCGCTGATGGCTTTACCAAGAATAAGAATGTCTGGTTTAACATCGGGTGTATCTGAACAATTTTTAGTCTCGCAAGTACAATTGCCACAAGTTGCCAATAAACGTCCGGTTCTGGCTATTCCTGTTTGGACTTCGTCTGCAATAAATAGCACATTATATAATTCACAAAGCGCTTTTGCTTTTATTAGATAGTCATCACTTGGTACATAAACGCCAGCTTCTCCTTGAATGGGTTCCACTAAAAAACCTGCAACGTTGGGATTGTTTTTTAAAGCAATCTCTAAAGCCTCTAAATTATTGTATTCTATTTTAATGAATCCTTTAGTAAATGGTCCAAAATGTTTTCTGGCTACAGGATCGTTTGAAAACGAGATGATGGTGGTTGTTCTACCATGAAAATTATTTTCACACACAATGATGTCTGCTTCGTTTTCTGAGATTCCTTTTACTTCATAAGCCCATTTTCTGCATAGCTTAAGAGCTGTCTCAACGGCTTCTGCACCTGTATTCATGGGTAATAATTTATCAAACCCAAAAAACTCGCAAGCAAATTTTTCAAATTTACCCAGCATATCGTTATGAAAAGCTCTTGATGTTAAGGTTAAAGTTTGTGCTTGCTGTACCATAGCATTGACAATCTTTGGGTGACAATGCCCTTGGTTTACAGCCGAGTACGCCGATAAAAAATCATAATATTGTTTTCCATCAATGTCCCATACGTACACGCCTTCACCTCTAGTGAGAACTACGGGCAATGGGTGATAATTATGAGCGCCGTATTTGTTTTCTAAATCTATCGCTTGTTGCGAAGTTAATTGGTCTAAAATAGCCATTTTAATAAAATTTAAATTGATAAAATAACCATTCCTACTGTACCTTTATTCTTTCGAAATCCCGATAAGTACCGATAGCTATCGGAATCAGGACGAAAAAGCAGCGTGGGAGAGAAATCATCCCCAGATAGGTTTGCAAGTTACTAAATATAAACCTCTTCCTAAAATGTTTATTCTGATATTCTTCCTGTAATGGAAAGCATTTGAAGTTCTAATCGTTTTAATTCCCTTAAAAGTGCATTTTTATCCATTTGCAACCAAGCAAAAAGTTTCAGCATACTAATACCTATTAAAAACAAAATACTTCCAAAGCCCCATTTTAACATTTCTTGTGTTACTTTAGTATCAAAAAATTTAATAGAACAATACAAGAATAATCCGAAAAAAATTAAGGTCATAAAGTTCATTAAAAACATCATCCATTTGTTCTTTCCTTTAAATAATCCAATAACCATTTCAAACACGTTTTGCTCTTCTAGTTCATCATAAAACTTTGCTTCTTCTTGGGATAAGGTCTCTTTAATTAATTTGTCAATGTCTTCCATATTATTTTTCATAAGTTTTTTGTTTTAATGTTTGTTTTAATGTTTCTCGTGCTTTAAATAATCTTGATTTCGCTGTCCCTATAGATATATTAAGTAATTCACCTATCTCTTTTAAAGAATAATTGTCCAAATAAAAAAGACGAATTACCGTTTGCTGTCCTGATGGCAATAATTTAATACCTTTTAAAAGCATCTTTTCTCTTGAGGTATCGAAATCATTTTCCTGGAACATGGTCTCCTGTTGATACCTAAACTGCTCTAACATTTCAATGGTTCTCTTACTCTTTTTAATATTGTCCAACGCTTTTCTATAAACTATTCTTGAAATCCAACTTCCAAAACTTTCAGGATCCTTTAGTTCATAAATCTTTTGGATAACGGTACTCCAACAATCTTGGGCAATATCTTTAGCTAAATCTGAATCCTTTACAATCCAATAGGCTTTTTCGCATAATTCTTTATGCCAACGCTTAATCAATAAAACGAGTGATTTCGTATTTCCAGATTGAACCTCTAAGACTAAAAAACTATCAGATTTATATTCCGGTTTATTCATTTAAATTGGTTAGCCATACATCTTAAAGACGACCAAAAACAAAAAAGGTTCATTTTTAATTAATTAAATTAAAAACTATTAAAGTTAATGGAAA
>Ga0210036_1000406_pt1 | contig 52103 bp, 25 predicted proteins | sample CryGeymeta201515_FD_185469 | JGI IMG/M metagenome (GOLD analysis project Ga0210036, IMG submission 185469) | Groundwater microbial communities from Crystal Geyser aquifers in Utah, USA - Crystal Geyser metaG 2015-15 (SPAdes) (version 2) | ecosystem: Environmental > Aquatic > Deep subsurface >...
AGATTTGATTTATTGCTGGGCTACAATGTGATGTGATCCCTATCTCCAAGACTTGGATATATGAATCAAGGGGACCAAATTAAGCCCAGGTGGACTACGGCAGTTTACCTTGTCTCCTATTAGGGACGATGATAGGACTCAGGAGTTAGGTCTTACTCTATTAGGTCGTGTGCCTATGCCTGCTCTGTATACACACACACACACCACTAGTTTGCTCCTACTATTACCATAATATTCATATTTACTCTTTATGTCTCCACACTAGCTTTTTACGCTACGGTAGCTAAGAAAGGTAGAGAGAGTACTACTAGTAGTACCTGGGCCGGTAGTAGTAGCTACTACTCTAGCTACTACTAGTAGTAGTGTACTCCGGAGTACCACACAGTATTGTTTGTATTACGTAGGCTATCATGAACTTATAAAACTGTTTAGTTTATTCGTTTTTGGTTGTACATGTACTGTATGGCCCTTCTTTTATGCTTTCTGCTCATAACCATGCCCTAACAATGTTGATGGTCCATGAGCACCAATCCAATAGGAATGGCTCCCAAGGCAAAGGCAACGAAAGCAACCAACCTGTCCTGGTTTGTTTTCGCCATTCGATCAACAACGGGCATACATTCTTTGGCAGCAATGTGGATGTAAACACCACTAGACATGCTGAGAAGGATTCCAATGGCAAAGTCAGAAATATTTGTTGCCAAGACGATAATTCCACCAATCATGACAGAAAGACCGCTTGCAAAATTAAGGCCCTGAAGTGCAATGAAAAGGAACACGGGATGAGTTTGGACCAGCGGCAACAAAATAAGATATTATTTTGCACCTTGTAATGTCACTTACCAACGCTACCAAAGGAGGCAAATGAGCATGATGTGTCAGCAGAAAAAAGTCAGACAACTCTTGGGCAAGTTCATGATAAATGGTAGAGGCAAGAATGTTCCATGCCAGAGCACGATCACAAACCAAGAAGCCAACGCCCACAAACACTCCGTCGCAAAAGTTGTGTAAAGCATCCCCTACAATAATAGCGGAGACTAAACGCTTGTCGATAGCAGGCCCTTCCGAAATGTCATCCGCAAATTCTTCGCCTTCAGTAATCTTGTCGTCTTCTTCACCATTCCTGGATTTTTCGCCTGGCGGGACTTCTTCAGCCTCCTTGGAAACGTAAGCATCAACGTCAATTTCTTTGCGAACATCGTCTCCCAAGAATTTTCTTCCACCAGCCACAACATTTTTGTTCGTAGCGCTATTGGCATTACTCTGATCTGTCATTCCCGCTGCGGTTTCGGTCATTGTATAATCAGGATCTTGCTCATGAGTATGAGGCACACACGCAGAAACAACCCATGGAAAAAGAAATCCGGCCAAAAGGCAGGTTCCAAAGACCCATGTCTTGTCGCCGTGATCGTCGTGATCGTCTTGTAAGAATCGATGATCATGACCAGAGTGATCATCTTCCCCTTCTCCATCTCCTTTTGAATTGACGAGGATTATGGCTTCGGGTATGATCAAAAAGACAGCCGTAGCCAAAAGAGCACCACACGCAAAGGATGTTAGAGCCATAATGAAGAGATTGTAGCGGTAAGGATCTTTAAAAGGAACAACGTTAGCTTTGGTAGAACTGGCCATGTCTGTCCAAACCTGACAACAACTTTTCTCCTGATAAGCCCGCGTCATCATGGGAACCAAAGATATAACTCCAATCAGAGTGACTAGGTTGATCAATAGTGCTGCTCCAATCACAGTACCCCAGGGTTTCTCCTCCTCCTCTTCCTCCGGCGACGACGAGGAGGATTCGAGGACTCTGAAAGTCTCTGGCCAGACATCGTCTCCTTGGCTATTGGTAAGATAATGGCTGGAGCTGGATTCTACTTGAGACGGCGCTGCAGGAAAAAATAAAACAAAATGTTCCGTTGTTTGGTTAGCATCCAACTCGATGGAGAACACACTCAAGGAGTCTTCGCTTACGAAGAAGAGTTCGTATGTGCCAGGGGCTGATGGAGTAATGACATCTCCACTCTCAGCAATCGAAATACTTGAAGTAGTCTCTTGAAGCATCCTGAAGTGGTCATGGTCCGAATGGTCTTCTTCTTCAACTGCTGAACTCTCGTCTTCAGCAAAAAAGTGATCATCACTGTATTCGCCGTTTTGATCTTCGTGGTCATGATCATGGTCCTCTCCTCCAAATAAAAGCTCGATAGCTTCATCAATACCGGCCTGACCGGTTTCCTGAACTGGAACCAAAGCCATTGGAAAGTAATATTCACTGGAGTGGTCATGACCTTCATGATCTTCTTCCAAGCGACGCATAAGATCCCGATGGATGTGTGCATTCGCCTCTTCGTTCACGCCATCGCCTTCCTTCGGCATTGTGACGGACAGACGGTAGGGACTTTCATCAGCCGTCAAGTGAAAGGCTCCTGCCCACTTGAAGGAATCCGTTGTAGTAGCAGCCACATTGGACAGCCCAACGAGTAGCAAAATTGAGAATTTAATCATGATGTTTGTATTTTGTATGCCCAAAATAAAATCACTGGCCCCGTGTTGCTCAGAGTAAAAAATTGTTGCAGAGTCTTCATAACAATATGTCAAAAAGGTACTGTACTAGAGTAACAAAATACTACTACTACACTACTACTAGTAGCCACCACTTAGGAGGCCTTAAAAGACAACTAGCTAGCAGTTGCGAAGTTACAAAAATGGAAAGGGATGGCTGCGCAGAATCATGAAAATCCAGTCGAAAAATAAAGAAAACATCAGTACCAGGTAGGCTTTTCAATTTAGGCTAAATACATATAACATCTAAAATTCAAAGATATAGCAATGAGACTCGAACGGTTTTCAATAGGCCTTCATTTCACTGGCTAGTGCTGCCAGGTACAGTAGCTAGCTACTACGCAGTACTAGTCTAGGCACTACTAGCACCATAGTACGTAGGAGTAGGAGTACTCCTACTCCTGCCTACTCTGGCTAATAGTAGTCTTCTTGAGAAGAAGTGCATGAGTTGAGCCCCGATCCGAAAGTTTGATTTTCTGTCGATCTAGACTACTAACTCAAGTAGTGGCCACTCTCTCTCTCATTTCGTTTTCGTTGATGCAGCAGAGCTTCTTCATTCATCCTACATTCCACGAAAAGCGTCTATGATGATGATCCCCAAAAGAACTATCATTCTGATCGATGATTGATGATGACTCGAAAATCGAAGATTGTTGCTGTTGTTTCTCGAACGCCAAAAACACACACGAGGAATGGACAGATGAATGGCATGGACAGATGAATGGCGGAGCACGCAAGACGGATATTATAAACTAAGAGAGGGGTTGGGAGAGATGGTGGCAAAGTGAGGTAAAATTTGTTCTTCACGCTGTCAACCGTCCTTTCATTCAGGGAAAAACAAGACAAAGAAGACGAACAAGACAAACACGTTAGGTGGTTGTTTTTGAAAATCCGGAAACTCCAAGAACACAAGCATCAGTAGTGCAAGAAACAGGAGGAAGCCAACTTAGCTGTAATGCACGACGAAGCAAAGGAAGCCAGCGCAAAAAAGGCTCGTGCACTGCCAACCAACACACCTAATGCTTGATACTCTAAAACTTAGCCAACAAAAGGCAGTCGATTACACCCAAAAGAGAGCCCAAACAATTTTTATTAGCGATGTAACCGCTTTCTTGGATTACATTCGTGCAATACGCGTGATCATGCTCATACTGCGACTCCCGCCCATTGAAGAAGTCACTTTAGCTGTACTGGCGAAGGACAGACACTCTATCGAAACCTTTTTGAGACGAAGGCAACAACATCATCATGTGGCAGACGCAGACATAATTGAATAGAGTAGACTAGACTACTAGCTAGTACCTGCTAGTACTCGTAGCTAGAGTACTCAGGAGTAGACTACTAGTCTAGTACTGGAACCTGGTACAGTACCTGGTACTGTAATAATATCCAGGGCTTTCCGTTCCAGGGAAAAAAGGACGCCTAAAAGAAATAAGAGCCAGTGTGTGACGAAATTTCAAAAAAAGACTTAAGGCAAATTGTCTTTTTACATGAAGGCGCGAGCGTGAGTGCTTCTTGATATTACCTGGTACTATGGTATGGTAGTGTTCACTTGCACCTTTTAAAATAAATACTGTAATCATAATGTGCAACCAACATTTTTCCGAGCGTTCCTGCCACCAGTACAGTACCGTAGTAGACTCAACCTCACCAGCAACCAAAGCAACAAGTAAATTTACGATACCCTGGTAGACCCTACCAGTACTGAAAAAATTCTGGTGGCTTCATAATATTTATTACAGCCTGTGTACCAGTAGTAGTACCCTGGTAAATCCAGCCGCAGCCAGTGTCCAGCATTATTGTTTTGCGTGTCCGAAGCCCCTATTTAATTTGGTGCAGGCCAATCTTTCCCGGTTTGATTTGATGCGATTGAATGTCTTTTTTTACATATTAGAATATTATTTTCCTTCATTCTACTAGAACCCTTATTACCAGGTAATGGATAATGGCAACCAATCGATCACCGGTCATCACCAGATAGAGTTCTCTTCTACAAATAGAGTAATAATAGTGGCATCGGCTGAAGTCCTGAATTAAATGCGGGTCTGCCTGATAGAAGGGCGATTGATGCTCGAGCTTACACAAAAACAATGCATAATACTTTTTTTAAAATTACACACAAAAGATTACCAAAATGAAACTGACCAGCAGAACTACCATCTGTGCGACCCTGATTTCGCTGACTTCTGGCGCCGAGAGTGCAAGAAACAATTTGCGTCCCGAGAGTTCCAACAGAGACTTGCAAGTCATTCCGCTCATTGTGGGTGGAACAGATGCCAGTCACGACGACTATCCTTTCTTTGTCTCGTTGCGAGGGTGTGGTGGGTCCTTGGTGCATCCCGATATAGTTGTGTCTGCCGCACATTGCTATAGTAGTTCCGGAAATACCGCCATTGTCGGTCCAGACCGTATCACCTCAGCCGTCTTGGAACAAAGGCAGCACCCGAACTATAACAAAGATAATTTCGATAATGATTTCATGGTGCTCAAACTTGCGAATCGCTTTGACAATGTCGGTCTGATCAATCTGAACAAAGACGCGAGCAAACCGTCTGGAAATGACGAGATTATTGTCATGGGATATGGTGACACGAGTCAGGGCGGATCTCCGTCGACTACTTTCCAGGAGGTCACACTCAACCATGTGCCTATCAGTGACTGCAATGCGGATGGATCATACGACGGGGATGTCATTGGATCCACCATGTTTTGTGCTGGCGTTGAGAATGGCGGAAAGGACAGCTGTCAGGGTGACAGCGGTGGTCCTTTGATCATTGGCAACACCCTCGTTGGAATTGTTTCTTGGGGTAAGTGCAATATATTCGACATATGACTAGCTTGTTGTCTTATATACGAAACTGGCTGGCTAACAATGTACTGCTTTTCAGGATACGGATGCGCTGTAGCCGAGTTTCCAGGAGTAAATGCACGCGTCAGTTCTGGTGCGGCTTGGATCGAGGAACAAATTTGCTGTCTATCAGGTTCCCCGCCAGATGGTTGTACGTGTAACAGTCCTGTGCCAGCACCAGCACCAGCACCAGCACCAGCACCTGCTCCGGGTCAATCCCCGTCCGTTCCTAGTGACGGAGGTGGTGTTGCCGGCTGCTTCTCAGGGGACGCCACTGTTCTCACACACCGAGGAGAAAAACAGATGGTGGATCTCCAAGTGGGAGACGAAGTTCTTACTAGCACAACTGGACATGTTTTTGAACCTGTCTATGCCTTTGGGCATATCGATACTACATTCCGGTCTGAATTCGTCAAGCTTGTCTTTGAATTTACGGATGAGGCGGGTACCAAGCAAATACAGGCGATTGAGATGACGGATGAGCACTTACTGTACGTTCAGGAAAGTATGCACCCAGTGCGAGCTGGATCCGTACAAGTTGGCGATAAGCTTGTTGGTCTTGATGCGAGTTCCGTCAAGGTTATACAACGAACGATTATCTCAAAGGAAGGAATCTATGCTCCACTTACAGCCAGCGGTAGGATTGTCGTCAATGGTTTGATGGCGTCCTCTTACATTTCGCTTCAGAAAGAAGCAGTCATGTACAGTCAATTGGGCGCTGATGGTTGGCTGGAGCTGCCGCTTTCTCAACAGGATTTGTGTCACTATTGGATGGCACCCTTGCGAATGATGTGCACTGCATCCCATGCTAACAAGGCAGCCTTTTGCGACAGGCACGATAGCGAAGGATACTTGCACTGGGTATCACTCGGTATCCGCTTATTACGGTGGCTCGAGCGACAGTACCTGGTGGTTCAGATCATTCTCCTCGCTGCAGCCGTTGTCGCCCTTGGAATCCTGGCTTTGATCGAAGACTTCATGTCCACGGTTCTTGGCGGAACTGTGCTAATGTTACTTCTGACATTTGGTGTGTACCGTTCTTCTGAACGTAGTCGGCATTTCATCAGCACACTTGGCAGCAGTGCTACAGCTTCCACCTGCAGAACCCACTAGAGGTATAGATTCATAAGAGTGTAGATACGTTATGACCGGCTAGGCAAGCAGCTACTATAACTATAATATAAGATGCACTAGGTCGATGCAATAAAGTCGCAAAAGGAAAGGCATTCCTTCTCTCATCTTGTTCCTACTAGCTACCGTAGTTAGCTAGCTGTTCTTCGGATTATTACCAAGCTACGCAAGTTGCAGCCTCAGTTGTCCTAGCTACTGGCACTCTGTGTAACACTCTGGTACTCTACTCGTAAATCATGGAAATTTTAGGGTTTGGTTTTGCATTGCAAAAAGCTTTTACAGTAGAAAACTCACCCTACTAGTAATAATAATTGGAAATCTTGGACGCACACACATTACAGTCTTTACACGACTTCTAATCGTCATGATGTTGTTGCCTTATCAAATAAAAAATGTCTGTATCCGTCAGGTGAATTAATGGTATAACAATTTGTTGTGAAACAACACGGAATTTCCTTCTGAAGATTAGCACCAAACAAGCAGTTGTCTGATACCCCCCGGATCCAACTCATCCGCAGAACGAACCTCGAAAACGCGCAAACCATCCTATTCGACCACAATGTCAGCCATGGAAGCAAAAGAGGTTGGTACTCTGGATTTTATGACCATTTGTGTTCACACACTTCAGCACTCAGACACTCACACCTGGAATGTCTCCCTTTGTATCATTGTGCCTTTTACTAGAACCGCAACAGAGGAAACGCTGCATTTAAGCAGGGTGACTGGAAAGCAGCTATTAAATACTACTCCAAATCCTTAAAGGCTGATTCAACCAATTTTATCGTCTTTTCCAATCGATCCTCGGCATATCTCAAGCTGGGATTCAAAGAAGAAGCCCTTCAGGATGCCGAACAGTGCATTAAGCTGAAAAAGAGCTACGCCAAAGGCCATGCTCGAAAGGCAATGGCATTGCGTGCCCTCAAACGTTTCACAGAAGAAGTGAATGCCTACAGGACAGGTATTAAGTACTGTCCCGACGACAAGGCCCTCAAGGATGGATTGGAAAAGGCCCGCCAGCAGCGTGCCAATGGCAGCAAAGCATCTCATGCCGCTCGGAGGACAGAAGCTACCATGAGAGCTGCGAGCTCGCGAAAAAAGAAGGCCACGAGTTCGTCGTCTGTTAGTCAGTTTGTTCACGAAACAAAAAAGAATCTGGAGCTTCAGCTTGCTGCCATTCAGGCACAGTTAAAGATGGTTTCGGAATTGGCAGCCATGACGATGGAAGAAAAGATGGACTTGCTGTACAATTTACTGGATAAGGACCAATCTGGAACGATCGATGCCAAGGAACTGGCGGGTGGATTGCGCAAAAGAAACGAAGGACTGAGTTTCGGAGATGCTATTCAGAAATCCGTAGAAATGATTGCTATTTACGATGAAGATGGAGATGCCGAACTCGACCGAGATGAGTTTCGTCATTTTGTGGAGCGCATGGTCTCGGAATTGAATGCTACCGTGGACGAGTTTTGTGAGTTCTTGGTCTACCAAATTCTCTTTAGTACCGGCGATGAAGATGTCGAAGACGACGTCGATGTGAGTCAGTTGAAAAATGAGATTCAAGAACGAGGACAATTATTGGACGCTTTGAGTGACCCGCGCATGATGTCTTTGTTTGTCTTGTTTGATAAGGATGGAGACCAAGCTGTAAGTTTCAAGGAAGTGGCATGCGGACTGTATCATTTGACCAATAGCATGGAGGAATCTGCCAAGGCCACGACTGGCCTACTTTTGATGATGGACAAAGACGACAAACGAGTGCTGGTTTACGAACAATTTGCCAAGTTAATTTTGGCCATTGCTGCCGCGGCAAATACAACCTTTGACGAAGTAGCCGACGATTTGACATTGGCCATGACAGCTGAAGGGGCAGACGAAATGGACGAGCAAATAATGAAGGCACTTACCATCGCGGATGCCGAGTACCAACAATCGAGGGACGCAGAGCGAGCCGAAAAGGAACAACTTAAAGTGATTGATGCTCTGTCCTACAGAAGAACATTGCGCCTCTTTGACTTGTGGGACTCGGATAAGAGTGGAACCATTGATTTTGACGAACTTTTTGTAGGACTTCGGAGATACCAGGCAGCGGCAAATACGGAAGCAGGAGTAGATGAAACAGAAGAAATTGTGCAGGCCCTGATGGCTCAAGATGTCGATGGAGATCAAGCCCTTGACAAGGAGGAATTTGCAGCAGCCATGGTGAATTATGCAGATGCAATGAATACCGATTTGCATCAATTGATTGATTTCATGTGCGTTGCGACGGCTTTAGGAGATGCGGCCTAGTAGATGATGCGACTACAATGGAATGCTGCAGGTTGTTTATCAATGTTGTATCAGTATGAATGTATGCATGCAGTGCTTGATTTTGTAATACAGTAGTGTAGTTTTACGCTACTAAATAATTTATTGGTGGCCATGACTGCCTGTTATACAGTCTTGGTATTCGATTTCCTGAGAGTTTACTCTATTGTTTCCGTTCAGTCTGTACTACTTGAGTACTAGTAGGTAATTAGCAGCGGTAAATCGCCAATCAAACTCTCTTAAAACATTATTATTTTCGAACATTACATATCTATTTTAAACTACAGGCATTCGATTATTGCGAGCAATGGTGAATCGTCGCCGGGAAGACATGGCTGCAACCACAGAGAATGACGGCGTAGGAGGTCTCACGAGAGATGTGCTGCTACTGCTGCTGCTGCTGTTTTGGCTGCCTTCTCTACTTGACAATAACATGGTATTCTTCAGAAGCTGGGGAAATGACATCACAATAGGACTGCTTCGCTTCAAGCATGTGGGAGGCAAGAAGAGACTATCGGCATCAAACGGCTCGGCAGGGGCTTCTCGTGCTAAATCTGCTAAATCTTCTACGTCAGCTTCATCGTCGTCATCGTCGTCCAACAAAGAAGAAAAGCGGCGGTTGGGTGCGCTCTTGAGCATTTGTTTCTGCAGCATTTCGAAGGAGGTAGTCAGGGTATTACTGTTGTGTGTTTCGCTATCATTCTCATCATCATCGTCATCGTCATCATCTACTAAACTGGCCATCGCTTGTTTTGGCTGTTGTTTGCGAGGAAGTTCCATGAATTCTTGTATTATTTCGTTGTCTTCTTCCTCGTCCACATCATCACCGTACAGTAAGTTCTCCTCTTCTCTGCGACGGAATTGTTTCTGCATCTTGGCCCATTGTTGCCACTGATCATAGGCTGAGACATTACCGGTGCTGGTGCTAGTGCTAGTCGACATGTTGTTTAAAAGTTACGAATAGTTGCTGGTGGTTATTTTTATAATTTTTAAATTATTCGTGCGTATCTCGCAATTACCATTTAATAATCTTCTTTTTTATTCTTTTCTCCACCAGGCCACCATCATGTTGTGTTGCCAGTTCTATTACCAGGTACCAGTACCAGTGAGGCTAGGAGTTGGCCAACATTTTTTATTTATTTATTTTTATTTTTAGCAAGAGTGAACCAGTTGGAAATGTGTATGGAGACCTTTTCATAAGTAAATTTATGCTTAAGGTGATCTAGTTAAATTAACATTTAATGCACTTATTCTCTGTCAATCTTCGATGTCTTGTTTGGACTGTTACGGTAATTCATACCAGTGAATGAGCATTAAAGTTCGCATCGTCGACATTTTGATCTGTCGACACACAGGGCCCCGATCACACTTGGTTTTGAGACCATTGGAGGAGAGTTGCGAGTTGCTATTAGTTTTTGTAAACTGAAACTTGATCATCTTCCAATAGCAATAGTCTAATAATACTAAGCAATCATACCAAAATATTCGAGTGACGGAAAGAAGGGTGAATAAAATTTCACTTGAAAGAAGAAAATCCAACAGTAGAGAGTGACGAGAGGACTAGGCGGTCCAAGAGAGACTTGGTACTGCAGTACTGGTAGGGTGAAGTTCCTCTAATGTGCCAAGCAGGCGTTTAATTGCAAATAATGATCTGGTTGCTAATTCAATCAGCTTTGTGTTGACAAGCACAGTCCACTGCTCTCGAGCGTTTGCAACCATAATAATATTATTAGAGCACTCATCATAACCAATGCTAGACTTGCGCCATTCCGTTGCGGTTGATGTTGCTTCCTCTGTTTTTAAACCCCACCCCTCACTGCCGTTCTGGTTTGAACGATGTCAAAGGCGTCGTCAAAGCATTGTGGGCGGGTCGTTCAGCTAGTAGTAGAGAGAAGCACCATGCTGCAGAGAAGCAAGCTGGTTGCAGCCCAGCCCAGCCCAGCCCAGCCCGGGTTAAAGCGCTAATAATAACGCAATAACCCTAAAAAGGTTGATCATTAACCCTACTGACAGACTTACTACTAGCTAGTACCAGTAAAAAGCGCCACAAGAGTTTCATTAGGATCTTGGCAGCCATTACTACTAGTCCACTGCAGAACCAGAACTACTACTAGTAGTATCTAATGGTAGTAGTCTGGTTGATCCCAAGTGTAGTAGTAGCAAGACAACAAGTTTACTCCGTATCTAAAAATTTGCACTTTAACCTTGGGCTTCATTCGGTGCTTGGATTGGACAACACTAGTAGTAACTGCAGTTTCATACTTCTTGTCAAAAATGCCCTCTGCTGCCACAACAGCGCCTGTAACATCCCAGCCAACAAAGTCATCATCTCCGAAAACGCCTTGGAAAACTTTGGCTCTCCTCTTTGTTGCGGTATCCTGCTGCAAAATTTTGCTATTTCCAAGCTACCGATCGACAGATTTTGATGTCCATCGGAATTGGTTGGCCATTACACGGCACTTACCGGTTAAGGAATGGTACTACGACGATGTGAATGGGACTACTGTTCATACACTGGATTATCCACCATCCTTTGCGGCATTTGAATATGTGTTGGCCAACAATGTTATTACGAATTATATTGTAAATTTCGGTTGGTTAGACGAACGATGTTTGGCCTTGTTACCTGATGTCGACAATACTCCGTCGCCGGCCTGCGTCATGTTTCATAGATCTACTGTCGTGCTAAGTGATATAATACTGTGGTGGGGTGCTTGGATTGCCAGTCAAGCGGCCAGCTTCGGCGCAGACCAGACCAGCATTCCCATTAACTTTTTACTGATTGTTTTACATCCAGGATTGTTGTGGTTGGATCACATACATTTTCAGTACAACGGTATGCTCTTTGGATTGTTGTTGGCCTCTCTGGGATATTTAATGCACGCTAACAATACTGTGAAAGCTACGAACGATGACAAGAGCAAGCAGAAGGCACAGAGCTTTCACACGCACCATTGGAAGGCCGCGGTAATTTTTGCCTTCCTGCTGACAATGAAGCATTTGTTCTTGACGTTAGCACCCTTTTACTTTGTTTATTTGCTACGACGGTACTGTCTTGTCCCCAATGACAACAATCAACTACGTGTACAGCCATTGCATCTGATCACGTTGGGAATGTACACGACCACGACGCTCTTCCTACCGTTTCTTCCCTTTCTCAAACAGTTGCCGCAGTTGGCGATCCGATTATTTCCGTTTGGTCGAGGATTGGTCCATGACTATTGGGCAGCCAATGTTTGGGCTCTGTACAGCTTTGCAGACAAGCTACTGGGTATGCTTTTGGCAGAAGCATCACTGCCTGGCGTGTCAGCTGGAATGTGCGCTCTCCTGACTTTAATAGCAAATGTTCCAGGATTATACTTTACCTGGAAGGCAGCAGCCGAACAAGACAATAGGCGACTTATTTTGTCGGTCGTTTATGCAGCATTGTCGTCCTTTCAGTTGGGATTTCACGTTCATGAAAAGGCGATCTTGAATGCCATTATTCCCATGACACTTTTGATGACAATGCCAACGATTAGCAAGCGCCTAAATGATTCCACTATGGCAACGGCATTGACTACGAAAATCCTCTTTTTGGAGATGACCGCATGCGGTCTAGTTGGTATCTTTCCCTTGCTCTTTCAAGTTGTGGAATTGCCGGTCAAGCTTTTCAGTTTTACTGCTTATATCGCCTTTTGCTATCACGTCGTGATTGAAGGACGACAAGCAGGCAATACAATTGTTCAATTAGACAAGCATCACAAATCGGAGCTGGCGTTCACTACAGCCATGATTTTTTGCATTATAGTTCTTTTTGAATTTGTGCCAACAAAATTTTTCGGCAGGCTGGAATTCCTGCCCTTACTCGCAACATCTGTGAGCTGTGCAGCTGGCCTCATAATTTGCTGGGTCCGACTCTTATTAGCACTCGGCGGGCAATAGGGATGGTACGAAACAGCATAAAGTCTCCCAGTGTGTGCGTAGTATTCATCATTACTGCTTTCGATTGCACTAACCCTATTCAAAATACCTGATGACGTAATATGTGGAACAGAACAGAACTCTCACTTGATCGTGATCGTGCCAATAAAATTTTCGATTTGGAGATTTCCGAATCTTGCATTGGATGAAAATACTTAACCTGCCAGGTTTTTGAGTCCCTTGGGCCTCGGAGGCAAGTCTCTAAGAGAGAAAGATCATTATTGGAGTCCCTTGGAAACCCCTTCTATGCGGTGGCGAAACGTGACGATAGTCTTCTAGCCGATGGAAAGTGTTTCATGAGGGGAAAAGGCATGCTTCGCTGCTATTGCCGACTTAATTCTCTCCATTTGATCGGAACATCCTTCCAACAAAATTTACGAAACTTGCATAATCTTGCAGTTCAGCTGATCAGATATCTGATATCAATCAATAGAAAGCATTTTACCCACAATTTCGATTTTCTTTTGCACTTCTTATATTTCAAATCATCCGGTATCCGATACAAATATTTTACCATGCCATTCCCAGATAAACCTCTGGCAGATTCATCCGACATTACGCCGCAAGTGGTAGGAGTCTTCGCAAGGCGCCCACTAGCGGATAACCCAAAAGATAACTTGGAAAAGAAGAATCAAGTCATGGCGCGTCGTCGCCTGAAGCTTCGCTCTGTTGCAGCTGATGCGACGAATCAATGTTCTGGCCTTGTCGAAGAAGGAGAGGGAAAACGTCAAAATGAAGAAAATGGTAGTAAGGCATATGAAACAGCCATGGTGGTTCCAAAACATGGACTCGTTGGATCCATATTTTACCACAATAACTTGGACGAGCACTCTGACAGTGAAGATGAAGACGAAGGCGAAGGGGAAGTCTATCCCAAATACGAAATTAACGAAGAGGACCGTATTTTTGAAGAGAGAACTTTACTTTTTCAATCACTCGACCACTATCAACACTTGGCTACGAATACGCATACTGCATCGTACTTTGCTCCTTCCTTGAAAGATACCATGGAGGACAGAGACGCAGAAGCGGTTGACTTTGTACCAGACGCCAAATTTGGAGAACAGATCGTTGTGAAGGGATGCACGGCCTTACAAATTTGTATTGGTGATGTGTTTGCCTTTGTTAGTTCTGCGAACAAGTCAGATGAAAACGGACTTCTTGTAGAGATCACCAGCCCCCGGTTGGCGTGTGCTGAAGTGGACAAAAAGAATGGAAGTCCCTTTGGAAAGCGCGGTTTGCGTCGATATGCCAACACTCGCGGATTAGCCGGTTGGTTTGCTCGTGTCTTGAGGCCTGGTGAAGTATGTGATGGCATGATATTGAAGAGAAAAGCACATCCGTACCCAAAATGGAATCTGGCTGAGGTTTCCATGGCTTTATATGGCGAATGCTATGATCCAAAGTATACGAATTTATGCTGGCCTCAGTGGAACCGCAGTAAAGAGGAGTTAGAAGAGCTATGCTCTTTGGAACAGTTTGGATGGTATGAATGGAAGGAGGAGGCGCAGTGGTTACTGGATCGTTGGGACAAAATCCAGAATGAAAAGAAAGCTACAATTGCTAATGACACCAAAAAGAAGATGGAGCATGCTTCTGCGATTAAGCAAGAGGCTAATACAAGAAGTATGGCGTCTACATTCCCACACGATGTCTGGAAAGACTCAAGATTCAACGTTCAGGCCAGCACTGGGCTTTGTATGATGTTCCTTTTGGCCCGGAATTGGGAGTCTCTGGCTAGTCTGGCGACGTTGTGCGCTTCTAATTTTATGACGGCGTCGATAGAGCCTATTACCGAGGAAGATGTGGCGAAAAACTGCACATTTTTGGTTGGAATGCCAATTCAACTCTATTAATAATTACGCAGGAAATTGAGACCAGAAATTGCAAATGAAACAAATGCAGTGAATTTAGCTGTCACACCAGTATAACAGGCTAGCGATGACGTTATATTTGATGTAAAAGATGGGAGCTACTAAATCTATACTCAGCAATCCCAATACAAAGTGGGAGCAAGTCCTTGGGTGAAACCGTTCTAGACTAATTGGGCCATGCCGTCAAAGTGCGCCTTATTCGCTTCAGGGATCTGTATCGGTGGAACGGATCTTTAAGTATAATCATGGCTTGTCAATTGTCGAATATCAACCAGTCCTACAATGTTCTCAAAGAGGAGATAATTTCCCAATAGAACGGTGTCCGCCAGAGAACCCAACATACCATCAAATTCCTCTTCTAGCTCTGGATTGATTAGCTCCATCAACTGAAAAATACTAGGTGCGTGAGGTTTAGTGGGTTTCAAACCAGAAGCTGTGCATGTGCACGAGTTTATTGTTGAATTCAGGGTATCCTCTGATTTCCCCTCTTCGAATTTTTTCCTGGCTGCCTCATCATTCGCTTCATCCCAACCATCGGACATTCTGTATAGCATGTCATCAAACTGAAGCTTCCGTTCGCGCAATCTTATTCTTTGTCGACGGAAAGCATCGTCAAACAGATTGAAGGTACCACTATTCGCAGGACAATTTCGGCAAGTTCCTGTGACTTTGTAAACCGCGGATACGGACGGTACGGGATCGTCGCAGGTAGTGTTTGCGCGGTGCCCACAATTGGATGACACTGACATTCGTCGTGGTGGTTTCGACGCTGATGCTTGCCGCAAAGAAGGCTCCTCGTCGTAAGGTCGAAAGGGCTCTAACAAACCCAAAAGCAGTGAATAGGTTACATTCTCTACTGCGACTATGACTGCGTCTCCGACAGAGTTCAGCATTTCCATCAAATTCATTTGTTTCAAACTTCGATCATAGGCATCGCAATTTGCCCTGGCAATTGAATTGTAGGCGCTGATAAAGATGTTTTGAAATGTGGTTCGTTCGAGTTTTCCAAGTAGGTCTATTCTCCCTGCAAAGATCATTTCAACTTGAGCTGTAAAGATGGTAGGTTGTTCCTCTTCTTTTGTGGTAGTATCACACGTGAGAGGATAATAACCGTCACTGTTGATCACTTCAATACTGGTACTCGTGTTAGTACTGGAGTAAACGGTCGTGGGCAACCTGCTTTGTCTCGATCTAGTACTTTCACTTTCTTGTGCACAGCAAAGCAAGATTATTCCAGCATGCACCCAGAAGGCGAAAAGAAGATTCCATTGCATTGTTTTAGCCTTTCTAATTGTCAAACGTCAAACACTTCTCACTGTATCTTATTAGCTACTCTACTCGAGGCATTATTATTGTGAAGGATTTTTTTTCAGCGATAGTGTGCAAGTCTAGCTCTACTAGGAGCTCGAAGCAGTAGATCTTCTTGTAGCTCATTATCATTAGTTTGCCGCTAGTCTAGTCTAGTCGAGTCTAGTCGAGTCGAGTTGGATTGTTTTTTACTAGCTGGGGTAGACTACTACCAGGTACTAGACTAGTCTACTACAGTAAAATCTATCTCTTGTTGGTATTATTATTTTTTGTTTTTCAAACGGTATGTTGATACCCAGTCGTGCGTTTAAACTGTTTATAAGCGTTGTAAGAACGTTAACCCTACTTTGCAAAATCTTATTTTCGCTTTGCTATCTTAAATTATTATTTTCACAGCAAGCAAAGCACCAACAAACCGGCAACAAGTACAGTGGTATTAATAATTCATTCGATTCTTTATTTCTTTCCATCATTCACCACAATGGGCCTTCTACATTCCAGTTCGACGTACAACGATAAAGCTTCCAACGAATCAATTGACTCCTCCCTCACATTGTCCAGGATCACCTTCTTCTTCAGTGGTATTTTTGCCCTTGTTGCGGTTGTCGTTCCCATTATTTTCTCAGAATATGCAGGAGGATGGACCAAAAAGTACACTTCCCCCCGACCTATATTTTCCTATGAATCATTGGCCAACAAGGGAGATTACTTGGCGGGAAAGGTCGTTATTGTCACGGGTGCAAATACGGGCATCGGATACTACACGGCACTCGAAATGGCCCGACACGGAGCCAATGTCATTGTAGCAGCTCGCAGTGAGCGCAAGGGATACAAGGCTGTTGATACAATGATGCACAATATCATGAAGGCCACCAAACCAGGTCAGACACCCGGTATCATACAATATAAGCAATTGGATTTGGCATCGCTCGAGTCTATCAAACACTTTGTCGACGACTTTCAGAAATTGCACTTGCCACTGCACAAACTCATTCTGAACGCAGACATTATGAAATCACCACGAACGTATTTTATTGGAAAGCAGATGTCGTACGGATATACCGTGACCAAAGATGGCTTTGAGGCGCACATTGGTGTCAACCACATTGGTCACTTTTATTTGGTACAATTGTTACGAGATTTATTGATCAAGAGTGCCCCTTCTCGCGTCATTAGTGTCAGTAGTATGGCTGAAAAGGCTGCCTACGAGGGAGATGGAATTCGATTCGATACCTGGAAGGCGCCTGTCAAACGTACCGAGAAAGGAATTTCCGAATGGTACGAAGATGGAGTTGCCTACGGGCAGTCCAAATTGGCCAATATTCTCTTTGTCAAGGAATTAGCCACACAACTGAATGGGACAGGTGTGACAGCGTATTCCTGTCATCCAGGGATTGTCGTGACGAAGCAGAGTCGGTACATGGAAGAAAACCAAGATGAGGAATTTCAAGCCGTCGGATGGTGGCGAAACCAAATAATGGCCAAATTTGTATTCAAGTGGATTGGACAAATGCAATTTACAGTCATGGATGGAGCTCTAACCCAGCTGGACTTGGCCGTATCGGACACACGAAAATTCGTAAACGGTGCATATTATCATCCCATTGGCAAACTGATTGGGAATGCCACGCATCCACAAGGATCTAATGCTACACTTCAGAGACAACTATGGGAAGAAACCAGTCGCATGATTGAAGAGGCTGGATTCGGTTTTGCAAATTCAACCTACATGAGAAATTACTTGGACAACTGAGACGATGTGTCGAGCGAGATGTCTACTCATCTTGAAACTGGCGAAACGCACATCTGAATCGGCTGTAGAAGCAATGTGTTTTATATTGGCACTGAGTAGATGAAAAGTCCAAAGCTCGCATGTAATATAATATTATGTCTAATAGTACAGTACGCGGTGGTAAGGAGCGTGCGTACATTTTTTACAAAAGGCAAGACGCATTATCCGACGATGTCCAGTTGGCAGCGACTTTCAAGCAATCGACTTGACTAGAAGTGGCGTCTTGAAATTGCGCAAAACCGGTCGGGCACGTCTCTTCGATATCTATAATGGTACTTCGTTCCTTCAATCCAACAATGTGTTTGGCACCCGAGACGGTCAAGTTAGTTTTGGAACTGGTTACAGCAATGGCCGCAGGACCTGCATACTCCAGATCCTGCACACAAATATCTTCGAACTCACAGGAACTGTCATCAACGCAATACACGAGACCATGACACCAATCCAGGTCTAGGACCTCGATAGAGCATTTGCTTATAGATGTGTTGGGTAGAGATATATTCTGAAAACGGCTGCCTCTCAACGTCAGTCCTTGCCCAAAGACACCCAACAGAGGACCACCATCGTATGTAATGTTGAAAAAAGCGCAATTCTCGAAAACAACATCAGTAGTTGGACCAAAGGACCAAGAGCTCGACGACTGTCCTCCCACGCGAACTAGACCTTGAGGAGCTATCATATCTTCCCACGAACAATCAATAAAGGTTACGTTCGTTCCAGGATTGTTGGCAAAGACCGAAACGCCCCCAATTCCAAGCCCAGTCAGGCTTGTATCTTCGAGTGCACCCGTAAAGGTAATGCCTCGAAAAACAACATTATCCGTGCGATTAACGGTAGCATCTCCCAGCGGTTCTGGTAGGCTTGGATTCAAGAGCACTTGGAGGAAGCCTCCATCAATGACGCAGTGTTGCTCTGGATTTCCATCTTGTCCGCACCGAATTTCAACCGAGTCCATGAGTGCCGTCAAGGGATAATCTCCCTTCTTAATCTTACGATCGTCGGGATCCAAGTGACCCACAAAAATGGTAGTGTACGGACAAAGCACAAAGATTCGATCGTCGTTGACAATGAATTCATCATGCGCGATCACATTTACTTGATTCATCATCTCCACTTGGGCCAGTGCAATATCGAGGGTACTCAAGTAGCAATCAAACGGATAGATAGTTTCAGACGATGGTGCGGGTGTTGGGGCTTTGGTGACAGTTGTTGGAAACAAGCCTGTGGTGATTCCAGTTAAAATGTCGGCCACTAAATCAAAGTCATCGTCACCTGCAGAAGTTGGCGCAGGCCAACTCATATCATCATCGTCCAATTCCTCGACAAGATCAAGCAATGATTTACTACCGTTAGAAGAAGTGTTGCGCTGAGCCGCCATGCGAGGTACCACAATGGCCAAAATGAGCCCTATAATCAAGAGAAGGACCTGACACTGTCCGATCCATCTGGAATTCTTAGTGTAGAACTCTTTCATCTTGCTAATCGAGGTTTCGTCATCTACTTCTTCAATGGGAAACGGCGATGTTCCGGGAGGAACATGCCGTACGGAATGGCCCTGTTCCATGTTTGTACCACCATGAAAGTCTCCTTCAACCTGAACTTCTTGTACTTGGTGCTGCAAAATACTAGTAGACGCACCCTCCGTAATAGCATTCGCAGGCGTGACGACTTCGAACGCTTGGGTTGGTTCCGGCACGGGTTCAGCTTGAATCATAATCGGAACTTCGTCGTCAGCAGCCAATTCAGCATGGATCATGGGGATCTCGTCCATTGAGGTCGCAGTGGCTGTTAACGTGCAGCACACTGCGGATTTTTGCTGAGTCGTGATTTCGACAGTCGCACCGGAAGTAATCAGGGAAATACTGGTGCTGCACCCGTCCAATGATGGACGTTCCAATGGGTTAGACGAAGCAGACGACGACAGCGATAAATCTTGGGATCGATAGGGAGATAGATGATGCCGGAGAATCTGACTACTGGGAGCTACCGCTACGGCTACGGGCCAGGTAGTAGCTGATGTAGCAGCAGTCTCTTCTGTATTGTAGGCTGCGCTATGTTGCCTCGCCAATGGTTTCGTCAAAGAGATGGATTCCAACTCCTCTATAGTTCGACGGCAGGGATGAGAAGATCGTAACTTGTCGTGATAAGTTGTGGGTTGATCGTCGGGGCCACCGCCTGCAATATCTGGGCAAGGGAGAGCAACTTCAAAATTTGCAATAGGAGAAGGCACTCCGCGCAGATCATCGGTCGATAACGACGACGCTTCGCCTGCGTAGGTGGAATTATCATCGCTTGCTTCTTGTTCCTCCATGGCAGCTTCCGCAGGTTTATTCATATCCGAGAATTGTGGATCTATTCTTGCACAGAATCAAATTTGAATCAACTCAGAATCCACTCTCAGCAAAGCACACGAGTGTTTGCTTCAAAAGGAAAGGTTTGGGGGCATCCAATCAGTGTCTAAACTATGGAAGAAACAGTACAAGTTTTGAGTCGTACTTTGAATTATTCTAAGATCGCTCAGTTATTCACTAATAAATCTGAAAAGTTGCCGATGAGACGAGAGACGCCGGGATAATAATAATAAAAATACAAACATACAGCTCCTAATTCATCACAGCAAACGCAGAAAATGGGCGGAAGGGCGGCGAGCCCTCGCCTTTCAAGTTCTTCACTGATACGTCAGCAAGACCATTTCGTTGGCTCTAGCTGATATTCTCCTTGACGACAACCACCACCACCACCACCACACTGCCACGAGCAGTTCAATGTTCAATGTTCAATACTCCAGATTCCCGCCACTCATTTCTCATGCAAACGCCAAGTAGTATTATCCTCTGTGACGACAATTCCAAAGACGCAGATATGATACACAATAGCACAGCATCAATGAGTTGGAGACAGTTATAACGCCTTCTTGCAGGGAAAAATTGTCGTCGTCAATATTTGCAAACAAAAATCGCCTTGCGCACCCTACATAGCGTTGTAAAATGGTCTTACTATATCACGACCTTTTACACATCAAAACAGCGGTCCACTGTTTAGTAGTACTTAACTAGGATTTCCTAGAACTCATCACCAAATTCATCTTCAGCTGATCCGCTTCCTGTTGTGGTACCTTCCCCAGTCTCGTGGGAAGGTGCCACGAGCGTCTCTTCGTTCAACTTTCTAGCAGCCGTTTGCAAGCTTTCCGTGGCAGCCGAGGCACTGCTGTCTCCTCCCAGCCAGTACAAGACCAGGACACCGATCAAGCAAACACCGCCAACGATCAACATGATTTTAAGATTGCCTCCCATAACACCATCGATAGATTTCCATGCACTGGTAAATTTGGAAGCAACATTTTGAACTTTCGCCATTGTCTTCAAGGACGATTCAAGCTGTGCGTCAGACATACCATCAAACATACCAAGAGTCTTTTCTAATCCTTCCTTGGGCATTCCCGTTTGTTTGGCCAATTGTTCGAGCATTTCGGGGTTTCTAACAAAAAAGAAGAGAGAGAGAGAGAACAGCGTGAGCTAAACTGGATAATTTCCAGTCAAAACACGAATTCAATACAGTACACGACCAGCAACTACGTACTCTTTGAGCATCTTCATTGTATTTTTGATTTGTTTTGTATCCATATTCTCTAGCATTTTTGAAGGGTCCATATTGGCCATGGCATTGGCGTTATTATTATTGCCCATTGCACCGCCTGCTCCCGGCATCATCATAGGGTTGATGGTACCGTTGTCTCCCGCTCCGCCACCACTCTTCATCATTTCCTGCATTTGCTCTGGTGTCATATTTTTCATTTGCTCATTGGCCATCTTCATCAATTCAGGATTACCAGCCATCATTTCCATTTGCATGACCGCTTGGTCAATTTGGCCGTCGGACATGTTGGCCAGTTGAGGATTCATTTGGCGCAGCTGGTCTTTCGGCATCGACCTCATAGCTTGAGCCTGCTGTCTCAATTGCTCTGGAGACATGTTAGCTAGCGCTTCCTGTGGTGATTGGGCTGGGGCTCCTCCGCCTCCACCAGAGTTGTTCATCATTTGCTGGTATTGTGCCTTTTGAGCAGGTGTCATGTTTGCCATTTGCTTCTTGGCCTGGTTCATCATTTGAGGGTTGGAAGCCATCATTTCCATTTGAGCTGCTGCTTGCTGGATTTGAGCATCCGACATGCCTGCAAATTGGGGATTCATGGCACGGATTTGTGCAGGAGGCATGCTGCGCATCATCTGCGCCTGCTGACGGAGCATGGTAGGATTCATCTGGTCGAGCTGGTCTACACCAGACGATGCCTTGCCTGCCTTTTCCTTATTGTCAGAATCATCATTACCGCTGTTCGCCCCGGAAGGAGCATTGGCATGAGCCAACCACTCGGCAATCTCCAAGGGAGAAGTCGTCAGCTCTTTTACTTTATCCTGCAAGTCCGTCTTGTCCATGCCCTGAAACTTGAGAACAACTTCTCGGTGACGCAAAATGCTTTTCAGTTCCTTATTGGATAACGATTCCAAGGGACGCTCCAAATACTTCAAATTAGAGAGCTTCAAAGCTACACTTTTGTTCAGAGCTTCCACAAATACTTGCTGACGGCCCTCGCTGTTGATACCTCCTGCCTGAATTACACCTTCTTTGCCATTAAATTCCTCCGCTTTTAATCCGTGCAGCAAGACGCGGGATTTTGCGGGGAATGGCTTCGGATCCGTGCTGGTAGAAGAGGAAGAGTCTGTCATGATTTGGTATGTATTTTTGATTTTGATTTTGATTTTGGTTGCTTTAATTTGTGTTGTTCCTGGGTTTTGGTTGAGCTGTTCCAAATGTTTCCTTCGCTCCCTTATTTGTCATCATTCGTCATCACTTGATGAGATTGATTTGAAAATTAAGGATGTACGGTATTTACTACTAGAGATCGTGGCGTATTTTAGTACGTCAACTTTAGTATTTACTAGTCGGCTAGTAGAATACGTACCACCAGTGTAGAACTACTACTACTAGCTAGGCAGGTATGCGGTACAGAACTGTTTTGAGTAGTTAAGAGGGCAGACGGCAAGATTCTTGCAGGAAAGCTGGGCCTGAAATTTTGTCTGCACCCGTGGCTACTACCGGTACCCTACCAAAACAATACTAGCAGTGAAGTAGACTCTACTAGACTAAACTAGTGGTTCCAGTAGAAGGTAGTAGAGAGCGAGAAAGCCATGAGGAGTTTGCTAGTAGCGTCCCTTACAAGCGTTAGTACAGTAGTACAGCGAATGACGCTTTGATTTAAAATCTTAGTACTTTCTATTATCATCTCTCCGCTGGCGGAAGCTGCTGTGTACGGCCTAGAGCGGGCAACAGAATTTCTATTGGAACTCTGCATTCAATAATTTTTGGCGGAATAGATTCAACGCAAACAGAGATCGAAGACACAACCAAAAGAGAGTGCCAAGAACACGTGCAATTTTGTTGACCTTTTGCGGGATATTGAGTCCTGCTCTTTGATTCTCCTGCCGTCAGGCGGAAAAGCAAGCCGAAAAAGTGACGAAACGGCCATTGGTTCTTGTCTGTGCCCATATTTTTTAGCTCAGAGTATTTCCCAAGCCAAACTCAGCCAAAGACACCCGGTTGTTGTTGTGCCGCTCGAATCAACATTTCGTAAACAGAAAACGTCACAGCATGATTGACGGCTTGTCGCAATAATCGCGCTCCCAGACCATCGTAGAAAGCTTCCCACCCCGAAGTCTCGTAGAGATTAACGGCCAATTCCCAGGGTGACTTATTGTTGCTGTTCTCTGTATCATCACCATAACCTTCCGTATTAAGTTCCACTGTTCGAATGACATCAATGGGATAAATGGGCAACCAACACGCCATTCCAGCTGCAGCGCCGTACAAGGCAGGTGCTAATGTAGGTCCCAGCGCTGCCGTCAATTCGCCGCAGTAGGCTTGTAAGCCACCGTACACACCAAAGTACAAGCTGTATGCTGGAATTTCGCGCAACATGGTAGTACCAAGCCCACGCGTTAAAAATCCCTTCCAACCTTCCTGTTGCAGTACAGCAACGACACATTCATTTTCATCACCGTGATAGCAGTCGTGATCACTGCATTGCATGAGGACCTTGATGCGATCCACAGGAGCGGCCAAGAAGGAAGTTACGAAGCCTGCCATGGCGGCCGCACCTAGCAATTGCAAAGCCGTTTCATCTCCCCACAAATGGTGTTCTTGAGAATACTGCAATACAGCCGCATTGACAAAAAAGACCACCGCCTTGATAATGCCCTGTCCCATCATTGAGGTTTGGACACCGGCAAAGAAACCGCCAATCCCCGATGTTTGATATATATAACTAGAAACCTCCATCATGGTGGCGTGAGTACCAGGAACATGAATTTCCTTCACAGGAGCGGCGAGACTGCCATCATTCTGGACCTTGGCACTGCCAAAGTCAACCAATGGCTGTGACAGCTGTTCCAAGGCTTCCTCCTGTTTTTCAAAATCTACCAAAAAACCTTCTGTATTATTCGCAGCGGCAAGAATGTTCAACGCCATGGCCTTTTCAATCTTGGCTTCGAGAGACGCTGCAGCCAAATCTCGTTCCAACGTCGACTGAGCCATGCTGAGGACTTGAGCTTTGGTCTTGATGGTATCCAGTGGATATGCAACACCAACACCCAAGGCTCCAGCAATGGATCCAGCAATTAACGAGGCAGCAGCTGCAGGAATGACATTCAAAGAAGTGCTGGTAGTTGTACCCGAAGGACGCGATGAAGAAAAGGATAAGGATCTCCCGAAAGAAGAAGAAGAAGAAGAAGAAGAAGAAGAAGAAGAAGAAGAAGAAGCAGCTGGAATGCTAACCCAAGCATATCCATTGCTGGCCAGACAGAAGCCGAATAATATCAGAACGAGGTGTTGTGTTTGTAATTTCATCGTTTTGCCGATCAAAATGGTTGGGATAAAATAATAGTGACGGGGAAGAGGAAAGGAGCCGCTCATGTATTTTCTCTCGGACAGGATGTCAGCAACTACGGAGATAGGAAGAGTCTTAGTATTATGAGTAACTCTATGTGAACTGAGGGAGCTCTGTGAGACTGTGGTGACCTTGGAATTTCTTGTTATACGACCTCGCTGACTGAAATTCTGTGGCAAACAAAGGAGGTTGGTTTATTCGTATGGTAGTCTACTAGTAATTTTAACTTTTAGTATTAAGGCTTTTAAGTACTTTTGTCTGTTGGCAATCTGTTGATGGATGCTATTGGCCGATGTGGCCTCTCATTCCGATAAAGAAAGACTGACGTGTTGGATACATCTGATTGGGCTATTCGAGTAATCAATAATGCATGACTCAGAAGCTTTTAGCATACTTTAAGCCAAGGTAGCGAACCTTCTAAGCCCACAAGTGGAAACGAATGAAAGCTCGCTGAAAAGGAGAGACTTGCTTGCCATTTTCATCCTGACAATGTCCATCCATGAAGGATGTTGCTAGTAGGATGAAATGTATTTTGGGGAGGCGATGAATTCACGCCGCCTTGCTTTGGTTCAGCATGCCAATTTGGCATACTAGCTAGCTCCATCCTCGTCTCAGCGCTAGGATGGCAAACCATTCTTCTGATAAGGTCGCAAACTAGCGCTGTCAACAGGTTGTGGCAGAAATTCTTCCGTCTTGTCTGCTGAAGCATTTGTGGACAACATTGACTCCTGAAAGGTCTTGTACAGTCGATAAAAGGCGGTCCATAGCAATATTGGATGCAGCTTTTCGTCACGCTTTCGAATTGCCAGTCCCACGGAGACGCCAATCCCAAGGACTACCAGAACATATGTAGCTACCAGCATGTACTGTCCAAGGTTGGAAAACTGAAAGTACGTCAATCGTGGGGCTGCCAATGCCGATCCGCACTCTTCTAGATTGGATTGACCACAGGCGGTCCGAAGCACAGACAAAATAGCATTCCCATGCAAGGCTACGTTGTCGACAGCCAACACGGAAATGGCCTGAAATTCGTTTTGATGTATCATGGAAACGAGTACTTCGTTCAAACGCGATCTGCGATTGTCTTCCAAAATGCTCGACATGCGGGACATACCAATCATCGCTGATGCTGAGGTGACTTGCCACAGTGCTTGAATTTCATTCAACGGGTATTGATACAGATTGGCGGGAGGACCCAAGGTATGCTTGTCATCGGTAACATCATTGTTGGTACTCTGTAATATGTAGCTTTTCAGCTTGGATGGCAAATAAGAAGTACGGTGTGTACAGGAAAGCGATTTAATGTAACATGGAACCAGTTCTTCTTCTACCCAATTCGGTTTGGCACATGGTGTTCCGTAGTAGTCTTGTCCGTCCATGGCTATCATATATCCACCTGTGGGCAATGCAGCCAGTTCCATCACTTCCGCCACCGTCATCCCGTAAACATCACTGCAGTGTACATAGGGAATGTTGTATTGTGCATAAATCGACTCCATAATGGACACAATCGATGCTACCCCGTTGTGATTGTTGCCGTAAGAGTCATCATCATCCGTAAATCCTGATGATTGGGATTTTTGATAGGCAAAATTGGAGGGCAGCAGCAGAATCAATTCGCCAGAATTTGTGTCGTCCTGTTCCTCTGAATGGTGTTGCTGATGATTATCGGTACACCACCGAACGGCATCCGCCAAGACTTGTTCCAGTGTCACTCCGATATTGATATCCCCGTGTTGAAAGATAATGGTTCCATTTGTGAGCAATTTGGGACGCAAATCCAAGGCTCGGGCTCCGTCGTCAAGTTGTTGATAGACCGAACCAATCTGATTTTTGCTGTACTGCCAAGTCAAGGAGGAAGCCAGACTATGACTACTACTACTACCGCCGCCACTACTGCTACTGCTACCACTGCCGCCAATGTTGGCGGGTTGAATGTATCCCGTGGCAGAATCGTGGCTCATCAAAAAGGAGGCTTCACTCAAAAAAAGTTGTTGAGATGTCATCGGTGGTAAATAGCAATCCTCAAATTGAAACTGAGATCGTGTTTTACGATTGCAGTGAGGATGGTGGTAGGCAAGAATGTTGATGGAGAAGCAAAGCACAAGAAGGAGACTGGATGATATTTTCCATTGTTGTTGCATGCTTTACTTTATAATCCACTAATACAGAGTGGTTCTTACATTGATTGACACTTAATGTTAGCGAATGAATCTTTACCTGATGTATCTATCGCATGAGATAGCAATAATATTACAGTTTGATCTTACTCTACCGTACTACTACTAGCATGTTGTACACTCGTCTGCGTCGCTCTGCCACAAAAAAGAGCAACACAAACTCTCAAGCAACAGCAACAAAAAAAATCTTCAAATAATAATATTATTTTATGATCATTTTTTTCTTGTGCTTAGTAACCTTTGATCGCATATCTGATCCGATGTAAAGATTCCGATGAGATCGATACCTCTTGTTTGGTACAACTCGTGCGTAATTTTGGATGAAAAAAGCGAAAATAACAAAGGGCAACAAACCGTAACAACAACAAATTCCAAAAGTTAGATTCCTACTACAGAATTCTGACATTCCACTCATCGTCATCATCATCATCATCAGGCCTTAATTATGTTGCTTTCAAACCCAGGACCCGCTGTCGTCTATCCAGCTCGCAGGCTGTCAACGACGTCCTTATTATTATTTAGAGTATTTGTCTTTGGAGAAGGTTTTTAACAACCAACCTCCCGCATCATACGGAAGCCTACTACGTTCAGCAGCCTGTACAAGAAGGAAAAACCAGAAGAATGGGTCGGGAGGCGTTCTTTCGGATGCAAACTGCCCTTTTGGCAGCTGCTGCTGCTGTTGCTGCTCTGCTTTTTCTTCCTCTTCCTGCTGTTTCATCCTTTGCATTGACCAGATCAGGTAGTACTACTCGTACTACTAGGTACAATCACTTCTCGTCATGCTCTGCCCTTCCAACCACCAACAGGAGTGATGGCACTACTAGGCTCCAAGCAGTACGTGTTGGGCCCCAAGAGTCCGCTGTAACCGCATTTACGACCTCTTCACTTCCGGTCAGCGAAGAGATACCTCTAGTAGAATACGACTTGACAGAAGGCATCGGTATCAGCAAGAGCGATCACAACATTTTCAGTAATGTCCTCGATAATCCATCCAAGGCAGTAGCACGTGTTCTGATATTGGCTGCTAGCGCTGTGTACGGTACCAATTTTGCCATTGTCAAACTATTGGATGAACAAATTCCGTTTGCCGTCAGTGCAGCCCTGCGATTTTCTTTAGCGGCAGTAGTAGTGTCTGCCATTGTGTTGCGGGGAGAAAACAACGAGAATGAAGACTTTGTGGGAGATCGTTCGGTTCTAAAACAAGAGAGAACAGCAGCTACCTTTGCTGGCATGGAAATTGGTGGATGGTACTGCTTGGGATATTTATGTCAAGCGGTAGGCTTGCAAACGGCAGATGCTAGCAAGGTACGAAGGTTACTATGTTTTGTGGATTTGAAAGAAGAAGAGATATAATGAAAAATGGAGAGTTGGGTGAAACTCACCACGTCTCTTAACTGTTCTCGACACGCTACTTGTTCCCCATTTTTTCAAAATATGATTTTGCAGAGCGCATTTTTCAATGCACTAGCGGTAATTATCGTTCCTTTATTGGACACAGCGTTTCGTGGTAAACACATGGGTAGCAAGGAAGTTTTTTCCGTAGCTCTAGCGATTGCAGGTGTTGGGCTGCTACAACTTGGTCCATCGATCTTGTCAGGAGTGCCAGTTTCACTAGCGAGTGGTGATGTCTTTTGCCTTGCGCAAGCAGTTTTATTTGGAATTGGATATTGGCGACTAGAAGCCATATCAGGCGAGCAGTCTACCCAGGCAGGGCGAGTTACAGTGGGTCAATTAGCAGGTGTTGCGTTGGGTTCCACCGTATTTTGCGGTGTAACAACAGATCTGCCGAGCCTCTCTCAATTGCAAGGTTGGCTCACAGATCCCTTTACAGTAGGCTCGTTGGCTTGGACTGCCCTTGTATCGACAGCTCTGGCTTTGTACCTGGAGACGGTTGCCCTGAAGGCGGTATCTGCCGCTGAACTCACAGTTCTCATGACCAGTGTCTCGATCTTTGGAAGTGGATTTGCATATGTGACCATGGGCGAGACTATGTCGCCCATTGGTATGGCTGGCGGTCTCATGATTTTGGTTGGCTGCGTTTTTTCTTCGTTGGGGGGTGATGGCGATGTTGCTTCGGAAGGCAAAGCAGGCGAATCACCTGTAGCATTTGTACCGCAAGATGTGGCTTTATCAGAAAAACAATGATAGCAATTTTCCTCCACAAAATGGAGGTTTGTCAGTGTGATGTATGATTTTTTTTTTCATTGCGAACGAATACGAATAGCGAGCCATTACGCCACAGCATCCAAGGGATAGAGTACCTCCTAGGGTGTCACTGCATGGCGTGTGTTCTATAACAAAATACAAGTAGCTCGCATACTTGTTCGACGCACAATTGGAAATTCCGATTCAAAACTTTAAGTAGACCAGTAGACCTCCGCATGAGTTAGGAATCAAGGCAACTATGTACGAGCTTACCCACGCATTCTTTTTTTTAAATGCTGTCGAAGTGATTTTCGAATACAGTACTGTCTCTCTCTTCTCTTGTTGTCGCCTGTTCTTTATATATAATGGCTCTCAAAATCAAATTTCAAACTCAAAACAGCCCCCTCTACTGTTCCGCGAAGACGAACGCAAAATTGATCTATTCACTTCTTGCTTGGCCGCAAATCAATTTTTCTTTCGCAATTTCAAGTTTCTGCAGGTTCGCATGCCTTTGCAAAAAGCAACGATGCTCAATTATACTTTTCGGCCAAAATGGCGCCACCCTCGCTCCACATGCACGATCTTACAAGACAGCAAACGTTGGATACCAAATATCTCTCAACTACAGCAGCAATGTCCCATATGGCTGCATCTCCGCCGACCACACCAACATTCTCGTTCAGTCACAAGACGATTCTCCAAAGCGATCCTACAAGACGCCGGCTAATTATTGTGTCCACTTACGACAGCGCGAAGATGGTGCCTTCAATTCTCAACAAACGGTATTCTGTACGACGTCGTCTTCTCATCTTGTCACTCTGCAAGTCCGTGCTCCTCGATATTGCTTTGATGTCTCGAGCGACATTCACAGTCCCGAAGACCCCTCAGCTCCCAAGCCCTATCGCCTATACTCGAATATGTGGTGCCCATATGTCGACGTTCCTTCTTTCGTCCTGGCGTCGTCTTTCGAATCGTGGCGACCCCCCTCGCATTTCTGCCCGTCCGTATGCTCATCGGTGCTTTCTAGATCCAAAACGAGTATCAAACGCATTTTTTATCCAACAAGTCCAACACTTCCAAGTCTCTCATTTTGGTTCATTTCGGATCTCTTGCCGTCAGCGTTTTGACTTCCTTGTTTGGTTGACGTGCATTATTGTCCCGAGTTACTCTTTCCCGTATCGCGGCTTCGTTTGCGCCGTGGCTTTAATATTTGACACTACTTCCTAGGTGGATAACTAAATGTAGTATTTAATGCGATCTAAAGCTGGCCGACCTATTCCCTGGCTGCGTGAGTTTTCAATTATCGCAGATATGATAGCTAGTAGCTTTGGCGTCAGAGCGATTTCAATCACTGTCGCTATTACTACCTCCTTAGCTAGTCTTGCTCTGCATTCTCAATTCCGCTTCGGGAAGGGTATATCGGTGCAACCTGACTTGGGTGTCCGGAAACGAGAAGCTTGCATCAGCTAGTACACGAAAGGTCAAGGTGGTGGCTCGAATGTTGGTCCAAGCTTCTATTGCAAGTAACGCCAATTCTAGTAAAAATGAAATGTGTATTGAGTCTAGTCGATTGTCTAAAAGAACAGATGTACTCTAGCAGGCGAATTTGTTTTCCGATGCAGCCATGGCTTTCAAGGCCCGACTTTCTTCTCGACGGCTGACACTTGTCTTTTCCATCAATAACTGGTACTCCCAATCGTTCAGAGAGACAAAGCAATCAGCCTCTTTTGTATCAGACAGGGATGCTTGAATGGTCTGAAGTTGCAACTCCTTACGGTTTGTAGCTTCGGAAAAACTGAAAAATTCATCCACTGTTTGCTTCAATCGTATTCCACTCTCAAGCAAACACTGGTCCGTTGCGGAAGCACAGGGTGTATTGCTGCGCAGGGCCTCCATGCGCAACTCCATTTCGCGTTGAAACCTGGACACTGTCTGCTGCATCTTCGACATCCGTCGAAGACAATGTTCCTTTTCCGCTCGCATTTGCTTGCTGGCAGCTTCCAATGAGTTTCGTTCACGAAGAGCCATCTCATACCGATTCTCGACTTGCTCATGCTGCCGAATGGCCAGATCATACTGCTCTCGCAAGTGAGTAATATTTTCTTCCAGGAGCGTAATCTCACTGGATAACGTACAAGATTCCACCTGTTCGCGCTCTTCTAAAACCTCGAGCTCTTTGCACAGTGTATCTATTACAGCTTCTTGTTGCTCCAATGACTCACTCTGCTCGTCTAAGGTAGCTTTCACTTCCTTCAAGTATAACTTGTTGGCACCGTACAAGGCTTTCATGTGTTGCTCATTCTTTGTCTTATCCGTGATCAACAAGTCCAACATATTTGGCAGCTGTGCCACGTCGGTCAATCGGCATTCCAAATCGTACTGGACAGCCTTACTGGCTCCCGAACAGACACGTGAAGACTCGCTGCTGGCTAATTTGGTAATTTCTGCTAACAGAAGACTAATCTTGCGTGTAACGGTAGCCGAAACATTGTTCTCGCGTTCACGTGTGGAGCCCAGCTGTTGGTTGAGTTTCCTTGCATAGACCGTGTGCTTCTCAGCTACGTTTGTGATTGGATTTTTGCTGTCCATGCTCATAATAGTCTTGCTGGCTACACTCATATCACTCAAGGACTGACCGAGTCCCATAAAAGAACTCATATCATCCAGGGTATCAAAAAGAGAAGTTTCGATATCAGGAGTAGCCGCTGGTGGAGCCCTACTCGATTTCGGTAGAGAAGAGCCGCCATGAGAAGTCGATAGTGATTCTACCTTTGTGCTTGAAGAATTGTCTGTGGTGTTAGCATTTTCAACCGAAGAATGTTGACTAGACGCATCCTTTAACGCCGCCAACTCAGCCTTGAGCTGATGGTTTTGTTCCGCATAAGTCTCTTTATCACGGGCAAGACTCTCAATGCAGTCTTCTAGATGAATAATACGAAGGTCCTTGTCATCGTTTGTGGAACATTTGCCTTCCTTCTTCTCTTCATCTACCCGAAGTGACAGTAATTCCTGTTTCAAGAACTGAATTGTTTCGTCATATGTATCCTGGTGAGATAAGGCCTTGGCTAGCTGGTTTTCCAAATGATTGATCTGGTCCTTTTTCTGCTCCAATACAGCAAGCGTTTGGGTCAGACGCTCTGCGAGTGCCGTATTCGCTTCGTCATTCTGAGCATCGCCAGTGACACCGCCCCCACGCTCCATCTGCTTGGCTACGGAGCTTACCTGGCCATTTGCCTGATCCTCTCTAGATATAAAAGGACGTTCGCATCCGCTCTTCTTTCGCTCTTCTTGAGCTACCAAAATATCATTCTGGAGAATGGCAACTTGTTTTCGAATCACCAAGAGTTCGTCCCGGTCCCTTTTGTGTGCTGAAGTCATCCTTTCACAATCATTCTTGAACGTCTTCTCATTGGATACGCCATTCTTTGATTTGTCGTTTGTCGTGTCGTTTGTCGCGTGCTTCAAGTGGGCGTTAGCTTTTGCGTGTGCGCTTTCCTTCGACCTAAAAGATGCTAACTGGCGAGTCAATTCATCGATTTCTTTTTGCTTACTAGAAAGTTTCCCCTTGAGATAGTGCATTTGTTCCGCTGCTTCTTCTCTTTCTCCTCTCATTTCGTCGCTTGTCTCTTGAGCGATATGAATTTTCTCTTCCATTTCAGAAATCTGGATTTTGAAATGAGCGGCATCCCTCTCGAAAATTGCCTTTTCCTCCTCCGCGCGCTTCAAAGCTGCTTCAAGGATATTACGTTCATTTTCTGCGTGCGAGCATTTGGCGAGAGTTCGTTGATTCAATTCTTCTGTCATCCTCAACTTTCGTTCAAGATCGACGATGAAGTGGCGAAGTTGTGACGTCTCGCTTGCAGCTGAAGAGAGCGAGTAATTCCTTTCTTTGTTCTTATTTTTTGACAATGTAGTTTGCAATTGCCGGATTTCGTTGTACGCAGCGTCAAGTGCCGATTGTTTCTGAGTCAGCTTCTCATTCATTGATTCTTGCAGCTTTTCGAGCCGATTGATCTCATTTGTCAGTGCTTTCTTTTCGGCATCGGACGCCGTCTCGTCACTTGACTTCTCATCGTGCTGCGTTCTCATCGTACCGATCTCTTTCAGTAGCTCTCGCTTCTCCAGAGATAGATCGACTCGCTCCTTTTTCATCAACGACACCATTTCCTGTAACTCTTGGATTTCGAGTTTTGCATCGCGAAGTTCTAGGCTCAGCTGGGCACATTTCTGAGATAGTTGCGTGGTTGCATGTTCCTGACTTGACGCAAAGTTGCAATTTTCGCGAGCAATAGCGGGAGGATTTGAAATACCTTTTCGAGCATCGTCCAGGTCCATTTCAAGTTGAGCAACTTCGACAATAGTACGACTTAAGTCATCTCTGGTGCTGTCAAGCATAGCGGTTAGCATTTCCTTTTCTCTAGACAGGTATGTGCACTTTGCGAGAGCCTCTTGTTTTTCACGGTTCAAAGCATACTTCCCTTGAATGATATTAGGGGCTCTAGCCGCCTGCTGAGAATCAATTGTTTCCTTTAGCTCCGCAATTTCATCCTCTAGGGTTGCAACGCGCATTTGGGAAAGGAGAAGAACCTCTTCTTCGTGGCTAATGATGCAATCTTGATGAATAGACTTTTCAGCCTTGAGCTCTTCAATTTCTTTCTGCAAGCCAGACACCAAATCGGCGTTCTGTCTGACTGCACTGGATTCTTGTTCTCCTTCCATCAAAACAATCTTCTCCTCGCATTCTTCTTTGGCTGCAAAGAGTTGTTCTACTCTCAAAGAAAGCTCCGTGTTATCTAAGATTCGGCTTTCCAGATCATCTTTTGTTCGCTGCAGATCTAGGCTAAGATGTTCGGCATTTATTGATGCTTGGTCTCGGTATTTTTCAGCCTGAATTAAGTCTTTCTGTAGTCTGAGAATATCATCTTCATAGGAAAACACGAGCTCCTCAAGTTTTCTTTTTTCTCTCTTCTCCATTTCAATATTGGCTCGCAAATCCTTCAGTTTGTTTTCATGTTCAGCAACGGTATTCTGGAGCTTGTCTGTCGATGAAGATTCTCTCCGCTCGAGTGAGCTGATTGTCTGTTTTAGGGTAGCTATCTCGCATTGATACTTTTGAATGGCTTTGTCGTGATCTTCCTTCTTTTCCTCCACGGCTGTCAGCTCAGACCTCAAATTAGCCAAACGCCCCTCATAGTCTTCCTTCAGCACATTCAGCTGATGAACTTCATTAGACAGCCTTCTCTTTTCTTCAGTAGCGATTGCAAGATCCTTTTTCATTCGAGTAGCTTCGATCGACAGCGATTTGAGCATCGACAGCGATTCATTTCGCTGACAAGTAATTTCTTCGATATTTTCCTTTGCCTGCGCGAGGCTTATTTTCAATTCATCGATCTCATTAATTGCTTTCTCGTTCGCTTGCATTTCTCGTTCCCTGATTACTTCAATTTCTTTTTCCAACTTCAATATGTTATCTTTGAAAACATCAGCGTTACCTTCAGTTTGCATTGACTTCTTTTCGGCATCAAGTTTGAGCTGCACAGTCTTCCTCTCCAAAGTAGCAATCTTCGTTTCACAAGCAGTTTTCGCTTCGGTCATCTGTGCAAGTTCTGATGCAAGTTCTGATGTTTCCCTTTCCTTGATTTCCATGCGAGACTTTATCTTATCACATCGCTTTTCAAGATCTTGACACTTCCCAGTCGCGAAACTGCATTGGGACTTGGCGTTACTTATGTCAGAATGAAGTGTTTCAATAATATTACGCAAGGAGAAAACTTCTTTCCGCGAGGATTCCATTGCTTGTTTATGATTTTCGCGCATCACAGCAATTTCTTTCTCTAGTTTCGTAAGACTTCGTTTGTAGTGCTGAAGGAGCTCGTCTCTTTGAGACGATTTGGATCCGATAGCTTTGTTCTCGATTTCGCATTCCAAGACTAAAATCTTCTCTTCATATGCGACCTTGGATGCAACAAGATATTCTGTCTTCCTTTGAAGGTCTTCATTTTCCAAAATGCTGCTCTCCAACTCACGTTTAGTTCTCTTGAGGTCTAGCTCCATTGCTTCAAATTTCTCAGACTCTTCAACGCGACGCATTTCTACAGCGGAGTAATCCCCCTGCAGCGCCTCGACAAGATCACGCAACGTTGCGATCTCACTTTTGTTTGCCTTGCTGCGTTCCTGGTGATGAGTCCGCCCTTCGATTGCCTGTACTTTTTCTTTGTAGTACTTAACAGTCCTTTCCAAATGAGCTTTGCTCCTCTGCGAGGACTCTCGCAAATCAGATAATTCTTTCCTTGCTGCCGTTAGCTCGTCCTGGTTTTCTTGGGAGTATAATCTAGTTTCCTTGAGCTCCAAAGCGAGCCTCTGATTCTCCTTGGTGACTCTTTTTGCCTCCTCTTGGGATTTTTCAAGTCTACGTGAGAGGACTTCCTGTTGATTTGACGAGGATTTCCATTTCATGATAGCAGCATCCTTTTCATTCCCCTCAAGACTACATCGCTTGCCGGACTCCTGGTTGCGCTTTAACGTTTCTCTTCTTAACTGGGACTCTAGCGACCCCACCTTTTGTTTGAGATAGGCTGTTTCCTTTGCAACAATTTTGGATATTGCGTTTTGAATTTCGTTGTCGACATTACTTGGTGCATCGTCGCGATCTTCCTCAGGCGGTGGTGTCTTGCAGAGTTCGAGAGTTGTGACTTCGCTAGTTTTTAGCTCAAACAGGCACTTGTCAATCTCGACTATATCAGAGGAACTGGTCCGTTCAGAACGGTACAGTCTCGAAGAAGAATTCGCAGGCACAATGTCGCGCTTGCTGATAACGGATCCATGCTCATTTAATTCCTGCAACTTCCTGGCAAGGTCCCTTCCTCCTTTGTCTGTCGCAATTTTCGAAGGTGTCACGTGCACTACATTTACCCGAAGTTGGCGATTCTCTCGAATCAATCCTTCAATTTCGCGATCTTTCGCGGCCAAGGCATCGCGATATTTATCAGATTCCATTGTAAGCTTTGACTTGATTGAGAAGACTTTGGCGTTTGCGCCATTACGCTCAGCTATCAAACTTGTTAAAAGCTGACTTTGGGATCCATGTGATGCTCTAAGTTGGCGGAGAGAATCCAGACTTGATTGCCAAAATTCTTCAGGAGTATGCAAAGAGGTGCAGTTCTCCTTATTCTCCAGCTCGACCCAACCGTCGATGGGCGAGTTAGTCTCTATGCGCTGTGCAATAGAAGCCAAAAAAGCCTTCGTGTAGCAGCTCAGTGGAGGTTCTTCGCTTCTTGTCTCCCGAATAACCAGACTATCCTCGAGGTTTTTGGGGGATCTTCTACCACGGAACATCTTCCTTTTCAACGACGACCTCCCTTTTGAGATGGTCGTTGTGCTGTCCATTCCTCGTGCTTTGTGGGCGACAGAAGGAAGTTGAAAATTGCAATTAAATGGAGGATTGCAGTTAACAGTTAATGTTTTTGAAAGAGAATTGCAATTGGAAGATGATTTTATAGGATTCACTTTCAATGTTGTCGCTTGTCGCGTCACATTCATCTCCTCCGGTTCTTGGTGGTCGTCTTTTGCCCCATGAGAAGACGGTATGCTTGGTATTTTGTCAGCACTATCCAGAGAAAGCGCAGCATTGAGAGGAGGGATGGAGGATGACAGGCTTGAACGACGGTCTGCTTCTGAGAGTTCATTTTGCCGAAGTTCAAGTCCGCGAATGTAGCTTGAGTGCGACGAACAGACAGTCGATTCTATCGTTTGAAAGTTGTTAGAATCACTCACAGTATCCTCTTTGTTCTCAAGCGTTTGCTGAGGACTGTTGAGTGTGACTTCCAGCTCTTCGGGCTTCCAGCCACGATATATTGGTGAAATGATTTGGATAGATGTAGCCTGGAGCAGGTCTTTGGCAGGCATGTCTTCAAAACTTGCAGCAATTGTGGAATTTTGTGAGTCAAAGGAATGGAAGTTACCCTTCGATAGACCACCTGCTTGGTCTTCATCGAAATTCTCGTCTTCTTGACTTGCACAACCAACATTTAGTAGCAAGCTGTCACTTTGCACAACGGAACCAGTATGGCATCGATCTTCGACTTGTGACGACGATGAAGCTTCACTCTCATTAATCGGTGTCTGCTGTGAAGAAGCCACTGAAGGGCAGTCATCGGGTATTACCTCAATCCCTTCGTCGACCTCATCGATTGTATCGCTACTCATCAAGGGTATTCTTTCGTTCTTTTCGATAGTACTGGTAATGGCTGTCGCAGCAACAGGCGCATGTTCCTGTCTTGCGTGTTCTAGCGAAAGTTGATTGTTCAGTCGCGACTCCGGTTCTAGCAAGGCAATTTCGTTCATAAATCGCATGGGATGAATAGTGCCACTGCTCTGAGACGTCGAGCTGCTACCACCATCATCGACTGTGAACGTATTGGGAATATAGGAATCAAAAATCTTATTCATGGGAGCGTGACTAACATCTTCAGGCAAGCACCGTTCCAGCATGGCCATGAGACCACCGGGTGGTGGTATTGTGACTTTTTCTGTAATGGCACTGCTCACTTCGCTCATGGGAGACAGTGGTTCCACGGAGAATCCGCACGCCAAAGCATCTTTCATGTTTCTAGATGAAGCGGACGCAATCAAATGCTGATTGGACAAGGTGATGGAGGATTTCTGGTGAGTGTAATAATTGGCATAGTGATTGGCAATGTAGGAATTCCCACCCACAAGATCACTGATATGCGAATTTTCCTGGATGATGAAACTTTGTGATGGTTGCTGGAGTCGTCTCGCGTTGTTGGAAATGGCCGTCACTCCGGTGCTATCCATGACCGAGGGAGAATTAAGTTCAATGGACAGAATACATTCGGACGCTTCTTCTTCTTCCTCGTTGCTATAGCCACTCCCCGATTGACTGCTAGCCAAAAGCGTGGAAAGCGCGCGACTGGCAGATTCACTGTTTGAGTCACCAACATTGTCATGGTCTTCGTCATCACCATCGAGACTAATTTCTTCATTCCATGGACTGCCGCTATTCCTGTTGTTGTCAGGATTTTGCTGCTGCTGCTGCTGCTGCTGCTGCTGCTGTTCGTCTGCACCTTCTTCAACGATGTCGAGGTGTTGAATATTACTTTTCTTGCAAGTAAGATCGTAATCATAAACACTATGTTCTACTGATTGTTCGTCTTCATCACCTTTCTGCTTCGCAGTGTTATCCTGGTGAGGATGATGATGATAATGATGGTGACGGGTTGATTCGTAACTTTCCGTGATACCGCTCGGATTGGCCAAATCACTGACTTCGTCACTCTGCAGGTTGCTGCAAACCGGCGCAAGATCTCGATTCCAGGTCTCGTCATCGTCCAAAGAAGAAGTAGCCTTCGTATTGCTGCTGTACAAGTGGTCGTATCGCTTTGGTTCTTCTGACAACAAGGCCGTAGATTCTTGAGTTGCAGAATCCTGCGAGGACGAGTTCATACGTTTCTGATTTCGCTGTTTGGCTTGACTCAAAGCTTTGCCACGTAAAGGCAGTTTCGCTGGTACCAATTGTTGTTGGTTACCTCCTGTTTGCTGTTGCTGTTGCTGCTGCTGCTGTTGCTGTTGCTGCCGTCTCAAACGGACTTGTTCATTAAGACTAGTGGTTTGGGTTAAGGTGACCATGTTGTTGTTAGTCTCATCATCGTTATCATCATCTCGATGCTGCTGCTGCTGCTGCTGCTGCTGCTGCTGCTGCTGCTGCTGCTGCTGCTGGCGATGATGATTGTGATTGGTAGGCGGTGCCCAATCCTCTTCTTCTTCCCCACCCGAGTTACTTTTGGCAGGACTGCTACAACTTTGACTGGACCGACTCATTGTTTGATGCACGATGCCCTGTTTGTGATAATCTCGACGATCGTAACGCCGGAGACGCCGGGATCTCTGAGGTGCTCTCATGATGATGATACTATTATTATTGATGGTATCGATGATTACAAGAGGTGGTACCAAGATGATAATCTCTCTTGTTGGGTAACCACCAACACAGTGCTATACTGTTACTACCTAGTACCTGTTTGCCTTGTAGTCCAAATGGGAAACTGATTTCTTGGTTGAAACTCTTGTAAAATAAACAATATTATTATTATTGCCGGAAGGTAGAGACTAGTAGTAGTACGTAGTAGTAGTAGTAGCACGGTAGCTACTTGGTTACCTGGTACCAGGTACTCGGAGTACCTAGTAGTAGTACCGGTACTTGCTTATCTGTCGTTGTTTACGACTGCTGTTTAATTTAAGTTAATTGCTGAGACACACGTGACCGGGATTTTTTTACGGATGTGTGAAAAACCAACGATAATGTGAGGCCAGTTTTGGTTCTTTGATTCCATCTAAGTAAATCGAAATTATTCCTCCTATTCACCATCCACCACAGCTTGGACTGGTACTGGTACTTTCCTTGTATTTAAGTAACGAATCCTTTCACGCCGGTTGAACAACCTAATTTGGTTCAGCGATCACACATTTAAAGTTTTATTTAGTCTATGAAGCCAGAAAGCGACGACTCAACTTCCTTGGAGGGAGAATTAGGGAGGAGATGTTTGGAAGCTACTCGAGCATTCGATACTTGACCAGGTTTAAGTGATTGTTAGTACCGCTTGTAGCATACAGTAGTATTTCCCGCAAGGTTTTAAACACCAACACATACTACTACTACTACATCGCTTGCTGAACGACAATGCCAGTAAACATGTGGTCAGAAGAAGAACCGCCCACCCCTGCTCCTGCTACCCGCTGTCGTACGGGAAGGACAACCACCATTCATGACGAAGTGGATGCCTTTCTTGGTCGCATGACACCAAAATATGGTGATGTACGACGTGATCCCAGTGTCGTAGGAAATCCCAAAACGAAGGACCAACAACAACGCAATATCTTGTCCAAAGAAGATCCCGAAGAAGGTGACAATATTCGTTCGAGTAATATTCAGTATGCACAACGTGCCTCAAAATTTCTGACTGATATTGGAGCGGATGATACTGATGAAGAAAGAAGAGACTCGAACAGCAGTTGGTCACAGGCCAGAGCGACATCCAATACGAATATCGTGGATATTCGAGATGATATTGTTCTTGATGTTGATGTTGATGATGATGATGATTATGATACTACCGCCGACCAGTTTCAAGGAGAATATAACAGTGAGGCTGTCACAAATAGAATTCAGTCCATTCGCACCGAAAATTTTCTCTCCGCCAAAAAGGAGAGTAAATACAAGAACAAGGACCAAGGAGTTGATATCCATGAATCCGTCGTACATGAAAAGAAAGGCGGTAATAAAAAGGCGAGTTCGAGAAGGAAGCTTGCGCCATCGCCCGAGTTGGTGGTCCTTAAAAAACCGGTTCTTTCCCGCAAGGGTCAATTGCGAAAAAGGCGGAAACCTGTTGATCCCAAAGAGGAAAAAGTTGTTCAACAAGATCCCAAAGTCCGGCGAGGAACGGATCCAGTAGTCGAAGAAGAACTCCTGTCATCCTCGCATCCAAGTTCAAAGACAGCAAACGCGCTGCCACCCGGTGGACGTCCCTCATCTCGAGCATCGCGCACTGCTTCAATGATGTTGCCGGTGACATCTGGAACAAGAGCAGCAGTAGCACCAACAGTGCATACATCCACGACGGAGGACGACGAAGGTAGTCACCAGCAGCGATCCGTTGCAAACTCTTCTGTCGTGTCAATATCATCATTATCCCATACCAGTCATCGCCCAAATATCCAGCCCATGCGATGGACGGAACAAGATACCGACAACTTGTTGATGCAACTGGAATTTTTTGGTAACGCCGATGAAGAATTTCATCGTTTGCTTTCCAAGTCGGCTGCTGGTGGAAACACTGCCAGTAACAGCGATGATGCACACCAAAAGTTAATGGATTGCATTCATTCCATTGTAGAAAAGAAGAATCATTTGCAGCGAGATGATCCTATCTTACAACGCCTCAGTAAGGCTCTCCATGCTCTTCGTTTGGTCGATCTGGATCGGGTACTCGAAATGTTGCAAGAACAACATAAGATCGGAGATATGATGGAAACGAAGGATGTTCTACTTTTGGTCGGACCTCAAGGAAGTGGAAAGACAACGACACTTCAATATATGGCAGGAACAACCTTGGAAGAAGTTGAAGAGCAAGGATTTTTTCATCTCAAACCCGTTCACTTTCAAAACAAAGAGCTGCGTGGTTTCGAGACATCTTGTTACAAGAAGCGCACGACTCGTAATATACAAGCCACCAGTATTCATTTTGGTGCGACTACCACCGAGCAAGAGATTGTTCTTTGTGACACACCTGGTTTGGGCGTATTCGACTCGGTCGAAGAAGAAATTTGTACCGGTCTAGGCATGATAAGAGAGCTCCAACGAGCAAAATCTGTGCATCCTCTTGTAGTGTTGAGCAAAGAGGCCTTGGGCAGTCGTTGCGGAAATATGAAGCACATCGTTCACGACTTACGAAATGTCTTTGCCTTGGAATCTTGTTTAGATGTGAAGGCCCTTAATTATGTATTTTCCAAGTACGAAGCAAAACAGCGTGGAAAGATATGCAGACAATTTGCTGCGCTTGAAAGTGCTTCTCAAAATGTAACTGAAGAAGATCGGACAATATTTCAAGCAATTGTAAAAGATATCATAAACAAGACAACTCCAAAAGCCAACGTTGTGCTACCAATGGAAGGCAACCATGTACAATATGTTGAAGATCTCTGGAATGCCGTCAAAGACAGCGACGGGAAAGGCCTTTTAACGACTTTTGCTTCGACGACAGCAATGGAGAAGCTCAAACTTCAGCTGCAGTTGACCATGTATGATTTCACGAATTTGTTGGCCAAATGTGACTACAAACTAGCTGTGCATCGACTATTGCAGCTCCAAGATTTGGCTAGGATCTTACCTATTGCTCAAGAATATGCTACTAAAACCCAGCAAATTGGCGCAAGACATATCATTTTAGTCTCCGATATGGCCTGCGAATCAGTGGAGGCCAAAGACTTTGCGTCTGCCGTATATCACATCAATGAAATCGAAGAACTTGATAAAGTCATTCCTAGCGCCAAAAGTTCACGAGAGAGAATACTCAAAAAGCTTCGGAAACAATTGAAGCAAATGGTCAACGATGAACCAATCCATTGTTGTTTGGATAGATTGGTGAATTTGGGAAAGTTAAGGAAACTGCAGCCACAAACCAAAGAGTACTTGCAATGTGGATTTGAAACCATTCTAAAGGATATTCTGAGGTCGATGGAGGAACAGGATTTTGACACAACATTGCATAATTTGGAGGCTTTGAGTACAGTGGCGAAACAACTTCCAGAGGCAGGAGAATGCGCATGGCGAGTTTTGAAGGCAATGAAGGAACTTGTGTATGGTTTGACGCAGGTATCAGAATTTGAAAATCTTTTCAATTTCATGCTGCAGCTGAGCAAAATAGCAATGGTCTTTCCAGATGCTACTGATTGCATTCGGATCGGATTCGAAAGTCTCAAGGAAAAATCAATGGACCTCTTTGAAGCCAAGAACTATGCTCGGTTCGTTGCACGCATACGCCAGTTAGGTAAACTAACAGAATCTCTTCCTTTTGACCACCCCAGTCTGAACCGCAAAGACAAGTTATTGATGGACACAATTGGAGATATTGTCGACAAGAAGGACTTTGCTAGTGCAGTCAATGTTGTCAAGAACCTACAAAACCTGGACGCTGTTGTCGCTGACTCTAGAGAGTGCATTGAAGGCGGTTTTCACTCTCTATTGCGTCGAGCCGTGTCATCAATCAATGATGTAGACTACGTTAGGGCTGTGGGAATGATGGAAGAAGTCAGTAAGCTGTTGCCTGCACTGCCATCTGATACAGATAGCATACAGCAAGCTCTCAGGCTTTTGGTCCCAAATGTCAGAAGTATTGCAGAAACACTAGAGATAGAAAAGGCAAGAGAATTCTTGTTGCAGTTACATGAGTTGACAAAAGTGTTGCCAGAAGTGCAAGATGGAGTCAACAGTGGCTTCGAAGTATTACTAGTTAGGGCAATAAATATGCTAGGCAAGGCAGAAACACACAAGGAGGGATTGAAGCAGCTACTCGACCTGATCAGCCGTGTGCGTCCGCAAAGAATATCCAGCGAGTCCGTTCAACGAGGTCTTCAAGAGCTAGACCAAGCCGTTGAAAAGTCAGTGGAGACAATGAACCTGGAATCTGGAGTAGATCTCGTCCACCGATTGAACAAAGTAATTGATGTACACGGTGAAGTATCAAAAAGCGTCAATACTGGATTTGAAAAGCTCATCCTTAAAGCAGCTCAACCTATGACATCGAACGATTTTTCTCTGGCTGTCGCTCAACTGGAGGCCATTGGAAATATCAAACACAAATTTATCCTCGCTGATGATTGCATAGAACGTGGCATCAAGGAAGTCAATCTGAAAATGAAGAAGAGTTTGGAATTTGCAGAGTTTCAGGACGCAATTGGCGTTTTACATATGTTTTACAAACTGAGTCGAACGTTTTCGGAGACCTCTAAAACTCTCAGTCTTGGCTTTGAAATTCTCCTCGAAAAGGCAGTGGATAACTTTGACCACAAAAAATATCGACAATCGATGAGTGAGTTGAATCTTTTAGGACCTGTGTTCCAGCAGTTTTCGTTGCCAGAGGAAGTCATAAAAGGAAACTTAGCATGCCTTGTGAGTTTAATACCTGACGCAATTGATGCAGTCACGTTTGATGAGGGCGTCGCAATGTTGCAGTCTCTAGTTGAAGTTTCTCTTCGCATGCCAGGAGCTGTCGAATGCGTCCATGTAGCGTTTGAAAGTCTCTTGAAAGAAAGTGTGCATGCTCTGTCTGGCGACAAGTGGAATGAAGTGTTTATTCCTCAGATGCAACAAATTAACATGGCCATGGAGGGTGTTCCGGACTCCGCCGCAAGCTCACGGCGCGGTCTGCAAGAGCTTGGAGGGGAGATCAATAACATTATTGATGGCTCAAATATAGATGTGACGGTCCAGATTGTGCAGGATCTGCACAAGCTGTCTGTCTTGCACCCATCGGTATGTCAAGTCGTGCAGGATTGCCTTCGGACACTGCTTGAGCGAACAGCGTCCGCGTTTGAAAGGGATGGCTTTGTCGAGGGTATAAATCATCTGCAGAAACTAGGAAAGCTCCACAAGCTACTTGATATGCAAGACGATTCCGTCAAGGACAGCAAACGCCGAGTCTTGAAGCACCTTGTTACAACAGTTCGCACGAATATTGAAATCCTCTCATTCAGCATGGCACTTAAGTTTCTAACGGACCTGAACGAGATCCGCGAAACGTATCCAGAAGCAGTCGAGGCGGTGCAAGCAGGTTTTGAGGCTTTTTTACAAAGGGCGGCCAAGAACTTGGAGGAACATCGGTCATTGATTGCAGCTGAACAACTCATTCAAGCGGGGGAGCTTCAGCGGAAGCTAAGAATTGAGAAACAGTCTTATAAATCACTGACGGGTACTGTGCCTGTCATTCAACATATTTTTGAGACATCTACAGTATCTCAAACAACAGAGATGATAAAAAGCTTGGCAAAGTTGTCCGACTTATATCCAGAATTTTCCGAATGCGTAGATCGGGGACTGTATCTCCTTTGGAAGGTATTTGAAGATGCTTTCGGTGAACAGAGATATAATGCCGCAGCTGAAATACTAAAAAGTGTTGGCGCCTATCAGATGGCGTCTCCCGTGGCTGATAGAATTCTGCGGAAAGGTATGAAACGTATGAAAAAAGTCGCTAGCAATGATGGTGATGATGAATTGGCTCATCATGTGAGCAAGCTCATGCTGCAAGTATCAGAAGCTCTCAGTAAACAAGATGGCACATACCAAAACGAATGCAAAAAGCTACGGCAGTCCATTGAGGGAAAACTTCAAGACGACGATTATCACTCGGCAGCAAATCTCCTGCAGAAGCTTGTGGTAGACATGGCTGAGCGGACTCCAGAAGCCGCAGAGTACGCAAAAGACGGCTTCCAGTTAATAGTGCAAGCAATTGATGCCGCATTAGAGAATCAAGACATGCTAAAAATTGCAACCATTCTCCGCCAGTTTGCAAAGCTGGAATCAATTCCAGAAGCATCACTGTGTTTAGAGTATGCGACGAGTGTACTCAAAAGCTTGACTGAGAAATCTATTGCTAAACACGACTTGGGTGGCGTCATGGCTTTAATTGAGAACCTGCATGCTTCACCCATGAAGTCGCAGCGAATACAGAGTGTGAAAGTCCACGCAGTGAGCTGTCTAGGCAAGGCTATGGAGAAGCCACCGCCCCAAGGAAAGCACAACGAAGTCGTCCACGTTATTCAACAACTCAGTCATTCATCAGTGACAAAAGCAGGCGACTGCGCAAGACGAGGCTTGAAAGGTTTGTGGATTTCCGTCAAGTACTCGATCGAAAAACATGATTACGCTGTTGCAATCAGCTTGATGCGCCAGATGAAAGATTTGTCTGTTGATCTACCGGAAGCTGGAGACTGTGTCCAACTAGCATTCGTTGCTCTACGTGTCAGACTAGTTCAAACCATTGATAAACAAAATTATGACGCGACAATGGAGCTGGTGGGTCAATTAATCGCATCGGGCGAGGATCTCCCAGGGACTTTAGAGTGCATTCAATTTGGGTTTGAGGCTCTGCAAGAGAAGCTCAAGAAGGCAATTGAGGGAAAGAATTACAACACTGTCATCCAGCAATTAAAATGTCTTATTGAAATCGAAAACGACTTTTCTGGTGTTGCCACCATGCTAGAGATTGGATTTGCCTCGATTGCGGAGGCAGTTGCCCAAGAAATCAAACAGGGAGGCTTTGATAAGGCCCTTGACCTGATGCTATTACTTGCAGGCTTGTCAGAACAGAACAGTAATGCAATGGATTGCACGAGAAAGGGCCTATTGGACCTTTGGAGTGCATTCGAAGGTTTCGTCGAGAAAGGAGATTATCATGAAAGCGTCGAAGTCTTGCTGTGTTTAGGAAAATTAGCTGCTTCTCTGAAGAAAGCAGAAGATGGTGTTCAACTTGGATTCGAAATGCTACAAGAGAAATTCGATAAAATGCTTGAATCTAAAGACCACGACGCAGCTGTCGCTCTTATGCAGGATCTCAGTAAATTGGCATACGATCTTCCGGAAGCGTGCTCGTGTGTCCAGAATGGCTTCGAAATTCTGCGGGAGCGACTCGTGAAGATCATAGAGTTGCAGGATTATAGCACTGCCCGAAAACTTATTGGTAGACTTGAGCAAGAATTGTCCTCAACAACGTTACAGCAGCCGCTTTCGGTACTGGCGACTGGGCATTGTAGCAAAGACCCCTCAGATGATTGTACTTTATCAGAGTCCTTCGGGACCACTAACGATCGTCAAGAAAGAGTGGACCTACTTTCTGAGCAACTGCAGAGTACCATCGATGACAATGATTTCAGTGGTACGATGGAAGCCATGATTTCTCTGTCAAATATGGAACATGTCATTTCTATTGCTGGCGAGGTTCTAGAAAACGGACAAGCTACCTTAAAATTGAAGTTAAACAATCTGCTGAAGAAGATCGACTCCAAGACGATTCTCTCATTGCTTGTGACATTCCACAAAGAGACTCATAGATTGCCAGCTTTTGGAGAACTGGTAGAATACGGAATGCAAGAGACTGAAAAAGCCGCCGAGAAAAATATCGAGGAAAAGGAGTACGACTCCGCTATTGAACTGCTTCAACTTTTATGCAACTTAATGCAGGACATTCCAGATGCTTTTGCGTTTGCCCAGAATGCCCTTAACGGCGCGTGCCAACACATGGCAATCCTACGGGAGGAGACAACCGTTTCGATTGAAGAACTAGGCGATGTCAAGGACAGCAGTTTGTTTTCCCAGCTGCTGGATACAGCGAGCGACAATTTGGATGCAGTCATCGCAACAGACGAGCTTCGCAGTTTTTGTGCCCAACTGAACAAAAAGAATTTGGGATCGGAGAGCAACCCAATATATTTAGACTGCGAGCTTAGACTGGCTTCTAGCACAGTTTATTGTAAGGAGCAGGTGCAGAGAGCGGCTACTAATGTGGCTTCAGGCATCCCCGACCTCATGGCCGAGTCTGCCTTCATTGAAGTTTTTGCTGGAAATGGCGAGGATAATTTGCTGTCCGTTTTGGAATGTCTTGCGCTCCTCAAAGAAGAATTCAGCAATTATCCAGGATCTTCCAGTATAAACGCCATCTACGCCGAAGTTTTTGATAAGTTCACCAGCTTTCTGGATGGCGTTGTGTCTCTTGCGCAGACAGAATTCACCCCAAAAATGAATTTAAAAACATTTGAGACTCAAGTTCTCATGGTTACATATCTCATTGATGGCTATTTAGACTTTGCTGGGACCATTTCTGATGCCGACCAACGAAAAATAGAGGACATTGAGCATCGGCAGGCCCGCCTTATGCTTCGATTTGAAATCGAAGTTGCCGACGCCTTGGAAATAATTTCCAACAACCGCTTTCCTTCGTTCGAGAAAAACGACGATCGTGATAACATATTTTCTTACATCCGAACAATGCGAGTATCACAGCTACAGAAGCACCGTGAGATTCTTGCGGCATGTGCAAATTCTCGGGAATTGACAGCAATGATCTCCGATAACATTGATGTATCGGCCGCTGATAGTGCCATTGCCGAATTCGATAAAGAGTTGGATACATTTCTGGAGCATCTTATTTCCCTTCTGGAAGACGAAAAAGAAAGGATCGATTCTCTGCCAAAGACCCAAGGAGGTGCGCCTGCTATGGCAACAGACCAGGTTGCCTCGTTCTTGAAGAGTGTTCAAAAGGTAACTGCTGAAGCCGTGCAAATCAGCACTTGGCCAACAGATGTATATGGCATGAACGCTTCCTACTACTTGAGTCGTCTTAGGGCTCTTGAAAATTATGGCGAGTTCATGACAAAAAAGATCGAAGAAGGAGAAGGATACAGCTTTGGCTCGTTTCTGTCATCCTTCGGCAGGCTATCTGGAGCCTTGGGTTTTACAGGATTTAAAGTGCCCGATCATTACAACTGTGTCGTGGGAACAAAAGCTTCGGAAGAAGCGACTAGCTAGACAAAGAAGATTTGAAAATACATGTAATGTTTACTACTAGAGTCTACAACTAGTCTATTATTATTTCACTACCAGAGGGGGAGCGAAATTCGAAAAACATTAGACGTAGCATAGAACCACGCCTCGACTTCTCATTGTACCGTACGAGGTAGGGTCTAACAGTAGTTTGAGTAGGCTAGTACCCCTACGAGCTAGTACTACTAGCTAGTACTACTAGTAGTAGTAGGGTCTACTAGCTAGAGCTAGCTACTAGCTAGCTAGTAGAGACTACTCCTACTACTAGCTAGCTAGTAGTAGGAGTACAAGGGTAGTGTCCTAATAATATGGACGCATAATGGAGCGGAACATCCGTGATTGCTTTTAGTGTGAATGAAATAAATTTAAACCAAACCTTTATTTAGCGACTGATGATGCCATCTGCCATCACCAAAGCAGTCCGATGTCCGATCCCTCCCTCGGGACAGCACTAAAGTAAAAATAATGATGAAACGTCTATCATTTTTTATTTGGACCACACGCTAGTTAACCTGTAATGGCTACTGCCGTCACCCAATCCGATATAAAAGCAGTGGAAGCTGCCCAAGAAGTTGAAGTATCATTGCAAGCACGAAAACCTGAAGAGAAAGAAAACGACGATGAGGAACTAGTCAACTATCATCAACCCACTGTGGTGCCACCACCACTGATCAAAGCCAGTGAAGTTCAGTGTGGTTATTCTCAGCAGCAACAGCAATGTCATCAGTCAACGCAACAATGGTCCTCGGCCTTTGAATCCTTTGCAGCATCGGTGATTGAGAATTCCATCGTCACAGCATGTGACCAAGCATTGGCGGGTCTGCACCCTTCCCCTATACAACAACCAGCCCGGAATAGACAGCAGCTAGAGAAACCAAGAAAACACGTATCATTCGGCATTATCGAGATACACAGACATCGGCTTATACTGGGCGACAACCCGGGAGTCTCTAATGGAGTACCCTTGGCTTTGGAATGGAAAGAACTGGGACCTGTCGAAACGTTTCCTGTCCCCGACAGCGACGCTAGTAGGAGAATGAGTATTGACGCTACATCAAAACTCAACGATACTGACAATGTCGAGGCGAAACTTGGTGCCGGGGAACGAGCACCAAAATTTCCCATCAATCAACGCTACATGATTGCACTCCGGACAAGCCCGAAGAGTGTCATTATGAAGCAAGTCAAGAGTACTCAAAAGATTCAAAAGTCGCGCCAAAAATCCAAACAAGACACACCCGAAGATATGCTCAAGGCAATGGGTGCCGAGCTGCTCAAGGGATCAACAACCACCACACAACGACAGCAAATACGAAGAGGACCGCCCAAAAAGAAGCGACTCTGGTGGTATCATGGTCGATAAGCTTTTACTGTACGTAGTTAGCTAAATACTGTCCTATCTGCAAGTTTTGTAGTGTTACATATTGGATGCATCATGAATTATCACGCCTTTTACTTTTTGTGATGGTGTTTGGTTTTGGTCGCTTTCGCCAGTGTTCGATGACAGGATAGTCTCTGCCGTAGGAACGGCACACCCCCAGAACATGATGCATGTTCTACTCCTCGTCGTTGCTTTCGTCCTCACTTTCATCGTCTTCGCTGCCACTGGGCTCTTCGAAGAGCACACCCGTTGGCATGATCATGTCTTTGTGCTTGTCCAAAAAGGAACAGCAATGAGGCCATCGTTCCTTGGGAATATAATCCAATGGCATGTAACCTCGTTTATCCAATATCAATAGCATATCAGGACACTCCTGAATCAAAATTTTCATCATTTCCAGTGATTTAGCGTCGGCTGACCAAGCGGCATCGTGAAGCGGGGTTCGTCCGTAGTCGCAACACGTCCTGGCGCTGACTCCTTCTTGCCGCAGCATGTATCGTAACATTTCTGGAGTTCCACGACGAGCACATACATTTAAGAGGCTCTCTCCAGTATGCGAGCGCGCTTGCAACGGATGGCCCTGTGCTTGGAGCTCCTTTACCTTGACTAGATCCTGATCTCGGACGGCTCCCACCAAAGCCATATCAAAGGCAGCCTTATCTTGATCGGTAACGGGCAACAAAAAATCATCTAATTGATCATACTTGACCATGGGAGCTACCGCATTTTCATTCCGCAAAATCTTTAGAAAATGATCCCGTGGTTTGACAAGATTGACAGCATGGTCTCCGTACTTGGTCACTGTAGACCGTCTTCTCATGGAAGGTCCATCCATTGCATTCGATGTTTTCTCTCGTAATCTCTGAGGATTATCAATCTGCTGAACGTGCACAAACTTTTTCGGTCTAGGCTTACGTTCCGACACTCTCGTGGCTGACTCGGACCGACGGAATTTGGCCACGGTGTCTCGGACCGAGGAACTCATTATTTCGTTGCCTGTACTAGAACCAAGCTTCTTGGCAAGTGATCCAATGGACTCTCGCTCTTGTTCTAACCGACGGCCACGGCGTCTGGGCCCTTTTCGTTCGTCCAGTGGTTTTGGTGTTACTGGTTTTGGTTTTGGTGTTAATATTTTCGGAACCGGCTTGGCATTCTTGTCACTCGCCATTTTTAATGTGATGTAGGCATCGATGGAAAGTGCAGATACTGTTGAATCTCTTCGCTTCGTCTTGCGCCTTTTCTTTTGGTCCTCAATGACCCCTACATCAGTAACACCACCACTAGCACCTACTTTTATTCTTTCTTCGTCTTTGTTCGCAGCATCGTGCTTTAAGCTAGCATCGGAGTCGGAGCCCTCGTTGTCGTCCTCCTTCGTCGAATCATCACCATCCTCATCGTCATCGTCGTCATCATCATCATCGCTGCTAGACCAGAACGATGATTCATCTGAGGAGCTTTCATCCAAGTGCTGCTTTGCGAGAAAGTCGTATGGGTCATCGTTGAAAATGTTACCATGGGCATCGCTTGAATTCTCGACATATGCAGCAGATTCGTCCCCTAGAGTTGAGTCATCGTCGACGTCCTCCTCTGATGTACAGTCAATATGCAAGGACCCATTTAACTTGGACTCCAAGTCACGTGTACTGTTTTCCAGAATTTGTAATCCTGCACTCTCTGCTGCCATTCTGTGTTTATTATTATTTTACACCTACAATTGATGCAATGGGGGAAAACGGGAGCCTCGTGACTTGCGACTTGAATGGAGGTAGCTAATGCTTGTTGTTTGTGCTTCCTTGAAAACCTCCTCTGCCTTTGATGGCTGCTGTCTTCTCTCAGCCTGCCGAGATAAAAAATAACTGTTGCCTCAATCCTCAATACTGCCTCGTTTATTATCAACTTGTTAAATACCTGGTAGTCTTTCGTCTCGTCCAGCCATTGATTTGAGGAGAAACAACTAACTCTACAGGAGATAGAGCAGAGGCGCTTCAGTCATTTCGCTAATGACATTTTCTTGAAAGAGCTACCACTACCAGGTACAGCTAAAAGCTGGCAATATCTGCGTTTTAGAAATATTCATGTTCCTTTATCAAGCTACTACTGCTACTACTAGTAGTAGTAAGTAGTAGAGTGAGTGGTACGCACTCTTCAATGTATCGACCCGAACGCTTACGTATGCATCACAATTCAAAATAATAATGACCCGAAAGTTCGCTCACTCCTTTTGTACTACCAGGTAGTAGTAGTAATAGACTAGCTAGTACTAGTAGTGGTACGGTACCATAGTACTTTAATAATAGTACCTGGTACGAGTACGATACTAGTAGGTGCAGTGGCTTCACGAATTGAGTACGTACCGTAGTAGTACTAGCTAGTAGTAGCTACTACTACTAGTAGTAGTGGGCCATTCCTGAAATAGAGGCGCACCAAATACTTGAAGCCAGAGCACTTCTCATGCGAAAAATTTAATTAGAGGAAAGTTTGGCTCATGAAGCCAAATCGAGCGCAGACGACTCGTCCACTCCTTATTTGGCTTCAGAGGCCAACGGACAATTGTCTCTAAGTAAAACTGT
>Ga0210036_1000411_pt1 | contig 52001 bp, 33 predicted proteins | sample CryGeymeta201515_FD_185469 | JGI IMG/M metagenome (GOLD analysis project Ga0210036, IMG submission 185469) | Groundwater microbial communities from Crystal Geyser aquifers in Utah, USA - Crystal Geyser metaG 2015-15 (SPAdes) (version 2) | ecosystem: Environmental > Aquatic > Deep subsurface >...
GGTCTAGGCTACGAAATTCCCGCGAGGATGGATGTGGCTGACTGGCTTCAGGCACTGCCGGCGCAGGAGGGTCTCCGTTTTTTGAAGAGCGGAGGCGAAGAAGACTCGAAGCACTTGACCCCTGCGGAGTTCTCCGAACGCTTTTACGCGTCGACACGAGGCAAAGCTATCCTCGAAAAGCTGAAGACCCCAATTCGAGTCAGCGAGAAAGATACAAAAACCATCAAGGAGATTGGTGCATCTAGATTCGCCAATGGAGCTCATAAGAGCCTCAAGTTGCTGGCCCAACGCGAACTTCTCCTTTGGTGGAGAGACAAGTATCAGATTCAGGCAAAAATTATGCAGAGTAAGTAATGAAAGTCAAAAGTCCCCGACTAAACCCATAGTTTCACCTGGGCTAATATTACCATTTTCCCCTTTTGTACAGCAATGATTGTCGGAATTTTGGTCGGTACCCTATTTTGGCAGACGGATAGTTCAGCCTCCAAGGTTTCCGTGTTATTTCAATCGATGTTTTACGCATGCACGGCACAGATGGTTGCCATCGGCCGGCAATTCTCAGACAGATCTATTTTTTACAAGCATCAAGACGCAAATTTCTTTCCGACGTATGCATACGTTTTTGGAAAGAGTGTTGCGTCCATTCCAATTGCCATTACTGGTACGTTTTGTCAGGTCGACTGGCGGCCGTTATATTCATTTGTTGCGGCTAATAAAATCACATTTCAACTCTCTATTTTTAAAGATGCCATATGCTACGGAACAGCTGTTTACTTTCTTGTTGGGCTTTCTTACAATGATGGAGCCTCCGTAGCCAACTATTTCATCTTTTTGCTCTTGGTGTTCACAGCATCTCTGACAACTGGACTTTTCTTTATGATATATTCCGCAAGTGTCAGAGTTGTAACTACTGCGCAAGCTTGCATGGCCCTTACTACGGTCGTTTTTCTTGTATTCTGCGGGTTCACAGTGCAACCTGGTGAGCATCCGAGGCGACCTTTGTTACTAGTTGTCCTTGGAGACTTTTATTCTCTCACGCCTCTTCCTTCACTCGATCAGACGTAATTCCGGACTATTATATTTGGATCTACTGGATCAACTATTTTGCCTGGGCACTCAGATCTTTGACTGTGAATGAGTTCCTATCTGGAAAGTATGACAGTACTGAAACGTCAGGAGGGAGCGTGACGGATGGAGAACTGATTCTTACACAGTTTGGCTTCATTGCTCCTGACGGAGATCCATATACGAATGAGTGGGTATGGTGGGGCTTTTTGGTTATCGTTGGATGGGCTTGTGTTTCCATGATGATTTCTGTACTGTGTCTGACAAAGATTCGCTTTGGCACTGGAGCATCTTTGGTCACAGACCAGGGCACGGATGAGCAAGAAGCTTTTGACCGAAGTACTTCAGTAGCTATCCCATTCACGATGGTTGACTTGACGTTTAAGGATATTCGTTACACTGTATTATCATCTATCACAAAGGAGCAGCTGACGCTGCTAAATGGAATCGATGGAGTGGTGGAAGCAGGAAAGATGACAGCATTGATGGGCAGCTCTGGAGCCGGGAAAACCACTTTGATGGGTATGACGCTCTTTTGGGCCAATTGTGCAATATTAAATATTTTATGGTCACTCACTTTCAACTTTGTTCTCTCCCCGATCAAACTTGATACCATCTAGACGTCCTCGGTAAGCTCACTTTCCGAATTCTACCTGATAATGACAAAATATGAACTGTTCTCATAGACTTCCATCTCCTTCTGCTGTTGTAGCACTCCGCAAGTCCTCAGGCGAGATCGAAGGCGAGGTCCGCTTGAATGGCCACCTCCAGGAAGAGGTATCTTTTCGTCGATGCGCTGCATATGTCGAACAATTTGACATGCAGAGCCCCCAACTAACAATCCGTGAGACGGTAGACTTCTCCGCCAGACTCCGCCTTGACGAGAACGACACCGACGTGACGGAAGAAAGTAGACAAAAGTTTGTAGACCAGACGTTAGATATGCTGGAGCTCACTAATGTTCAAGATCTGCAAGTAGGCTCCGATGCAACCGGTGGCTTGTCTTTTGAGCAGAAGAAGCGCCTTTCTATTGCTGTGGAATTAGTGTCCAATCCATCTATCCTATTTCTTGACGAGGTACGTACACGTGGGATTGCTGTCGTGGCTCCAAACGATTGAAGACGCACAATTCTTTCCTCTTGCTTACTCTGTCGCGATATCTTTTTAGCCCACGAGTGGACTTGATGCACGGGCGGCTGCTATTGTAATGAGAGGTTTGAAGCGAATTGCCTTGTCGGGGCGTGCTATTTGCGCCACCATTCATCAGCCATCGATTGCCATATTTTCTGATTTTGACAGCTTATTGCTCTTGAAGCGTGGGGGGGAAGTCGTCTTTTGTGGAGAGTTGGGAGACAAGAGTGAAAACCTAATCAATTATTTTGAAAACTATGATAGAACACCCAGGATTCAACCTGGCGAGAATCCGGCAACTTGGATGCTCACAACTATTGGTGCGGGAAGTTCTAGTACTGATACAACACCTTTTGACTATGCAGGCAAGTACGCACAATCCCAGCTCCGCAGTGTTGCTTTGCAACGTATCGATGAAATAGTGTCAGGTCAAAATGACGGCAACAAAGTTTCCTTTGCGTCTCAGTTCGCCACATCTGCTAAAACTCAGGCATGGGCTGTCCTGAAGCGAACGATGGCAATCTACTATAGAACCCCGGCCTACAACACTGCTCGCATGATCATTGCTAGCGCTGTTGCTCTCATTTTCTCCACGGTATTCATTACATTCACCCCTCCAAGTACTGAAAGTACTTTGAACTCAATCATGAACAGCATTTATATATCCGTGATCTTCTTGTGTGTGAATGCATATAACACAATCCTACCTCTCTTTGAGTTCGAAAGAAATATGTTCTACCGTCACAAGGCTGCGGGAATGTACGGTACCAGGGCCATTGTGTTTGGCTTCACAATTTCTGAGCTTCCATATATTTTTGCAACCGCGACTATATTCACCATGTTGTTCTATTGGATCCTCGGCTTCAGAGCTGAGGCAACACCATTCTTTTGGTTTTGGGCTTTTGTTATTCTAACTTTGAATAGTTTCACGTTTCTCGGGCAGATGATGGTTGCAAGTGTTCGTGATGCTCAAACTGCACAAGGATTTGGGTCACTTGTTATCATGGGCAGCAGTTTGTTTGGAGGAATTTTGATTAGACCTGTGAGTTGTAAAGTTGTCTGATTGTAGCTGAGCGCTTGCTCGAAGGTTATCTTTACTGACGCCTTTCTTCCTTGAAACTGGTTCTTTGAATCAAACAGGATCAAATCCCTTCGTTCTGGATGTAAGTACACGCCAATGATGTTTAAGGCAACGTTTGCCCTGACAAATAATGATCTGTATACCAATTTCTGATCTCTCTACCCGCTTCATTTCCTATCACAGTTGGATGTATTGGATCATGCCAGGCCACTACTTTTTCGAGGGTCTTATCGTGAGCCAGTATAACGGCGATTCTACACAAATCGAAGCTTCCGTGGGCTCGGCATTCTACCAATACATTGGCTGTACCGACCCTTCTGAAATTTGCAAAGGCACTGCAGAACAGTGGATTGAAGCCAATTTTACTTCCTGGTCCTACACGCACCTTCCTGCCAACATGTTGTATTTGGTTCTGTTGATTATCTTCACAAGAGGAATGATGTACTACGCTTTGGCGAATTTCAATTATCGATCAACCTAAAAGGAGAAGTTTGTCTGTCTGTTGGTCACTTGGTGGATGCAATCTCCATTTGTAAAAAAATGATTGCTATCATCTTGTTTAAGAATGCCTTTTTTTCAGTTCTCGGCGTGTCGCTATTAGTGTGTAGTTTGTGGAGAATTCCGGGATTTCTCGTTGGTACAACCATGGGCGATATACAAGTTGTTACTAATAGAAAACCGACAGCGCAACGACTTAACTTTAGCCGGTTGTTAAGCGAACTTGAGCCGGTCATCTCCCCCGACAGGATTATTGGTAGTCGTTGGTATTCTTCAGAGGAACGGGAGATCGAAGTCGTGTAACTCGAACACCGAAGTGAAGAGAGCACAGGCAACCAAACTCTTGGAATGACATCGGAATAGAATGCTGACGGGTAACATTGAATGGAAATCTGCAGAGTATAAATTTTTCAATGCGCCTCTCCTGCAACCAATGAAAGTGCTTCGTCAACAACGAAGGTTTCCCAGCGACGCGAACCTTCCACAGAAGGGTGCAGCTTGTCTCGTTCGTACATGTCGGGATGAATGTAAATGCCATCCCGACCCTCCGTAGCCTTGTGTTCTTGTCGGATAAATAGTTTCGTTGTATTGGCAAAACTCACGTCGGACGTAATGTCTGCATAACACGACAAACGTAAATTGACATCTTGCGTCACTCTCCAGTAAGGATTCTCATTGGTATCTAGCCGTGCCGGTGCTCTCGGTAAAATGGAATTCATAACGATGGGAGCATGTTTGCCTGCTTCTCCTCGTTTGGCGTGATGATGCTTGAGATGATCTTTGATTTCCTGGACGAGACGAATCACTCCGGCAACAACGACATCTCCCGAACAACCCACCGCCAAGTCATTGGACCCCATCAAGATCCACCATACTTGCGGATGGAGGAATTCTGGTAATTCACCATTTTTCATGCGGTACAATAAGTGGGGTATCTGATAGTATTATTATTATTATGTGTGATGTATTATGTAGTCCAGTGTGTGAGACAGAATGAAAAACCAACTTTCCACTGCGAAAAAGCACAATGAAAAAGCTCAAACCTAAAATAAAGTAAGTTCGCAAAAAACCATATTATTATCATAATCATCATGGACCTACCTGGTCTGAACTGATGCCCATTGGCAAAGCATCTAACTTTCCTCCTCCCGCTTTGGTCATGATTTGTTCCATCACTCTGGTATATGCTTGCATCTTGGGTCCGTACCGGCCAAAGAATCGACCCAGCACCCGCTCCGTAATGGAATCTCCGTACACGACCACGTCGGGTTGTTTGTCAGAATAATTCGCTGCCATTAATGCCGCATTCATTCGACTAATATGCGTCCACTGTTCCAAACTGAGCATGTCATTATTATTATTAGTAGTACTACTATTTTGTTGCTGTTGTTGTTGTTGCTGTTGTTGCGGACGCGGAACAAAGGGATTCTTGCACCGGCACAAATCGTGATTGGTCACAATGGCAGTAATACAAAGATGAGATTCGTCTTCGGTCTCTTCCACTTGCTTGGACAACCGTTTGAAGTAGGCAGCATTGTAGCTGCGACAATGCGAAGTGGTCTGGTGTGCAGCCGTTGCCTTCTTGCTGCCTACAATCATCCACGACAACACGACTGACAGAACCGTCAACACAGCCAATATGATAACCTTGCGATGAGATGATTCGCGTCGTTGTTGCAGTGTCGAATCGTAATCCTTTCCCATGGATATACTCATGGGTTGCATTCGATTGGTGTTGTTGTGGCTGGATTCCATCATATTGTTGTTGCTGCTGCTTTCGTTCGAGGTTGTAGTTGTGGTTGTGGTTGTTGTGTCTTCATATGGATTATCTTCAGCCACCCCACTTCTTTTGCGCATTGCCAGGATGGGGGGCTTTCTGCTTTGTATTCTCGTAACAACAATAGATGAACCAAACTTCCACTCGTACAATATTACTAGAAGTCTAGTAGGAGTAGCTGGAGATTCGTGGGATACAGTTTTATTAGATGCATTGTTCTATGGAATACCGTACGAATTGGTTGCTACTCTAGTAGTACGAGTAGTAGTCTAGCTAGTAGCAGCCAGCAGTCTACCAGCACTACTAGTAGTAGCTAGCTACCTAGCTAGCAGTCTACTACTAGAAGTAGTAGCTCTAGCTACTAGAGAGTAGTAGTAGTAGTAGTCGCAGCTTACTACTATTAAATAAAAACTCGTAATAATAATATTATTATGGTGAAAGAGCTAATGTGCGGTCTGCTTTCACATCGGGATTGACGGCAGTCCCGGTGAACAGGCAGGAGCAAACCAGAACTACGATACACAAAAAATAATGCACGACCATACTGGATTCTGTTTATTATGACTATTGTATGTTTTCGCAAATATTTTTCTCATGCTCACAAATCTAAAAACCTCATTAGCAACTAAATAATCAAAAAAAGGGAAAAAAGAAAGCATGAACACATCCATCAACGCTATTATTGCTGCTAGTAGTCTGCTGCTGATTCTTGTTAGCACTACTACAACTCACTTCGTCGAAGCTGCCGCGACTACTACTCGCATTGTGGGTGGAGAATCTGTACAGGACCCAGCATCTTATCCTTTCTTTGCGTTTTGGGAAGTAGGATGCGGTACTTCTCTCATTTATGAAGACATTTTATTGACCGCGGCTCATTGTCATCAACCACAAATGTACTTTGCCGACACTGTCTTTATTGATTCGATTTCGGCCTACCAGGGAACGCAACGAAGAGTCGTGGACCGACGACTGCATCCCGAGTACACGACCTTTTCTGGAAAGAATGACTTTATGCTATTGAAGCTCGATGCTCCCATTACCGATGTCAAACCTGTTTCACTGGCATCTACTCCCAGCGATGATCCCACAACTGGTGAGAAAATCACCGTCGTGGGATTTGGTGCACAGGTTGAAGGCAGTGGTGACATTGCACCAGTATTGCAAAAGGTAACGCTTGATTTTATCCCGCACATCACTTGTAGTTTTCAATACGGTCGAGTTGGTTTACCCATTGACGAAGAAAGCGAATTTTGTACCGGAATTGTAAATGGCGACGGAGGAAAAGATAGTTGTCAAGGCGACAGCGGTGGACCCGTTCTGAACGAAGAGGGTACCCAAATTGGCGTCGTGAGCTGGGGAAACGGCTGCGCTCGTGCAGATTTCTCGGGTGTCAACGCGCGCATTAGTTCGGTCCACGATTGGATACAAACACAAATCTGTGAGCTTTCCGCGAATCCACCAATCGACTGTCCTGAACCCCCTGCTACTCCTTACTTGCGGCCACAGCCACAACAGCAAACTCCAGTCTCCTTCTGGGATTGGATATTTGGATTTTAAGAAGGATGTGAATCTATTTCAAGCTGCAAATAATAGTATGCACAAGCACGCCGAAGAATGCTTCTAGCTACGTACCAGTAGTCTACAGTACTAGCTACAGTAGTAGTAATAGGCCTAAATTATACCATTGTTCCGTACCTTACTACTGCTACTACTACTAGACTACTAGACTAGCTACTTGACTTGTTGTACTCGAGTAGTTCTGCAACTCATAACCCAAATATTGCTCACAAAAATTCCTTCCAATAAAAAAATCCGTCCCGCCCAGTCCTGTTGTGCGAAATGCCATCAATTTCTGTAGGAGAGCACTTTCGTTACAAGCAGCCAATTAATTAACTCAGCTTAATCTATCAAAGCCAAATAGAGGCGAAAAACTCTTATTTCATATAAAGCGATGGATTTCTCTCGTCCGCACATCCTGCAGGAATCCGTGGCTTCCAAATCGAAGATCCGATATATTGACCTGCCAGCACCCGGAAAGGACAAGGATGGAAACGAGATACGACGATCGCTAGATGAACGTCTTGTGGATGCTGCTAATAAGGCAGCACAAGATCTCCTGCTAGGATCCGGACCCACCGATAATCCATCTGGTACGAGGACCTTGATGGACGCTTCATTGTATCCAGACAGATTGACACCTGAATCGGAAACGATTCAAGCAGGAGCCCTTGTGGTCATCTTTGAGTCATTTGACAATTTGAATTTTGTCTATGCAACTCCTGGCGAAATATTTTCCAATCGCAATGGCAACTTTCATCACAACGACTTTATTGGGCAACCCTTTGGATGCAAGCTTCGTTCCAAGGACAATCGTGGCTACGGATACTGTTACTGTACGTACACACAGCTTTCTTTGAATTTGTTATGGATTTCGTTGTGATTTAAATGTCTGGTTTTCGTGTACAACTCTCACGCGAAGTACTTTTGACTTCTGACACGCTGATATTTGGTCCGTTCTTGTCCTTTCAACGACCAAAAATTCCGATTTTGCCGTCACCAGTATTGAAACCAACGCCAGAGTTGTGGGCCCGATCACTCAACCATCGCACCCAAATTGTTCACGAATTGGATGCCAGTATGATTGTCTTTTATTTGAATCTGAGGCCCAATATGGTAGTCTGTGAAACTGGAACGGGAAGTGGAGCCATGAGCCATGCCATTCTGAGAACGATTGCGCCATTTGGAAAGCTACACACTTTTGAATTTAACAAACAGAGGGCAGATCAGGCTCGTCAAGAGTTTGCCAAGAATGGACTCTCCCATTTAGTGAACGTGTATCACAAAGATGTCTGTGGTAAAGCGCCCGTAACACCCGCCGAAGGTTCCAACGGTAGATCCAAAGCAAACGACAATGAACCGGCAACACATGAGGGAGGATTTGGATTGGAGGGACAGTCCGTAGAAGCTATTTTCTTGGACTTGCCGGAGCCATGGTTGGCCATTCCTCATGCCGCCTTTTGTCTGAAACCCAATGGGCGCATTGCATCCTATTCTCCGTGTATCGAGCAAACGCAACAAACATGCATCGCAAGCAAGTACTACTACAGCATTCTTTTCATTTTTGTTTCGTTCATCTTCCTCTTCCCCCTGGCTAACTATTCCGCCTCATTTCTATCTCAGTGCAAAAGGCAGGCTTTCATTCCCTTAGGACAATGGAATTTCGCTTACGTGAAAACTATGTCGATGACGCAGAATTGGAACCACCACCCAAAGAAAAACGACAACGAACGGAAGCGCACCATACAACTTTTTTGCAATCGACTCTTGGCGAAGCAGCCATGAGTGCTGTTATTGCCACGGAAGAAGCTAGGATGAGCGGAGGAGAGGATACTGGAGCTGAAGCTGATAATGAAATGTCTCAAATTTCCGAAACGGATGCTGCGTCCTTGGGAACAGCTGGCGAGGAGGAGTTGCCTGCGGTGAATCAGCACAGTAACAATACACCATCCAAGGCAGATGAAAATGGCAAAAACAACGCGTCGACCCTTACATCCCAACTGGCAGCAGCTTCTTCGTCTGCCACAACAACACAAAATACCAAGCGGAGAAAAGTTCTTGTGGCACGACCCTTTGTGACTATGCGAGGACACACGGCATTTCTAACCTTTGCCACAGCTGGCAACGTACCTCAGCCAGATCCAAATGCTACTATATAAGTAACACTATAGAATTGTAGTTTATTGTGTACTATTAAAGGTAAGTCGAAGCTATTAGCTCAAGACTCTTGCCACTTGAATACGGTCTACTGGACTAGTAGGTCTAGTAAACCTATTACTCAGTACTAGACTACTCTAGCTACTACTAGCTACTGTAGCTACTAGTAGAACGTACTCAACTACCAGGTACAGTACCTACTACTAGCTAGTAGAGTAGTAGCTAATATTGATGTGGCTACCAGTAACATGGCTCGTCTGGCCTTCTACAAAATTCTATCGGGTTATGAATTTATATTCGAAAGATCAACCCCTAATAAAATCAAAGCCAGCTCATCGCTCTCTGCCATCTGCACTTCGTACAGCATGGGTTTAGTAATAAAATCGAAGAACAGGAAAGATAAAGATAGAGGAGTGATCCAAAGTTCACAGCAACCACGAAACAAGAAAGGGGAAAAAAGAGATCGTGTGGATCGGCTGAGAAGAATATTTTTCTCACTCATATTATTGTAAAAACTAAACAGTAGTAATACTTACTTCAAAAAGAAATCTTTTCGAGATCTTGCCGCCGCCGAGGTTAAAAAGAAGATCATTGGCAGCCAATTTGAAAGGGAAATTGGTTTTTTTTAATACAGAATATCTAGAGTAGTACATTATGTTCAGCGGATTTGGAGGCGGTAAGGGTAGCAAGGGCGATGATCCCAAAAGCCTTTCTCAAGCCATGGTGCCAGAAAATCCCCGCAAGGGAGGAGGTAGTGGTGGTGGTAGCCTTTCCAGTTTTGATCCCGAAGGACTGGAACGTGCTGCCAAGGCCATGCGAGAATTGGACAGCAGTCGTAATGCCACCAAGGCCATGGAGCTCATTAAGGCCCAAGAAGCTACCAAACAACACGAAGCAGCTGCCAAACGTGCCGAAATGGAAGCCTACGCGCAACAGCAACGTGCTCAAAATATTGAACGCGAAGCAGAAGAAGCCAGGAAGACTTTGGATGCTCAGACACAGCATGAACGCCACCGAGCGGAATATCAGGATGAATTGGAGCGAAAACGTCAAGTGGACATGCTAAACGCCCAAAAATACATGCAAGAGTGAGTGCATTGATTGTTGGAAGGAGGCTTGTGTCTTTTTTCATCTGTTTTGTTTTTGAATGGTACTCTTTTTAGAATTGGATTCTCCAGTACCTCATTGGCTTTCGTTTTTCATTTATTTATTTGTACTCCAGAGAGCAATTAAAAAAGCAGGAGGAAATGGCCGCCCGTCAGGAAGAAATGCGCCGCAAAACGGCAGAGTATGAGGCACAGCTCAAGACCAAAACGGAAATTGCCAAAGCCAAAGCGGAAGCAGAAGGAAAAATTGCTCAAGAACGAGCGAATCATGACTTGATTTTGCAAAAGCTTCGCGCAGAAGCTGCCGAAAAACGTGATACAGTCCTCAAGGCAGTGGCCGACGGTGGAAAATTGATCGGAGAAGGTTTGGCGGGATACTTGGATGACAAGGAAAAGCTGCGCAATACAGCCCTGACGGTAACAGGTATCGCGGTCGGTATTTACACGGCCAAGACGGGTATCGGTATCGGAGGACGATTTATCGAAGCTCGATTGGGGAAACCAAGCTTGGTTCGCGAAACCTCACGTATGTCCGTGGGCACATTTGCTCGTCATCCATTTTCCTCCACAAAACGGTTGCTAGGAATTGGTGGCAACGAACAGGACGCTTTGAAGGGGATTGTTTTGGAAAAGGGATTGGATACTCAATTGCGTCAAATTGCTACCAGTACTGCCTATACCAAAAAGAATCGGGCCCCATTCAGACACTTGCTGTTGCACGGTCCTCCTGGTACCGGAAAGACCATGTTCGCCCGTGGATTGGCACAGCATTCTGGACTTGATTATGCTATTCTGACGGGTGGTGATATTGCCCCCCTGGGTCGCGATGCTGTGACTGAGTTGCACAAACTGTTTGAATGGGCCAAAACCAGCCGCCGCGGTTTGCTCCTTTTTTTGGACGAAGCCGATGCCTTCCTGCAAAGCCGCGAGCACACAAAAATTTCGGAGGATCAGCGCAACGCTTTGAATGCCTTTTTGTACAGTACAGGAACAGAGAGTGATCAGTTCATGATGGTTTATGCCAGTAATCAGCCCAGCCAGTTCGACCCTGCGGTTTTGGATCGTGTCGACGAAATGGTGGAATTTGATTTGCCCGGTGAGGCGGAGCGTCGCGATATGATTGCCATGTACATTGAAAAATATTTGTTGAACCCTCCCGGTCGCTGGGCCAAGCCAGTCGTGACGGAAAACATTGGAGAAGCTGAAATTGAAAAGGTTGTAAAAGACACCGAGGGTTTCAGTGGTCGTGCGATTTCCAAACTTGCCATTGCATGGCAAGCTGCTGCTTATGGAACAGAAGGAGCTGTACTGGATCAGGAAACATTCTTCAAGACTGTCGAGCTGCACAAGAAGAGCATGGCAACCAAGGATGAGTGGCTGATCGAGTCTAAGGAACGAGCCAAGATGCTTACTGCCGATGCTTAAACCAATACAGAACGACATTTTTTCGCAGGTTTCGATCATCAACTACAGTAACATGGCAGCTACAAGTCATCGAGACGACAGAAAGAATAATATTATGACCCCGCCGCCACGTGTAAAACATTTCAAGACGAAAGTAAAGTTTTTGACTAGCCTACTAGAATGACTTGTGATTTATCCTGGTTCCATTTCGAGATAAGTAGAAGACTGGAGCAAACCCACCATCGTTTACTTGATATTCGAACAACAGTCATGAATGTTCAGGTTCGCATAACAACATCGACATTTTCATCGTTAGTAACAGTATTTTCCGAGGTCGTTATCGTTGTCGTGTTGTTGTTGTTGTTATCGTTGCAGTCACTACCGCTTCTACAACAACTCCCACTACCACTACTGGTAGTATCACTAGCAGTAGCAACACCCGTTGCAGTATTGGCTTTTCGCAATGCTCTCATAACTTCCTTGTTGGCACCATGGCATTGCAATTTTCGAATCTGTCGCGACAGGCGAGTGTTGGAATAATCATATTCTTGATTGGGATTGTAGCGGTTGGATCTATACTGTGCTTGTAGTTGCTGTTGCTGTTGCTGCGGTTGTTTAGTAGATGGAGGACTGGCAGCTTCTGCATTCGATGTTCGAGGTGTTGCTACACTTGAAGTGGCCCCATTAATGCGGTTGCTGTTGTGATTGTTGTTTGCGTCGGCATAAATATTGTTCCGCCGTTTGAGGGCCCTCATATTGGTAATACTGCACCAACGGTCTAATTTCGATGTCAATTGATCCACGACAGCGCTACTATTGCCAAGAATAGTACTGTTGTCATTGTTGCTGTGACGCCGGTGTTGATGACGATGATGGTGACGGTGTTTGGGTAGATTGGTTGGCTTATGATTGGATATGCTGTTTGTAGTATTCGATGCGTCCATTGTATTGGTGTCATCGTCGTCATCATCATCATCATGATGATCACCACCACCACCATTATTGATCATGACCACGATGTTGGAAGCTTTGGGTGTAGGTGGTTGTTCTGGTATCATAAAGCGTATGGAATTGCGAGGAGTTGTGACTGTTTCTCGGGTAGCACCACCACCACCACCAGTAGTAGTAGTAGTAGTAGTAGAACTGCTGTTGCTGTTATCTGTCATCATCATCATCGTTGTCGTCGCCGTCGTCATCATCATTCTCATGGAGGTGTCCACTTGCAGATTTCTATAATGATTGTTGGTTGTTGTGTTGGAGGGTGCCATTATGGCATTCGCGCCAGCAGCAGCATCAGTCATTGGTGACTGTGAAAACATCGATTGTTGTGGTAAGTGTTGCGATTGCGATTGCGACTGGACTTGGGATGGTGTACTCCTAGAACTCGAACTGCTGCTACTGCTGTTGCTGCTATTGCTGTTGTTGCTGTTGTTGTTGACTGTCGAATCTACAACTACTGCTTCCGATGACAGTGAATCACTGGAATCTCCTTCTTCCAAAACATCGCAATCACTTCGTTCGGTAAACGTAGAAGAAAAACTGGACGTGGCCGATCTCCATCGTGATAGGCCTCGACTCTTCGCGTTACAATGAATAGTCGTAGGAGTCGTAGTAGTAGGAGGAGTCGTAATTGTAATCGTGGTAGTAGAATTGGATGAATGAACACTGGCATTGACGTTCAAACTATCATCGTCTTGACTCCTATTGTTGTTCTCGTTGATGTTATTGTTGTTGACACGATCAAACGAAAAGCGAGTCGGATGGGGGAGGCCTTCACCTCCATGAGTCTGATCGTCCAATTCGGCAATGATGTTGTTGTTGTTGAAGTTGTTTGTTGTTGTTGTTATTGTTGTTGTTGTTGTTGTCGTTGGTGGTCGATTCGACCAATAATGATAATTATTATTATTATTGTCATGTTCAACAGTAGTAGCAGTTGTTGCTGTAGCATTATTGTTGGTGGAAGAATGGTAAACAGGATTCGAAGAAAGGACACTCGTCGAAATAGGAGCAACGCCTACTACTCGCAATTGTTGTTGTTGTTGCTGTTGTTGTTGTTGTTGTTGTTGTTGTTGTTGTTGTGGATTTTGATACATCCAAGACAAAGAAGTAGTTGCCTGTCCTTCCGCATCAGTCCTGTCATTCGTGTTGGATTGTACTGATTCTTGTTGCTGCTGCAGTCCATCATCATATTCATATTCATCATTGTGATCCGTTCGTGAATCTTCTTCCATTCTTTCATCTTCCACCGAGCCTTCTTCTTCTTTTTCATTTTCGTCTACTGCTTCTTCTTCTTCTTCTTTGGGTGATAAACGTGGTCGTTTCGTGGCTATATGACCATCTAATTGTGTTGTAGCAGTACGTGCTTGACCTACTCGTGATAGCAACAATAATTGAGAATCTTGTTCTTGTTCTTGTTGTTCCTTCATGACAATAACATTCGATATGGGAGCTAATTGTGGTATTTCATTACCAATACTACCATGAGCTACGTCTACTACTAGTACTGCTGCTGCTGCTGCTGCTGCTGCTGGTGATGCTAGTGGTGGTGGTGGTGCTAGTACTATTGCTGGTGGTGCTGCTGATGTGACTGTACTGAAATTCTCATTTTGATAGGAACCATCATCATCATCATTAATTACGGCTCCGTCACTATCATGATCACTACTACTACTACTACTACTACTACTACTCATATCGCTGTTGTGATTGTTGTTATTATTATTCCAAGTATCAGCAGTAGTAGTATTTGTAGAATAATGAAACATTATTCATTTGTTGTTGTTGTTCACTGTTGTTATTTGGAATTGTTGTTGTGATGAGTAGTCTAGTGTGATAATTGTTGTTTTTGTTGTTGCCTTGAATTCCAATTCGATGTCCTTTTCGTGTTTCGTGCAGCCACACTTATTATTTATTTATTGACTTATTACGTTAGGTCTACCACTGCTGCTGGCTTTTTGGTTGGTACGGTTCATTAATTTAAATAATAATAATGATAATCATGTAACTGCATGACTGATTATATTATCACTAATAATAATAGTCTAGTAATAATAATAATAATAATAATAATAGTATTAGAGACGGAACGCTGCTTTTATTCTTTTTATTGATCAATTTTTGTGTGTCGTTTGTTGGATTACTTGTTGTTGTTGTTGTTGTTGTTGGGTTACCGGTAGTCTACTCTAGCTAGAATAAAATAAATAAATAAATACGGTAGTCTACTACCCTCTACCAGGTACCGTAGCTAGTAGACTACTACTACTAGCTAGCAGTAATAGGTTTACTGTAGTAAAGCGAATTGGTGTCGTCTAATAAAAAATAAGATGTCTACTAGCTAGAGTAGAGACTCTAGCACGGTACCTGGTAGTCTAGCTACCAGGTACCTTTCTGGTACTAGAGTGTACTACTACCTACCCTGGTAGACCCTACTATTATTATGTACTATGTTGTTGTGTTTAGGTAGGTAGTCACGAGAACTGTAGCCACGATTTCCAGATAGGGTTAGAAATGTTTAGTCGTGATTGCTTTGTTGTCGGCTGCTTCAGTTGAGACGAATGAACAACACCCGTATTAATAATGAAAAGTTTGGTTGTTCAAAAGGTTACCAGGTAGGGTAAGTCTAGCTAGTCTAGCACAGTAGAAAGTCAAGTCAGAGTGTCGTAAATCGACACAAGCAAAAGCAGAAAACCAGGTTAATCGACTGACAACCTGGTAGACCACTACTCCTACCAGGTAAGGTACCTGGCAGTAGACTACTACTACTACTACTAGTACTACTTGTAATAACAATAATAATAAGACGTGTTACTTTGGTCAAATTTTGTCTGCTCGTCAAAATTCCAGAGATTTTTTTTGACTAACTACATAATAATAATAATAATAATAATATTATTATTTAATACTACACTATAATAATATATACTATTATGATGACAGAATCAAACAATCCCATACTAATTACAACAACTACCGTTTCGGCACCAGGAAAGATTCTTTTGGCAGGTGGATATCTAGTACTCGAATCACCAAACGTTGGAATCGTCTTGGCCGTAGATAAAAAGTTTTATTCAACCGTCAAGGTTGTTGACACTAACAACAACACCACCAGCACAACCAACAACACAATCAACACCGCTAACAACAACGAGCATGCAAAGGTTACATCAAATAATAATAATAATAATACGACAAGAATTGTCGTCCACAGTCCTCAATTTGGCGCAACGTGGAATTATCAAGCCATTACTACTACTAGCACTACTAGCAAAGACACTAATGTGGTGGCAGTACAACTTACGGCCGATCCTTCCAATACGAGTACCAATTCTTTTGTAGAAAAAACATTGAGAGTATCCATGACGTACTTGATGTCGTCTTTTTACAACGACAACAACAACAATGCTGCTGCTGCTGCTGCTTTTCCTCCTCCTACACAATTAGATATTACTATTTTAGCCGACAATGATTTTTATTCCGTTGTACCACATTTAAAGGCACGACAATGGAAAGCTACAACCGAAAATCTACAGCGATTGCCCAAATTTTTGCCCTGTTCGTCGGGAGGTGGTGGAGGAGGAGGAGAGTCTGGGACGTTGCAAAAGACGGGATTAGGAAGCAGTGCAGCTCTGGTCACATCTTTGGTAGGAGCTCTCGTATTGTCGTTCCAAAAATTGCAAGACCGTATCACTTTGGATACGACGACTACGACAAGTTCAAACATGGATCCAGTGACACGACGAAAGATTCATAATTTGGCACAGGTGTGTCACTGTCATGCACAGGGAAAGGTTGGAAGTGGTTTTGATGTCAGTAGTGCTAGTTATGGAAGTCATATTTATCAAAGATTTCCCAAATGCTTACTGGCAGACTTGTTGGCAGAATTGGATAAACAAGAAGTGGACACATCATTATTATCATCATCATCATCATCATCATCATCATCGTTATCGCCTTCAAACGTCCAAATTCTGCAACAATTGGTCGACGAAAATCCAGAACAATTTCAGTGGCCCATTGTGCAGAGGCCACTATCGTGGAACACCCAGTTGTTGCAAATCATGTTGGCAGACGTCTCGGGAGGATCCGAATCACCCTCCATGGCACGCAAAGTTTTGCACTGGAAAGTTACGGCCGAAGATAAGTCGTGCTGGACGAATCTGGCCCATTTGAATGAACGGGTTGCGAAGCTTTGCGATGACATTGTTCAATCGTTGGAAGATTGTAATGCTAATAGGATTGCCGAAATGACGCAAGCATTGAGTCAATGCAAATTGGACGAGGCAACGTGGACTGCCAATAAGAACAACAGCACCAGCATTGACGAGAGCACTCACAAAACAGGCAAGCTCGTGTGCGACTTGAGAAGGACGCTTACCGAAACACGAGAGAATTTGAAACGAATGGGAGATCTGGCACAAGTACCCGTAGAACCCGACGAACAAACCAACTTAGCTAATGCGACCATGGAACTACCCGGAGTAGTGGCGTCGTTGGTACCGGGTGCTGGAGGCTACGACGCAATGGTGGTCGTTTATGTGAACACAACCCAAGTACGAGATCACATATGCCACCTGTGGACCAACTACAAACCACTCGCAGTCTGTCCCCTGGCAGTGCAATTTGCTCCCTACGGCGATGGTCTCGCCATCGAATCGGAAACACCCGAATACTACCAACCAAACACAAGCTAGGTTAGAATCAGTGTCGCCTCGTATATTATAATCACTGATCATAATCTTTACGGAGTTCCAGTTTTTTATGATACTATGACGTATTTCATGTACAGTATCCGAAACTGATGCTTAGTATATTCCTGATCCCAGCGAGGACACCACTGAGCCTCGTGGACCTCGGGAAAAGACAACTTCTTGCTCCATGTCCGAAGATATTCCAGAATTGATTGTGCATCTTGCTCTGGCTGTTGCGGCGGACCTGGGGAGAAGATCATCAAAGACACTCTCATTGAGATAGGTAACAAAGCCAATACCTGTGTTAGTGTCAATGCCGATGGTATCAATGTCAATTGCCAAACCATTGAGAACATTTCGGATAGTACTGGCAGGGTTTCCTCCACTTGTCATCAAACAGGCAATCAAACCAGCAACATGGGGACAAGCCATACTAGTGCCAGACATAATTTGGAAGCCTCCACCTGGTTTGAAGGACACCACATCAACACCAATTCCAGCATAGTCAACAAACGGATTGCTGCTGGAGAAAACAGCGACAGGAAAGCCATTTCTCTTTGAAACAGCTCCCACACTAATGCACTCCTTATATGCAGCTGGAAAGCTAACTTCATTGGAAAGAGGATTGTTGTCACCTTCATTCCCTGCTGCACATACTAATACAACACCCCTTGATTCTGCATACTGAATGGCATCCCAGATGGTATTGTTGGTAGCAGGACCTCCAAGACTCATGTTGACTACTTGGCACCCTTCATCTGTGGCATCTCGGATGGACTTGGCAATGGCACTGTCAACTCCCAGATCTCCTGCCCTCCCAAAGACTCTGTAGTCATATATTTCAGCTTGTGGGGCCATCATGTGGATTGTTCCAGCAACATGAGTACCATGATCATCTTCCTCAAGTGGTGTACATGACCGGAGCCAGACTTGCTTGGTCACTTTACCATTGAAGCCTGGGTGCTCCTTGTCTACTCCAGAGTCAATTACCGCCACCCTTACTCCACTTCCATTGAGACCTGCTTCATGAAGTTGTTTTCCACCGTGCAAGATGACACCCTCCGGAAGCTCAGTTTCGCTAACAGTGGAAGATATAGCCTGACGGATTACTGCTGGATGGAGTATTGAAGAATCATCGGGCTTGTAGGAATACTCGTCGACACCAGTAACTTCCTTCTTTTCACCGCTGGGTTTGCTTTTAAAGCAACAGCTTCCAATGATAAAGACGGCGAAGCAACACACAGCAAGGAACGCCAGGCCAATAAGGAAGGTGATTTCCGCATCGTACTGATTAACGTTCCTGGCATAGTACATGGCAATACCAGCAGCAAAAGTCAAGGCAGCAAAGAACCAACCCAACAGAGTACCAGTAATTCCACAGAAAACTCTACCGCAGATGCTTTGATTGCGATCTCTCATGGCTACCAGAAAGGTCACACACCCCAGCAGTAGGCACATGACCATACACGTAATATAAAAGGCGAGTGATGTAGTCGATGCGACTTCAATGGAACAAGAATCCTTGGAAACTTCCGGGCTCCTCGCAGGACGAAAGAGTTTGCCACAGATGCGTTGGTCGAAAATAAGTGATTGGCCGTACCACTCATCTACACGAAAGGATTCAATGTATAGGCAGGGAGAGGATGTTCCGTCGTTTTCTGTGGGAAACTCAAAGCTCATGGTACTGTATTGATGCGTTCGTTCCAAATCAAACGCTTGACAAGTACCCGAATACGGTCCTCCCGATTTGGAACCCATCCGATCCAAGGGTGCCGATTGTAGGATAGGAAAGGAATTTACCGTACTATTTAATCCATTAAGTGGCTCTTCACCAAAGTACGAATTGGTACCGTCGTCGAATGCCACCATGTGTGCATCTCCACCCACCATGATGAGATTCTGTGGTCCATCAGTTCCTCCCAGAACATCCGTGATGAAGCTGGACAATTCGGAACGATCTTGCTGATATTCTTTGGACATCCAAGAGCCGTACTCGCTCTCTGCACTCTCGCCACTTCCAATCCATGGTTTGCTCGATGCCCACACGACGTAATCATATTGGTCAGCGGTTTGCAATTCTTGCATCAACCAATCTCTTTGGGCATCGCTGTAAATAGAAGTTCCATCACTTTCGCTCATGAGATCACTGATGATAAAACGAACAGTTCCAATAGTAAAAGCGTGATAAATCGGGAGCGGTGATACCGAGGTTTCATTGTTGGTGTTTGCTGAAGTATTGGAAGTGGAAATTGATGCCGCCGCCGCCGCCGCCGCCAGTGGATAATGAGGAAAGGCCAACTGGTACGACAAGCGAGCTGCATCTCGCGTTACAGTACTCGTAGAGGGGTTCAGATCTGGTCGTTCATTGCCCAAGAAATCATGATCATCCCACGTATACGCCAGGGGCAAAGAACGATACAACTCTGCTTGTGGATTGCTTTCAAGGACAGTACTGATGGCATCTAGCCGCTGTTGCAAATCGGTTGTGTTGTTATTTTCGTAATGAAAATCGCCTAGGTGTAACATAAGCTGTAAGTCAGGATGAGACTGTCGAATCTGGTCAAAGACAGACGCGGTAGAACCTGTCCAAGCACAGGATGCTGCCGCAACTTTGAAGGAAAAGCGACTTCCTTCGGTTGGAGGTGTGTGGAAGGTGCCCTTCAATTGTATTGTATCCAGACTAGAGTCACTATCGGTTGGCGCCGACGATGTGAGACTGTAGGAATACTTAGTGTTGGGTTCCAAATCTGTCACGTCCACAGCATAAAGACCGTACGCGTTCATAATTGGGTGCGAGCTTTGGTGATCCGTGGTGGTCAGAGCAATGTCGGAAATCCGCTCAGTTGTTTCAGCACCAGCCTCGGAGACGATGAGATGTTTCTCGTAGTCATCAACGGGTAATCGGATTCGAAATTGAACCGAGTTGGATGTCAAGCCACCGATCAAAGCCCATGATTTGGCTGGTGTGCTGGCGTACTGGGAATCCGCCAGAATGTAGTTGTAGCTAATACTAGCAATGACAGCGATAATACCAAAAATTGTAAACCAAAGAATGGCTGCGCCACCCGTGGTGCGAGGTCCACATGCCATAGCTTGACTTAGAACTCCGAGTATCTATCTTTCTGCAGGTTGTCGAGTATGTGGGATGCGTCTTGTGCTGGTGCTACTAATGAAGGAAGGTGCACCGAAAATTTGATACACAAAAAAAAATAGAAAATACATCATGTTGTTGTTGTCGTGGTTCTGTTCCATTCGCTGAAAAAGCAACTGTACGAATCGTGAATGATGAATCGTGCTATTTTTAATTCCTACTCCGAGTACCAGTAAAACTGACTAAAACAACACGGAGCCTACTACACTGTAGCTAGAGTAGCTACCGGTAGGAGCCCAGGAAGTAGAGGCGCCCATGATAGCTGCCTGTTTCAGATTAACGAAGTTCACTTATATTGCACAGCTACATGCGTTCCTTTCTACCTTTCCAGGGCAGCAAAGAACCTTCACACTTAGCTGACAACCGCCGAATACATCTCCTTCGTTTTTCCACCAGCAATGGATCCTCTTGGGAGCACCTCATCAAATGCTTCCTCTTCCAAATATGTCACAAATCCAATACCAGTTGCATTATCAATCCCTTCCGTTCCAATATCAATGGAAAGTTCATTGAGCTTTTTTCGAATACTTTCCGCCTTGGTCTTTCCATTTGTCATGAGACAGGCAATTAATCCAGCAACGTGGGGGCATGCCATGCTTGTGCCTGACATGATCTGGTAACCACCACCTGGTTTAAAGGACGTCACATCCACACCAATACTAGCATAGTCAACCTGGGCATTGCTATTGGAAAAGACAGCAACAGGAAATCCATCCTTTTTTGATACAGCTGCAACACTGATGCATTCCTCGTGAGCAGCAGGGTAACTCAGTTCATTGGTGAGAGGGTTATTGTCACCTTCATTTCCAGCTGCGCATACCACTACAACACCTTTGGAGACAGCATTTTTCACAGCACTGTGGATGGAAGGAGTTGGAAATGGGGCACCCAAACTCATATTGATTACATGACATCCTTCATCCGTGGCATCTTGAATGGCTTTTGCAATGGCTTCATTCACTCCCAATTTTCCATTCCTACCAAAGACTCTGTAGTCATATATATCTGCTTTGGGAGCCATCAAATGAATGGTACCAGCTACATGAGTGCCATGATCATCCTCTTCCAAGGGAGTTCCTGATCGAAGCCATATTTGTTTCTTTACTTGACCATGAAATCCAGGATGATCCATATCTATACCTGAATCAATTACAGCTACCCGTACATTGGTACCTGTCAGACCTTGTTGATGAAGCTTGGAACCGCCCGAAAGAATCACCCCCTGCGGTAGTTTATGTTCATTAACCGATTCGGTAGCCTTCTGGCGCGTGACGTGAGGGCAGCTAATCTCCTCTTCGACCGGATTCTTTCCGCAACAACAAAGGAAGCTCATTATGATATGGACTGTAGCTGATAAATGCTAAGAATATTAGTCGCTTTGTGGGTCTCTTTTTCGTCAAAAATCGATCGAGACTTCTCAATAAATCTCGAAATTATTGAGGCTTCGACTGTCTAGATAGTAATATTTCCGGGACAAACTTTTGGATCTCTCGAATGGTAGTAATAATTTTGGGTTTAAAGCGCCGCCATTCGTTGTTTTCTTTGCGTTGTCGTTCAGTACTGGTATCTTTTTGTTTCACGGTTCGGGTTGTGACAGTGTAATACCTGGTAGAGCTCCCGTGTAATAAAAAAAACAGTAAGCTATTATTAATAGTAGACTAGACCTACTAATTTGACTCCATTATTTTTAATCTTGTTTTTAACTTGCAGTCGTTGATATTATGATAACTCCATTCGTGAATGCAATCTCGACCTGATTATTCCCCCTCCCTGATTCTTCAAGTCTGTTAATAAAAAATATTAATGTCGATGAGAAAACGACCGTGAATATTATGATGTTTTGTCCTTCAGCAATTATTCTTTGATTTTTCCAGTAAATTCTCATCTTTAAACCGCATTTTAGGCCGTATCTTAGTACAGTAGTAGAAGTAGTAGTACTGCCTATCACTTCCAAAATACAAGAGCTAATACCAGGTACCAGGTAGGTACAGTACCCGGTACCACGATAACAATAATAACAAAGCGAGAAAATACTATTTTTTTATTAGGTAGTCTAGTAGTACTACGGTACTGGTAATAGCGTCAACGTTGAGCGACGAGAGAACTCTCTACTACGAGTACTACTACTCTATTCTACCAGTATTTTCAACAGACATCCATTAGACCATAATATTGCTCGAGCAGAGAGCCAGGGATAGCCAAATAAAGGAAAAATATTGTTCTTCATCGATTACTCCTCTAGCTATTTCGTACAGTTCTCTGCTGCTATTCTTACTACCACCAGGTACCTGGTACTACTACTAATAGAACTACCTGGTACTACCACTACTACCAGGTACCTGGTACCGTAGTACATCTTGACAAAAATTTCAACCAACCGGACATTAATGGCTACCAGGTACGGCTGGCAGCGCTTCGTCAGCGCCAGTGAGAACGGATTAGTTAGAAATGGTTGGCCGACGAAAGCTGACTTCACTTCTTTGTCGAAAAATTTAGTTGTCAAGCCGTAAAGATGAGGGCATTCTGCTTGGGCCTTGTGCGTGTGTGTGTATAAACACTTCCAACACTATGAGATGGAAAGTGTCAAGCCATCCTGTCGGCATACAGACTATCGTGGTACTATTTCTACATGATTTACGAAAAAGACACCGAGCAGATTTGCAAAGTTTCTAAATAATAATGAAGAAGCTTCAACAATGACACTTGATAGATGCCGCGTGCTTCATCGTACTACAGTAGCTAGTACCTATTACAGGATAGCTGGTAGTACACAGCCACTTGATTAACACTACTAGTTCTATTATTTGATCACCACTAGCTATTTCTTATCAGCTTAAGATATACAAGAGCTCCAAGGTAAGACAATCCAGGGATGAGCAGAGGACTCTCGAGTGCGCGTATAGTTTGTTTGTTGGAGGGAAGTGGGCAGGGGACCGTGCGAGAATGTTTTTCGTTGCCAGTGAAGTAAGCAGAAATTGAGCGTCAACATACACTGCTTGTAATGCACTGCTTATAATGCTTCTGGCCATGCCTGACTTCATACTTGCAAGTTGTTGCTCTGGAGAATGTGTTACCCATCGCCATCGACGACATGATTACTTCACTACTTTGGAATAGGTGTTAGTTAGCTTCCCCGTTTTTGCAGAGTGACACATCTCACCTCATCTTTCTCCGCCATCCTCTTGACATAATCACACGTGCGGCGCACCTTTATCTTTGTGATGATCATTGTAGGATAGCGCACATTTTAGCGCAGTTTAAGCATGGGACCACTTGCCCCTATTGCCTTGAGGAGTACTCTGCATGATTCTGGTACTGCAAGTTATCCTGCTGCCACCACGCCATCTGCAGTCCTCGATAAATCCATCAAAGTCATATGCTCCTCCGCACAAGATGATGTGGTTTCTACTAGTAGGCTACCTTCGCCCCCGAATATGCCACGAGGGTCAACACATCATGGAGTGCAAATGAACAATCAGCAGTGCCTGGAACTGCCAACACCATTGAGTGAGGGAGTTGTGTCTTCCTCCAAGGACGGAGGAAATCCATCTTCCCTTCCCAAACCAGAATGCAGCTCTTCTGGTACTTGTCCTTCATCATCTCTCTCTTCGGCTCCATTTCGTTTGAAACCCCGTGGGACTGTCGTCTCAACGACTGATGCGGTCCGGGGCAGAAAGCGATCCGCCCAGTCTATGAGCTCTGCTGGACGAGTAGCTCTCTTGACTCCCAAATGTGTTCCCACACCCCATGGCAGACCTGTTTCTGTTGAAGCTGTGAACCCTTCTGGCTTTACATCGCCTCCCAGGATACAATCGGCCTTCAGAACAACAACACCAAGAGAAAATCGGAGCCCATGTGGCATCCTGGCCGATTTGCAGTGTCTTTCCTTGCAGTCACCAAAGCGAATTGATGGGACGGATCCAGACAGCGCCCCTTTATCCTCGGATAGCCAGCATATCACGTCATTGCCCCCACCTTCGTCCTTCTCCTCAGCATCCCCGTCTGCAAATCATCTTCCCATGGTAGTCAACTCTGTGGCGAGCAATCATTCCCTTGCGTCGCCAATGAGGCAAACCATTCAACCACGATCGTCTTTCACTCCCGTCCAGGGCGCCGCCTCTCCCGGAGGTAGCTCGTTGAGAAGCATTGGTTCCTCTTCTTCCATTGCGACCAATGCCCGATGGAACACAGGTGCCAGATGTTACGGCTTTTCGCCCAACGGTGGCGGCTCTACAAAGTCTTCTCCTAAGATTGCCTCTCTGACGGTTCTTCAAGACAGAGGTACGAAATTACCGGCTCGCGACAATCACTTGCTACCGCCATTACCAGGAGGTGGAGTGAGCTCCTTGTGGATGTCTCTCGACTGCTCCAGTGATGACGACAGCGAAAGTAGGTCTCCTAGAAAAATGCTACCACCCGGGACTGTGCAATGTCGGGGCCCCTCGTCTGACAGCATTTGTACAGTTCAAGACAGTACCTTGCATGTTCCCGCTGTTGGAACAAGCAGGCTACTGTCACCGACATCACCTGCAGCGGGTATCAAGAGTAGCCAACAGTCCCGAACCTCCTCCAAAGAAACAGCTCCACGTACCCCAGAGACCCCGCTGCCCCGGGTTACTTTGACCCCAAGAAGTGCTCGAAGTTGCCACAAAAATGGCCAACGAGGCAACCATCTACCAAGATTTCCATCTCCTTCTGACGTCGATGTGGATGTTTCTTCGCCTTTTCTGCCGTCCTTTTCGGCCGCGGCATCTCTACGAGACGTGTCTGCTAGTACAGAATCAGACCATGGCTGCTCCAGTTTGTCTGACATACAGTGCCTATTTCCTGGGTCCACTAATTCATTGGCGCTCTCTGCCGATGGAAGCGTTAATGACAATGAAGTGGTGCCTGTTTTCAAAGAAGCGCACGACCGCGAAGAAGCTCCCATACCCTTTTTGGACTTTTCTTTGAATGAGAGAGGAGCTGAAGTTCAGTTTGAGTCTCCCTCTCTCCATACGTACGATGAAGGGAAATTCATGGATATGCGAACTCAATCTTTATTTACAACTTCACGGCCCGGGGGTGTGCTAACATCCATGATGGAGGAAGACCAGAGAAAAATGGATAGAAGCGACGATAACGGATCCGTGAGCGACATTGACGAGGATGAAGATTTTGTGCTTGCAGACCCCGCTGTTCTTGAAGAGGAGCACCTTGTCAGCTGCCAGCCGGCCCGACAACGTAGACGTCGATCCATGGACCGCCATTTGAACGAAACAACGAACGCATCAAACACAAACCTTGTCGGTATGAATTACGTGGCATCCAACACTAGTCTCATCGGGATGGATATTGCTGATCCAACTGATTCGACGGCAGGGCCGACGGAGATGCATTGGCCTGTGTTATCTTTGCCGCAAGCTTCGGCAAGCGCTGCGAAAGAAACTTCTAGCGGATTTCTGCAAAGGCGCAAATCGGATGCTAATCTCACATCAATTGGTTTCGCAGCTGAAGGCAACGGCGGGGAAGTCGCTGGTCGTGACCTGATCACTCCGCCACCTATTTCCGTACCACTTACTCCTCCTATGTTATCCCCCAAGGAAGAAATGTTCTTGTCTGTGGCACCGCAAACCTTTTGTATCGCGGGAGCAGATAGGCACTCCGTCACCAGAGCCATAGCGCAGATGAATTACGAAGCTCAGTACCATTCGGATGCCTCACCTGTTGTGTAATTAATTGTTCATACTGTGCTTCCGATAATTCCCTAATAATTATGCCAGTTAGTACGCGTACCTGTCTATTTGAACTGTTCGTTCCGTCCGTCTGTGGCAATTTTCAGCCTTCTTTCCGTATCCTGCAATTTTTGCTATGTTCTCATTGCGTGCAAGTCATATCGTTAGCTAGAATATTATACACGACTGAAGGTCAAAATAGTATTTCAGTCATCAAGTAACGAACTTTTTTATCGCTCATCTTTTCTCCTGCGTGGAAAACAAGGATTTGACAAACAAGGTCAATATAAGAAACCGTAAAGATAACAAACAGTTCAAAGATTAAACATTCTATCATTCACCAGCAGAAACAGTACCCAAGTAGCTCAGAATGCCCGTCGTGGAGCTGGCCAGCGCTTCACTGTGCGAAGATGAATACCAGTCTGCCATGGAAGGATCCTCTTGCATTAATACATCGAGATCGTCCGGTGCTATCTCCAGTGACTGGTCCTCTACTAAAGGTCGTTTGGGCGGTACGAACTTCAAGCCTAGGTCTCATTTGAAACAAACGGAGTCGACGGATTCTTCAAACCTTAAGAATGCCTTTACAAATTTTACGGCGTCACTGTCACATACCTCTTCGGAACTTCAAGATGGCGTCCATAAAACTTTCACTTCAATCGTTGGTAGCTTTTCCAGAGACACAATTGGAAATGATTCAGGATACGAAGCCAGCGATGGCAGCAACAATATCATCACAGAGGGCAAGCACCAGTCGTATCCCTCGAACACATCGACGGCCCATTGGTCGGAATATGTCATTCCCGAAAGACTACGGAGCCAAGTCAGCTCCATATCGTCACGGTCATCTGGAGGTCAGCTCACCGCCAACTCTACTCTGTCATCTCGCAGTCAATCACCGAGAATGAATGCAGATAATATTCAAATTACTGTGAATAAGTCAGGCTTGCTTCTCCGAGAAGAAGACGGCGATTCCTCGGATGACTCTGGTTCGTCAACAGATGATGACGAAAGCGAAGCTACATGGCAGGAGACAGCATCTCGTGATGTGTCGTTACTGGATACAATTGGAGAGGACTCGGGCGGGGAAGGTGGAGAGGAAGGATCCTACGACGAATCAGATGTGGATTCGGAAGGTAGCGCTTCTGTGGACGACGAGACGCGTGGCCTACATACCACCAGTTATAATTGCGATGATGACAGCGATTGTACAGAGTTTAATTCCGATGTCGGATTAGAAGATTTGGGAGCTGCCATGCTGCAGATAGGATCCTGCCACTTCGAAGCCGAGAGCGATAGTCAGGACGAGGATGAGGACTATTCCTTCACGTCGAAAATGTTCCCCCCTGTAGTTTCAAAGTACATGAGTGATGTTCTTCCAGCTCAAAGTCAGATAGAATCGGAGAGTGGGCGGAGTGATCTGTTTCGAACACGCCTGAAGGGTCGAAATCGACCACCCTCCCAACAGCAAAAAGAAACCAGCATTTCTTCGTTCGTTGTAAGTACTACTATTTTTTGCTGATGAAGGTGTTTGAATGCATAGCTCTTTTAATCTCACTTGTTATTTGTCTTCTGTGTTGTTTCTTTCAGACCAGGGCTTTTAGCTGTGGTGGAGGATACGCCTGAAGAGTTGATTTGCCAGTGTCTTATCCCCTAGCGGACACCGACCAAATCCAGCCGAATACTTGTATCACTACTGATTAATAACACATACATACACTATCATTACACCCAATCATATTATTCTGTCCAGATCTTCGAAACCATTTATATTTCTTCTTAAAAATTCGAGAATGAGAGCTAGAAGACAGTTACCTCATTCAACTCCTAATCTGGTAAGCTAAAGAGGCATTTTCAATCTTGTACCGCTTATGATTAAAACCAGTTTATCATATCTAATCCTAGGAGTATTATTTTGTCCAGAATCCCAAAACCATTATTTCATATGCAGAACGTTGAACCTCCTTTTCAACCTTATGCTCACATGGAAGCCACGACCTTCACCAACCCTGAAGATACTTTTCTATGCAATTACTATTGCATGACTACCTCGTACTGTGGTGGTTGTCTCCTTCGCATACGCTTGTTTTTCGCTCTGGAGGCTGCACTTAGCGAAAATTGGGACCTAGACCTACGGTAACTGACTTCATCAGCAAACAAGGAAATTATCTAATTTGACGGGTTTTATTTCAGTCCCCCCCAAAACAAACCGCCTTTTTTTTGCTTCTGGTTCAAAACAGCAGCAGCCAACATCATCACAAACGGTTCACACCAGATCAAGCAACATACCATATACCGTAGTACCTCGAATTAACTTCCCTACATCACCTGTTCCCTTCTCGTTAGATCTATTCTCGAGTACAACATTTAAATTCATCGCGAGCAGTCTTTCTTGCGAACCTGAAAGCTAGCAAAAAAAGCGAAAATAAACTACTGGTAACAAAAACCGAAAACCTCCAACTACCTGTCGAAGGAACCCTACGACTACAGAACATAGCATTCCTCGCCAACCCTTTCTTTCCTACTAAGTCTTGCGTCAAGCTTACTTACCTGCAAACATGGTACGAAAAAGAAAGATTCTCGGTGTCTCGGGAGGCGTCCCTATTGATAGAGCACCGACTAAATTGGCAGCACCACCGCCGCCATATGATCCCATTTCTTCATCATCCGAGGACGACAGAGGGGTAACCATTGGCCACCAATCACATGTTTCCTCTAAACCGTGGACCAATAAAGAGGATACAGTTTTACAAGAGAAAGTGAAAGATTTCATTGAGATTTATAGATCATCCAAGAGTGACGATGTAAAGCGACAGAGCAAGTACGATCAAGTCGATTGGATGGCTGCGGCCAGGTTTTGTCCTGGACGAACGGGAGCGGAGTGCAAAGTTCGTTGGGAATCTTTGACAGGTTTGAAAACCCAACCGGCGGCATGGACCGAGGAAGAAGACCGAGCCATCGCTCGATTGGTCAAAGAAAATGGTAAGTTGTTCGTATAAAAATACTCCAGAGTACCAAAACACACTCACCAGACTCGTACTATATATCTTTTTCAGGCGCAAAAAGATGGTCTAAGTTTGCACTTGCGCTACCAGGCCGAAGTGGTAAGCAATGTCGAGAACGATGGCATAATCATTTGGATCCAAATGTCATCAAGTCTCGGACCTGGACCGAAGAGGAAGAGCAAATTGTCCTCCAGCAATATTGTAGGCACGGGAGCAAGTGGAGCGCTATATCTAAGCATTTGACAGGCAGGACGGACAACAACATCAAAAACAAATGGAATGCCTACTTTGCCGTCCGCATTGAAAAATATCTGATGGAAGTCTTGCAGTTGAAAAAAGACCAACTGCGTCATCCAATCACTGGATACTACATGATTCCCTCCTGTAAGATTGGCGAATGTGTCTCCTACATGCGCAGTCTCTCGCAAAAGGAGATGAAAGGAGTCAAACGACTATCAACATCAACACCCAAGGCTGCAAATATTATCGGTAGAAAACCCTCTTCGAAAAAACCAAAAACAGTCGCACGCAGTCCGTTTAATGCAGAGAAACGTTTGTCTTCCTGGTCAGCGAGCACTTTTGCGACGTCTATCCAGAATTCGAGTTCCGAGGACAGTGAAGGAAGACACGATTGTTATCGACTGGGGTCTCCACGGTCACCTGTAGCAGCATCGATCGGAAAGAGTGAGGAAGACAGTCCCTCTTCATTTCCAAACTCGACTCCTATAAACGCGGTACTGCTAGAGCACTTGGTAGAATCCCTGTCGACCCTCGAAAGCGGTTACGTTGGCGGTGTCTATGTTAGCGCTTCAGAACGACAAGCATTTATTCGAAACTCCAACCTGAGAGAAAGTGGGCGTCTAGAAGATCTGCAATTGTTGAATTTGTCGTACGAGGAAGTGTTGCGGTTGCCGAAATACTATCAAGATCTCTTGTTGTCAGTGGTCGACGAAGAGTCAGGTGGGAAACATGAAGATATTTCTTCTATTCCAAAAGCTGATTTGGAGACTGAAGATGGATACGAGGAGGAAGAGCAGCTTTACATCTAGATACTCTAGTAGTACGCATCATTTCATATTTTACCATTCACTCGTAAGCGAAATACACTGGTAAAGGATAATAGGCAATATATTATTTGTTTTAAATTTACGACAGCGTTGCGCAATAACCGTGGTAACAGTGTTTATTTCATCTTGTCAGCATTGGAGTTAGGGCCGACTCGCTTTCCTCCCATTCCAGTTACAACATTGACGTAACGACGATTGTATTGCAGTCTCTTCTTGGCACGGCCGCGAGGCAACTTCTTCTTGTCTTCTTGGGCTTCGACCTTTGGTGTCTGTCCCTTTACCTTACCGGCACGAGCTAGAGATCCGTGTACTTTTCCCATTTTTCTGTATTAAAAGTCTAGTGTCAAAAGAACAGTAATAAGATGAAGTGAGTAATCAAAAAGGATGCAGTTGGGCAATGGAATTTGAAACAACCAGTGCTCAGGCAAGACTGTGCTGCGACCGGAAAAAAGTGTGTTGCAGTTGTCAAATTGTTTTCCAATCCCGACCATGCCTCTCAAGCATGGTATACTCAATGCGCTGAAAATAACACTGGTCTTGCAATACCATCTCCTCTCTAGTGCTCGGTACCCTTGCATCAAAGAAAGAAACGGTACAACACGAGCGAGGTGCACACTCCAATCCGTTCTGAAAGGAGTCCCGTTCAAAGGAAGAGGCTTGAGCGGTGCCTCTTTCGTTAATCCAATACTGCCGACAGCCAAAGCTATCTGATACTTCTTGCAAGATCAGCTAGTCCAGTCGAGCGACCGACTAGCAGTGCTGCTCACTCATGTCAAGGGCTCAACTCTCTATTGCTACACCCGCCGCCAAACCAACACGATCCAACCATTCTTTTATCTCGATCGGTCTTCGTCCCTGCAACTTTCCGTTAACAGCCCAACGTCTTTCTACTAGCGATAACATTCATTTCGCAACAACAACAACAACAACAACAACAACAACAACAACACCATCATCTTCGTCCGTACTCACCGTTCAAATAGTACGCAAGATTCTTTCTTCCTTACAGCTGCTTGATTTGGTCTGCCCACTCCTTGTTGATGATGATTGTACGTAATGTTGGCTAGTTCGCTTGGTGTTTTTAGTAGATGGGTAAGTTCATGCGTCTGCGCGCTTGTTGCGCGACTTGGACTGTCTATCAGACTTTCACCAATCACCCGGACCGATAGTTGGTCCATCCGTTACTGCACATTCGTGACTCGACCCCTATTCCGCTTCACATTTTTCATTATTTAATAATATTAAATAGACGAGTCTACTATTATTTTTTTTTTCGTTTTGGTGGAGGAAAAGCGGAAGCGAATAGCTTCAATTTCCATTCATGCAGTTCGTTTTTTCTTTGCCGAAGAGCGTTCGTATCGGCCAGCTAAAAGCAGCAATCAGCTACCAGCTTGCTGGCAAATGGCAAAACTCTTGAGAGGCAGAACGATCACACGATTGGACGAAGATTCGAGAACAGTGCCAGAATCATCAATCATCATCCTGCCTGGCCCCTGGCCCATATATTTCAAAAAATAAATAAACTATACAACAACAACTGCAACTTTAGCACGATTTCACAGTATCAATGGTCTCTTGCTCTACTCTACTGGCGCCCCTGCTTCTCTCGGGAGATTTCCACACAGCGCGGTTCGTAGCACTACAGTATTGCTCGACACATCCTCTGGCAACCATCGACACGAATGCCGCGGATGAATGCGCCCGTGCGTGGGGCGAGAACGTAGAAATGCTTCTTAATGCCGACGACAGCAATGCCCTCGACAAGATTTACTCCATCCACGCTAAACACTATCGAAATGCCAACGAAAAACGACGCTCTTTGGAGCTCGTTCCTCTACCATCACTTCCGATATCACCGAATACAATAGCGCAGGATTTGACTTGCTGGGAAAGGTGCTGCAAACGAATTCATTTTGAACATGATGAGTTGACATTGTCGCTCTCGCCACAAGTTTGTGCTCCCGACAGAATTACACCGGATTCTATCGGCTGTGCCCTTGGTGTTGGATCAGGTGGCGCTCTGGCACTACCTCTGGTGAGCGAAATCTCCGTTCGGATCCGTTTACCAAGAACCGGTCGCGTTCTAGACGTTGAACAAGATGGATTCCTCCAACCTTATGACTCCGCAACTATCCTGTGGCCCGGTGGATACTTCCTCAGTTTGTGGGTGAATGATTTCTTTTCGGCCCTTGGCGCCGATAACAGTCTACCACTGTGGTGTTCCCAAGAACGCTGTCTGTGGCACCCTGACGAAAACATAGTATGTGTCGACAAGCGTCCACTTTCTATTTTGGAACTAGGGACCGGTGTTGGAGCTGCTTCCATTTCCGCTGCGGCCTCGGCGGAAGCTTTCGGAAGGGACGTTCGCATTCTTGCTACTGATCGATCCAAAAAGTCATTGGCCCTAACCACAGCAAATGCGGCAATGAATGGACTGAACGTGAATGTCAGTCTTCTTGATTTTACCGATCCCGAACGTATATCTGAAATTGTTTGTGAATTTGGAACGTTTGACCTTCTCCTGGGAGCCTCGCTTGAATTTGAAAATTGGGAGGACAGTCTTTACGATGTTCTGGGACTTTTAACGCACGACGACGGCATAGTGGCTCTCGCGCACGTAACAGGTGGTATTGAGAAACCTCCAGCGGACTCGTCTTTTTGTGAGATTGGCAGGATATCAGGTCTGCGATATGGGATGCAAACGATGTGGGTAGAAGGGGAATCGTGTTTTGAGATCGTCTTGCTGAAAAAGACAAAGGATTGCCCAACAGCGACAGCATGATAACTCCTTAGATATTGCTAGCTACCTTCACCCGTAAAATTTACGTCTACTAATGTTATAGAGTAATACTGTTTCTTAGCATTTTATACTATCATCATTGCCGCTCCTACCAGATCCGTCACGTGTGTGTCGATGTATCGGATGATGCTCCATTGCTGGACGCTTCTCTGGACGGTGGTTTACTGGATACGACGCACCTACTATCGGTCTGATTGGCAACACAGGTTGTACAATCATTGTTACTGTTAGAAAATGGTTGGACTTGAACCGTCGAATGTTCAATGCCATTTGCTTGACAAATGGCAGTTATAGTTTTCAGAACTTCTTCGATTTCGACACTCTTGGAGGCTGTTTGAACGTGAACACTCATTGCAGTAATACCGTGACTAATGGACCAAATATGAAGATCGTGAACATTGGTCACTCCTGGTAACATTTCAATTTGATTGTGAACTTGTTGCCAGGAAACATCGGGAGGAACTTCTTCCAACAGGACGCAAATGGCGGACCGAATGACACCCAATGTCGAATAAAAGACCAAACAACAGAACAAAATAGTTGCAATGGGATCTACAATCCTCCATTCAGGATTGTACCAAATCACCAGGCCGGCAAGAAGGACCGCCACCGATTGAGTCAGATCGGCCATGACGTGCAAATATGCCGCACGCAGATTGACATTTTCAATATCATTTTTGGAAACTTCAACCTCGTTGGGACGCAACGGTAATTCCGGATCGCGATCTCGGTGCTCGTCGTCTTTGTCGTGATTGTGGCTGTCGTGCTGATGCTGATGCTGGTGATCGTGTCCATCAGCAACGTTTTCTCCTCCTTCATTACTAGTGTGTCCGTGATCATGACTGTGATCGTGCCCGTGACTTCCACCAGGCATGTGCACGTGATGCTGGCCCAAAACAAGCGCCAGTGCAATGTTCACAACGACTCCAATGGCAGCAATAACGCTCATTAGTTTTCCGTCCACGTCTTCTACTGCGCTGCTGTCATTGTTCTTTGCAACGAGTATTCCATAAATTCGACGCACGGCCTCCCCGGCCAATCCTACACTGATAATGGCCAGGCACGTCATGCTGAACAGGGCCGCCAAACTTTCGCTTCGTTTTAGTCCGTACGTGTGTTTGCTGGTAGATGGCCGTGCGGCCAGATAGGCGGCAACGATGGCCACCGCAAACGATGCCAGATCGGCCATCAAGTGTGCGGCATCACTGAGGACTGCCAGCGATCCACTCAACAATCCACCCGCTACTTCCACCAGCATAAAGGCGCAGCAGAGAGCCGTTGCAGTTTTTAATTTCCTCAAGACAGGATCACTAGCAAGACTGCTAAGGTTGTTTTCTGTGGCACCATCTTCGTTATTGTTGACCACTATTCGATGTTCGGTACCTACGTGACTGCTGTAACAGGATTCCAAATTGTTGTTGGAACCACCATGAGCATTGTTGTTGTTGCCATTCATAGCAGTACCGTCATTGTAATGTTTTTGATTATCAGATTTGGATAACAAACCACTTGTCTCGCCTTCGTGCCGATGCTGATGCGATTGAATTGTATCATTGGCCCCAGCAACATCATTGGCGGGAAAGAACATGTTCTTGAGAAAATTTGCCATGGCTATTATTCTTGTGGGATTCAAGATGGTGGCTGCTTGTGGGTAGATTTTTAAAAGTCACTATCAAAATAAACCACCAACTGAACTAATAACTACTTTTTGTTTTCGTTTTGATGCGTATGGATGACTGCTGCTGCTGCTGGTGATAGTGGTGGTGGTGGTGGTGAGATCAGACCTTGGTAATAATACATTATAATGCCGTATATTCTATATTCCCCTATTATAATATAGATATTCCAATAACAAATTATTATAATATATTTATTCCAAGCACTAGGAATAAGAATATACATTCTATATTCCTTCTTGTTGGGTCACTAAGTATACCTAATAGTGCGTTTACAGCCACAAATTCAATAGAAACTCTCATCGTCTCTCTCAATGTCTTCTTGTATGACTTCTTCTTTCATTCGCATGGCTTTGGCAACAGTGCTAACAGTCCAAAAGGTCAGGTTCTTCTTCAAATAAAGCAGAGCTTCGAACAAAATAGGCGACATGCCTCTCCTGTGTGGCAGCATGATGTACTTTGCCTCTGAGAAAAGTCTCTCGCAGCAATTGGAAGTAGCAACTACAATGTTGCCAACATCCATGTAGCCCTTGGTGATCAAGAAATTGTTCCTGGACTCGTCTCCTGGTGATACTAGTACCTTGCGACGCTTCGAGTTCATCTTCAGCTTCTCAGCAACAGTCAATTCCCTTGCGAGCGCATCTTCATCGTCTGAGCTGTCGAGTGAGTCCTCATCATTGTCGTTAATCTTCAACTTGATACAAGCTTCAGCTTCGCGATTGTTGAGGGCTTCACCGGCCATTATCTTTCTAACTCCAGACTCGAAATCAGGAAAGTCCACAATGGGTGCTTTGGGAGCAATATACTCTGCCATGGGTGCATAGCAATCATCTTCCAAGAGAGTATCGAATTGCTTCCGGCAGTGTCCAAGGTCCATTCCCTTGGCTTGTATCTCCTCCGTGATCATCTTGAAGACTTCAAAGTGGGTGACAGCATCTTGTAACTTCAGCTTCTCAGTTACAGTTAAGCAAAAAGTAGACAGAGCTGCAACACCTTCAAGTTGTTCCTTGATGCGAAAGAATCGTTGGACCATAGTAAACATGGAAGTCCATCGTGTATCGTTCATTTGTTGAGCTCGCAGCTCCCTCCCATGGGCATCAAAAGTAAGATCGCGAAGTACATGTGCAGCTCGCAGATTACAAGCTTTGCTCATGAGAGTGGACAGCTTCTTGATGATGTCATTGAGGCCGGGCTGTGCTTCCAACCATGCCTTCACCGCTAGGTTGAACCTGTGAGAGGCACACCCAACAAGTGGAACCTTCCATTGCCGGGCCAGACACTTATTCGTGTTGCAGTTGTCTCCTATAAGGCAAAGAATGTTTGTCTTGGTTAGTTTGTAAAGCTCAATAGTAGACTGCAACAACTCTTCATGAGCATCGGCGCCCATTGCTCCCTCTTCATCCAGTGTCGGCTGGATTGCCAACAGGACCTCAGTGTATTTGCCAGTCTCCGGATGCTTATACCCTGCAAAGATAGCAATGTAGTGAGTACTCGTTCCATCGGCAGTCCAACCATCAAGAAGAAGAGAGATTAGACCAGCCTTCTGAAGCTCGTCTGCAATATTCTCAGCAACCAAGTGGGTCGTTGCCAATATGTACTTTCGAATCGTTTTGCTACTGAAAGGAGCCCAGGACTTGGCAAGGTCCCGGGTCAAGGGGTTGTCGATCTCAGACAAAGGCATATTTCGACAAGCCAGCCAACGTATCCAAGTAAATGCTCTCAGTTCGTTCTTTCCGGTGTTGACAAAGCTGTTGATAGCCTGTTGAACAAGAGCTTTCGTTTGGTTGCCTTTTTCGGAGACAATGTTTCCTTTCTTGTCCACGATGCACCCAATCTTCTTCAAATGCTCCTGAAGCTCCACCTCGTAGTCTTTTCCAACACAAGCGACTGTATGGCAACGCAGATTCGTGTAACCCTTGGGGCTCAGCTTCTTTGCACCGCACTTCTTGCACTGGAAGCACTTGCCACCGCCATCTTCATCTCTAACTTCATCAAAGAAGAAAGAAGCCACTGCTTTTCCAGGAAAAAGATATCGAGGCTCAAAAGCTCCACTCATTTTCTTTCAGCCAAAAATGGCACCAAAGCTAGTACAGGAAATAACACGCAGAACGCCTTGTCTCTCCTTACCATCAGGAAGCCATCAGAAAGCAGCGCGTTGGTGCCTCCACAAACCGTCATTGTTGGCTTGTACATGGATAAAAGAAGTAGTTTGGTGTTTTCTAACTAGAAATGAGGACTTCCACGGATCAAAACTACCGTTACAACGTGAATCCGCGCAAGCCCCTGACGGTTGAAGCCTACTTAATTAGATGAAAATATAATAATATATTATATTCTTTATTATAATACACAAATTACTTAGAGAATACATGGACGGGCTGACTTGAAAATTCTAATATATTCATTCTTAATGTCCGGGAATGGCGTATATATATTCTACAGGTATGAAGGTAAGAATAAATAAGAATATATATTTTCTAAGGTCTGACGACGAGGGTCTCCATGGAGCCGGAACTTTGCTGAAGCTCGTGAAGCGCGTAATCCTCCTCCTCTTCTTTAGCAGTGACTGTGGTGATAAAGCAATATACGAGGATTATATGGAGGAGGTGTTGTTGTTGTTGGTGGTGGTTTTTGTATCGGTTTCGGCTGTGAAGCACTCGAGTAGTTGTGATGTACTAGAGTAAAAAATAATAGTGTGAAGGTAAAGTTTGGCGGCCGGGAAAAAATAATTACTCTTTACGTACAATGGATAGACTCCTCCTAATAGTACTAGTAGTACGGTACTACTACTACTACTAGTAGCTACCAGTAGTAGTACAGTAGACCTGCTACTACTACTAGACTTCTACTAGCTAGACCTAGTAGTAGCTAGCTAGCTAGTAGTATTACCGATAGCGGTTGCGGGTCTCTACTAGTAGACTACCAGTAGTCTACTACTAGCTAGTACCCTTTCGAATGCCGCTGATTCGCTCTAGGGTTAAAGCTATTAGAACTCTACGAAGTTATGCACCAGCCACCCAGTCATATTATTATCATCACCTAGCTCCCCCACCAAGTTCTTTTTCGACGCCGGGGTGGCCAATCACATTCATGACTCGAGGCTCATGCCAGCTGCCGAGATCCCAGAAGGGCAACACAATCTGTTGACGAACACCACCGGTAAATAACGCGCCAACAGGGCAACATCTGGAGTTGGATAAGCAGCGGATAAAATTGCATCTGGCCTCACAAAGAATTGACTATCATAGTGAATTAAAACATCGACAACCACAACCAACAATAGACATAGCACCACACACCGCGTCCATTAACCTCTCTTAATCACAATATTAAGACAACATCAACAAGTTTACATCCATAAAGTATACGGACGCATTACATTGCTTTGATACCGACCGCAGAAAACGACCTCCGGCCAAATCAGCAACAGAATGACAGACCTTTACGACGACTATGACAGCGACAATCTCGAGGTACGAATATCAAGAGCTAACCTGCTTGTTTTGTTTGTAACGGGATGATGATGGGGAGTCGCTAGAGGGACTTACATCCATTAACATTGCATCAAGAGACGATGAAAAGGCCGCCGCAGAAAGCACCATGGTCGATCGTGCTCTCCTATCATCTCTTGATTGCATACTGGTACTGGATGTTGATGGACGGCTTTCTCCGCCTCCTGCTGCCTATCAAAATATGTTGAAGATTGACGTCAGCATTTAAGGAATTTCGGTGACATAGTGTTATTGGACCTTAAGTCAAACTTTGACGTCAATGTCACAGCGACATGCAAATATCCCGAACTTTAATAATGATGGAATTGTTGACAGTGTTCGCTTTCTTTATTACAACACAGATTCTCACCGCTTCACTCGCTCATAATATTATTGTTCTCTACTACGACAGGACAACGATGACGATATTGGCGCCCTCGGATCCATACTTTCTTGGGACGATGAAGATGACCACGCCGGGAGAACATCGGAGGCCGACCCTGCGCCAACATTAGCCGGCAATGGCTCGAAGAGTAGTACCCCCATGCCTCCGGGCTTGGTAAGCTTTGCTCTCTCCAAGGATTCCAATGGACATCTATATTTCCCTCAGATGAATGCCAATGCTGCTGTTGCAAGCAACTCGGCGGATATCACCGCTGGTTTGAATCTACCCAATCCGACGCAGATCAATTTCGCTCAAGAACAGCAACAAGCTCCTCAAACCTCTGCAGGTGCGACTGTACCTCATGGGCAACAGCAAAACCACCAGCAGCAGCAGCTAGCGCCACAGATTACTCAGCAGCAGCTACAGCAGTTGTTGTCCGGAGAAAATCCTAATTTTGCCATCTTTCAGCAAAATCCTGCCTTATTGCAGCAGTTGCAGGCCCAAGCACAGGCACAGGCCAATGCCAATGGTAAGCAGCAGCCGATAGCACCCTCAACCGGCGGTCTGTTGCTAGCTGGACAACAGCAGCAGCAACAACCTTCGTCAGGACAATCGCAACAGCAGCAACCTTTGCAGCAGCAACAACAGCAAATTCCACAGATGCAACAACAGCAGATGCAACAACAACAAGTTCAGCAACAGTTGCAGACTCAAGCCACTCAACAGTTCTCGATCTCCGGTGATGCCAATGCCTTTCTTCGGCAGCTACAGGTAGCTCAGATCCAGCAGCAGTTCAATGCACTTCAGCAGCAGCAACAACAACAACAGCAGCAGCAGCACCAGCAAGCAGGGTTAGCTCAGTCATCTCTCGGGGCGGCACAGCAACAGGCAGCTCTGCAGCAACAGCTCCAGCAATTGCAGAGAGGGCAGATGCCTCTTGCTGCTTCCCAATGCCAATCGCAGCAACTGATGCCTTCTGGTGCAGCAGCATCTGCTCCCGTGAATGTTCCCAAGCCCCAGGCGCCACCAAACAAGACGACAGCCAAGAATAAGGCCGCGTCGCGGAAAAAGGCTGCCTCAGTCACTGGAATCGTATCTGCAAGCGATACCGATGGTGAGTTTTCGATGCGGAGTCAAAGAAAGACAACCATCACAAGTGCGTCGTCCTTGACCATGAACAAGAAGCGTAAAGCACCGGAGCCGATTGATACGACGAATATGACTCCTGCCCAAAAGGCCAAGGCCAATCGGGACCGAAATCGAGAGCACGCAAGAAATACTCGTTTGCGAAAAAAGGCCTACTTGGAAAAGCTCAAGACAACGGTGGACGAGCTATGCAAGGAACGCGATACGCTCGTGTCGGAACGTGCTGGAGCGGCCAACTTGTTGGTCGAAATGCACAATACAAGAACCGAAGTTTTAATGTCCTTCTTTGCTTTGCGTTCCACTAACGAGAAGCGACGGAACCTATGGTCCAGCATCCTTGATGAAAGCTGCTTTGCCTGCGCAATGCCCGTAACACCCTACCGATCGTTTCCTGCAAGTGAGGTCCAGGTGTCAAAGTGTCAGCGAACGATTCTTGGTATCGATAGTATGATGGCCGACACTGCATCACTGCATGTGTTGTTGAGCTCGTTAGTCGACCGCTCCAGATTCCCTAATGGCAAGATTGAGTTCTGCTATACGTTGGTAACCGAAGAAGCTGTCGTTGCGGGAAATCAAATGATGGCCCGTTGGGTCATGACGACATTGAATGCGGTTGAACTTGGTGCTCGCATGGAAGTCGCCAAGCAAGGCATGCTCTGCTGCAAGTTTAATAGTGCTCACCGTATTACTGGACTGGAGCTCATGTTTGATGTCATGGCCCTCATGTTGCAGCTCAAGCAGGCGGCCGGTTCGGAGAGCTTTTCTGTCATTCCCAACACCGTTCAGACTTGCCAGCGGGCTTTTGACAAGCCCATGGTGATGACACTAGCCGAGGGTCCTTACACGATTGTGAAGGCCAACTCCCTTTGGGAGGAAATGACAGGATATAACGCTGAAGATGTTGTCGGAAAAGCATCCTGTAGCGTCCTCCAAGGCCCTCAAACCGACAAGGCATCACTGCAAGAATTGATGAACGAGGTGCGATTTAAGAGACCCGCTTCGATTATGCTCACCAATTACAACAAATCGGGAGAGTGTTTTCGCAATTTCATTATTGTTTTCCCGTTGAGTACCGACTCTCGAATTACCCATTACCTCGCGTTGACAACTTTCACGGAACGAATGGGTGGCGACGGTGTTAATTCAACATCGGCCTCGCAACCAGTTATTGATGCCGCGAATGGAGCTGAAGCACAGCAGAACGCTGCGGCGCATGATTGTGCCTCGACATCTACGAAAAATGCATCGGCTGGCCAGATGCATCAAATATTACAGCAACAGGGCCAAGACATTCAAGGCACTAACAAGGTGCCTCATCAACAGCAGCAACAACTACTCGCGATGATGTGTCAAAATAAACCTGTTGGTTTGCCTGGTCAAATGCAGCCACCAGGCGCTGGCGCCGCAACAATGACAGTCACTCCCCAGTTGCAAGGAGTCATGACCACACAACAGGCTCAAATATGAGATGCTCGTGAATTTTATATTATACATCGGAACGTTTGCTGCACATAAGAGACTGGCACCGACAAAACTCCTTCCTCCGCTGCTTTTGCACCCTCAAAATCATTTACTTCGATTATAACTGTATATACTCATTGGCTTTATATTTCATTAGCACTGCACTAGGTTAGCACGGTTTGGTACTCGTATCTAAAGAATAGATTTTACTTGGTATTGACAAAACTCTAAACGAGGAATGCCAGCAGGCAGCAAACAGCGAGATCTTCATTGAACCTACGTAACAGGAATGGAAGCCATCATATATCTCTTCCCTCTTCCTCTCCTTGATTTAGCAGAGAAGCCAAAAACCTCAATCCTCTGCTTGGAACTTAGGTATAAATCGATACTGAAAACCGAACAAAAAAGCAGAAAGAGCTTGGTACGACATGTAAGGACTAAGGATCCTCGGTTGTGCAATTGTGGATGAGGAACGAGCCGTACAGAGATGAGTAGACTATGGAGTCTGCCATGTGGAGGGAATGCTGCGTTCTTAGATTGTTTGTTCGAGCTTAAACTTAAATTCCGACGGACCAACCTATGCGAAATTAGTAGTCACAGCTCTCCTCACTGGAAGATACCATCCGTCCAGCGTATGGTGTAGGACCCTTATAGTCTGACCAGACTTTATCGCTCTCTGTGGGTTCCGCAAGGACTCTTTCTTCGTGATCCATGCAATCCTTGAGCGCAAGAATCGGTTCTTGACATTTGGATTGGTCGTCTTGTTTCCATTTCATGCATCGTTTGACCTGTTTGTTGAGCGACTGACAGCTTTTATTCGGCAAATATCTTCGGCCATCAAATTCGTGACTTATATTGTGTTCATTGCGCCAAGATTCCCGACAGGCTTCTAGAATTTTCGCTTCGTGCATACAATCGCTGATACCACCACCCCCGATGGCAGCATTTTTCAAGCATTGCCGATATATCTTGGCTTTTGTTTGGCACGCCATTTTCGGATGTATATATTTATTTATTTATATTTATTTGAGTAAATAATAGGCTCGAAATAATTGGTTTTGCGATGGTTGTTTGAGTTGCCTGCCTCCCTTTATTGCGTAGCAATCGAAAAAAGTGAAAATATCAATCAATGTATTAACATAATAATAATATTACTCTATTATTTTTGATGATCCGCCCTGCTCCACCCGGACAGGCCCAGCGTCGTAACGAGATCAAGCCACGTATTGTTGAGACTCTGGTCAGAGCCAGCCGAGAAGGCAACGTGAGACAAGGAGACCCGAACCAGACGTCACCGGAATGACCCAAAATGCTGTCCCATCCCGTCTCCCACTCAGAAACAGGAACACATTGGGAGAAATCGGATACGACTATTCCCACTTCGGGGAAGAAGATCCACTTGCCAGGCTGCCGAAGCCAAGGCCTGACTCGTAGCCCAGCGTCAAATCCCTACCAAACGAGGAAGGGCCTAGACCTGGATCCAGCAATTGAAGAGACCAAAAAGAGCAGAAAATTTTGTCATAAATTTGTCATTTTGTCGAATACGAAAGCAACTTTATATACCTAAAATAGTTCACCAAACCCCTACTTTTAACCCTACTGACATGTTGAAATACTCTAGCTAGTCCGTAAGATAGCTGGTTGAAAGCATGGAAGTCCAGTTACTTTGAACAGAAGCAACGACTGGCAAATACTCGACTAGAGTAGCTAGCTAGCTCAAGCAAGCTTTCTACATGGGCTCTAGTAGAGTAGCTAGTACTCGTAGCTTAGTACTCTAGTAGTAGTAGACTACTACTAGTAGCTAAGGATTAAATAGGAGAATCAATAATATCTTGATCTGTGCTTTTCGCTACGCCAGGGTGGATTAATGGTGCCGTATTTAAACCTTTCAAGATGACTTTGAGTCGTTTGTATGTTGTCGGTTTCCAATCGCTTGTGATGCGTTGAATTGACATAAAAACTACCCTGGTACTACAGTACGGAGTACAAACATAAAATAATACCAGATCTCACTCACTCACTCTGTGCTCCGCTTCGGCAGAACTGCCTCTAATAAACACCATTTTCACTACCTTGCCAGAAAGGCAAACAAGAGTCTTTTCTGCCGTGATTGACTTGCACTGGGCCATTTTATCCAAGCTAACCTGTGCATAAAAAAGAAGTATGAAGGCCATCACGCCTTCCTACAGAATCTTTTTCTTCCTGCTGAGCTGCCGTGTCCTTCAGACACTTGCAACTTCCTCATTACCACTGTCAGCAGCACACACAGAAAATTCTACCTCGACTCTGATTCGTCGAGCTCAAGAAGAGCCTTTATCGGAACCTGACAATCTCATTATTGATGGAACACGGGTGACCAATGAAGAGGAATTTCCTGCCTTTGTTCTCTTTTGTTATGACACGACCACAAATTGCGGTGGGTGCGGAGGTTCTCTCATTACCGACCGACACGTCTTGACGGCAGCCCACTGCTTCTTCACCCCCAACGGCGCCGCGCGGCTCAATCCCATTGGTGCTCGTGTTGGCAACATTAACCTCTTTGACGGTGTGTTCTCGGATATTGATAGTATTCGAATTCATCCTTCTTATAATGTTTCCGAAAAATACAATGATATTGCTGTTGTGACGCTGGAAACTGTTTTTACTGATATCAAACCTGCTGTCTTTAATCGCAATCCAGCCCTTCCGACAGGAGTGGACCCCATTGAAGCCAGGTCTTATGGATTCGGCCAGATTGATGCTGTCGGAACTCTGTCAGTCTTTTTGCAACGAGCTGGTACAACCATAAAAACAGACAAGGAATGCCAGAGTTTAGTAGGAGCAGTTTTCAATGCTCAAATTCAACTGTGTGCTCTAAATCCAAACGAGTCAACGTGCCCTGGGGATAGTGGGGGACCATTGACGCGACTGCAAGGCGGTGGTGACTGGTTAGTGTTTGGAGTTTTGTCCTTTGGACCTGCTGGTTGTTCCACCGGAACGAATAGGTGGGACGTCTGGACCAACGTCGTTGCCTATGAATCCTGGATCGATAGTATCACGGGAGGACCCGTTCCTGTTACACTGGGACCAACGAACGCTCCTACGGCAGCACCGGAGACACCCCGGTACGTTGCTTGCTTCCAATTTATATTGGAATTAACGGAGTCTGTTACCGACTTTGTTCTAGAGATCATTGGAGTTGCCAGTGATGAAAGCGATGGTTTTGATGATGACTATCATCGATCAGAGGATCAAGCAAAGGTATCAGCACCTGTTCTGGCTCCTGCTCTGGCTCCTTCTCCTGCTCCCAATCTGTCGCGACACCGTCGTCTAACTGAGGAGACGCCATCGCCAGTGGTACTTAGAGCAAGTGCATCTCCTGTGACAACATCGGCTCCCGTTACAAGACGTCCAACTCCGCAGCCAGAAACTAGTCGTACGGGAAACGCTTTTTTGGATTTTGTGTTGGATCTCGTCGATATTTTCACGGAGTTTTTCCTTGATTTAGCTGATGTCAAATATATGCGCTGATGTAGGCTCAAGACGACAACCATCACACTATTGCTACTACTGGAACAAGAAACACCACCACCAGCGGGTCGGGTGTGCGTAAAATATCATAAAGCAAAAATCGTTTTGTTGTAGTAATAAAACATGACTGGTACCGGGGACCATTTAAAGGAATAGTGCTAGGACTATATTATTAAGTATCTTCAGTTTCCATTGAGAGCCTGAGATGTTCACTTTCTGAAAGCGTCTCTACTACTAGAGGCAGATCGGCACAAATCATGATTAAAAGCTCTTTTATTCCTTGTCTGCTCCTACCAATACTACCGCTCACAGGCGTTCGCGAGCTGCGCCACCGAGGACACACTATTGATCGTCGCAATGGCTTGACAGTCTCTATTATTGGTACCACTAAACGAACTTGAGGGTCTTTTCTTTCCATCCGTACGCTGCCTTGTGCTGTTCAAAAACTTGTCTGTAATTCTCCAGTAGTTGTTCATGATATTGATTAATTTGTTCTTGCGTCGGATCGTCGATTTTGGGACAAATCACTGGATTTCCAAGACACACAGTGGTTGGAACTCTTCGCGGTGGTCCCAACAACCATCCCCATCGTCCCAAAAAAGGCGTCAGAGATGTTTGCAACGCGTTGGACAATCGTTGCAAAATTCCAAATGGATCTACAAGTACCGTGTAGGCTGCGGTATGTCCAAATCCGTACACAGGTACTAACGGTACGCCTGCTTTGAGAGCAATTTTCACAATGCCCTTTCGCTGTTTCAGGTAGGCCGTTTCGTGTGTTGCGGACTGATGAAACATGCCAGCAATTCCATCTAATATGATTCCAACGTTTTCATCCCGTTTGGTCAAAGCTTCCAAAATAGATGGTGCCTTGGCAGGAATGTATCCAATTTTGGACAACAAATATCCCACAATAGGAATTTTTAAAACAACGGGTGCGGTCGTCCATCGACACAAATTAGAATTCCATAATTTACTCCATACAGGGTATGCTGTAATTCCAAAGGGTGCTACACCATGTGGTACAATACAAAAGAGTACTGGTGTATCCTTGTTGTTGTTAGACAAGTGCATCGATTTGGGCCAAACGAATGTAGTGCTCATGTACTTGGTAGTATTACGTTCGGTAAAGACGTACTGATTGCGTCGATAATCTTTATCACTGCTACTGCTGTTCAAGAATCCTTCTTTGTCGATGTTTTGTTTGTATTTTCGTTGAAAGAGCGGTTGAAAGACCATGGTCTCTAAGAAGACGAGTATAGCCGTGTAACCCAATACGACCAGTATCATGAGTTTGGCACGAGGAAAAAGTGTTGTTATTGTAACATCATTATCCACAAAATAATGATAACAGGTCACGCCGAGTAGGACTGGTAGTACTAGTAGCATCAAAAAGAATGGTAACACGTTCATCCACATGTACAGTGATATTCCAACCAATCGTTCCAAGTGCACATCCCATTCCAGTGCATCTACCGTACATAGCGAATGAGGTGGAAATCCTTCCTTGGCATTGGTAGTAACTTCACAATGTTCCAACCATTTTTCTACAGGAACGTCTGGTCGGTATAATTCATCGGGTAATAATCCTACCCTGAGCTTGTAAAATTCAACATTCGTTTTGTTGGAGGAGGTACCGGTACTAACAGTACTACTAGTAGTAGTGGATGGCATTTTTGGTTTTGTTGAATCTTGCAATTTTATTATTGGGCTGGCACACGCTGGACGACTGGACGACTGGACGACTGGACTGAAACCGACTGACCTGGACGTTAGCTCTAATTTATAATTTATACGAATATTTTGCTTGTGGTTATTGTACAGTAGTATTTTTAATTTGGTGGTGTATTACCAGGTAACCTGCCTACTGCTGTTAATGTTGTCTGTAAGGTACTACTATTACTAGTAGTACTACTAGCTAGTCGTAGGAGCGGGAAGAAATAATAATAATATTATGATGAGAGTGGAAGGCAAAAGATTTATCGTTCTACCTGGTAAGCAATTGAAAGATTCTGTCACTCACCCGAGCATCGACAAAGTAGTGTGACTCATTCAACTACAGTAGCTAGACTGTACCTCCACGCACTTGATACTTTTACAACTCTAGCTAGTAGTGTCTCTAGAGCTAGTAGCTAGTAGTAGCTAGTAGTAGTAGCTACCTGGTACCCTGGTACTCTACTGGCTACTAGCTAGCTAGCTAGTAGCACTCCGAGTAGCTACTAGATAGCTAGTAGAGGTAGAGACCTACAGTACTACTCATCACAAAACAACGAGTAGTAATGTGTTACCAGGTACATCATTAGTAGCTACTACTCCGTACTAGTAGCAAGCTAGTCTACTACTAATGGAGAATTACCATACAACTAGTAGACTACTGGCAGTAGCAGGCTAGCTAGTACTAGTACTCTACTAGAGTAGTCTAGCTAGTGCTAGCTAGACGCTGGCTTCTCTCTGGATCCATCATTCTTCTTCGAGCCACCTTCTCCATCCGAATCGTCGTCATTAATCAACTTCTCAGTGTGTCCCTGGAACCTGGAACTGAGATGAACTGAACTGAGTCAATCCTAGATCCTACTGGTACTTCTAGTAGCAGTCTAGCTAACATAGCAGCACACGTACTAGTTGAACGCTTGACAATAATATTATAACCATTATTTTATTATTTTATTATCATTACCAGTAATAATATAATAACATCCACAACAACAGCAACAGCAACTGAAACGAGAATCCATTACTGGTATCAAGTACCAACACTATTACAGTCTACAGTCTACAGTCTGCAGTGCCCTCCATTCTTCCTTCCACTACTAGAGTACTAATTACTAATACACTGTGTCTACTACTCTGGGGAGTCTGGAGAAGTATGAGTGAAATGAGATTACTTATTACCTCGGCTGTCTCATCACGAGTCCTGTTATTCTCTTTCTTGACAATAATAATAGCAACAACAATTCACACGACGACAAGTGCATTTGTTCCGTCACCATCACGATTATCTACTGTAACTGCTCTGTCAGCTTTTCGAGGATCTCTTCCACCACCACCTCCTCCTCCTCCTCCACCACCGCCACCACCTTCTTCATCAGTAGGAGATGAGCTGTTAGTAAAAGGACTGTTACAGAAATTGCAAGCACACACCCCTATTACTACTAGTACTACAAGTACTAGTTCTACTACGACCACGGATTTGTCAGCATTCAATTTCCATTTGCATTTGCCCAATGTTGAACAGCAATATCAGCAGTATCAGTCTTTCGTGAGTGATTGGAACGTCTTTCTGACCAATGACAAGTATCTATCCAATCTGGTTTCTGCTTATCAATCCATCGCTGATGCACTAGCATCAAAGATGTCGTCGGTGTCACTGTCACCAATGGTACTACAAGGTACAATTATTGTCCTTACGACCATTATTATTCAATCGATGATGAATCCATTTCGCAATATGGGTCCCGATGTACCCTATCCAAAGGGACGGTACGATCCTGTTTCTGCCAAAACGTACTTTGATCGACGACCAGGATTGGTCGCATCACGGGGATTGCAAGTACTGGTACAATCCTTGCAATTTGCCATTGCAACAATATTGGTACCAGCACTGTTCTCGCAACAACCACAACATCAAGAACAACAACAACAAAAACAAGAAGAAGAAGAAGAACAGGGACGACAATTGGCACAATTATTGTGTCGTCTGGGTAGTACATACATTAAAGTTGGACAATCCTTATCGATTCGTACAGATCTGTTGAGTCCACCCTATATTCGAGGATTACAGACGCTACAGGATCAGGTACCACCCTTTGATTCGCAACAAGCATTTGACATGATTGAAGAAGAATGGGGAGCATCCTTGGATACGGTTGTTACCGATATTACACCCCTGCCCATTGCATCAGCAAGTTTAGGACAAGTTTACAAGGCAACTCTTCTCAGGAAACCACAACAACAAACGTATGATAATAACAATAATAATGACGATACTGACAACAGCTTCGAACTACAACAAGAAGTGGCCATTAAGATCCAACGTCCAAATATTATGGAAACCATTGCACTCGATATGTACTTGTTACGAGAATATGTTGCACCTGCGGTCAAAAAGATTGGGAATTTGAATTCCGATACGATCGGGACTGTGGATGCCTGGGGATTAGGTTTTGTCGATGAACTGGACTACATTCGAGAAGCAAAGAATTCGGAGTTCTTTTCCGAAAAAATTGCAGCAACACCACTCCAAAATGTTGTTTTTGCACCCAAGGTCATTTCGGAATATTCTACCAATAAGGTCCTAGTAACGGAATGGGTCGATGGTGAACGTCTCGATAAATCGTCACAAGAAGATGTGAATAAATTGTGCAGTATTGCTATGAATACCTATCTTACCATGTTGTTGGAAATTGGAATGTTGCACTGTGATCCACAGTAAGTACCAAAAAAAGTGTACCTGGTGCACGTGTGCAACGCACTGCATTGATTTGAAAATACTGTAGCTACTGGTTGGTGTTGGCCTTTGGCATTAAATGGTTGTACTAGAACACGACGACGCCATCCTAATATACCCTTGCCATATCCCTTCATTAATCCCCCCATGCACCAGCCCCGGTAACTTGTTACGAACCAATGATGGAAAGTTGGCCATTTTGGATTGGGGCATGATTACAGAACTGGATAGCGATTTGCAATTGACTCTTATCGAACACATGGCACATCTTACCAGTGCCGATTATGCAGAAGTACCTCGTGACTTGTTACTGTTGGGATTCATTCCCGAAGAAAAGAAACATTTGATCAACGACAGTGGTGTCGTCGAAGTTTTGGCAGGTATCTACGGGACCTGGACTGGTGGAGGCGGTGTCGCCGCGTTCAATGTCAACGATGTCATTTCTGAGCTTCAGGATTTGACGTCCAAAAAGGGCAATCTCTTTCAGATTCCACCCTACTTTGCCTACATTGCTAAATCGTTCTCTGTCTTGGAAGGTATCGGGCTCAGCAATGACCCAAAGTATTCCATCATTAACGAATGCCTGCCCTACATCTCCCAACGGCTTTTGACGGACAGTGATACCATGGAGTCGGCATTGAATACTTTTATCTTTGGACCCAACAAGAACAGTGAATCGCGCATTGTCGACTACGATCGCGTGGAACAATTGGTGACTGGGTTTGGAAACTACACAACAAGTGCTAGTGGTGCTCTCTTGGGCAAGGAAGATATGAGTCGAACGCAAGTGTTGGAACAATCTGCCGATCAAATTTTGAATCTGGTCTTTACAGAGAAGGAAACACCTTTGCAGCAAATATTATTGGAACAGCTCGCCAAGATTACCGCCGCCAGTAGTAGAACGCTGTGGAATGACTTGCTCGAACGTTCGGGAACCCTGGCGACTGGACGTTCCTTGTTGGGAACCTTGATCGACCCTATTGGCTTCTGGCGAACCAGTCCTTTGGTACGCAGGACAGATATGGATGCCAAGATGGTGGACACAACTCGAAAACTGCTTGCCTTGTTCCAAGAACAGATCCAGGCCAGCAATGCTGCCAGTCCTGACTTTGATCTCACTAAGTTGTCAAGAGACGAGGTTGTACAAGTTGCGTCCATGCTTGTGCGCAAGGTGTGGGACAAACGTCAAGGTGTTTTACAGACGGGCGGACGGTTTGCACAAAAGCTTCTGGAGTTGACGGCTGACAAATTAGACCAGGGTGAACGCGTCAAGCTTCCGGGTGAAGCGCGTAATCTGGGCCCTCTGGATACTCCCTTTCCCATTTCCAATGGATCCCGCGCAGAAGAATCTCCTCCCGGATTGAAAGATCCCGCCTTTCTCATTGGGGACGGCCCCGTCCGAACCACCCCCCGCGTTGCCATTTCTCGCGAAAAACAAAAGACCAATCGAAAACCACTGCAATTGAGTTCAACAACCACCCAAGTGAACGGTGATGACAGGACTACTAGTGAAACTTCGGTAAGGTTGGCAAAGGCAAGACAGCGTTTGAACCAGCTGCAAAACGAAGACTACTAATAAATCTAGAATATTCATCTTTGTAATTACAAAATGTAAAAGTGTAAGTACACTACAACGATATGATATAATATTATTTTGACATGTTCATTATAAATCTGCATGGAATTATGAATTATCCCTCGGCTCTCCACTCGCCAACACTACAAACAAAGGTAACCTCTCGATCGCATCCCGGTAGGAGAGGATGTTCAAAATAAAAAACAGCCCGAGTTTGCTGGTCTCCTTCAATCTTCCGAACACCCTTACCTGCCGCCAGAGCCGCAATTTCTGCGGCCAGATTGGTCCACTGACCATCGGCCTCCGGTGCCGTGGTCAAGTCTTTCAAATATCCGTCCGTATCGGCTGGACTTAAATCGAGAGGTACAAATTGGTGTACGTAACTAGTTCGGTCATTTGCCATTATATGCGATGTTAACTGATCCAATTTTGCTTGTAAGGAATCCGATGAGGTCTGTAAGCAATCCAGCTCTTCGTTCGAGGGACCATCGGAAGGTGGATAGGCTACACCTTCCATAGGTGCAGCAGCAGCAGCAGCAGCCGGTGCACCTGCCGCTGACGACGAGGTTGTCGATTTTGTTGTTTTGTTTGGGTTTTTACTCTTCTTTCCCATGACTGCAATGTTATTCTTCTCTACTTATGTTTGCATGCACAGTAGTGGTTGCCTGTGGAGATACTACTACTAGCTAGTACGTTACAACCAAAAATAATAGTCTTCTCTAGCCACTACTAGTACTACGCTAACACAAGTAGACTACTTGCAATATCAGTTACTGTATGTGCTTTCTACACAGTTCATTTATCCGGGACTTTTTATTCTGAGAGACAGATCTGTCCGACATTAGCAATAGCGAGCAAAGTCTATGCACAAGAACAAAATTAAATTATTACTCCTAGTAGTCTAGTACGGTAGACTACTACTAGGTTACTGTGCCTGGTAGTAGTCTCGTAAAAAGCTAGTGTGGAGACATAAAGAGTAAATATGAATATTATGACTAGACTAGTGGTGTGTATAGGAAGCAGGCATAGGCACACGACCTAATAGAGTAAGACCTAACTCCTGAGTCCTATGGCAGTCCACCTGGGCTTAATTTGGTCCCCTTGATTCATAT